>Ga0210394_10000164_pt1 | contig 160842 bp, 120 predicted proteins | sample IncBWC12MmetaG_FD_160121 | JGI IMG/M metagenome (GOLD analysis project Ga0210394, IMG submission 160121) | Forest soil microbial communities from Barre Woods Harvard Forest LTER site, Petersham, Massachusetts, United States - Inc-BW-C-12-M | ecosystem: Environmental > Terrestrial > Soil >... | reverse complement strand
TCATCGACTTCATATATGACCCGGTACACGTGAGGTTTCTTGCCGTAGAGCAGGTGCCGCAATTCTCGTCTTAGCTTTCGAGCTTCCGGGGCCATAGGGCAGCGATCGGGGTAGGTCGCAAGCGCGTAGACCGCCTCCTCCATGCCGTTGTACCAGCGCGGGGCCGCTTCGGATTCGGCAGCGTTCTTTTGCACATAAATGGCTTCGAGATCGCGGGCCGCGCGATCGGCAAACTCAATGTGATATGCCATGTTTGCGACGGATGTCGTCAAAGACCTCTTTGGCAGGCCGGGTGCGTCCGTGGGCCACGTCATCGAGCCCCTGGCGGATTCCTTCTTCCGAATCCGCGCGAGCGGCGATGTCGAGCAGGCGCTGGTACGCCTCGGCATCCTGCACGATGGCCGCAGCCTTTCCTTTGACAGTGAGCACCACGGGGCGCTTGCTTTTCTTCAGCTGCTTCATGAAGTCGCCGGAACGGCGCCGGAAGGTCGTCAGCGACTGGATGTCCTTGGTAATGTCAAGCATACGCCATCTCCTATGAAGCACCTTTTTAGGTGCCATCAGAGTACACCTTTCCTGCAAAGTGGGAAAGGCATTACGCGGGGGTAAAATCGCCCTACCTTGCCATTTTTCTTCTCTACGGGCAAGTTTGAGGCCCTGGTGCAGATCTAGAACACGCTCTATCCCCGATCGACGATATTGAGTGACAGGGATAACGGATAGGCGCGGGGCCCACGACCGCAATACGGATAAGGGCGAGGTTGGTGGTTCAAGTCCACCCAGGCCCACCATCAAATCACGGTCCGGTACGAAATGTTACCTATGTCTCGAGTCGCTCACACACCAATAATTAGCTATTGGAATGGATGAGCAGGTACTCGCCGATCCCGTCATTGCGTCCAATTGGTTGGCACTTTGCCTTGCGTCGAAATCGCAACGCGCATCCTAGTCTATGGCTATACCAAAGGTACGAAACCGGTCCTCCGAATCGACATACGAATAGAAGGAAAGTGCAAGCCCTACCTCGACGGAGAATTTGATTGTGGCTATCGGTGAGTGTCTTCCGGCTCGGGAGCGAGTTTGGGCGCGGTGCGAAGAAACTTCATGAGTCCTTCGCCGGTGGCCTTGCCTGCCCGCTTCCTGAAAAAGTCGGCCGCGGTTTCCACCACTCCAACTTTTTCGGCGACCGCTGCCGCGATCCATTGGTTCAACGATACGCCATCTTCTTTCGCGAGCCGCTGGGCAGCCTTCTTGATGGAGAGGGGAAGCTTCAATGGATAGGTAGCTTTGCTCATGGTTTCACCTTCTTTAACAGGTCGCCCGGACGCAGTACAGAAATCCTAAACCGCTCCGCGGGCCCGGCAAAATCTGCGACGTTGTAAGTCACCAGCGCATCTGCCCGCCCATTGATCACGGCCTCGAGCACCATCTCGTCATTCGGGTCCCGGGACTGCGGCCGCCACTGAAAATGAACTTCGACCGGCTCGATCAACGCGGCTAACTCCGCCAGAAATTCTTCAATCGCCTGGGGCGCCAGGCCATGCGCTAGCCGATGCTCGGGACGCTTCAGCACATCCTCATACTCCAAAAAAAGAGGCGGCGTCGCCAAAGCTACCAGCCGCCGTGTGGCGACCAACTGCAGAACAGCGTTTCCCGCACCCAGTTGGGTGCGAAGTCCGGCGACCACCACCGAGGTGTCGAGAACGATCCTTCTCATGTAACATCACATAGGATGTCACATCGTATGGGCCATTTCAACTTCAAATGGTAGATGTACTCTGCCAATGCTAACCCGGCGGACCTACGACCTCAAAACTGATAAGGGCGAGGTTGGTGGTTCAACTCCACCCAGGCCCGGTGCGCGGGTTTCCGCCGCGCTCGCCCGCAGGAGCTGGCCAGTCCCTTGATGCCCGTTGGGTGCACATTCATTCCCGGATGTGCGCTTGGATATTACTTCAGGAGGCCGGGGCTTTAGCCCCTGAAGACTACTTTTTTGTGCTGACAAAATGAACTATTCGAGCAGCGTCTCATTCCTCGTCTTCTCCCGCGCCATCTCCCGAATCCGATTCAAATACCCGACATAAACCGGGATCGGAATATCCGGCGAATCCCCGTCATTCAAGAAATGCTCCAACCGAATCTCCGCCGGTATCCCTCGAATCACCTCTCGAAATCTAGCCATCTGCAAAAATTTCACTTTCCAGATCTCCAGCATCTCCAGGCGAAACTCTTCGCTGATAAATCCCATCTTCCGGTCGCCAAGATAAATCCCGTCAAAATGATGCTTCGACAGAGCCTTTCGAACAGGATCGTCCTCTGGCGAAAACAGGTAAACCATGTGCAACAAATCCGCCAGGTCGCCCCAGAAAACCTTTTCTTCCACCGCGCTGAACCGGAACGCGCTTCGCCCGCGCTGCTGCCGAATCCGGGCGTGATCAGCCGGCTCCAGCCCATGCCTGGTAAGCTCTCCGGAAAACCATTTCAACCGGTCAGACGTAAGGTTGTGTCTGAGAAACTCCACCGCATACGCATTCGGCAAATAAATCTTCGGATCGTCATCCAGGCGCGCAAGCCACGCACTCCAATCCCGGGCCTCGAGCAAGGCGACGAGCTCCATGAGATCCCCAATCGTCGTCGCCGGGTGATACTTCACCGCCTGCCAGAAATGTTCCGTCGAATCATAAACCGCGCCATCGAACCGGATTCCTTCCTCAATCGGATACCAGTTCGAAAGCACCCGCCCTCGAATCACCGGCGAAGCGCTCCAGCAGTTGAGCGAGTGCTTCCACTTTTCCGCTATCGCCACAAACTCCTCCGCATACCCAGGCGGCAACGGCTCCTTCACCCGGGCAATCGCCTGCTGCAACTCCCCGCTCGTGTGCGTCAGGAGCGCCTCGAGCGGCCGCTCGTCCACCATCGAAACAACGCGGCTCTCGATCCCCTCGCCGAGGAGTTGCCGCCCAAGTTGCCGTTTCTCTTCCTCGCTGATCTTCCCTTTCCACCGCTCGGTCTCCCGCTCGATATAAGGAAACACCTCCCTGAGCGAGCGGAACTCAATAAACCCGTGAATCGCAAACGTCACTGGCTTCCCATCTTTCTCAATCACCGCGGAAGGCGTAACCACCGCCTCTAAGGAAAGCTCCTCGGCTCCGAGGGAGGAACCCGCGGCCAATAGAAATAGTCCCTGTAGAATCGTCCGCCCGCACGCTCGAAAAATTACTCCGGAAACTTTTCCCATTTCTCGCCTCACTAAATCCGTCCCATCATTCCACTTGCCCCTCTGAACTTAAATCGAAATCCCTTGGGCCGCCAAGCCGATAAAAGCTTTCCGGACCCCAGGGCGCAGGGGCCAGTTCTAAACGGCCCCCAGTCTGGAACTGGTAGCGCCAGCCTTCCCGAGCGGGCGCTTTTAAGCGGGACGCCCAGACACCAGACTCGGACAGCCAGATCATCCAGCCCCGGCTCCGATCACCGCTCATTGCCCCCGCCACTCCGAAGTCGTACGCTTATCCGATGCCGGACCTGGCACGCTTCCGCGCCAAACAGGATGCTCGTGACGCATCGGAAATTCCGTCCCAGTCCTCCATCCTCCACGTGGACATGGACGCCTTCTTTGTCTCTGTCGAACTGCTCGAGCGCCCCGATCTTCGCGGCAAGCCTGTGGTCGTTGGCGGCCGTCCCGATCAACGCGGCGTCGTTTCCGCCGCCAGCTACGAAGCCCGCAAATTCGGCATCCACTCCGCCATGCCTCTCGGCACCGCGGGACGCCTCTGCCCCCACGCCACTTTCCTCGACGGCCAGCACGAAAAATATTCCGAATGGAGCGATCGCGTCGCCTCCATCCTCGCGAAATTTTCTCCGATCGTCGAAATGGTTTCTGTTGACGAAGCCTATCTCGACCTCTCCGGCACCGAACGCCTCCAGGGTCCGCCCTTCGCCGCCGCCGACAAACTTCTTCGCACCATTACGCGGCAAACCGGCCTTCCCTGCTCCGGCGGACTCGCCACCACTCGCCTCACCGCAAAGGTTGCTTCTGATCAGGGCAAGCCCCGCGGCCTCGTCTGGGTAGCCCCAGGCATGGAAGCGCGTTTCCTCGCCCCTCTGCCGATCCGCAAGATTCCGGGAATCGGCGAAGTCACCGAACGCTCCCTGCGCGCCTTGGGCATCGAGACTGTCGAGCAACTTGCCTCTCACTCGCAGGAAAAACTCGAAAAAATCTTTGGCCAGTGGGGCACTGCGCTCTACCGCAAAGCCCGCGGCGGCGACGCGTACGAATTCCTCATTGATGCCGAGCCTAAATCCATCTCCCACAACCATACCTTCGGCGAAGACACTTCCGACCCCGCCCGAATGGAAACCCTGCTCAGTCACCTCTCCCAAAAAGCCTGCAAGCGCCTCCGCGAAGCGGGCCTCCGCACGCGCACCCTCACGCTGACCATCCGTTACGCCGGGTTTGAAACCTACACCCGCTCGAAAACCCTCACCGAGCCCGCGCAGCTCGACACCGACATCTTCGCCGTCCTGCTCCATCTCTTCCGCCGGCATCGCGATCCCAGGCGCAAAGTTCGTCTCCTCGGCGTCGCGCTCTCCGGCTTCTCGCGTGGCGCGCAGCAACTCGACCTGCTTGAATCCGACCGCCAGGAAAAACTCGAAAAGCTCACCAAAGCCGCCGACCGACTCCGCGACAAATTCGGCTTCACCTCCGTCCAGTTCGGCGGCTCGCTTCGCCGCGACGAGTAGGAGACTTTTTGGCGCATGAACGCATCTATACCTGCTGGTTCAATCCATTCCCGTGAGGCTCGTCTTGAAAATTTTCCTGCTTGCCAGCACCATCGCTTCTTCACTTCTTCTATCAACTGCGACGTTTGCCCAAACTCCCTCCGCTGACACGGGCCTGCTCATAAATCCCGCCTACGTAAAAAACTGTGCGAAGTGTCACGGAAAAACTGCCGAGGGCCGCCATTTTGGCGGACCGTCGCTTATCTCCGGCAAAACCGCTGCTGCTTCCACCGAGGACTTGCGCAACGCGATCGCCAACGGCAAGGGCCACATGCCCAAGTTCGCCGGCAAACTGACAACGGAAGAAATCGACGCGCTGGTTCGGCAAATCCAGGCACTGAACAAGAAATAAACCGCCCTCTGCGCCGGCTTCTTCAGACGATGGCAGGGGACTTCCGGGCGCCCTCGCGACCTGTTGGTGCAAAGCAGTTCCGTTCTAGAAAATTGCTGCGGGTCTGACTAGCTCCTCCCCGACTGCCAACTCGGAAAGCCTGCGCTGCCCAGCAAACCCTCTTTCGCCTATACTTTCCTCATGTCCTCTTCCGCGACACCTCCATCCGGCGTATCCGAACCGCACCGAGCGTCCCATTCCCGGCTCGGCAATCTTTGGCAGCGCGTCAGCGAAGGCCGCCAGATCGACGACCTCTGGTCGCAATTCGCCGCCGATGCCCGCTCCAGCTACGGCTTCTACGGCAAGGACGTCGACTGGGACGAAGTCAACCAACTCCCTATCTGGAAGCGCCCTTATCCCGTAGTCAAGCAACTCTTCTGGGCCATGATGAACAAGCTCAGCCCCGCCCGCCGCGTGCTTCTCCTCGTCGCATTGGTCTTGCTTTTTCTTTCCGGCAATAGCAACAACACTGGTTTCGATCTCAAAGCGGAATTCCTTTCCGCCCTTTTATTCCTTCTGCTTCTTTCCCTCGAGCTCGCCGACAAAATCACCATGAAGCGCGACCTCGAAATCGCCCGCGAAATTCAGGCCTGGCTCGTTCCCTCCACTCCGCCAACGATTTCCGATGCCGAAGTTGCCTTCTACACCCGTGCGCAAAACTCCGTTGCCGGGGATTACTATGACGCTTTCTACCCTCTAAACGACGCCGCCGACGGCGGCAAACTCATGCTCGTCATGGCCGACGTCGCCGGTAAAAGTGTGCCGGCTGCTCTCCTGATGGCCACGCTTCAAGCCAGCCTGCGCACGATCGCCACAGAGGGCCTTCCTCTCGGCGAACTCGCTATCCGCCTCAATCACTATGCTTGCGCCCACAGCCTCGGCGGCCAGCGCTTCACCACCGCCGTCCTCGCCGAATTCGATCCCGCCACGCGCCGCCTTTCCTACGTCAACGCCGGCCACAATTTCCCCGTCGTCCGCCGCGCCAATTCCTCCACCGAGCGCCTCGAATCCGGCAGCCTCCCCCTCGGCATCACGCCCGAAGCTACTTTCCCCTCCTCTGAAATCGCCTTGGAACCCGGTGACACGTTAGTCCTATTCACCGACGGCGTCGTCGAAGCCTTCAACTCGTCCGGCGAAGAATTCTCGGACAATCGCTGGCTCAACATCATCCGCGGCCTCCCGAATCAGAACGCCCAACAAATTCTCGAACTGCTCATGAAAAGCGTCGAAGACTTCGTCGGCGCCACGCGCCAGTCTGACGACATCACCTGCCTCGTCCTCCGCTGCTCCTAGCAACCAACCTGGGCGCCCCCGGCACGACAGGTTTCAGCCGGTGAACCCGACCGAATCCTCGAACGCCAACGCTTTCATCTTGGCACCCACCAGTCACCACTCACCAGTCGCCTCCTTCGACTTTCTCTTCTTCCGCCAACTCCCCAGGCGCATAATCATTCCGTGAACTCCCGCGAACTCGCCAACTCGGTTTGCAACACGCTCGAGCACCACGGCCACAAGGCATTCCTCGTGGGCGGCTGCGTGCGCGACATCCTGCTCGGGCGCGATCCTGCCGATTATGACGTCTCGACCAGCGCCACTCCCGAGGAGGTTCAGAAACTTTTCCCCCACGGCCTGGGCATCGGCGCGCAATTTGGCGTCGTCCTCGTCCGTCAAGATTCCTTAAAGGTTGAAGTCGCCACCTTCCGCTCCGACGTCGGCTATTCCGACGGCCGCCATCCCGATCAGGTCGTTTATTCCCGAACGCCCGAAGAAGATGTCCAGCGCCGCGATTTCACGATCAACGGCTTGCTCATGCGCCACGACACCGGCGAAGTCCTCGACTTTGTCGGGGGCCGCGCCGATCTTGCCTCCCGAATCATCCGCGCCATAGGCGAAGCTTCCCGCCGTTTCGCGGAAGACAAACTCCGCATGCTCCGCGCCGTGCGCTTCGCCGCGCGTTTCGGGGCCGCGATCGAACCCGGAACCTTCGCCGCTATCCGCAAACACGCCAGTCGAATCCACGCCGTCTCGGCGGAACGCATCCGCGAAGAGCTCACCAAGCTCCTCACCGAGGGCGCCGCCCGCCGCAGCTTCGAACTCCTCGACGAATTAGGCCTCCTCGCCCAGCTGCTCCCTGAAATCGCCGCCATGAAAGGAGTCCCCCAACCTCCACAATTCCATCCCGAAGGAGACGTCTGGATCCACACCCTGCTGATGCTGGAGGCTCTCCCCGCCGAAGCCTCTCCGACCCTCGCCTGGGGCGTTCTGCTTCACGATATCGGCAAGCCCCCCACCTTCCGCCCCGTTTCTCTAACCGGCGACCGCATCCGCTTTGACGGTCACGTGGAGGTCGGCGTCCCGATGGCCGATGAACTTTGCCGCCGCCTCCGCTTTTCCGGCGACGACATCGAGCAGATCAAAGCCCTCGTCGCCAACCACATGAAGTTCAAAGACGTCGCCCAGATGCGCCCGTCCACCCTCAAGCGATTTGTTCGCCTCCCCCAATTCGACGAGCACCTGGAACTTCATCGCCTCGATTGCCAGTCGAGCCACGGCAAACTCGATGCCTATCGAACCGTTCGCGCCTTCCTGGCAGAGACACCCCCCGCCAAGGTTCGCCCCCCACGGTTACTTTCGGGTGACGACCTTAAAGATTTAGGCTATACACCGGGCCCAGAATTTCAGAAGATTCTCTCCACCCTCGAAGACGCCCAGCTCGAGGAGGCAGTCCAAACCCGGGACCAAGCCCTCGAATTTGTTCGGAGACATTATCCGCTCCGTCCTGTCAGCCGATAAGCCGCCTTGGGACAGACTGTTCTAGTGGAACCATAAGCTGCTTTGTATCAATATTTTGTGGGATTGTTGCAATTTTGAGACGACCCATGCTAGAATTTGAGTCCTGTTGACTAATATTTTCTGCTGAAGGCTCTTGCATTGTCGGGCACCTTTTCCCGACCTCTTGCATCTAACTCTTTCAAAGCGGGCGTTTCCGCCGCTTCGCGTTAGGGGAAAACATGGCTGATAAAAAGCATTTTGTTCCAGATACTCTTCCGATCCTGCCTGTCCGGGACACCGTTCTTTTCCCGGGAGCAGTTCTGCCTCTCACCGTAGGCCGTGAGAGTTCGCTCGCACTCGTCAATTCTCTCTCCGGCGACGATAAGCTTTTGGGTGTTGTTGCCCAGCTGGATCCGCGGATCGAAGATCCTGCTGCGGCGGATCTGCACAAAGTCGGCACGCTTGCCAAAGTCCACAAGACCGTAAAGATGCCCAACGGCAACGTCGTCGTCTTTCTCGAAGGCTTGCAGCGCATCCGCATCAACGAACTGCTGAGCCTCCGTCCGTTCCTGCGCGCCGCGGTGGCCTCTGAACCCGATTTCACGGGCGACAAGGACGCTGAACTCGAGGCCCTGCAACGCAACGCGCAAGACCTGTTCCGCGACGTCGTGAGCCACTCGCCGCAACTTTCCGACGACCTGCAAAACGCGGCGATGAACATCGACGATCCCGGACGCCTCGCCGACTTCATCGCCGGCACATTGCCGAGCCTCTCGACTCTGCTCCGTCAGGAGCTGATTGAAACCTCCAACGTGCGCAAGCGCCTTGAAATGCTCATTCGCGAACTCTCGAAGGAACTCGAAGTTCTGGAGCTGCGCAGCAAAATCAATGAGCAGGTTCAGGAGCAGGTCAGCCAGAACCAGCGCGAATACCTGCTGCGCGAACAGATGAAGGCCATCCAGAAGGAACTCGGCGAAATCGACGACGCGCAAGCCGAAATCGACGAGCTGCGCAAGAAAGTCGACGAAGCCGGCATGACCGCGGAAGCCAAAAAGGAATGTGACCGCGAGCTCAAGCGCCTCGCCAAAATGACTCCGGCCTCGGCCGAGTACATGGTGTCGCGCACCTATCTCGAATGGATGACCTCGCTGCCCTGGTCGAAATCCTCCGGCAGCTCGGACATCGATATTCCAAAGGCCCAGAACATCCTCAACGAAGATCACTATGATCTTCAAAAGGTAAAGGAACGCATCCTCGACTACCTGGCCGTCAAGAAATTGCAGCCTGGCATGAAGGGCCCAATCCTTTGCTTCGTTGGGCCTCCAGGCGTGGGCAAGACCTCGCTCGGCAAGTCCATCGCCCGCGCGCTCGGGCGCAAATTCGTGCGCATCGCCCTGGGCGGCATGCACGATGAAGCCGAAATCCGCGGGCACCGCCGCACCTACATCGGCGCCCTGCCCGGCCAGGTCGTTCAAGGTCTGAAGCGCGCCGAGACCAACGACCCCGTTATGATGCTCGACGAAGTAGACAAACTCGGCCGCGACTTCCGCGGCGATCCGTCCTCCGCATTGATGGAAGTTCTCGATCCGGAGCAGAATTCCACGTTCCGCGATCACTATCTCGACGTGCCCTTTGATCTCTCGAAGGTCACCTTCATCGCCACGGCCAACTGGATGGATCCGATTCCGGAGCCTCTGCGCGATCGCATGGAGGTCATCGAACTCCCCGGCTACACCGGTGAGGAGAAGATCCACATCGCGCGCAAATACCTGATCCCCAAGCAGGCCGCCGAGCACGGCATCAAGGAAGGCGAGCAACTGGAGTTCACCGAAGACGGGCTGAGGGAAATCATTCACAGTTTCACCCGGGAAGCCGGCGTTCGCAATCTGGAGCGCGAGATCGCCACGATCGTCCGCAAGCAGGCGCGCCGCATGGCGGAGGGCAAGACGGAGAAAATGATCGTCACTCCCGAAGTTGTGCGCGAGTTCCTCGGTGTGCCGAAGTTCCGCACCGAGCGGGAAATCGACGAGCGCGTCAAGAAACCCGGCGTCGCGGTCGGTCTCGTCTGGACCCCCGTGGGCGGCGACATCGTCTTCATCGAAGCCAGCCGGATGCGCGGTGGCAAGCAGTTCACCATGACCGGGCATCTCGGCGAAGTCATGCAGGAATCCATGACCGCCGCCTTGACCTGGACACGAGCCAATGCTGAACGCTACGGCATCGATCCGGACTTCTTCCGCAAAATGGACATTCACATTCACGTGCCTTCCGGCGCGGTCCCCAAAGACGGGCCGTCCGCCGGCGCCGCGATGGTCACCTCCCTCATCAGCCTGCTGACCAATCGCCCGGTGAAGAATCGCCTGGCCATGACCGGGGAAATGACCCTCTCCGGCATCGTGTTGCCTATCGGCGGCGTGAAGGAGAAAGTCCTCGGCGCCAAGCGCGCGGGGGTCACCCACGTGCTCCTGCCGGCGGACAACGAGCCGAACGCCGTAGCGGATCTTCCGCCGGACATCTTGGGTGACCTGAAGATCACCTACGTGCGGACGCTCGATGAAGTCTTGGAGCACGCGCTCGAAAAGGACCCCGTCGCCCCGGTAGTCCCCGAGCCGGAACCCGCGCAACCCGCGGTCGGCGATTCACCAAGAGCCATCCACTAATCCGAACGGAGGGAACCGACTCCTCGGGCCGGGCTCGTTACCCTGAGCAAGCGAGGGCCCGGCCCCTCTTGTTCTTCGGGCCGTCCACGGTTCCGTCCGCAGGGTGCAGCACCCTCTGCCTTTAAGGTGTCTTTATCTTTGTGCCGGCCGCCGCCCGAAGAGGGAGGCCGGCACGTTTCGCGCCCCGAATCGACCTCCGGGGGTCTATCTATAGGACCCTTTCCGATAGACTCCCGCCAGCACCAGCCGCCGGGCCTTTTTTCTTTGCCTTCTTGCTCGTTCCCGACAGGCTGCGAACTCCCGAACTGCTGCTAGTATGGAAACTTCCGATGCCGCCAACCTCGAAATCGAAATCTCCCCCGAGCGACTTGGCCGCCCTTCTTCCCCAGCGCCTCAGCGAAGCCCTCATCCGCGAGCGCACCATCCCTCACTTTGTGGATTCCTACGTCGTCGAACATGGCCGCCACAGCCTGCAAGTCCATGCCGTTCTCTACCGCGATCTCCTGAATCTTCTCCAGCGCGAAGCCCTGCTTACTGTCACCGCACGCGCCCTTGAAATCGTCACCAGGGGTATCCCGGCCGACGACGACCGCAAAGCCAAACCCATGACCCGCAAGGAAGCTTCCGCGTTCCGCCAAAAATTCCTCGCCGGCCTAACCCGCCACCAGCACTGGAATGTCGGCGACGCACTCGATTTTCAGTCGGATCTGAAAATGTATGAAGATCTGATCAACCGCGCCGGCGCCCCGCGCCGTCCGCGCAAGTCCTTTGAGCCCGCCAATCATCCCTTCGTGGACCGCTGCGCTTTCGTGCTCGATTCGTCTTTTCTTGAAAGGGCCCGCGTCTCCGCCAGTCGCACCCTGTCCGATCTTGAAAACCTCGCGGCTCAACTCACCCGTGAAGTGTCTCAGTCCGTGGTCAGCCATTAGGCGGGCTATTCCGGCGAATCACATTTTCGATCGCAGGGGCCGGGTTTCCTTACGCTGAGCATCGATGGGCCTGGCCCGCCCTCGGCCTCGATAGCTCGCTTACCCCGCCTTCTCGACCTCAACGGCCGTTCCATACGCCAGCACTTCCGTCACTCCCTGCATCACCTCGTTCGCGTCATACCGCATGCACACGATCGCGTTCGCCCCGTGTTGCGCCGCGTGCACGAGCAATATCTCGTACGCCTCTTCCCTGGCCCTTTCGCAAAGTTCCGTCAGTATCGAAATATTTCCTCCGATGATCGTCTGGATTCCTGCCGCCAGGTTTCCGAGCACGCTGCGCGAACGCACCGTGATCCCCCGCACGATCCCGAAATTCCGCACAATCCGGTACCCCGGCAATTCATTCGCTGACGTCACCATCGAAGCGTCCACTCGGCCTGTCATGTTGTTCTCCTTGGTGTCCTGCTGTTTACCGGTCCGATTCTACCCTTCCACAACCCGCTTCCGGCAGCCTTTCCGTTTGTTATGCTCAGCTTTGATGGAGACTCTGTTCGAATTCCTGGCGATTCTCCAGATCGCCGCGGGCCTCTTCCTGCTTTGGCAGGGCATCCAGTGGCTCGCCTACGTGCGCCGCCGCCTGCGCACCGATCCCGGCTTTTATGCTCCCCGGACCGCCGTTCTCTGCCCTTGCCGCGGCGTGGAGCCCGGCCTCGAGCGCAATCTCGTTTCCCTCTGCGAATTCAATCACCAGAATTTCGAAATCTTTTTCATCCTCGCCTCGGCGAACGATTCCGCCTACAGCCTCGTCAAACGCGTCGCCGCCTCTTCCCGCGTCAAAGCCACTGTCATCATCGCCGGCAAACCCCTTACCTCTAGCGAAAAGGTCAACAATCTCCGCTTCTGCATTGAACAACTCCCGCCCGATTTTGAAGTCTTGGTCTTCGCCGATTCCGACGGCCGCCCCGCGAAAACCTGGCTGCACCATATGGTTGCTCCCCTCGCCGACTCCCGCATTGGCGCGACCACCACCATGCGCTGGTTCATTCCGAACAACAACGCATTTCCCAATGCCCTCCTCGCCGCCTGGAATGCCTCTGTCGTCACCATGCTCGGCGGCCACGACAAAAATTTCTGCTGGGGTGGCGGCACCGCCATTCGCCGCGGCCTGTTCGAACAACTGGGCATGCTCGACGTCTGGCAAAACTCTTTCAGCGACGATTACTCCCTGACCATCGCCATCGAAAGAACCGGCCGTCAGATCGTCTTTCTGCCCGAGTGCCTCACGCCGTCCTACGTTCAAACCGATTTCCCAAGCCTTCTTGAATTCACCAACCGCCAGGTCAAAATCACCCGCATCTATCGTCCTAGAATGTGGGCCGCTGCCTTCCTAACTCATTTTCTCTTTTGTTCGACGATTCTTCTCGGTCTGGTGCTCGCCCTCGACCTCGCCACCAAATCCCGTCCATCCTCTCAGGTCATCACTCTCCTCGTCCTTCCCCTCGTCCTCGCGGCCATTCGAGGCGCCCTCAGAGTCATCGGCGCGACCGAAGCAATTCCCGCTTCCCGCGCTCAAATCATGGGGCAATCCTGGATTTATATTTTGGTCACTCTTCTCGTCCCATTTTTGTACTTAATCAACTTCTGCGCCTCTTTATTCGGCCGCCGCATCACATGGCGGGGCATTCAATACGAAATTGTCTCCGCAGACCAGACGCGCGTCCTTACTCCCTGACCTGTGGAAATCCCGACTCGCCCGGAAAAAAATTCGGGCCTTGGGCAATTTCTACCCTCATCCCTCGCCGGTGCTCTATCTTAGGTTCCTCTAAGTTATTGACAACTCGACCCCTGTCAAAACTGACAGTCCGGCCAACCGGTTGCATGGCTTTACCTTGGTCAGGTGTAACTTTCGCAAGTCATTGACGGGGATCCTTTACCTTACCCCAGAGGGTTTCTGAGGGATTTTTTCCTCTGGCGTATATAGGCCTGATCCAGTCCTACATCCTCGTCGCTTGCTCGGTCATTCCGGCCGACCTCAATAGGAGGTCATTGAGGGTCAAAATCCAACAGGATGGCTTCGGTCCCACACGAGGCACAATCAGAGGAGTACACGTGAAGTTGATCCGCAGGAGTTTAGCGACGCATTCGCTGCCCCAGCCAAAATACTCTGCACCAACCAGCGTCTACCTGTTTTACGAAAAAAGTACGGGAACGGCCCATTTCCATGTTGAGGCCGGACCCAGCGGGGAACTCCCCGTCGATCACGCCGCTGGCCTGCTCGCCATGCATTGCCTGGTGCGTGGCCAATCACCGAAGGACTATCTCGTTATGGTTCCGGCCGCTCCCAATACATTGAATGGCCTGGCCGAAAAAGCCCAGAAGCTTCTCGAAGCCGGTCACAGTGCCAAGAACGCCGTGCGCCTCACCCGCCGTGAAGAAGAAGTCCTCGAAGGCATCCTTCGCAGTCTAGCCAATAAGGAAATCGCCAGCGAATTGAATCTTTCAGAACGCACCGTCAAATTTCATGTCTCTTCCCTGCTCGCCAAGTTCAAGGTCCGTGGTCGCCTGGAACTCCTGCGCGAGGCTTCGCGTCATTCCATGAACTCCATCCCGTCGCCCATCAGTGGCCCCGTTCAGCACCTAGGCCCCTTTCATGAGCGCCGCGAGAGCGACCGCCGGCCCTCGAACCAGAACAAGGTGCTTCCACTCGCTCGCCATCGCATGATGGCGTAGGGGAACCTGGACCTACCCGCGCTTTCCTGAAGCAAAGGCCCGTTCCAGTCTTTCTGGAACGGGCCTTTGCTTCTTCCTCCCGAGTGGCCGACCTTTCGATCGGCCCGTGTTACCAAGTCTGCTGGGTCACTTCTTTGCGGCGCTATAGAGCTCCGCCGCCTTGTCCCAATTGACCACGTTCCACCACGCGTCAATATAATCCCCGCGCACATTCTGATACTTCAGATAGTACGCGTGTTCCCACACGTCAATGCCGATTACCGCTTTGCCGCCGGCCATGTATTGCGTGTCCTGGTTCGCCGTCGAATCGATCCCGAGCTTCCCGTCCTTCACGAGCAACCACGCCCAGCCGGATCCGAACCGGCCGAGACCCGCGGCCTTGAACTTCTCTTTGAATCCTGCAAACGAACCAAAGCCCGAATTGATCGCCGCCGCCAGGTCGCCCTTCGGTTCGCCTCCACCGCCCTTTTTCATCAATAACCAGAACAGCGAGTGGTTCCAGTGGCCGCCGCCATTGTTGCGTACCGCCGTGCGGATATTTTCCGGAACGCTATCCAGATTTTTCATGATGTCGTCAATCGATTTCGCCTGCAGGTCCGGATGCCCTTCAAGGGCCTTGTTCAGATTGGTGACGTAGGCTCCATGATGCTTGTCGTGATGGATTTCCATCGTTCTGGCGTCAATATACGGTTCTAGTGCGTCTGTCGGGTACGGCAAGGGGGGCACTGTAAAGGCCACTGGTTTGTCCTCCAAATTAAGATGCGATTCGAAATCTGATCCGGGTTCAGCGTCGAGCAAACCCGAAGCGGCGTTGCCTCGTCCGAGTAAGCCAGCGCCAAGAATGCCACTGGTTGAAAGAAACTTACGGCGATCCATGGAAGTCCTCAGCTACGGTGGGCGCGTGGGCTTCCGCGCGAGATTATAACGCCTCTGCCACTCCCACTCAACCGCGCCGCCCGTTCTAATTCTCGGTCCCACCCTATCGGGCGCAAGCCCCTCGCCAGATCGACCAGCGCCAACACTTCGCAACTGGGCCGGGCCAAAGACTGAACCCTGTGCTTCCTATCTGATGCGCGAAAGGGCCCAACGGGCAGATTCTGAAATCCCAATGTCTGGAGATTCCCCGAGCCTCTCTAAACTCTCGACAATCCGCGAATGATCTTTCGATCCCCGTTCCAGCCCCGCGTTTCCGAGCGCAATGCACGCGTTCCTCACCAGCCCCCGCCACTTCGTCCGTTTCATCGCACTGCCGCGAAATTTCTCGCGAAATTCCTCTTCGCTCAAATTCGCCAGCCACTCGAGCCGCGGTTCTAGCAAACCTTCGTCAGGGGCAAATTCTCGCGGCTCGAAATCGCGGACATCCGTCACCGGCACTTCCCTGTTATAAGGGCACACCTCCTGGCAAATATCGCACCCATAAACATTGGTCCCGATCGCCTCGCGAAGCTCTTCCGGCACTCTCCCACGCAGTTCAATCGTCAGATAAGAAATGCATCGCCGGGCATCCATAACATATGGCTCAACCAACGCGCCAGTCGGGCAGGCATCCAGGCACCGCCGGCACTTCCCGCAAAGATCCGCGGGTGGAAGTTCGTCGGGCCCGAGCGAGGGCGAAAGCCCGAGCGTGGTGAAAATCACGCCGAGAAAGAACCACGAGCCCTGCTCTCGATTGAGCAGCAGCGTGTTCTTCCCCAGCCAACCGAGTCCAGCGTATCTGGCAAACAACCTCTCCGCGACGGGGCCCGTGTCGGCATACGCCCGGGACTCATGCGGTTCGGGAAACCGTGCGCTCAGTGAAGCCGCCAGTCCGTTCAGGCGTTCCCATAAAACCTCATGATAGTCGCGACCCCACGCATACCGCGAAATCCAGCCGCGCGGCTCGCCGCGGCCGCCGGAGGCGGCGGCTTCAACGGAATAAGGATGTGCGGTGTTATAGTTCAGCGCACAGACGATCACGCTGCGCGCGCCGGGAAGCACCTCGGCCGGCTCGCGCCGCCTGGGATCGGCAAGGTATCGCATCTCTCCCCCGTACCCGCGCTCAAGCCAATCCTTGAATAAGGAATACTCTCTGAATCGCTCCAGTCGTGCCACGCCGCAAAGTGAAAAGCCAAGCGCAGAAGCGCGCTCAACAATCCACGCTATATCTCCCGCCGGATCCATGGTTTGATTGTGCCGCAGGTTAGACAAAGTTGCGAGGTTCGGCGCAACGCCAAGCGAGAAAGTGCGCGCCTCGGGGAAAAAAACCATTGCGTGCAAATTTGCGTTAACATGTGCTTGTCGGTTACTAGTAGGATATCCCCGCCCGAATTTTCCCTTATTGCCGAAGGTGCCCCGCCCAAAACGATTCCGAGCGCACCCCAATTGATTTATGCTGCCCAGGTCAGGATTCGCTTTTTGGACTGTATCCAAAAAGCCACAAAACTCGTCAATACTGTACGGACTTCTATGCCCAAGCCGATAGCACAGTCATGACAAAGGATCACCAACTTGCCGACTGATCAAAACGCTCGCGCATCCGCAGGTTCAGAGCACCTTGCTTCCGTTCCTCCTCCCCGGCACAAAGGTGTCAGGGCCATTGTCTGGATTGTTGTCCTGCTCGTCTTTGCGGGCGGATTTTATCTCGTCATGCGCAAGCGCGACGCTTCGGCAACCGCCGCGAAATCCCCGCGAGGGGGCGGCGGGCCGGTCAGTCTCGTCACCGCAACCGCGAAGCAGGGCGACATTGGCGTCTACCTCGATTCGATCGGCACCGTCACGCCGGTCTACACCGCCTCGATCACCAGCCAGGTGAATGGCATCGTCACCGCGGTCCATTACAAAGAAGGGCAAGTCGTCCACAAAGGCGATTCGCTCATTGACATTGACGCGCGTCCCTACCAGGCTTCCCTTCTCCAGGCACAAGGCACCCTCGAGCGTGACACCAATCTTCTCGCCCAGTCAAAGATGGACCTCCAGCGTTATCACGAAGCCTGGGACCGCAACGCCATTCCCAAACAAACCCTCGACGATCAGGAAAAACTCGTCCTCCAGCAGCAGGGCACTCTGAAATTCGACGAAGGCGTCGTCCAGTTCGACCAAGTCCAGGTGGACTATTGCCACATCGTCTCGCCCATCACCGGCAGAGTTGGATTGCGCCTCGTCGATCCCGGGAATGTCGTGCAGTCTTCCGGAACTCTTACCCTTGCCGTCATCACCCAGATTCAGCCCATCACCGTGATTTTCACGGTCCCGGAAGACAATCTCGGCCAGGTTCAGGCGCGTCTCCAGAAAAACGCGAAGCTCACCGTGGACGCTTTTGACCGCTCAGCCCTCAAGCAAGTCGCCAGCGGCATGCTGCTCACGCTCGACAATCAGATCGATACCACAACCGGCACCGTAAAAGCACGCGCCTCGTTCGACAACAAGGACGCGAAATTATTTCCGAACGAGTTCGTCAACGTCCGCCTCCTTGTCGATACCCATCGCGGCGCCACTCTGATTCCCTCCTCCACGATTCAGCACAACGGCCAGACCGCCTTCGTCTATGTTATCCAGGCGAACGTCGCACACATGCGGGTTATTCAACCCGGCGTGGCGGATGCCGGAACGACCGAAGTCACCGGCATCGCTCCCGGCGACGTGCTGGCCAACAGCAGCTTCGACAAATTGCAGGACAACGCCAAAGTCGTCGTTTCCTCCAAACCCACTCCAGGAAACAATGCCGGGAGCGCTGCTCCTTGAGTCCGTCCGCCCCTTTCATCCTCAGACCTGTCGCAACCTCGTTGCTGATGGCCGCGATTCTCCTCGTCGGCATCGTCTGCTACACGCAATTGCCGGTCTCCGCCCTGCCCCAGGTCGACTACCCGACGATTCAAATTCTCACTTTCTACCCCGGTGCCAGCCCCTATGTCGTCGCCACCACGGTCACCGCCCCGCTCGAACGCCAGTTCGGTCAGTTGCAAGGCCTCAGCCAGATGACCTCCAGCAGTTCCGGCGGCACCTCCGTCATCGTCCTGCAATTCAATCTCACGCTGAACATCGACATCGCCGAAGAAGAAGTCCAGTCCGCGATCAACGCCTCACAAAGTTTTCTGCCCGCCAACCTTCCCGCTCCTCCGATTTACAGCAAAACAAACCCCGCCGACGCCCCGGTCCTCACCCTGGCCGTTACCTCAAGTTCCATCCCGCTCTCCCAAGTCGAAGACCTGGTGGACACGCGTCTCGCTCCCAAAATCTCCCAACTCGCCGGCGTCGGCCTCGTCAGCATCAGCGGCGGCCAGAAGCCTGCCGTCCGCATTCAAGCCAACCCCGCCGCTCTTTCTTCCTACGGCATCAATCTCGAAGACCTGCGCACCGCCGTCACCCAGTCCAGCGTGAACGCCGCCAAGGGAAATTTCGACGGAAACCGCCAGGACTACCAGATTGACGCCAACGATCAGCTTGTAACCAGCCAGGATTACCGCAATGTGGTCGTCGCCTTCCGCAATGGCGCACCCGTCATGCTCACCGATGTCGCAAAAGTCGTCGACGGTGTTGAAAACACCAGTCAAGCCGCCTGGATGAACAAAACGCCCGCGGTCATCGTCAACGTCCAGCGGCAACCCGGCGGCAACACCATCAGCGTCGTCAATCGCATCAAGCAGCTGCTGCCGCAGCTTGAAAGCAATCTTCCGAAGGGCATCGATGTCACCATCCTCACCGACCTCACCACCCCCATCCAGGCCTCGGTCTCCGATGTTGAGTTTGAGCTCTTCCTCACGATCGGCCTCGTCGTCATGGTGATGTTCCTCTTCCTAAGAAGTCTCTCCGCCACGATCATCCCCAGCGTGGCCGTCCCGCTCTCCCTCATCGGCACCTTCGCCGCCATGTACGCGCTCGGCTACAGCCTCGACAACCTCTCCCTCATGGCCCTCACCATCTCCACCGGCTTCGTCGTCGACGACGCCATCGTCATGGTCGAAAACATCTCTCGCTACATCGAAGAAGGCCAGCCGCCCATGCAGGCCGCGCTCAAAGGCGCCGAGCAGATCGGCTTCACCATCGTTTCCTTGACGGTCTCCCTGATCGCCGTCCTCATTCCCCTGCTCTTCATGGGAGACGTCGTCGGCCGTCTGTTCCGCGAATTCGCCGTCACCCTCGCCGTCACCATCGTCGTCTCCGCGATCGTTTCGCTCACCCTCACGCCGATGATGGCTTCGCGCATCCTCAAGCACAATCCTGAGGAGCAACAAGGCCGCATCTTCCGCGCCTCCGAGCATGCTTTCGCTGGCATGATCGCTTTCTACGGTCGCACGCTGAAAGTCGTCCTCCGCTTCCAGACCCTCACCCTGTTTGTCGCTCTCGGCACTCTTCTGCTCACGATCTTCCTCTACATTTACATTCCCAAAGGTTTCTTTCCCGTCCAGGACACCGGAATCATCCAGGGGATTTCCCAGGCGCCGCCAAGCATCGGCTCGAAAGCGATGGCCGAAAAGCAGATGGAACTCTCCAAAGTCATCCTGGAAGATCCCGCCGTCGAAAGCCTTTCCTCTTTCATCGGCGCCGACGGCACCAACGTCACCACCAACAGCGGAAGAATGTCCATCAACCTGAAGCCGCTCGACAAGCGGAACATGAACGCTTCCGACGTCATCCGCCGCCTCCAGACAAAACTCCAGGACGTCGAGGGAATCCAGCTCTTCATGCAGCCCGTGCAGAACATCACCGTGGATGACCGGGTCAGCCGCACCCAATACCAGTTCACTCTCGAAGATCCCGACCCCGCCGAACTCAGCGACTGGACCGGCCGCTTCGTATCCCGCTTGAGGAAATTGCCCGACCTCGAAGATGTCGCAACCGACGAGCAGCCCGGCGGCCTGGCCGTCTCGCTCGTAATCGATCGCCCCACCGCTTCGCGCTTGGGAATCGCGCCCACCACCATTGACAACACCCTCTACGACGCCTTCGGACAGCGCCAGATCAACACGATGTACACCCAGTTGAACCAATACCACGTCATTCTGGAGAGCGAACCTCAATTTCAGCTGGATCCAAACAAACTGAACAAGCTCTATATCCAATCCAACTCCGCTGCCGGCACTCAGGGTGCGCCGGCGAGCTCAACCGGCAACGGCTCCACCTCCGCCGGCTCCAACGCGCTCACAACCTCCGCGCTCTACACCCCGTCGGCTAACACCCTCTCGTCTCCCGTAAGTGCCCTCACCGCAGGCGCTTCCTCTGCCAGTTCTGGCAAGAGCGTCACCAATTCTGCCCCGAGCAACGCCGTCCCGTTCAGCGCCTTCTCGCATTTTGAAACCAAAACGCAATCCCTCTCCATCAACCACCAGGGACAGTTCCCCGCGATCACCGTTTCCTTCAACCTTGCTCCCGGCGCCGCGCTCGGCAACGCCATTTCCGCCGTCACCAAAGTCCAGAACGATCTGCACATGCCCGCCAGCCTGCAGGCCGATTTCCAGGGCACGGCGGCATCGTTTCGAAACTCTCTCTCGAACATGCCCCTGCTCATCCTCGCCGCACTCGTCACCGTCTACATCGTCTTGGGTGTTCTCTACGAGAGCTTCATCCATCCCATCACGATTCTTTCCACGCTTCCCTCCGCCGGCGTCGGCGCGTTCCTCGCCCTGATTCTCTTTCACCAGGATCTGAGCGTCGTCGCCATCATTGGTCTTGTCCTGCTGATCGGCATCGTCAAAAAGAACGGCATCATGATGGTGGACTTCGCTCTGGACGCTGAGCGCAACCACGGCAAGAATTCCACCGACGCCATTTACGAAGCCTGCCTCCTCCGCTTCCGCCCGATCATGATGACCACCATGGCTGCCCTCCTCGGCGGCCTGCCGCTCGCTTTCGGCTCCGGCATCGGCTCTGAACTGCGCCGGCCGCTCGGCATCGCCATGGTCGGCGGTCTTCTGGTCAGCCAGATTCTCACTCTCTACACCACGCCCGTCATCTATATTTTCTTCGACAAACTGGCCGAACGCTTCTCCGGCAAGTCCGGCGCTAGAACGACCGGCTCCCGGCCCGAACCAGCGGGGCTCCCATGAACGTCTCCGCCCCGTTCATCCATCGCCCGGTGGCGACCACTCTGCTCACGGTCGCCATCGCCATCGCCGGCGCCATCGCCTTCAATGTCCTTCCCGTCTCTCCTCTGCCCCAGGTGGATTTCCCCACCATCTCGGTCAACGCGAGCCTCCCCGGCGCCAGCGCTGAAATCATGGCCTCGTCCGTCGCCACGCCTCTCGAGCGCCAGTTCGGCCACATCGCCGGCGTCACCGAAATGACTTCCACCAGCGGCCTCGGATCAACCTCCATCACCATCCAGTTCGATCTCACCCGCAACATCGACGGCGCCGCGCGCGACGTCGAAGCCGCCATCAATTCCGCCCGCACCTATCTCCCCGCCAATCTTCCTGCAAACCCCACCTACCGCAAGGTGAATCCCGCCGATTCCCCGATCATGATTGTCGGCCTGACCTCCGACAAATACGGCCCCGACAAGCTTTACGACGAAGCCTCCACCGTCATCCAGCAGAAGCTCTCCCAGATCCAGGGAGTCGGCCAGGTCAACGTTGGCGGCGGCGCGCTGCCCTCCGTCCGCGTCGAAGTGAATCCCACCAAGCTCGCCAGCTACGGCCTCTCCATGACGGACATCCAGTCCGTGCTGCGCCTGCAAAATTCCGATCTCGCCAAAGGCCAGATCAGTGACGGCGTCACCACCGCTGACATCGTCGCCAACGACCAGATCTCCCACGCCGAAGACTTCAAACCCGTTATCGTCGGCTATCACAAAGGCGCGGCCATCCACCTCACCGACGTCGCCGAGGTCATCGATTCCGTCCAGAATGTTCGCGCTGCGGGCTACCTGAACGGCAAGCGCGCCGTCCTGCTCATCATCTTCCGCCAGCCCGGCGCCAACATCATCGACACCGTCGACCGCATCCGCGCCGAACTGCCCTCCATCAAAGCCTCCATTCCGCAGGGCATCGACACCACCGTCGTTCTTGACCGCACGACCACCATCCGCGCCTCCGTCAGCGACGTCGAGCGTACCCTGGCCCTATCGATCGTCCTTGTCATCGTCGTCGTCTTTGTTTTCCTGCGGAATGGCCGCGCCACCCTCATTCCCGCCGTCGCCGTCCCCGTCTCTCTGATCGGCACCTTCGCGGTCATGTATCTCTGCGGCTACAGTCTCGACAATCTCTCCCTCATGGCCCTCACCATCTCGACCGGATTCGTCGTTGACGACGCCATCGTCGTCATGGAGAACATCACCCGACATCTTGAAGCCGGCATGGATCCCTTCGCCGCCACTCTCCTTGGCGCGAAGGAAATCGGTTTCACCGTCCTGACCATCAGCATCTCGCTGATCGCCGTCTTCATCCCGCTTTTGCTCATGGGCGGCATCGTCGGCCGCCTCTTCCGCGAATTTGCCATCACCCTCTCCACCGCCATCCTCGTCTCCATGGTCATTTCGCTGACCACCACGCCCATGATGTGCGCCTACCTTCTCGAGAACGAGCGCGCCAGGTCGCACGGCCGCCTGTACATGGCCACCGAGCGAATCTTCGAACGCATCCTTTCCCTTTACCGTTACACGCTCCACTGGGTCCTCGACAATTCCGTCCTCACCCTCACGGTCCTCTTTCTCACCATCGCCCTCAACGTCGTCACCGTCTACATGATTCCCAAGGGCTTCTTCCCCCAGCAGGACACCGGCACACTCGGCGGCGGCGTGCAAGGCCCCCAGGACTCGTCCTTCCCGGCCATGAATGAATCTGTCCAGAAAATTGTGGATGTAATCAAGCGGGATCCCGCCGTCCAGAACGTAATTGCCTTCACAGGGGGTGGCGGCGCCACCAATACAGGCAACATCTTCATCGCGCTGAAGCCGCTCAACGAGCGCAAAATCGCCGCCCCGGACATCATCAACAGGATTCGCCCGCAGCTCAGCCGCCTCCCGGTTGCTTCGACTTTCCTTCAAGCTTCCCAGGATCTGCGCATCGGCGGGCGCGGCAGTTCCGCCCTCTACCAGTACACCTTGCAATCCGACAACCCCGCAGATCTCACCGTCTGGGGCCCGCGCATTCTCGCCGAAATGAAACGCCTCCCCATCTTGCAGGACGTGAACACCGACCAGCAGAACGGCGGCTTGGACATTCGCTTGAACTACGACCGCGTCACCGCTGCAAAACTCGGCCAGACCGCGCAATCACTTGACGCGGAAATCTACGGCTCCTTCGGCCAGTCGGAAACTTCCATCATTTACACCCAGCTGAACCAATACTACGTTGTCCTTGAAGTCGCCCCGCAGTATTCGCAGAGCCCCGAGGGCCTGAAAAACGTCTACTTCCACGCAAATGGAAACACCAACTTAACCTCCACCGGCAACGTTCCCCTCATCGCCATGGCCACCGGCCAGGCCAATACCATCCCGCTCTCCCTCAACCACACGAGTCTATTCCCCTCCGTCACCCTCTCTTTCAATCTCGCTCCCGGCGTCGCGCTCAGCGACGCCACTCTCGCCATCGCGCAGATGCAGCAGCGCATGGGCGCGCCCTCGTCCTTACGCGGCTTTTTTGCCGGCACCTTGCTGGCTTATCAGCAATCCCTCAGCACCGAACCCATCCTGGTTCTCACCGCTCTACTCGCGGTGTACATCGTTCTGGGCATCCTGTACGAGAGCCTCGTCCATCCGCTCACCATCATTTCCACGCTTCCCTCCGCCAGCGTCGGCGCCATGCTCGCGCTCATGCTCTTCAAGCAGGACCTCAACATCATTTCCATCATCGGCATCGTTCTGCTGATCGGCATCGTCAAGAAGAACGCCATCATGATGATTGATTTTGCCCTGCAGGCCGAGCGTGAAGGCGGCAAAAGCACCGAAGACGCCATCTTCGAAGCCTGCATGCTGCGCTTCCGTCCCATCCTGATGACCACCATGGCCGCCCTGTTCGGCGCTCTCCCGTTGGCCTTCGGCACCGGCACAGGTTCCGAACTTCGCCGCCCTTTGGGCATCAGCATCGTCGGCGGCCTCATCATGAGCCAGCTTCTAACGCTCTACACCACGCCGGTCGTTTATCTCACGCTCGACAAGCTCCGGCTTCGTGCTCTTGGAAAACAGCGCGACACTTTTCTTCCTGCGGATGGATCAACTCCCTCCGCCGCCGTCTAATCAAGGTGCAACGACTATGAACACCCTTCACCTGAAACTTTTCTTCGGACCTCCACTCGCCCTGCTGCTCGCCGGCTGCATGGTCGGCCCCAAGTACCACCAGCCCGCCGCCACCCTCAAACCCGCGCCCGCCGCCTACAAGGAATTGCCGGCGCAGAATCCTCCGGCCGGCGAATGGACGGTCGCGCAACCTCAGGACGCCATCGTCCACGGCAAGTGGTGGGAAATCTACAACGACCCCGAGCTCAATGCCCTTGAAGACCAGCTCAACATCAACAACCAGAACATCAGGCAATCCTTCGAAAATTTCATGGAAGCTCGCACGCTCGTCACCCAGGCCCGCGCACAACTCTATCCTACGCTCGGGACCACTCCCTCCTTCCGGCGTTCCCAATCCTCCGCAACTCTAAGGAATAACGTTGGCGCCACCGGAACGGCCAGCGGCGGAACGGGTGCGAATCCCAATGTATACAGCACGCTCGCAGAAGTGCCGTTTACAGCTTCCTGGGAGCCGGATCTCTGGGGAAGAATCCGCAACACCATTCGCCAGGCCCAGTACAATGCGCAACTAAGCGCCGCTGACCTCGAAAATGAACGCCTCACCGAGCAGGCCAGCCTGGCCGTCTTTTTCTACGAACTCCGTGGCCAGGACGCCCTCGCGCAAATTCTCAGTGACACCGTCGAAGACGACAAGAAATCCCTCGAACTCGCCCGAGCCCGCTACGAAACCGGTGTGGACACCAAGCTCGCCCTCGTCGAAGCCCAGGTCACTCTGGAGCAGGCGAAGTCCGCTTTCACCAATCTCGGCATCGCCCGCGCCCAATTCGAACACGCCATTGCCGTTCTCATCGGCACCCCGGCCTCCGGTTTCTCCATGCCCTACAAACCGCTGATCGCCGCCCCGCCCGCAATTCCCGTAGGTATCCCTTCGCAGCTGCTAGAGCGCCGCCCGGACATCGCGGCTTCGGAACGCAACATGGCCGCCGCGAACGCCCAGATCGGCATCGCCACCGCTGCCTATTACCCCAGTCTGACTCTCAGCGGGCAGGGCGGATTTGAAAGCTCGGCCCTGCAGAATCTCTTCACCTGGCCAAGCCGCTTCTGGTCGGTCGGTCCATCCGTTTCTGAAACAATCTTCGACGCCGGGCTCCGCCGCGCCACCGTGAATCAGTTCGTCGCGGTCTACAACGCGGACGTCGCCGCCTATCGCCAGACGGTCCTGACCGCTTTCCAGCAAGTCGAAGACTCCATGGCCGCGGTCCGCATTCTTTCCAAACAGATCCAGCAGCAGGAACAAGCCGTGCGATCCGCCCAGGAATTTCTCACTCTTTCCTGGGCTCGCTATGAAACGGGAGTGGACACCTACCTCAACGTCCTCATCGCGCGCACCACGCTCTTAGCCGACCAGGAGCAACTAGCGACTCTCCATACACAAGAGATGACCGCCTCGGTCCAGCTGATCGAGGCCCTGGGCGGCGGCTGGGACCGTTCCGAACTCCCGTCTCCTGCCCAGGTCTCCAAGAAAGTCGCCAAATCCGAAATCGAAGCCCCCAACTAGCGCGAGTCGCTTCCTGTCTGGAGAAGCGGGGCTTGCCGCACCCTCCCGGGTTACTCCTGCTCTTCTGGCGGCCACCTCAGAGTTGCCCGCCAGAGGAGGGAGATGGCCCCAAGGGCCTTTCTAGCACCCGCTTTTCGTCTGTCAGTCCTCCACGAATCGGCGGAGTCGGCCAAGTGCTGCGTCCCAGTGCTTGGAGATCAGGTCCAGGTAGTGGCGCGCGTCTTCCAGGCGTTTCTGGTCCAGTCGCCAGACGTTTTCGCGCCCCTTCCACGTACTGTGCGCCAGGCCTGCCTGCTCCATCACCAGCAGGTGCTTTGTGATTGCCTGGCGGGTGAGGTTGCCACCCACAGTGAGTCGGGTGATCGACATCGGTCCGCCGTCAGAGAGCCGGAAGAGGAGCCGCAAGCGAGTCGTGTCTCCCAAGGCGGCGAAAAGCGCGGCCGACTCCTGCGGTCCCGGCACGCCTCGCGAGCTACGGCGCCTGGACAAGGTATGCCTCGAGCAGCTTCACGACCATGCCCCAGCCCTGCTCGTTGGCCGTGAACGCTTCCAGACGTCGAGCGAGCGGGATTTGATCGAACCCGGACTCCGTCACGCTCAGCAGCAGGCCGTTCGCCGTTTCCTCAAGAACAAATTCGACAAGCGTCAGGGGCTCAGCGGAATAGTCGACGCCTCGCCGAACGGCGTTTGGATGCCAACGGAAGGAAAACAGCCGCTCGGGTTCCATCCGCTCGATGGTGATTTCAAATGGCAGCCCTTCGTAAGGCTTCTGGGCCTTGGCAACGTCCGCGTTCACCTCTGTGGGCACAATCACGCCGCCGATGGTCGCTCCCGGCGCGAACGGGCCCTCGAACTTCATGCCAAACCAGGTTCCGAACTCCTTGGAATCGGTAAGCGCCCGCCAGACGCGCTTCCGCGACGCGTGCAAAAGAATCTTTTTCTCGATGCGGTCTGTGCTCATCTGCAACCTCCAGGTTGCAGATTATCATCGCCCGAACGGAAGCGCAACCAAGGAGTTGCTGGACACATCGGGCCGCAACAGCCATGTATCATTCAGCAGATGTCGAAGGGTGGGCCAGGCAGCCGCACACTTTGAACCCTCTCTCGGCCCGGGCCGAGCGGGCTCGGGCATTCGATCGGCGCCATTATTGCGGAGAAAAGGCCGGTTGAGGAGTGCTAGTCAAAACTGCGCATGGCCATCGATTCATCGTTGAAGACATCAAAGACGGTAAACAATTTGGTGATCTGCAAAAGGTCGTGAACTTTCTTGGTCAAGTTCAGCAACTTCAGCTCGCCGCCCCGATTCCGGACCGCCGTGAAGCCGCTGACCAGTTCACCAATCCCGGAGCTGTCAATGTAATTGACGTCTCCCAGATTCAAAATAATTTTTGTCCGCCCTTCATCGAGCAGGTCCCGCACCGTCTTCCGCAAAAGTGCGCTGCCGTCGCCCAGCGAGATCCGGCCGCTCAAATCCACCAGCGTGATGCCACTGTACTCCCGGGTTGTCGCGAAAAGTGAAGGCATTAGGTTCCTACGCTTCCTGGTGCGGCGCGCCGGAATTCGAGGCGCTCCCGTTTCCGTTGCTGTGCGGACTGCCCAGTCCCGGAAGTCTTTTGGCCATCACAAGCTCTGCGCCGCCCGTTTTTCCCGGATGCACATCAAATTCGTCCATAAACGCCTTCATCAGGAAAATCCCGCGCCCGGAAGTGCTCAAAAGATTTTCCTGCGCCAGCGGATCGGGCACGTCGGTAAGGTGGAATCCCTTCCCCTCATCGAGGACATGAATAATCATCCGCTCCTCGGTAAGCTCAATCGCCAGGTGAATCTTTTTCTCCGGCTTTTCCTGATTGCCATAGTGAAAGGCGTTGATCACCCCTTCACGAACCGACATCCCGATCCGGTAACACTCATCCTCGTTGAAGCCCGCTGCTTCGGCAACACGTACGCACATCTCCTCGGCGAGATTCACGCTCTCGACGTGGGTGTCCAGCGTAACTTCAAGATGCTTGGTTTCTGCCGCCATTCCAGGTCGCGAAAGTTGGATATTCCTCACAAAAGGCGTTCTTATCCGTAACACAGCGCCCAAAGGTAAGTCAATGGAGCGGTCGGGACGGTCAGCCATTTCGCAAAGTCACCTGCAAAGGCAGCCCAGAGAGCTTGATCAGTCTTGTTCTGAAATGACCTCCGTTCCAGAGCAACTTGTGAATGTGCTGCGAGAAGTAGCTCACCCGGACATTGGAGTGATCGAAAGGGTCAGAAGCGCCAATGACTCGCTCCTGCGGAGCATGACTACCAGGGCGCAGCAGATGGACGATTTACTTGGTAGGCTGGAAAGCAGGTTTGGGCGATTTGGCTGCCTGTCGTTGCCAGTGCTGCTCTGGCACTGGGATTCGCGTTGGGTACATGGTTTGCCAACGTGCGACAAGGAACGCCAGAAGCATCAAGTGCCGCTCAGTCACAACAGATACCAACGCCGGAAGCTCCTCGGCAGCAAGTCGTTCCGCAACGGAACGCAAAGCATCATTGAGCTGGGGCTAGGTCGCCAGGGAGTTCACAAGAAACGTGCCGAACATATTTCTAGTATTGAGTAATCTAAAGTACCCTCCCCTGTGGTCCCGACATTTTTGCATGGCGGTGTTCGCAGCGTTGATCATCGATGCTTGATGACGATGATTGAGGTCACTCTCGCTGGGGCCTAACGATTCCGATTCGAGCCTTACGCTGACTATCACAACAGTTAATAATCCTAGAAGTAACTATATCCACGCTTTGCCACGTGCCCAGATATGCTATTCTCTCTCGCCGAGGGTTCCGAACCATGCCAAGGGTTTACGTCTATTGCGCCAGCATCGCCCTGCTTACATTCAGCTTCTTTCCGGCTGCCCGCGGCGTGCGTGCTCAGGGAGCCGCAAGCCCGGCGACCTTGCAGATTATTTCTCAGGCATCCGAACTTTCCCACAAGGGCGACGACGAAGGTGCCGCCAATCTTTGCAGCAGTGCCCTGAAGCAGTCTCCCAACGAACCAGGGCTCTATGATTGCATCGGCCGCGCCCTTACGAACAAGGGCTCCTACCAGGAAGCAGCGGCAGCTTATGAACAGGAAGTACCGCTTCTGCAGCAGCAACCCTACGCCAAGTTTAACCTCGCAGGCGCGTATGCAAATTTGGCGGCCCTCTATCTGGCGCTAAACCGGCTCGACGAAGCACAAGACCGGACGGACAAAGCACTTCAGGTTTGGCCGGACTTTGTTCAAGCCATCAGCACCAAAGGCATAGTCCTCGAAGCACGCGGCCAACTGGATAGCGCCATCGAACAGTATCGAAAAGTGTTGGCGCTCGCACCTAAATCGGCCGCCGCCTTCCAGAACCTCGGCTCCGCGCTGCAGAAGAAAGGCCAGATCGAGCAGGCTGTCTCGGTGTTGCAGGCCGGAGTTCAAACGAACCCCAGAGATCCCGATCTTCGCGCCGCCTACGGAAGCGCTCTCCTGGCGGCAGGCCGTCCGGCAGATGCCGAAAAAGAGCTTCAGACAACTCTTTCCTTCCGGCCCGACAATTCCAGCGTTCTCTACAATCTTGCCGACGCAGAGCGCAAGGAAGGAAAGTCGACAGAAGCGCTCGCAAATCTCCGGAAGGCATACGAACTGACCCCCGCCGACGCGGATATTAACCTGAGCCTCGGCTCCCTGCTGATCGAAACCGGGCAAACCAAGGAAGCCTACCCCTATCTGCAGGTGTCCCGGCGCTCGGGCAAGTACGATGCTCAGGCGTTTTACGCCATTGCCGTAGCCCTTTCAAGAGAAGGTCATCGGGAGGACGCTCTGGCATTCCTCGAGAACGCGCTCATGGCTAAGCCTGATTTCCCCGCGGCAATCGCCCTCAAGGGCAATCTGTTTATCGAACAAGGTAATCTGAAGGAAGCCGCCGCTGCCTTGAATCCTGCCGTGGCGGCGCATCCAGAAAGCGCCGAACTCCTGAATTCCGCCGGACTTCTGGCCCTCGGGCAAAAAAACGGCAAATCCGCCGAGGCCGACTTTGCTCGTAGCTTGGCCTTGAAGCCGGACTTCACCGATGCTGCCGTCAATCATGCGGTCGCCTTGTACTTTCTCGGACGTCCTTCTGAGGCGCTCCCGGAATTTCAGAAAGCCTTGCAGTCGGAACCCGACAATCTCAAGGCGCAGGCAAATCTGGCCGCCGCGCTTTTTGCTCTCCGCCGCTATGTGGAAGCAAGCAGCGCCTTTGCCCGCGCTGCGGAGATTTCTCCCGAGGATCCGGATCTCCGCACAAATTTGGGCCTCGCTCTGGAAAAAGCAGGAAAGCCCGACCAGGCAAAAAAGGCCTACGCCGAAGCACAATCGCTTCGGCAAGCGCAGCGCAAGAATTCCCCGGCCAGTGCAAACTGACCGTTCCCGGGGCGCGCCGCTCGAGTGGAAATCGGCCCTCCCGAGTTGCTTTACTCCTCGCGGTCGAACTCGTATATTCTTTGTATCGCAATCATCCAAATCTCCCGACTGTGAGGTTGGCCGATGACCGGCATAATTATTCTCGTCGTCCTCGTCTTGCTGGTGCTGTTGGGCGTCGGCATGTACAACGGCCTGGTGCGCCTGAAAGTCCAGTGCGACAACGCCTGGGCCGACATTGACGTCCAGCTCAAGCGCCGCTACGACCTGATCCCCAACCTTGTGGAAACCGTCAAGGGCTACGCTGGCCACGAAAAAGGCACCCTCGAAGCCGTAATCAACGCCCGCAATCGCGCCATGAGCGCCACCGGCCCGGCCGACAAGGCCCAGGCCGAAAACATGCTCTCCGGCGCCCTGAAAAGCCTCTTCGCGCTTTCTGAGGCCTATCCGCAATTGCGCGCCATCGAAAGCTTCACTTCCCTGCAAAACTCCCTCACGCAAATCGAGGACACCGTGCAGAACGCACGCCGCTATTACAACGCCGTCGTCCGCGACCTAAACACGAAAATCCTGCAATTCCCCACCAACATCTTCGCCGGCATGCTCGGCTTCAAGGAGCGCGAATTCTTCGAAGTCACTTCCGCCGCAGAGCGCGAAGCCCCCAAGGTCAGCTTCAGCACGCCCGGCGCGCCCACGGCCTGATAGCATTACCCGCACATCCCATGACCGTGCGCCCCACTCTCAGTCGTTGGTTCTCCCTGCTCGCGGGCGTTTTCCTGATTCTTGTCGCCCTCGCCGCGCCAGCCTCCGCCAAGGAACGCCACCTCAAGAAATTCTTCTCCGATATCGTCGTTCTCCCCAATGGCTCCGTCGACGTCACCGAAAACATCACCTTCCAATTTATCGGCGGCCCCTGGCACGGCATCAATCGTTATATTCCCGTGGAGTACTCCGGCCCGCGCGGCTTGAACTACACCCTGTTTCTCGACGTCAAAGACGTCAGAGATGAAACCGGCGCCAAGCTGCGCTATGAAACCAGCCGTGAGCGCCATTACCTAAACCTGAAAATCCTTATCCCCGACGCCGACGACAGCACGCGCACCATCTCCATCCATTACGCCGTTTCCGACGCCCTCAAATTCTTCGACGATCACGACGAATTCTATTGGAACGTCACCGGCGACGAGTGGAGCATCCCTATCGAATCCGCCGGCGCCCACATCGTCTTTCCCGATGGCACCTCCAACCTCCGCGCCAAGGCGTTGACCGGAGCCTACCGCTCAGCCGGGCGCGACGCGGTCGTTCAGATCTCCGGCACGGGCGTGGATGTCGAAACCCGGGATCCTTTGCCGATGCATGAAGGCCTCACCGCCGCCGTCGCCTTCGACAAAGGCACCGTGCGGGAACCCACGGCGCTTTCCCGTCTGTTTCTCTTGCTGCGCAGCAACTGGCCGCTCTCCATTCCGATCGTCGCCTTCTTCGCCATGCTCTGGTGGTGGTGGACCCACGGCCGCGACCCGCGCCTCCGCCCCATCGCGGCACAGTATCAGCCGCCCGACAATCTCTCTCCCGGCGAAGTCGGCACGCTCATTGATAATTCCGTGGACATGCGCGACATCACTGCCTCCATCGTTGACCTCGCCGTCCGCGGCTACCTCACCATCGAGGAAAAGCAACAAGACCATCTCCTCGGCCTCTCTCATAGCAAGAACTATGTCTTCCACCTCAAAAAATCGCGCGCCGAATGGACCTCCCTGAAGCCCCACGAGCAGCAGCTTCTCGATGGAGTGTTCAGCGGCGGAAATGCCGGCGACGCCGTCCCTCTCGACGCCCTTCACAACACCTTCTACGCCAATATCCCCGGCATCAAAAACCAGATCTTTGCCTCGTTGGTCGGAGATGGATATTACGCCCAGCGTCCGGACAGTGTCCGCTCCACCTACATCTTATTTGGCCTCGTCACCGGCTTCATCCTCGTTGCAGGCGGAATCTGGATTGCCAATCATTCCGGCATGCAGCCGCTGCCTTTTGTCGTCGCTGGTCTCCTTACCGGGGCAATCATTTGCGGCTTCGGCTGGTTTATGCCCGCGCGCACCCAGGCCGGAGCCCGCGCCCTCGAGGGCGTCCTCGGCTTCGAAGATTTTCTCGCTCACGTCGAATCCGACCGCTTCAACCGCACCATCAAAACACCCGAAATGTTTGAAAAGTTTCTGCCCTTCGCCATGGCCCTGGGCGTCGAGAAAAACTGGAGCAAGGCCTTCCAGGGAATCTACACCCAGCCCCCTCAGTGGTATCAGGGCAGCTACGGCCCCGGCTTCTATCCCTACATGTTCGCCAACGATCTGAACTCCATGTCCTCGATGGCAGGCGACGTCATGACCTCCGCCCCGCGCAGCGCCGAAGGCTCCGCATTTTCAAGCGACAGCGGTGGAGGCGGCTTCGAAGGCGGCGGCTTTGGCGGCGGCGGCGGCGACGCGTTCTAGCCAGGACGCTGCCAGATAGAGGAACACCCCATCTCTCCACGCTATCTTATGCGGTGTTAGAGTGAGCGCTGTTCGACTGGAAGCGACTTTCGCAATTGGCACAAACTCGGCTGCGTTTTACTTCTAATCGCTGGCTAGTTCTCCTCTAACTAATCAGAACACAAGCAGGGCGAAGAGGGCGGCCAAACGCGGTCCTGTCTTCATCACTGACTGGGGACGTCCGTCTCACGTGCTACTTACTGTTGAGGAATACCAGAAGCTTACTGAGGGGCAGAAGAGCATTGTGGACTTGTTGGGAATGCCACGGGCCGCTGAAGTTGAATTTGAGCCGCCTCGCCTGAAAGACGATCTCCACCAGCCGGCAGATTTGTCCTGATGTATCTCCTCGATACCGATGTAATTTCCGAGTTAAGAAAAACTAAGAAGGCGGATCGCGGCGTCAGAATGTGGGCCCAGGCGCTTCCCGCCGCGAGCCTTTATCTTGCAGTGTGAGCAACGGGCGCTGGAACAGCGGATCGGCAAACACAGGGAATGGAACGTGAAGCGAGGAGAGTGGGTCGGGCAGCGAGTGGCCGGCGGGAGTCTCCGCGGGTCCGGCTAGCGGGGCAAAGAGGACAGGCCTCAGCGCGACAATGATAGGTATAAGTTACTTATAAAGAGAAAGGTGCGCTTACTGTAAGCAATCGGCGACATGTTCTAGTTGTCAGCGATCGCTGACTTTGCTAATCTGTCAGCGATCGCTGACAGTCGAGGAGGGACTATGCGGATCCGAACAGCACTCGAACTCGGAGCCCTTATCCGGGACGCGAGGAGGGGAAGGGGCCTCGACCAGGGCTCGCTCGCTCGCGAGGTCGGGGTAAGCCGTCAGTGGATTGTGGCCATCGAGAAGGGCAAACCGCGCGCGCCGATCGGACTGGTTTTGCGTACTCTCAACGCCTTGAGGATTTCGCTCGACGTGGAGATCTCGCGCCCTGGAGGAAAAAAAGGCCGGGAGAAAAAAGACGCCGATATGATTGATTACGTTCTCAGAGATCTGGGGAGCAAGAAGCGGTGAGCAAAGAACTGATTGCCCTCATGGACGGCCGGAAGATGGGCCGCGTAGTGCAAGGGGAGAACGGCAAGCTCGCGTTTGTATACGACGAGTCATGGCGAGCTTCAGAAAAGGGATACCCCCTCTCGCTTTCGATGCCGATGGCACTGGCGGAGCATCCACATGAAAAGATCGACGCATTTCTTTGGGGATTATTGCCGGACAACGAAGGCGTACTGAACCACTGGGGCCGTGAGCACCATGTTTCCGCGCGGAATTCCTTCGGCCTGATTGCGGCGGTAGGAGAGGACTGCGCCGGTGCGGTGCAGTTCGTGCGGCCGGAACGCCTTGAAATCGTAAGCGGTACCGCGCCGGCCGAAGTGGCTTGGCTCGACGAGAAAGAGATCGCGGAACGGCTGCGCACGTTGCGCCGTGACCACGCGGCGGGACGGCTGCCGCGGGATGAAGGGCAGTTCAGCCTAGCCGGGGCACAGCCGAAGACCGCCTTCCTTTTCGAGAACGGGCGCTGGGGCATTCCGTCGGGGCGCGTGCCGACGACGCGAATTTTGAAGCCGCCCACGGGAGAGTTCGACGGCCACGCGGAGAACGAACATTTCTGCCTGGAACTCGCGCGCGCTCTCGGTCTCACGGTCCCGAATTCAAAACTCCTGCATTTCGAAGACGAGATAGCGATCGTCATCGACCGCTACGACCGCGTCCGGATTGGGGACACCTGGCATCGCCTGCACCAGGAAGATTTTTGCCAGGCGCTGAGCGTTCCTCCGACCCGCAAATATGAGAACGAGGGAGGGCCCGGGGCCGGGGAAATCGTGGAACTTTTGCGCGACAATTCAAGCACTCCGGCCGAAGACGTCGAAACCTTTCTGGATGCGATCGCGTTCAACTGGTTGCTCGCGGGCACGGACGCGCACGCGAAGAACTACAGCGTCCTCATCGGGGCCCAGGGAAACGTGCGGCTGGCTCCGTTGTACGATCTGGCTAGCGTGCTGCCGTACCCGGATGTGGATCTGGAGAGAGCGAAGCTTGCCATGAACATAGGAAAGGAATACCGGCTGCGCAATATCAACCTTTTCCGTTGGAAGAAGATGGCTTCGGAACTGCGCGTGGATGCCGAAAGCCTGCTCAAGAGGGTAGACGCCTTTGCGCTGGCGTTGCCGGACCTCGCCGAAAAGACACGGCAGCAACTGGTTGAGGAGGGACTCACGCATACCGTTCTCACGCGCTTGGCAGAGGGAATCACCCGGCACGCGATAAGGTGCCGAAAGGTTTTAGTTGCGGGCTAGCGGGGCCGCCGTTTCTTTTTTCCTAGCTCGTTTGCCCAAAAGTTGCCCACCTTAGGGTCGGGATTTAAGGTGTTTCGGGTCGTAAGCAACCTTGAATAGTTCAGTGCGAGTTTTGCAACCCCCAGACAAATTGCTTAATTTATGTTGAAGACTGAAGGTTTTGAACGAGAATTTGAAGCGGTTGGTCGCGGAAATCCCGGTCGGCTCGGACCTCTGGCTGGATAGTTACCGTAAAGGCAGGCAGGACGGAAGTGGTTGTAGCAGCTCCATCCAAAAAAGCGCGGTCCCCTAACCGCAATTGGTCGGGCGAATTAAGAGTGGCGTGAGGTTGCACAGGCCGCGGCGGGGCATCACGACCCAGCTTAGCTACGACACATCCGGCCTCCCGACATCTTTATTTCAACTATCCGAATGGATGGAGCTATTTAGTTACGAGCGTGACGTCAGATTTTGGCGTAACTCTATCCTACACCTACGACGCCAACAATAGGCTGACACAGGTGACTAAGCCCGATCTGACGACGATCACCTACACTTACAACACCCAAACGAACCACTTTGCTGTTCGCCTCTCGCAATGCAGTCGGAACCGCCTGCGTGTAGATATTCATGGTTGTTCGAATATCCGCATGTCGCAAGAGTTCCTGCGTTTCGTGGTTTCGCTCCCCTTACGCGGTCAGGGCGTCCGAGGCGGCGCGCGCCTGAGCCACTTTGTTTCTGGCCTTTGGTTTGCGCAGTCGGCTTCTGGGTTTTGGTGTAGTGTCCTTCAGGACTTGCTTGAGGACTGCGTTTTCTTTTTCTTTCTCTTGTTTTTTTGGCTTCAAGAACTGGACGAGAGGCGGTTCGCCCATTTTCTTCCGTTGATCCTCGAGGAAGTGCACGAGCTTGTAAATCTCCTCGTTGTCGAGGGGATCGTCAGAGAGCCAGCGATTGAATTCCTCTTCGAAGAAAGTGGCGTTGTCCTCTTCCTCGCCGCTCATCTCGTGCATGAACTGGCCGTTGATCAGCGCGCGGCGGCGTTCCAGACCGGCCACGGACTTGTAGTAGACCTCCCTAAACGCGTGGGGTGCCTTCTTCAAGCGTTGCACTCCGCGAACGGCTTCGTCGATCCCGTGATTCACCAGGTACAGCGCTTCGTAGAGATGTGCTTTCTGCATGAGCAAATATCCTTTCTGCAGCGCATTTGGCCGCAAGTTCGGAGGTTAATTAGGCGCGTCGTGACACACGTCTCGGCTGGAGTCAGGTGCCGGCCCGGATGGACGCACGGATTCAGTTGGGCAAAACTACGGCGGTGGATGCGCAACGCGCAGAGGGATGGAGCGTGCGAGGGAAACGAAACCGAGCTGGGCGGGTTGCGCCCAAAAGGCGAACCCGATACTTTCTATTGCAGCCATCGTTGCCTCTAATCCAGGCGACTTTGGTTAGGGGCGCGTTCAGTGTTATCAGCACTGGCGCGTCCCGTTCTGACTCAATCGACAAGGGCGCCTTGGAGCACAAACTGTATGCCACTAGCGCAAGTGGCATTGAGTATTGCAAACCGAGATGTGTGTGTCAATACCCAAAAGTGGCGAGTAATACCCATTCCTCATAAGATGAAGCTATGAGACGCGACCTTATTTCCAAAGTCATGCGTGAGATGGGCAGAAAGGGCGGGAAGGCAGCTGGCGGCAAGGGCGGAAAAGCACGCATGGCAGCACTCACGCCACAGGAGAGGAAAGAGCTTGCCACGAAAGCAGCACTCGCACGATGGGCGAAGGCCAAGAAGAAAGACAAGCGCTCCGCCAAAACATAGGCATCACATGGCTAAGGATGTGATCCACATCTCCGAGGCAAAAGCGGCGAGCGACTTTGCTGCGCTGATAGTGCGAGGGCGGGCGCGAAGGTTATCGTCTAGAATGACGCGCGGCCCATTGCAGTACTTCAAGGCGCAGAGCAGGTGCGCGGCCCCATCTCCGAGTGCATCGCGTTAGCCAAAGAACGAAGAAGAACCACCGCTTCCTAAATTTGCGCTTTCACCGCAACGCCATACGCTTCGAGCACATCCTTCAGCCGCACCACTCCCAGCAGTTGGCGCACATTCGCCCGGCTTACCACCGGCAAGACATCCACACGAAACGCTCCCATGCGCTCCAACACCTCGTCCAGCGAATGGTCGGCGTGCACGTGCGGAAACTCTTCCGCCTTTAACAGTGTGCTGACCGACGCGTCCAGGTTCCCCTTCTCCCCTGCGCTCTCCAACTGCTCTCGGGTGAGCAGTCCGAGTACTCCCCGCGGATCTGAAACAATCCACGTACGCAGTTCCGTACTCCTCGCCAGTTCTAGCGCGCGTCCCACCGTTTCTCCCCCGCTCAACACCTGCCCCGCCGGCCGCAGAATCTGATTCACCTGCCGCCGCGTCTGCTGCCGGCTCCCAAACTTCGGCAGGTGAATGCCATCTTGTTCCGCCAGCACTTCGTAAATCGGCTCCTTCTGCAGCCGCGAGGCAATGAAATAGCTCACCAGGTTTGAAAGCATCAGCGGCACAATCACCGAGTAATCCCGGGTAATCTCAAAAATCATAACCACCGAGGTCATCGGCGCGCGAATAATTCCCGCAAACGCCGTCCCCATCCCCACGAGCGCGTAAGCCCCCGGTGAAGCGACATGGCTCGGGAAAAAATGTTGCGCCACACTTCCGACCGCCCCGCCCAGCATCGCCCCGAGAAACAGGCTAGGGCCAAAAATTCCTCCCGCGTTTCCCGAAGCGTAGCTGACCGCCGTCGCCACCAGCTTCAGCACCAGCAGCGTTAGCATCAATTTCAGCGTCAGGCTGTCGTTCAGCACATCCCCAACATACTGGTAGCCCACGCCCATCACCGACGGCACAAAACAACCCATCAAGCCAACAACCAGACCTCCGGCCACCGGCTGAAACCATACCGTCAGCGCCGGCTGACGCTTGAACCAAGCCCGCAGCCGCAGCAGCAATTGTGAGAACGCTGCGGATACGACCCCACCCGCGATGCCAAGAATCCCGTATGCAATCAGTTCCCATGAGGTCACCAACTGATACTGCGGCACTTGAAACAGCGGCTCGTTGCCGAGCAGCAACCGCAAAACGCCCCAGCTTGTGGCCGAAGCAAGCACCACCGACCCGAGCACTGGCGCGTGCAGATCGCCGACAACTTCTTCCAGCGCAAACAGCACCGCCGCCAGCGGCGTATTAAACGCGGCGGCAACCGCAGCCGCCGCCCCAACAGGCAGCAACGCCTTCACCTTCTCCGGCCTCAACCCAAGCGTCCGCCCCAAGACCGAGGCAATTCCCCCGCCTACCTGGACGGCCGGCCCTTCGCGCCCCAGAGGAATTCCACTCGCCAGCGTCACCGACGTGCAGAAAAATTTCCCCACCACCGTAGAAAGGCTGATGTATCCGCCCCGCGCATAAAGCGCCGCCTTCGTCTGTGGAACGCCGCTGCCCCGCGCATCCGGAAAATATCTGTACAGCAAATACCCCATCAAGAGCGAACCGGCAACGGGCACCAGAAACCTCCGCCACGCCGCCGCATCCGGTGGATAGAGCCGTGCGCCAAAGCGCCCGGTGATCTCGATAAACGCCACAACAATCAGCCCAACCAGAGCGCCAATCAGCAGCGTGAGCACGAGGAACACCTGGTCCTCACGGTCATCCAGAAATGCTCTCCACTTCAAAATGGCAGTATTCCGCCACTCGGGTTGCGCTGGGGTCAGGTCACTGGTCATGTTCAGGAATCCTACTTCGGACCGAATCCTTTGAGTGCGTCCGGATACGCCAAACGAATCACCTGTTCACGGTGGCGCTCCTCTTCCACATGCCGTGTCCGTGCCTTCAGCAGATCCTCGAGCGTCACTAATCCAAACAATTTCTGCGTTTCCCCGTCTACCACCGGCAACCGCGTAACCCCGTTCTCCGCCATGCGATTGACAACAATCCGCAGCGGCTCATCCGGATCGGCATTCACGCTCTCCCGGCGCGCAACCTCAATCAGCGGCCGCGCCAGCAGGTTCTCATCGCGCGACTCCCGCCATTTGTGCAGATCCCCGGAGGTCAGCACTCCTCTAAGCCGCCCCTCGGAATCCACCACCGGCAGCAATCGCTGCAACTGCCAGCGCAGGAACTGAGGCGAGCCCAATACGTCTCGCAACAACGCAGACGACGGAACGCTCAACGTGTCCTCGCGCATCACTTCCCGCACATACAGTAACTCTAACGGATCGACTGCGTACTCGCGGCTCAAGTGAAACCCGCGGCGCGCCACTTTCTCCGTCAGGATTGATCGCTTCAGCGTCAGCACCGTAAATCCATGCGCAATCATGCTAGCAACAAGCAACGGCAGAAACACGTTCGCGTCATGCGTCAGCTCAAATGCGAACACGATGCTCGTAAACGGCGAGCGCATCGTGCCGCCAAGAATCGCTCCCATGCTGACGAGCGGCCAGAATCCCGCGCCTTCATTGGGCAAAAACATCGCTTCGAGGCCGCCCAGTGCCCCTCCCATCATCAGCAGCGGGGCCAGCACGCCGCCGGAAGTCCCTGAGCCCAGCGATACCGCCCAGATAAACCATTTCACGAGCAGCACTCCCAAAATCACTTTTGTGGTGACGCTGCCCGCTAACAGCGCGCCAATCGTGTCGTATCCCACGCCCAACGCCTGCGGAAAAATCAGTCCGCCAACACCAATCGCCAACCCGCCAATCGCCGGCCACCACATCCAGTGAATCTTCAAATGCTGGAAGGCGTCCTCCGCCGCATAAACAGAAAGCGTCAGCAGGGCCGACAACCCTCCGGCCAGCAGTCCGACCAGTGCGCAGCCCAGCAGCGCCTTGGGTCCGATAAACAGAGGATGCGCCGGCACGGGAAACAGCGGCCCAAATCCCAGAAGGTACCGCCGCGCGATCGCGGCAACTGCGCACGCCAGCGCCACCGGCACCAGGCTCCGCGGCTTCCATTCAAACAGCAGCAGCTCGACCGCCAGCAGCACCGAGGCCACCGGTGCAGCAAATGTTGCCGCCATTCCACCCGCCGCGCCCGCCACGAGCAGCGTCTTCCGCTCTGCGCTCGTCAGATGAAACAGTTGCGCAATCATCGATCCGAATGCGCCGCCCGTCATGATGATCGGGCCTTCCGCGCCAAAAGGGCCGCCCGACCCGATGGAAATCGCCGAGGAAAGTGGCTTCAAAAGCGCCACCTTCGGTTCGACCCGGCTGCCGTTCATCAAAATCGCTTCAATCGCCTCCGGAATTCCATGCCCCCGGATGCGCTCGGAGCCAAACCGCGCCATCACGCCAATAATCAGCGCCCCGCCAATCGGAACCAGCACGCTCCAATATCCCAGGTGGTTCCCTGCCGGTGAAACCATCTCCGTGCTCCAGCGCCCGAAATAGAAAAGGTTTGTGAACAGCCCGATCAGCCGCAACAGGGCCAGAGCCACGAAAGCGCACAGGACTCCGATAAACATTGCAAGCAGAGAAATCGGAATGACGCGCAGGGTGGTGGTAAAGTCGCCGAGTTCTTCGTTGCGTTTCGTTGCGCTGCGCGCGGGGCGCGGATCGCTGTTTACTTTCTCCTCTTGAATCAACGGTGTTCCTCTCTGGGGTGATCAACGCGCTCTGGTGGCGCGTCCTTTCCGCTTCTTCGGGCGACCGCTCATTGTCCGCGATTCTAGTAGCTTCCCGATCGACTCGACCAGTGCATGGCCATGAGACCGCAACTCCACAAGGCGTTGGACAACGACTTTTTCCAGCAGTTTCTCCCCGCGGGGTTGCAGCGAAACCAGCACCTGGCGCCGGTCTTCCCTCCCTCGCGTGCGTTTCACAAAACCGTGCGCTTCCATACGGTCAATCAGTTCGACTGTGCTGTGATGACGGAGGGCCAGGCGTTCTGCGATCGCGCGGATGCTGGCCTCTTGTCCGGGCTCGAGCCCGCGAATTGCCAGCAGCAAAAGGTATTGCTGCGGTTCAAGCCCTGCCTGGCGCGCGGTCTCGTCGCCTTCCTGCAGGAAGCGTCGTATCAGGTAACGAAGCTCTGAAAGTGCGTGATATTCCCCATCGGTAATCCGTGCGGCCATGACACAAGTCTATCGTATCACGATACATTTTACCAGTCGCAGCTGCCCCGGTTCCCATTTCGCTTCCCTGCTTAAATGCGACGCTCGTCTTTTACGCCCGCTCTTTCCTGTTTTCCCCTCGTAGCGGCCACCTGCCGGTGGCCACGCATTCCGCCGCATCTGCCACCCAACTCATCCGCAGCTTGTCATCCTGAGGAGCGCGCCGTATGCGCCCCGAGGGACCTCAACGTCTCCGGCAAGCACAATTCCGCGCTTGAGATCGAGACTTGCCGGCACGACAGTTGGTGCAATACCCCTCACAACCCTTTCTGGAACGCCTTCTGCGTCTTGTAATGCTCATACCCATTCCGCAAGTAAAACCCGTGCGCCCTCTCCCGCAGCACATTCGACCGCACCGACATGCTCCTGCATCGCTTCCCGCGAGCCCACTTTTCCGCCGCCAAGAGCAGCACCGCCCCGGCCCCGCGGCTCCGCGCCTTTTCCTCAACCACCAGCCCGTTCACCTCCGCCCGGCGTTCCACTTCGAGCAGCGGCGTGGTGCTCACGTGAATCCACCCGAGCAGCCCGCCTTCCCGCAACTCAGCAACAAAACACGCCCCGTCCTTATCTTTAAGCGCCTCCGCAAGACGCGCTTTCATCTGCTTTTCTGAAGTCGGATATCCGAGCTGCCCGGAAAGCGCCGCAATCCGCGCCGCATCAGTTGACCGCGCTCGCCGCACACCAATATCGGTCTCGAATGGCGCCATCATTCCCGTCCCTACTTTCCGCGCACCCGCGCCTGCACCGCTTCGCCTTCTAACTCGCGTAGAGCGTCCGCCGCAATCCACCGCGCCGCGCGCGAATCCTTCCGCCGGATCCGCCGCGCCGCGGAAATCGCTGCGCGATTCAATCTGAGGTTCCGCTTGCCAATATTGCGCAGTGCCCAGTTCACGGCCTTGCGCACGAAATTCCTCTCGTCTCCGGCTTCGCGCTCCACCACCCGCAAAAAACGCAGATAATTCGCATCTCCCGCCGTTTTGTCTCGATACGCCAGATACGCCGCCAGCGCGAATCCACCCCGCTTCTGAAATTCGGCCTTACGTTCAGTCCACAGAAACGCTTTCGGCCATGCAGACTTCGCGAATACAAACAGGTGGCAGCACGTCCCATCGCAACTGTCCCAATTGTCAAAATCACGCACCCACATCTCCATCTGCCGGGCCGTGACCTTCTCCGCTTCACTGACGAGCCCTGCCAGAATCTTCGCTTCTTGGATTCCTGTGGACCACAGCTCCAGCCCCAGGGCGTGGTTCTTCCCGATCTTCCGGGCTAAAGCATCCAGTTTTGGTTTGGAAACGCCGAAGACCTTCGCGGCGCGAATTCCATAACGCGCCATTCCTTCCACATTGCGCTTCGTGCCAAGCCGTCGAAGCTCGCCCGTGACGCGTCCAACGTTCCACTCCCCACGCGCGCTCCGCCCCTCGTTCTTCTTAAAACGTTTTGTCCGAATCGATGAGGATTGTGACCGGGCCTTCATTCACCAGCTCCACCGACATCATGGCCTGAAATATCCCTTTACCCACCAAAATTCCGAGCTTCTGAAGGGCTCCAGAAAACTCCTCATACAGCCTCTTCGCCGGCTCCGGCGGCGCCGCCGCAATATAACTCGGCCGCCTCTGTCCCCGCGCGTCACCGTATAAAGTAAACTGCGAAACCACCAGCGCGCTTCCCTTCACATCCAAAAGCGAACGGTTCATCTTCCCCTGCTCGTCCTCGAAAATCCGCAGGTTGGCCACCTTCTCCGCCATCGCCGCCGCCACCTGCGAACTGTCTTCCTTTCCAACCCCAAGCAGGATCACGAGCCCCGGCCCGATTTCTCCCGTGACTTGCCCCCCGACCGTCACCTTTGCGCGGCTCACGCGCTGCACCACCGCTCGCATGGCCCCTTCTTTTCTCCTTCTACTTCGTTACATCTATACTTCCCTACTTTGCTTCTTCCCTCTTCGCCGGCTTCCGCGGCAGCAATTCCGGCAACTCTGCCACGTTATAAGCGAACACCGCCAGTACCTGCGCGCCTTCCGTCAAATCATCCCAGCGCACGTGGTCCAGCACATCTGCCTGCGAGTGATGCATCTTGTCGTAGTCGGCCACTTCCTGCACGCACCAGAAACCCGGCACTCCAGCCGTGTCGAACGGCACATGGTCCGACCCTCCTTCGCTGCGCAGCGAGGGTTCCATGATTCCCAGCGGCTCCGACATCGGATACAGCACGCGGTCAATGGTCTCGCGCACGTTGTAATTCCCCATCAATCCGATCGTCAGCACCTTCCCCGTGCCCGTATCATGCACCAGCACGCCCGATATCTTCGCTAGTTCTTCTTGGTGCGCCTGCACGTACGCCTTCGACCCATTCAGTCCCTGCTCCTCGCCCGTGAACAGCACAAACCGGATCGTCCGCTTCGGCTTCACTCCGAGCTTCTGCAAAGCCCGCGCCGCCTCGAGCACCGCCATCGACCCCGTTCCGTTGTCCGTCGCACCGGTGCCCAGATCCCACGAATCCAGATGCGCCCCCAGAATCACCACTTCGTCCGGCTTCTCCGTCCCGCGAATTTCCGCCACCGTGTTGTACACCTCCACCGGTTTGCCGCTGAAGGAAGCTTCGACATTCAGTTCCAGTTCTACCGGCGTCCCCGCATCCAGCAACCGCCAGATCTGCAAATAATCCTCGCGCTCCAGATACGCCGACGGAAATGCCGCAGGCTGGTATTCCCGGGAAGCGGTAGACATGTTCATCAGCCCATACATCTTCTCCGAGCCCGAAAGCATCGCCAGCGCCTTTTCCTCCGTCATCATCTTCGTCAGCGCCGCGCGTATCTGCATGTAAGCCCTGTTGTCACGATTGCCTTCCCTCTTCGGATGATTCAGCGGAATCGTGGATTCGCCAGCCACCGTCAGGATCGGGTTAGTAGGCGGCTCCATCTCCCGCGGCCGCGTCACAATCACGATCTTCCCGCCCAGCTTTCCTTTGTATTTCTCCAGGTCTTCCGTCTTCTCCAGATCCACTCCAACCACTTCTCCCTTGATGGTCCCATTTGTCGAGGGCGACCAACCCGCGCCAGCCAGCGTCAGTTCATGCACGGCCGGCGAAACAATCCGTCCGATGGCCGGCCCGCGCGTCCAGCTGTTCGCGATCGTCCAGCTTTCCAGGTGCGCATTCTCCAGTCCCGATGATTTGAACTGTTCCTGCGTCCAGTGGCTGGCTCGATCGAGTTGCGGCGACCCGGTTAGCCGCGGCCCAACCTGCGTAGTCAGAAACGTCAGGTCCGCTTTCAACTGCCCCGCGTCGGCTTTCACCTGTTCGATAATTTTCTTGTCCATCTCAACAATTGGATCCGCTTTCGGCTTCTCCAGCCTCGCCTCAGCCGGCCGAACCGGCGGCACCGGCCGCCGCGGCAACATTTCCGGCAACTGCGCCGTGCCATACGCCCATGCCGCCAGCACCTGCGCGCCCTGGTTGATATCGTCCTTCCAGACCTTGTCGAAGGTATCCGACTGGCTGTGGTGCGTCTTTGAATATTCGGCAATCTCCTGCGCGCACCAAAAACCCGGCACTCCCACTTCGTCAAAAGACAAACTGTCCGTCCCATATTCCCGGGCTGTTGTAGGCTCCAGCATCTTCAATTCGCCCAGCGGGGCGATCACCTGGTCCACAATCTGCCGATCCTGATAGTTGTCGTGCAACCCGATCGAGAGAACCCGCCCCGTACCGCTGTCGTGAACGAGCGCCCCAGAAATTGTTCCAAGCTCGCTCTTGTGCGCTCTCACGTACTCCTTCGAGCCAATCAGCCCTTGCTCTTCTCCGGTAAAGAGAATGAACCGGATCGTCCGCTTCGGCTTCAAGTCAAGCTTCGCCAGCGTCCGTGCCGCTTCGAGCACTGCCATCGAACCCGTTCCATTGTCCGTGCTCCCCGTGCCCAGGTCCCAGGAATCGAGATGCGCTCCAAGAATCACCACCTCGTCCGGCTTTTCCGTCCCGCGAATCTCTGCGATCGTGTTGTAAACCTCCACCGGCTTTTTCGACAGCGAGTTCGAAATCTCCAACTCAAGCTCCACCGGGCCCTTCTTCAGCATCCGGTAAATCATTCGGTAGCCTTCGCCGGTGATGAACGCCGTCGGCAGCGTACCCATCTGAAATGGTTCCGTTGTGCCGTCGGTCATGTTCAGCAGCCCATGCGGCTTCCCCGCATCGCGCAAAACAGCCACCACTCCCTCCCGCAAAAGAAACTCGGCCCGCACCTTCGCCGTTTCCAGGTACTTTTCATAAGGATCCGGAAGCCCCGGCTGGCCCGCCGGTGGCGGCGGTTCCTCGAGCGGGTGATATATCTCCGCGTTCTGATCCACGGGCTTCGGCGGCGAAAGCGGCCTCGGCTCCTGGAAGATCACGATCGCGCCCTTCAGTTTCCCTTTAAATTTTTCGTAATCCTCGGGTTTCTTCGCGTCAAAGTAAACCACCGGACCATGCACCTTGCCCCTGGTGCCCGGCGCCCACGCCGCGGAAGCAATCGCGAGCGGGTGTTCCGCCGGAGCGATGATTCGTGCAGTCGCTTTCCCGCGCTCCCACGCATGAGGAATGCTGTATGCCTCCAGATGCACGCGTGTCAGCCCGTACTTCTTGAACATCTCCGCGGTCCAGTCGTTGGCCCGCTTCAGTTGCGGCGAACCCGTCAGCCGCGGCCCGATCTCATCCGACAAATACTCAAGATTCTCCATCAACTCGCTGTGCTCGCGAATCTCGCTCAGAATTCGCTCGTCCGCGGCGGCGACGGGATTTGCTTCCTCATTCGCCGCGCGCGCCGTCCAAGCTCTGCCAGCCAGCAGGCACAACACCAACCCGGCCACAGCGATGGTTTTGCGGTTCTTTTTCATCCCACTCTCCCTTGAAGGGTAACGTTTCTCTGGATTTGAATTTTTTCGCTCTCAGAGGGCCGTTCAGCCCTTTCGCAGGGCAACTTTCGCTGCCCCTTTAGACGTGCCGCGCCGTCGAACCGGTTTCGCGCCCCGGCCTCTTCTCACTCCTCGCGGCGTCTTCTGGCAGTTCGGGCAAAAGAAACTGCTGCGGCCCGCCACCACAATTCGCCGGATCGGCATCTTGCAGCGGTAACACGCTTTCCCTTCCCGTCCGTAAGCCTTGTGGTGCAGCTGATACTCTCCCGGCTCTCCCTCGGCGTCAAGAAAGTCCGAAATCGAAGACCCGCCGAGCACAATCGCCTTCTCCAGGATTTGCTGCAGCGCGCTGTAGAGGCTCTTCACCTCTTCCACACTCAGCCGCGCGCCAATCCGCGCCGGGTGAATCTTCGCCTTCCACAAGCTTTCATCGGCGTAAATGTTCCCCACGCCGCGCAACACTCCCTGATCGAGCAGCATGGCCTTGATGCGCGCCCGCCGGCCGCGAATGCGCCGCCCAAACTCATCCTGCGAAATTTGCAGTGGATCGGCGCCAAACCGCTGCAGTTCCTGCCGCAGCCGCTCGCCCCGAAGCAACGCAATCCGCCCGAACCGCCGTGGATCAATGTAGCGAAGCTCCCGCCCGTCGTCGAGCAGCGCTACCAGATGCGTATGCTTCGCGCGCGGCTCGTTCGCCGGCCTCGGCACCATCGTGCCAGTCATTCCGAGGTGCACGAGCAGCGCGGATTCCTCGAGCGCAGTGCCTGTCTCCTCCGGGCGACGCAGACGCAACAGCATGAACTTCCCGTATCGCTCCACCCTCTGAACCTGCGTCCCCGGCAACTCCCGCTCAATCTCCGCGGGATTGTCCATGAAATCCGTCTTCCCCAGCTCAACGCTCAACACGCGGCGCCCCGCAAGCTCCCGCTGTAGCCCCCGCGCAAGCGTCTCCACTTCCGGCAGTTCTGGCATGTCAGCTCAATCCTTGTAGGGGCACGGTTTATCGCGCCCCGGCGAGTCCGCGAGCCGAGTTTCGCATTTTCTCTTCTTTCCCCAATCGAGCGTTGGTCTTTTAAGCCAGCTCTCTTGCCTTAGGGTCCGCCTTCCGGGGCGGGCTCGCTTCGCTGCTTGGCGCCCGGCGATTGCCCCGACCGGGTCGGGGCGTTAGGTCCGACTCTTCTCTCTCGGCCTCGAATCTTACTGCTTCTGATAATTCGGGTAAGCCGGATGATCCGGTATCACCACCGGCTTCTTCTTCAACGCCTCCAACGTCACCTCTACCGCCTTCTCGAGCTGCGCATCGTGTCCCACCGCGACCGACGCCGGATCATTCTCCACTTCAATGTCCGGCGCGATCCCGTGATTCTCCACTTCCCACTCCCCATGCAATCCGTAAATCGCCACCCGCGGAGAAGTCACCCGCCCTCCATCCATCAGCCGCGGGTAATTGTAAATCCCCACCAACCCGCCCCACGTCCGCGTCCCCACCAGCGGCCCCAGCCCGTCCTGACGGAACATCCATGGCAGCGCATCGCCGCCCGACCCGGACATTTCGTTGATGATCATGGTCTTCGGCCCGTAAATCTGCATCAGCGGCGAACAGAATCGTTCTCCTTCCCGCGAGATCGCGCAATTCCGCAAAGGCCGCTTCAGCATATCAATGATGTAATCGGCAATCTCCCCGCCGTGGTTATAGCGCTCGTCAATGACTGCTCCGAGCTTCCCCGTCTGCGCATAGTAGAACCGGTTGAAATTCGTCCACCCGCCCACCGCCGTGTCCGGCACGTGTACATACGCCAGCTTCCCGCCGCTCAATTCGTCCACCTTGCGGCGGTTGCCTTCTTCCCATGCCCGGTTTCGCAGCGGAAATTCATCGTCCACCGGCACAACCGTAACCTCCCGCGCATCCTTGCCGTCGGGATTCGGGCCGATCTTGATCTTCAGTTGCTTCCCGGCTGTATTCTCAAAAAAGCTGTAAACGCTCTCCGGCGGTCGCACTTCTCTCCCGTTCACTGAAATCAGATACTCTCCGGTCTTCGCGTCCACTCCGGGCTGCGTCAGCGGCGCCCGCAGCATCGGATACCAGTTTTCGCCATTGTAAATCCGGGCAAAACGGTACCGTCCGTTTTCCACCTTGTAATCGGCCCCCAGCAACCCGCCTTTCACCTGGTTCGGCTTCGGCGCGTCTCCTCCGCCAATGAACATGTGCCCGACAGTGATCTCCCCCAACATTTCGGTAAACAGGTAGTTCAGATCCGCGCGGCCCCCAATCGCCGCCAGGTAAGCGCGATACTTCTTCTCGGCCGCGGCTGAATTCAGCCCATGCAAACTCGGGTCGTAGAAAAAGTCCCGCTGGATCCGCCAGGTTTCGCGATACATCTGATCCCACTCGGCCCGCGGATCCGCATAGACTTCCATGTCAGCAAGTTTCAGCGCGCCTTCGCCCGCCTTCGGCGCGGAGCTCGTGCCCGCAATAATCCAGGTCGTGCCCGCGGGCGGCCCCTGCCGGAAAAGCGCTTTCTCCCCGTTGGCGGAAACCAGAAAAGCGCTTACGCCGCTCGTAAACGGCTCCGTCTTTCTCGTTTTCAGCTCAAACTTGGCCACCGTGACGAGCTCCGGTTCGCCAAACCGCGGCACATCCACGATCTCTGAGAGAAACAGCACCCCCGATTTTCCGGCGTCAAGCTGCACGTAGTTCGCCGCCCGCATCGGCAGCGCCACGATCCGCTCGGTGATTGCTTCAAAATCAATCGTGACCGCGGGAACCTTTTCCTTCTTCTCGCCTTCCTTACCCTTTTCCTTCCCACTGTCCTTGCCGCTGTCTCTTCCTTTGTCTTTGTCTTTGTCTTTGTCTTTGTCTTTGTCCTCGTCCTTATCCTTGTCTCCGTCTTTCCCCTTTTCCTCTTTGCCCACCTTCTCCTCGTCGCTTTGCGGCTCCACAGGATTCGGATCGCCCTTCTTCAACACAACCGCATACACGTTGCGCGTCAATGGGTGCTGAAAACTCGAAAGATCCAGCCAGCCCGCCGTCAGTCCAACGTCCGTGCTGGCCGCGAAATAAATCGTCTTGCCGTCCTTGTCGAAAACCGCATAACGCGAATCGGCCGTCCCATCGGTAATCTGGGTCTCTTTCCCGGCTTCCACCGAATACACAAATACACCGTGCAGATGGTTTTCGAGGCTTTTGTCGTAAACCAGCCACTTGCTGTCGGGAGACCACGCCCCGGTCGGAAATCCTCCCGGATCCTCAAATCTCTCGGTCGAAATCTTTATCGGTGTGCCTTTTTCAATCTCCACATACCAGCGGTTCAATCGCTTGTCGCTATAGGCAATCTTTTTGCTGTCCGGGGACCACACCGGGCTGTAGAAATACGACGGCGGATTCCCCAGGTTAATCTTCTTCACTTCGCCCAGGCCGCTCTGATCCACCAGGTGCAATGCATATTCACCCGATTGGTCCGAAAAAAACGCAATCCACTTCCCGTCCGGTGACCAGGCCGGATCGCGTTCCGCTGCTCCCGTTGTCCGTGTCAGGTTCCGGATGTTCCCCTTCTCGGCTGGCACCGTCAGAATTTCACCCCGCGCTTCAAACACCGCCCGCTGTCCGGTCGGCGAAATTCCCGCACTCAAAATCTTGTCCGCCACTTTCACCCAGTGCGCGCGCGTCGCCGGCAGGTCGCCATTCACTAGGACCTCAAGCCGCTTGGCGCTCCCTGACCTTGGATCAAACACATACAACCCGCCAAACTGCTCATAGACCAGCGCATCAGGTCCGGCGGAAACTGATTTCAGGTCCAGCCCCTTGTTTTCAATCACCTGTTTTACGGTTGTGGTTTTCGTGTCGTAGGCAAACAGGCTCACCGGCCCGTTCCGATCCGAAAGGAAATAAATCGTATCGCCGAACCAGACAGGACTCGAGTCGTTGGAATTCTCGCGCCGGATTTTCACCAGCTGCAAATCGCGCAGCGACACGATATAGATCGGTGTCGTCTGTCCGCCGCGATACCTCTTCCAGGCTGCCTGCCACTTCAGGTTGGGCACATACGCCAGGTGCGACGCGTCCGGCGAATACGAACCGCTCTCTGCCCGCCACATGGGCAGCGCTTCCGGCACGCCGCCGTCCGCAGCCACCGTGTAGAGCCGGTCAAAATCCGCGTAAGCCTCGCGAGATGAATAAAAAAGTACCTTCTTGCCGTCCGGCGTCCAGCCCACCACGACGTCCGGGTCCGGATGCCAGGTCAACCGCTTCGGCGCGCTGCCCCCGGCCGCGATCACGTACACATCCGCGTTTCCGTCATACTCCCCGGTAAACGCAATCCACTTTCCGTCAGGCGAAAACGCCGGATGGCTTTCGTGCCCTTCGGTAGTCAGTTGCCGCGCCTCTCCGCCTTCGCGCGGCACACTCCACAGATACCCGCCATAAACAAACACAACTTCACTCTTTGAAATCGTAGGCTGCTGCAAAAGCAAAGGCGACTCCGCCCCCGCAGCCAAACTTGCGGATACCAGCAGCACGCCAACCATCAACCACCGAAAGTATGTACGCATTGAATCCCCTCATTCCGCAGCGACCCCACCCGGCCGGGGCCCTGCCAAAATCTGTCAAGGAGGAGCTCGCCTCTCCCTCTTGCCTTTGTAGCGGCCGCTTTCAGAGGCCGGCGCCTTAGCTTCTTCTGAACCTGCAGCACAGGCACTCCTGCCTGTGCTCTTCGTCCGCGCTAGTTCCTTTAAATCTTATGTGTTCCGACAACCTGCGGCCAAAATCCTCCCGTAGCTATTTCGACCCCGGCCAGAACCCCGGCGCCGAAATCTCCTTCTCATCGTGCTTGTCCGCGTATTTTTTCACCATCGGCGCGATCTCCGGCGCCTTCCCGACCAGGGTAAACGTCAGGTTCTCCATCGGAAAATGTTTCGCAATAGCCTGCTTCGCCATCTCCGGCGTCACCCCGTCAATCCGCTGCTCGAACTGGTTCACTTCACTGTCGTCCAGTCCCAGGAATTCGTGCCGCACAATCAACCGAGCCAACTGCCCTGAGGTTTCAATCATGGGGGGAAACTGCCCCTTCAGATAGCTCTTCGCGGAGCTTAGCTGCTCCCCGGTAATCCCGTTCGCATGCAGCTTCTTCAGGACTTCCAGCGCCAAATCGATCGCCTGCCCCGTCGTTTCATTCCGCGTAAAGCTGAACATCGCGAACGGCCCCGGCTCCTTCTGAAGTGAAAAAAATGAAGTAGCTCCGTACGTCAACCCCGACTCCACCCGCAGCGCCTCGTTCAGCATGGACGTAAATCGCGAACCGAAGACCGCGTTAACCACCTCGATCGCCACCCGGTCCGGATCCGTCGCCGAAATTCCCGTATTCCCGATCACAAAATAGGTTTGTGTAGCATCGGCCTTGTTCACCAGCAGCAGTTTCTTGCCCTTCATTGGGCCGGCCGCCTCCTCCTTCATTGCGGGCGCCGCTTTGGGCGGCCACGCGCCAAAAATCTCCTCAATCCTCTTCTTCATCTCCGCCGGATTAAAATCCCCCGCCACAGCCAGAATCGTATTCCCCGGCGTGTAATAGGTGTCGTAAAACTTCAGAATCGCATCGCGCTGAATCTTCTTGAGCGAGATCTCATCGCCCCCGGTCGGCCGCCCGTAGCCCTTCCCGCTGTAGAGATAGCCCTGGTAATATTCGAAAATAACGTCGCGCGCACTGTCTTTTGCTGCCTTCACCCCGTCCACGGACTGCCCCAGCAGCTTCGCCACCTCTGCCTCGGGAAACGTAGGGTGCAGCAGGGCATCGGAGACCAATTCCAGCCCTTTCCCCGTATCCTTTGAAAGAAACTCCGCCGCGAAGCTGGAATAATCTGCTCCCGCATCCGCCTCAAACGTTCCGCCAATGAAATCAATATCCCCCGCGAACTGTTGCGCCGTGCGCGTTTTCGTGCCTTTGCGCAGCAATCCCGCAGTTGTCGAAGCCAGCCCCTCCTGCCCCGCCGGATCCGCCAGGCCGCCCGCCTTCACAATCCCCGCAACGCTCACCATCGGCACGCTGTGCTTTTCCAGCAACAGCACCGTCAACCCGTTCTTCAGCACCACCTTCTCATGCGGCGGCATCTCGAGCTTCTGCGCTCCAGCCGGGGAAGCCAGAGCAAACATCGCTAACGCCAGCGCCAGTCGAAACCCCTTCTTCGTCATCATTCTCATGGCTTGCCCTTGTCCCCGTTCTCTGGCACGAGCGTCGCCACCGTCCGATTATTTGCTCCGAGGTACTGCTTTGCCACGCGCTGCACATCTTCCTTCGTCACCGCGCTGTAATTTTTCGCCGCTTCAAAAAATTTCCGGTAATCCCCAAAGAACACCTCATACGTCCCCAGCGTGTTGGCCCGTCCATTGATCGTCCGCACCTGCCGGTAGAATTCCGCCAGCCGGAAATTCTTTGCCTTCTCCAGTTCCCGATCCGAAACCGGCGCACTCTCCAAGCGCTCCACCTCTTCATAAATCGCCTTCTCGCAGGCCGCCGGTTCCACACCCTGCTTCGGCTGAGCCAGAAACAGCAGGAGCGTCGGGTCAAACGCATTGTCCGATTCCGATTCCACGTCCAGCGCGATTTGATCCTTGTCCACCAGCCGCTGGTACATCCGCGAACTCTCTCCCTGAAACAGAATCGACCTCATCACGTTCAGCGCGTAAAAATCCGGACTGTTGGTCTGCGGCACGTGGTAGGCAATCATCAGCAGCGGCAATTCCGCCGGCTTCCGCACCACCAGCCGCCTCTCTCCGAGTTGCGCCGGCTCAGTCGTCGTCACCGCTGGCGGAGGCGCATGTGCCGGAATCGGCTCCAGGTATTTCTCCGCCAGCGCGAACACCTCTTCCGGCGTCACATCCCCGGCAATCACCATCGTGGCGTTGCTCGGCGAATACCCCATTTCAAAATGATGCTTCAAATCCTCAATCGTCCAATGCTCGATGTCCGTCATCCAGCCCACCACCGGCCACTGGTAAGGATGCGCGATGAACGCCGTCGCCCACAGCTGTTCATCGAGCACGCCCTCGTTCTGCCCATCCACGCTGCTCCGGCGCTCGCTGGCCACCACGCCGCGCTCGCTCTCGATTTTCTTCGGGTCAAAGCTCAAATCCCGGATGCGATCCGATTCAATATCAAAAATCAGTTCCAGCGCCGTCCGCGGAAACCAATCCTGATAGACGGTCACATTCCGCGTCGTGTACGCGTTATTCGACCCGCCATTTGATTCCATGGCCTTGTCGAGATCCCCCGGCCCATATTTCTTCGCGCCGTTGAACATCATGTGCTCGAAAAAATGCGACAGCCCGGTCGTCCCCGGCCGCTCGTTGCGCGACCCCACCTTATAGAACGTGTACAGCGCCACGTTCGGAATGCTGTGGTCGGTCTCGACCAGTATCTTCATCCCGTTCTTCAACGTCTTCGTCGCCACTGGATATTCTTGCCCGCTAGCCCCAGAAACACACGCCACCGCCGCCAGGAGCACCAGCACTGGTACCCGTTCGTTCCATCTGCTTTTCATTGGTTTTTCCTTGAACACAACCCTAGCCATTGGACGCGCGGCCCTCAATATAAGCTCGTCGGGCGACCACCTTCAGGCTTGCCCTGAGGAAGGAAGGGTGGCCCCTTGCGCGGGTAATCGCCTCCCTAGGGCAATGGCACTCCTGGTGTGGCCACAATCCCTGCCATCCGCAGCAATTCGAGGTATTCTCCTTCGCTGATCGGCGAAATCAGCAGGCGCACATTCTTGAGCAGCTTCGCTTTTCTCACCGCAGGATTCGCGCGCATCTCCGCCAGCGTCACCGGCCGCGGCAATTTTTCAAACGCCCGCAGGTCCGCCACCAGGTTTTTCCCCTTGTAATCATGCGGGTCGGGATACGGGTCCCGCGAAACTTCGGCTATCGAGTAGAGGGAACGTTCGGGAGCGGAATGGTAGCAAAGCACGCGGTCCCCGCGCTTCACCTGTTTAAGCGCGCGGATAGCGTCGGGTTTCGAACCCGCCCCGTGCCACATTTCTTTGCCCTTAACGAAAAGTGTGTCCCAGTGATAGTGGTGCGGGTCGGTGCTGAAGATCCAATAATGTCGTGTCTGAGGAGTCGAATTCGCCATCTTCACCCAAAGCCGGGGAAAATATACACGGTCGAACAAGGAAAACCAAACAAAATGTGAGGGATAGGGGCGCCGCGGTGTGCAAAACCCAAAAAAATGCGCCCATTCGACCCTTACTTCACGATAAATACCTTATTTTGTTTTGCTTACAGGAAGCTCGTCGTCGAATCGAGTTCTTGCCAAAATTTCAGCCCACATCAATGAAGATATCGTCCGCGCGTACCTCCGTAGGATAACAATCGACGGCCGCCGCAGGGTTCTCGACGACCTTCCCATCTGTCACGTCATATTGCCAGCCGTGCCACGGGCAGGTCACCACTTTTCCCTCGAGCGAACCCTCCCCCAGCGGCCCCCCGCGATGGAGGCAGGCGTTATTGATCGCATAAATCTTCCCGCCAACGTTGGCCACTGCCACCGCCTTGCCTTCTACCTGCAACTCCCGTATCGTTCCCGCCGGAACTTCTGCCACCTTCACCGTCCTGACAAACGCCATAGCACCCTTTCCTATCTCTTGAAAGCTGCGTCCCCAATCCTCAGAGCTTCCCAGCTTCCTGCCCGAGGAGGGCCAGCCTCTTCTCCGAACTCTTCTCTGCGAACCTCAGCGCTCTCCGCGTACTCTTTTCTTCGAGGGCGATCAATATCGAGATCGGAAACCCGCTCCACCCGCGCAGTATATTCCCCGCCCCATCATTCGTCAAAATCCCGTCCTCCGGCACCTCCGGCAGCCGCCGGGTGCTTCTCACTCGTCTCCGAACCCCGATTTCCTCTCGTGATCCTTGCCGGCAGGCAACGGTTCACCCAGGCGAAAGGTCATCCCAATGAAATCCAGCGTGAAACTTTCAAAATTTGCCACCACGTCTTGCCCAAGATTCCCATAGAGTTCTGCGATGTCTGTTCCGGTACCGGATCGATGAATCGTGACTTTCTTGAGCGTCACCACTTTATCCCCGATCCCGATCTTCACTTCCGGCTGGATGTAAATCTTCAGTTTCACAACCCCGCCCGCACCGGCAGACATTGCCTTGCCCTTCTTCCAGGTTCTGGACTCATCGTGAAATCGTTCGAGGTACCGCAGGAAAAGATCGCTATCCGAAGCACCTGTATCAAAGCTGAACGGAAGCTCTTTTCCTTCCACCTCGCACTGGATAATCGGCGTCAGTCCTTCCATAAACATTCGCGCTCCCTTCCCGGTAGCCGGCGTTTTCTCTCCCGCCTGGAATTCATCATCGTGGCGGAAGGTGACCGTCCCGAGAGCCTGAAACACTGGATACCCGATAATTCCATCGATCTGGTAAGACCCCTTACCCAGGCTTATCTTCAAGTTCGCATCCTCCAGTACCAACACCACCACATTGTGCAGTGTGGCGCCGCCCATCTCCAGGGTGGGAATCAGCCCGACCCGCAACGGGTTTTCGATTCCGGTGATCCCAGCCTGCGCCTCTGCGACACCCTCGAGCAGCTTCAACCCCAATCGTTCCGCCAAACTCTTCGTCACCACGGAAAAATTGGCGCCTGTATCGAGCAGCCACGGTCCCCGTACTCCATTGACCGTCAGTTCCACGTTCAAGGAATTCAGCGGATTGCGCTCGGTCTTCAGGTTCGTAGCCCCGTTCCAGGTGAGCGTCTGCGCGGGCGCCTCCCGCAAAATCTGCGCGAGCTTCGCGTCATCTTTTCGATGCTGCAGTTTTTCTCCCTTCAACCGGTCAGGGAAATGGGCCAATAAATCGTCATACGCTCGTGCCGCATCCGCATACCGAAACGTTTTCGTGTAGTCGTCCGCCAATGCCTCCAGGGCAATCTCCGCGCGGTCCCGGCGAGATCCGCGCACGGCCGGCAAAACTCCGTTCAGCAGCTGGATGGACTCTTCAATATGACCCGTTCTGTTGGCCAGCACTCCGGCGAAATAGTCCCGTTCCGGTCCCGGCTCCATTGTCCGCAGCCTTGCTTCCAACTCGTCCAGCCGGAACTCTTTTAACTCCAGGTCGGGACCATTCTCCGTGGGGTCAGGGTGGCTTTGCGCACAACTCACGGAAACTGGGATCGACAGCAACGCCAGCAGCAGAACTGCCCCGCAGCGGACTTCCATTGGCTTTTTCATCTGGGGCCCTTTCTTTCTTTTCCGTTCGGAAGGATGATGGACGCCCGGGATATTCTTTCCAGTGAAAGTTCCGGACGCTAGTTTCACTTGTTGAATAAAATACAATATATTCAACGAGCAAGACAGGATTCTACCCCATGACCAGGCAAATTGACAACTGCATCATCCGAAGCAAGCGCCAGATGCGCGCTCTGGCTGCCCCTGCCCGTCAGGAAATTGTGGATGTGCTGCCCAGAATGGGCGCGGTTTCTGTTGCTGAACTTGCCTCCGCCTTGGGAAAGCCCGCAGATTCTCTTTACTTCCATCTGCGTATCCTCAAAAAGGCAGGTCTGGTCCGCAGCGCGGGCTTTCGCCTCGTCCAGGGCCGCCGTGAAGTCCTCTTCCGCGCGGTCGCGCCGGAATTAAGCCTCCACTATGCGTTCGGACGGAATGGCAATGCTAAGGAGATAAACGCGATCATTGCTTCCATGTTGCGACTGGGTATCCGCGATTTCAGGAACAGTTTTAAGGCTGCCGAAGCATCCATCTCCGGTCCGCATCGCGAATTGTGGGCCTTGCGCAAGACCGCCTGGCTATCGCACGGCCAGATTGCCGAAGTGAACCGTTCCATCCACAAGCTCAATCGGGAAATGGCCACGGTCGGTCGCCATGGGCGGCTCTACGCCGTTACTGTCGTCTTGACACCCCTGCCTCCTCCGCGGCCACGCCGGTAGCGACCACACCGAAACCCCGCGTAGCGGCCACCTTCGGGGGGCCCGAGCCTCATCCGTGCCCCGCCCCCACCGCCCTCAACATCAACTCCTCCGGCATCCGCGAATGATCCGGAAAATTCCCATATAACTTCTCCCCCGGTTCACCCGCCGTCACCGCCAGCACCAGATAGCGCCCGCCCACAAAACATCCTTTCCACGACTGCCCCACGCCGCCAAACACCTCTTCCCGGTCCCCGCGCGACTTGATCGAATTGATCCCTACCTTGAACGCTCGCAACTCTTCCGCCACCCGCCGCGCAATCTTCGCGTCATCGCACGCAATTGAAGACACCAGCGCACCGTTCGACACGTTCATCTCCGAAATCAGCTCTTCAATATGGTCCACCACTACAATCGTATCAATCGGCCCGAACGGCTCGCTGTGATACAGCCGGCAATTCTTCGGAATGTTCAGCAGCGCCGCCGGCCCCACGTACGCCGACGTGTCCTGATTCGGAAATATCATGCTTTCTTCGACGCCGCCCTCAAACAAGCTGATCGCGCCTTTCCCCAGCGCTTCCACATACAGCACCCGCAGCTCTTCCACCTTCTTGCTGTTGATCAGCGGCCCGAAATCGAGTTTCGGCAGCGGGTCCGTCTCCTTTTCCACCATCACCGGATTCCCATAGCGCAGCCCACGCAGCACCGGCAGGTACATCTCAAGAAATTGCGGAAACAGTTCCCTCTGCACCACATACCGCACATACGCCGTGCACCGCTGCTTCCCGTAATCAAATCCCTTCTTCAACTGCTGCCCCAGCCCCGCCCAATCCGAAAATTTCCACACCCCGTACGTGTTCACTCCCTCCATCTCCAGCATGTATCGTTTCTTTTCGTCGTACAGCGACGAAGCGATCACCCCGCCGTTTGTCTTCCCGCCCACAAACGCCAGGCAATCCACGAACTCATTCCGCACCAGCGCTTCGCTCAACTGCCCGCCCGACCCGCTCACGAGCGACACCGGCAACCCACACTTCCGCGCCACCGCATGTGCCAGCGTCAGTGCATACAAGCCGCCGTCGGTCGGGGTCTTTGAAATCGTCGCATTCCCCGCCAGCGCCTCGACCAGAACCGAGTGCATCAGCACCGACATCGGATAGTTCCACGACGCAATGTTTGAAATCAGCCCCAGCGGCGCCCGGTCGCCCAGCATGCTCTCGATGTTCGCCACATACCAGTCCACTCCGCTCATGCACCGCTCAATATCCGTCAACGCCTGCGCGTAGGGCTTCCCGATCTCCCACATCAGCAAAAGCGCAATCAGCTCTTTCTGCTTCTCGAGTCCCGCCAGGCAATCGTTCACCCGCCTCCGCCGCTCGTCCAGATCGGTCAGGGCCCAGCCAGCCGCCTCGGCCTTTGCAAACTTCACCGCGATGCGCGCGGTTTCCAGCTCAATCATCGGGATCCGCCCCAGGCTCCGCCCGTCAATCGGCGATTCGTAGTGCCTTCCGAATCCCGGGTCCTTCCACTCCCCCTCAATCAGGTTTAGAACGCGTCCCTCGGAATCAAACGCCTCCGGCGCCTCGGATCGAATGCGAGCGGACAGGCTTTCCCATTCGGCTGCAGCCGCGATAATCGGCATACTCGGCCTCCCCAATTCTGAACCAGAGTGCGCGCATTATAGCCTCCGCACCTGCTCACCTGTCTTGAGTTTTTCTTATTCCGAGCAGAAGGAAATACTTTGAACGGCAGGCAACCCTGGTCGGGCGGCGGGGCCTGGAAACACCCGCCCATACTGGCTTCGCGGCCAGCTCTATCCCGTCTCCGGCAGTCGCCGGAACGGTTTGTTCCTGCTCCAACGATAGAAGTCGAAATCCCTGTCCAGGGTAAGAACCTCGCCTGTCGCGAACTCCTCGGCCATCGAAATCAGGCATGCGCCTGCAAGGTCGATTCGCCGGTCCCGGTACTTTCGCAGGTACTCTCTGACTCCGCTCGTAGCGCCGGAAAGCTGAAACGGAATTTCAAAAATTCCCGCCGCGACATTCTCCATCACGGCCTCCGAAGCCCCCTTCAGGCGTCGTAACAAGTAGCAGCTCTCGGCAATCACCGCTTCGCAGGTAATCATCGGCCTCTCGAGCGACCGGACAATTCGCGCACACGCTTCATGATGGGCCTCGCTTCGATCAAGCAGCGCGACGATCACCCCCGAGTCCAAAAGGACCGGCTTCACTTTCCGAAATCCCGCAGATGTTTCTTGTTCGAACCAAGGTCCGTGACGCCGGAACGGAATTTCCCCAGGCCGATCACCCCGCGCTTCTTCCGGCGCAGATATCCTGATTCGAGAATGCGCAAACCTTCCCGCAAAACCTCCGAGCGGCTCCACCCAAGGGCCCGAGACAGCGCCACCAGCGTTTTTTTCGATTTATCATCCAAACGGGCCTGTACAATGCTCGTCATGATTCTTCGATTGTATTACAAATCTGCAATTGTAGTACAGGTCCTTGCCAAGCCGTCGCTCGCCCGCTTCTACTTCCTCACGTCCGGATCCTGAATCTTCTTCGCGATCGTTTTCCAATACCCCACCGGCCGCAACCGCTGCAGAATATCCGCCTGCCAGCAATCCCGCCCAATCAGCACCCGCGGCTCGTACGTCTCCACGCCCTTCAATATCCGTGCCGCCGCGTCTTCCGCGGTCGTAATCGCCACGCGGTCAAACCGTGAAACGCTATCTGGATGCAAGTTTGCCTTCGCCCGTGCCCCCAGTCGCGCACGTTTCGCAATCGCCGTCTTGATGCCTCCGGGATGCACACTGGTCACAAAAATATTCGTGCCCTCCAGTTCATGCCGCAGCGATTCCGTGAAGCCTCTTACCGCGAATTTGCTCGCGCAGTATGCCGTTTGCCCCACAACTCCCACCAGCCCGAAAACGCTTGACGTATTCACGATGTGCGCCCGCCGTTCCTTCTTCAGCAGCGGCATGAAATAAAACACCCCGTGAATCACGCCCCAGAAATTGATCTCCATCAGCCAGCGGATGTCCTCGAGCGACAATTCCTCAAATTTTCCGAGCACCGCCACACCCGCGTTGTTAAAAAGCACCGTGGCCCGCCCATGCTTCGCGGCCACCTCTTCCGCGAACGTCCGCACCTGCGCCTCGTCGGCAACATTCACGACATGCTCTGTCACCTTGCCTCTCGGCGAACCGAGCAGAGCCGCGGTCTCTGCGAGCCCCTTCTCGTCCACGTCTGAAATCGCGAGCGACGCGCCCATCCCCGCCAACTGCTGTGCCAACGACCGCCCCATCCCGGAGCCCGCCCCCGTAATCACCGCCACGCCTTCCGTCAGAAATCCCATCGGCCCGCCTTCTCGCTTGGATCCGGAGCGCACTTGAGCAGAATCCCGCTCTCCACTCGCTCGGTCATCAGCAATTCGCTCAAACACTTTCGCCCGTGCGCAAAAAATCCTCGCACCGCACTATTATCACAATTCTCTCCGAAGCGGCCAGCGCCGCAGTCATACCGGCCATACCGGGGAACATCGGCTTACTGTAGGGGGTAGCACACGCGCACAGTATTGCGACCGCCGCGCTTCGCTTCGTAAAGCATCTGGTCGGCTTTGCGCACCAGCCCGCCAAATTCCAGCGTATCCTTGCCTACGCACCCGGCGATGCCAAAGCTGGAAGTCACGCTCACGCTCTGTCCCTGAAACGGAAACGAAAGCGCCGCGAACTGCTCCCGGAACTTGTTCACCGTCACTTCGATATGCGCGGCTTCCACGTGCGTCATCACCAGCAGAAACTCGTCCCCGCCCAGCCGGCCGCAAATATCGGAAGACCGCGTGCAGCGCTTCAGATAATCCGCGAAAGTTTTGATTACAATGTCTCCAGCGTGATGCCCGAACGAATCGTTGATCGTTTTGAACGAATCGATGTCCGCCACCACCACCCACAGCGAAAATCCATGCCGCGCAGCTCCGCGTAACTGCTTGAACGCCCACTCCTCGATCGCCCGCCGGTTCGGCAATCCCGTCAGGGGGTCCGTGCGCGCCGCCTCTTCCAGTTTCATGCTCTTCGCCGCAAGTTGCCGGTTCAAATCAATGATCCGTCGCCCCACTCCGATGCGCGCCAGCATTTCTCCCGGATCGAACGGCTTGGTCAGGTAATCATCCGCGCCAGCTTCGAGCCCCTTCACCACGTTCCCCTTTTCCGTGTTGCTGGTCATCAGAATGACGTAGGTGTACGGGCGAGATTGATCCGCTCGAATCCGCTGGCACAATTCCAGGCCCGAAAAATCCGGCATCATCCAGTCGGTAACCACGATTGCCGGCGAAAATTCCTGGAATAACTGCAGAGCCTCTTCCCCGTTCTGCGCAAAGTGCAAACTGAATGGCTGCGACTGCAGCACCTGCTCGACAAGCTTCCGGTAAACCGGAGAGTCGTCGACCACGAGCACATCATAGATGGTATCCGTCGCATTCATGCAGTGTTCTTCGAGCCGCACGGGCGCGGCTGTCCATCGAGTTTCCCTGGTCTGGCGTGCTTAGACCCAACTTAGCAGATGGACAGGGGAATTGAGGACTTGCCTGAGGCGGATTCAGCCAAAGAGCCAATGCCCGGCCACGAATTTCATGTGACCCTTACCTTGCTCTCTCTCGCTCGCGCCAGTTTCCCCAGAAACCTGCCAGACTTACCCAAACGACCAACGCGGCAAAAAACGAGAGCGAGCCCGGGACGCGTGGAAATATTTGAATGAGTACGAGCGCTACCCGAATTGCCGGGACGAAGACAATCAGCACGGTAGAGACGGGAAGACCTTCAGGACAAAAGTAGAAACTCCAGTCGCGTCCAAGTTCCTCTAGGTTCACTCTAAACCGTCTGCCGAATTCTTCGAAGAATTCGGCAGCGTAGTCGCCTTCAATCCCCAGGTCCCGGGAAGCGTTGTTTCCAGACGAATCTTTTCCCGATTTACACCGGTTTGCGCAGAAGCAAATGCCAGGATCCGCTCCCCGAGCGAGGCTTCCATCGCTTCTACGCGCCCGCCCCCTGCACCTTCACCAGCAACTCCGCAAACTTCTGCTTTCGCTCCGCCTGGTCCTTGCCGCTTTCCGCTTCCGCCAGCTGCGTAATGTTCATCGAGCAGAACTTCGGCCCGCACATCGAACAGAATTTCGCCTCTTTATAAAAATCATCCGGCAAATTCTCGTCATGCATCGCCTTCGCCGTCGCCGGATCCAGCGACAACTCAAACTGCTTGTTCCAATCAAACAAAAACCGCGCATAGCTCAGCGCATCGTCGCGGTCCCGCGCTCCCGGCCGGTGCCGCGCCACATCCGCCGCGTGCGCTGCAATCTTGTACGCGATCACGCCCTGCTTCACGTCCTCCGGATTCGGCAATCCCAGATGTTCCTTCGGCGTCACATAGCACAGCATCGAGGCCCCATGCCACCCGATCATCGCCGCCCCAATCGCGCTCGTGATGTGGTCGTATCCCGGCGCAATGTCGGTTACCAGCGGCCCCAGCGTATAGAACGGCGCCTCATGGCACCATTCCATCTCCTTGTCCACCTGCTCCTTGATCTTGTCGAGCGGAATGTGACCGGGTCCTTCAATCATCACCTGCACATCGTGCTCCCACGCCTTCTTCGTCAATTCGCCCAGCACCTTCAACTCCGCAAACTGCGCTTCGTCGCTCGCGTCCGCGATCGACCCCGGCCGCAAGCCATCGCCAAAGGAAAAGCTCACGTCGTGCTTTTTGAAAATCTTGCAGACCTTCTCGATGTTCTCATACAGGAAATTCTGCTTCTTATGGTGCTCCATCCAGTGCGCCATCAGCGAACCGCCCCGGCTCACAATGCCCGTAATCCGCTTCCGCACCAGCGGCACATGCTCCCGCAGCACGCCCGCGTGAATCGTCATGTAATCCACGCCCTGCTCCGCCTGCTCTTCAATCACTTCGAGCATCAGGTCAATGGTGAGGTCCTCCGGCCGCCGCACGCGCGAAATCGCCTCATACACCGGTACGGTTCCAATCGGCACCGGCGAAGAATTGATGATCGCCTGCCGGATCTCCGGAATATTTCCCCCGGTCGAAAGGTCCATCACCGTGTCCGCGCCGTAGTGCACCGCGTGGTGCAGCTTCTTCAGCTCTTCCTGAATCTCCGATGTAGTCGCGGAGTTCCCGATGTTCGCGTTGATCTTGCAGTTAAAAGCAATCCCGATCCCCATCGGCTCAAGGTTGCGGTGATGGATGTTCGCGGGAATAATCGCCCGCCCGCGCGCCACTTCGCTGCGCACCACTTCGGGGTCCAGCTTCTCGCGTTTCGCGACGTATTCCATCTCCTCGGTAATCACGCCGAGCCGCGCCAGATGCATCTGCGACATGTTCCGTGACCCATTCGCCTGGGCCTGCGCCGCCTCTCTTTTCTCCACCCAGCTATCGCGCATCGCCATAATTCCCCCCTTGAACAGTGCTCCGGGCCCAGCCCCCAGAAATCAGCCAGAATCCCCCGGCGTCTCCACACTGTAAGCCTCGAATTATGGCACCGCATGAGAGGAAGGACAACTCATGACCCAGCTCGTCCGCCCAAGTCTTCGATCTCCCGTTCGGTCACCCGGACAGATGCACCGGCTCTTCTGCCCTGAATGCGAGATCCCACATCTCTTCTCCGCGGCCGGCGTTTACCCAGACCCAGTCGGGGCCTCTCTTTGGGTTAAGCCCTCGCTTCTGTTTGAATCTCTACTTCTTTAGCTCTTTACTTCGCTTCTCAAGCTCTCCCCACCGCGCATACATCTCATCAATCCGCTCCTGCGCCGCCTCCAACTCCAACGACAACTCCCGCAACCGCGCCGAATCGCTCATCACCTCGGGGTCCAGCAACATCTCGTGTTTGCCCTGCAACTCCTTTTCCGCTTCCGCAATCCGCTCTTCCATCGTTTCCAGTTCGCGCGTTTCCTTGTAACTCAATTTCTTCCTGGCGCCACCCGCCGCGCCGGCTACCCTAGTTTTCTCCTCCGCCCGCTCAGCGATCTTCGCCGCCGCCAACTGCCCCCGCTGCCAGATTTCCCACTGCGCATAATCCGCAAACCGCTCCGCACCGCCCAATCCATCGAGCCCCAGCACCACCGTAGACACCCGGTCCAGCATGTACCGGTCATGCGTAACCAGCACCAGCGCCCCGCGATACTCGAGCAAACTCTCCTCCAGTATCTCCAGCGTCGGAATATCCAGATCGTTCGTCGGCTCGTCCAGCAACAAAACATCCGCTGGCTGCAGCATCAGTTGCGCGATCAATACGCGCGCCCGCTCGCCGCCTGAAAGCCGCCCCACCTTCTGGTTCAGCGCCTCTCCCGAAAACAGAAATCGCGCCGCCCACGCGGCCACATGAATCACCTGCCCCTGATAAATCACCGCGTCGCTCGCCGGAGCCAACGCCCGCCGCAATGTCACATCCGGCTCCAGTTCCCGGTTCTGGTCGAAATACACAATCTTCAAATTCTCCGCCGTCTTGATGCTTCCCTCGTCCGGCTTGCCTGCCCCGTCAGCCTGGTTCTCCCCCTTCAGCAGCCGCAGCAGCGTAGTCTTCCCGCTCCCGTTCGGCCCCACCAGCCCAACCCGCATCCCGGACGTAATCACAAAATGAATATCCCGGAACAGCGTCCGCCCGCCCATCCCGTGCGTCACCGCGTCGAGCGTCACCAACTGCTTCGTCTTCCGCTCGCTTGCCGTAAAGTCAATCTTGGCGCTCGTCGTCCGCGTCCGCGCATTCAACTCCGCCAAATCCCCGATCAGCTTGTGCGCTGTATCAATGCGCGCTTTCGATTTCGTCGTCCGCGCCTTCGGCCCCCGCCGCAGCCAGTCAATCTCCGTGTGCACGCGATTCTCCAGCGCCTCCTGCCTGTTCCTCTGCGCGTGCAGGTACGCTTCTTTTCCCTCGAGAAACGTGCTGTAGTTCCCCTCCACGCGAAACGTCCCGTTGTCATACACGGGATTGATCTCCACAATCGCCGTCGCCACATTTTCCAGAAAATACCGGTCGTGGCTCACCACCACACACGCAAATGCCGCATTTTGCAGCACGCCCTCCAGCCACTCGATCCCGGCCAAATCCAGATGGTTCGTCGGCTCGTCCAGCAACAGCACGTCGGGATGCCCGACCAACGCCTGCACAATCCCCAATCGCTTTCGCCATCCACCCGACAAGGAATCCGCCCTTCCGTCCAGATCCAGAAATCCCGCACGCCCCAATATTTCCGCCTTCCGCCGCGCACGCTCCGATTCCCCCACCTTCGCCCGGTCGAGCGCCGCATCAATCACCGAACGCACCCGATCCCCAACCGCATATTCTGAAATCTGCTCGACCCCGCTCACCCGCATCCCCTTGCGGACTGCCACCTCCCCGCTGTCCGGCAGCACCCGCCCGTCCAGCATCGCCAGCAGCGTTGATTTCCCCGACCCGTTCGGTCCCACAATCCCGATCCGGTCTCCCTCCGACACCGTAAAGGAAATCTCCCGAAACAGCGGCGTAGCCCCAAACCGCTTCCCCAATTTCTGCGCGCTAATGATCGGTGCCACGGATTCCTTTCTCCATCAACTGTCAAATTCCTGCTCCACCAGGTGCCCGAGGAGTGGCATACGGCCGCCCGCACACAACCCTGAACAGCCTTCCTAGCTAGAAACCCCTGCCTACAGGGCGTCTCTCAGTTATCCTTATATCTTCCTCTCGGAGCACCCTGCCCGTTTGCCCAGCCCATCCAGAGTACCAGCCACCTCCATCACTCGGGAAACGTGCCGCTGCCGTCCGGCCTCTCCCGCTTCCATCTGCATTGACACTTCCCCATCCAAACATCTAACGTAGCCCGACAACTAAACGGAGCCACCCATGAGATCAATCCTTCTCGTCACACTCTTTCTCGCTGCTCTGCCCGCGCCCGCGCAAGAATCCCCAGATGCCGCCGTCGTCAGCAAAGGCATGTCCGCCAAATTCGCCGTCCTCCCCGGCGTCCCCGATTGCGCCACTCTGGCCGTTCTAAAAGGCGATCCCGGCAAAGGCCCTTCGGTCGTGGAAATGAAGCTTACCCCCGGCTGCGTCGTTCCCTGGCACTGGCACACGCCCAGCGAAAGCGCCGTTCCACTCGCCGGCCTGCTCGAAATCTCCATGAAAGGTGAAAAACCCGTGCTCCTCACGAGCGGCGACTACGGTTATCTTCCCTCCGAGCACATCCACCAGGCCAAGTGCGCCGGCTCGAAACCCTGCGCCGCAATCTTCTTCCTCGACGCCCCCTTCGACATCCACTACGTAGACAAATCCGGGGCCGAAATCCCCGCCGCGCAGGCCCTCGCCGAAGCCGAAAAACTAATCACCAAACCTGGCACCAAGCCCGCCGCCAGGCCATGACCGAGGCCGATCGACCACCCGGTAGCGCTGGCTTTAGCCTGTCTCGAGCAAAGCCAGAGGGCCTGTCGTCTTGAGTTTCTGAGCGTCGTCAGAGCGCTCCTCTGCCTGCTCCGTCCCCCGCGTTATCCTTTTCCCTCCTTCCGCGTCCAACCACCAAAGCCGGGTCCAGTGTCCATGTACTCACCCGTTTCGTCTCATCCGGTCGATCCTCGTTGACACGACCTCGCCGGCAAGACTAACGTACCGCCCTGCATTTGGAGGCACTTATGAAAGCTCCCTTCCTCTCCGCAATCCTAACGGGAATTCTCGCCCTGCCAGTCGCCGCCTCCGCTGCCGAAGATGCAAAGGACACCGCCAAGAAGGATCAACCACTCCCCCTCAAGCCCTCCCGCAATCTCGATTTCAAAACCTCCGAAGGCACCTGGCTCTCGCTCGACGTCTCCCCTGACGGCAAGACCATCGTCTTCGATCTGGTCGGCGACCTTTACTCGGTCCCCATCACGGGCGGCGCAGCCCGCAAACTCACTTCCGGCATGGCGTTCAATTCCCAGCCGCGCTTTTCTCCCGACGGCAAAAAAATCACTTTCCTCAGCGATCGTGGCGGCTCTGAAAACGTCTGGATCGCCGACGCCGACGGCGGCAATCCCAAACAGCTCAGCCAGGACGAAGAAAGCGAATTTGCCTCGCCCACCTGGACCTCAGACGGCTACTACGTCATAGCCTCTCGCTTCACACAGTTCCCGATCGGCGCTGCTGAACTCTGGATGTATCACATCAAGGGTGGCGCCGGCGTTCAGGTCACCAAATCTCACCTCAAGAACGATACCTCTCCCCGCAAATGGACCAATGCCCTCGGCCCATCTCTTTCCAAGGATGGCCGCAATCTTTACTACGCCGCTCGCAAAAACCCCGAAGGTTTCTACAACGTCGTCTTCCCGCTCTCCCAGATCGTCCGCCGCAATCTGACGACCGGTGACGAGGACACCGTCACCGACTCTCCCGGCAGTGCCATGCGCCCGGAAATCTCTCCCGACGGCAATCTCCTTGTCTACGCCACTCGTGCCGAAACCGAAACCGGCCTTCGCATCCGCGACCTCAAGAGCGGTGAAGAGCACTGGCTGAAATATCCCGTCCAGCGCGACGACCAGGAATCCCTCTTCACCGGCGACTTTCTTCCCAACTACGCCTTCACTCCCGACGGCAAGGAAGTCGTCGCCGCCTGGGGCGGCAAGATCCATCGCATCTCCATCGCCACCAGCGCCGACACCGAAATTCCCTTCACCGCAAACATCTCCCGTGAACTTGGCCCCGACCTGAACCTCGCCATGCGCGTAGACGAGGGCCCCGTCGAACTCCGCCTCATCCAGCAGCCCATCCAATCCCCCGACGGCAAACGCCTGGCCTTCTCCGCCCTCACTCATCTCTATGTAATGGACATTCCCGGCGGCACGCCGCACCGCCTCACCACTTCAACTGCTCCCGAATTCATGCCCGTCTGGTCTCCCGACGGCCAGTGGATCGCCTACGTCACCTGGACAGAAGACGGCGGACAGATCTGGAAAACTCGGTCGGATGGCCGCGGCAATCCGGAGCAGATCACCCGCATCCGGGCGTACTATCGTGATCTCAATTTCTCGCCCGACGGCAAACGCATCGTCGCCCTCCGCGCGCCCCGTCAGGGCCACGTCGAGCAGTTCGACGAGTGGGATTCGACCCCCGTCAATCTCGATCTGATCTGGCTGCCCTCCGCCGGCGGGGACGCCACCCTTATTCTTCCCGCCCGCGGCGCCGTTCATCCTCATTTTGGTCCCGAACCCGACCGCGTCTATGTCTACTCCGATAACGGTCTCATCTCTCTTCGCTACGACGGCACCGACCGCCGCACCATCATCAGAGTCACCGGGAAAACCTGGTTCCCCGATCCCGACAAACCCGACGGCAATCCCGCTGACGATGTCCGCCTCAGTCCCGACGGCAAGTGGGCACTCGCTCAAGTCAGCAATCAGGTGTACCTCCTCGCCGTCCCGCGCATCGGCGGTGAACCCCCCAATGTCGACGTTTCCAAATCTCCCGTCCCGCTCCGCAAAATCACCGAGGTCGGCGGCGATTACATGGGCTTCGCTGATGGCGGACGAACGCTCACCTGGGCTGAAGGCTCCACCTTTTTCCGCTTGCCTCTGGACACCGTCGAATTCGAGTCTCCCAAAAAAGACGACGAGCCCGCCAAGCCGGCCGAAAAACCAAGCTCCACTTCAACCTCATCTCCGTCGGCCTCCGCTTCGGCTCCCGCCTCGACTCCGGATGACGCCAAAGATAAAGATGAGGAAAAGAAAAAACTCCCCAAGCTCAAACCCGAAGTCATCCCGGTCAATCTCACTTTCCCGCGCCACACTCCCGCTGGTCAGGCCGTCCTCCGCGGCGCCCGCGTCATCACCATGCACGGCGATGAAGTCCTTGAAAACGCCGACATCCTCGTCAAAGACAACCGCATCCTCGCCGTCGGCAAAAGCGGCAGCTTCGCTGTCCCCGCCGGGGCCAAGCTCATCGACGTTTCCGGCAAAACCATCGTTCCCGGTTTCATTGACATCCACCCGCACTGGACCGAGATTCGCCGCGGCGTCCTCGATCTCCAGAACTGGAGCTTCCTCGCCAATCTCGCCTACGGCGTCACCGCTGGCCGCGATCCCCAAACCGCAACCAACGATATGTTCGCCTACGAGGACCTCATTGACACCGGCGACATCATCGGTCCTCGCCCTTATTCGACCGGCCCCGGCGTTTTCCCCGATACCGACTTTCAGTCCTTCGACGATGCCGACGACGTCGTCCGCCGCTACCGCCAGTTCTATCGCACCACCTATCTCAAGTCCTATCTTGTCGGCAATCGCAAGCAGCGCCAGTGGATGGTCATGGCCTGCAAAAAAGAAGGCGTCATGCCGACCACCGAAGGCGGCTTGGACACCAAGCTCGACCTCACCCACGCCCTCGACGGCTTCAGCGGCAACGAACACAGCCTCCCCATCACTCCGCTGTTTGACGACATCGTCCAGTTCTGGTCCCGATCCGGCATCTTCTACACCCCCACCCTGATCGTCGCCTACGGCGGTCCCTGGGCCGAAAACTACTTCTACGAAACAACCGAAGTCCACGACGACCCCAAAGTCCGCCGCTTCCATCCTCACAACATCGTTGACGACCGCACTCGCCGCCGCCGCATCTGGACCCGCAACGACGAGCTCGCCTTCCCCCGCCTCGCCGCCCAGGATGCCAAACTCATCAAGGCCGGCGGCCGCGTCTGCATCGGCAGCCACGGCCAGTTCCAGGGTCTCGGCTATCACTGGGAAATGTGGGCGCTCGCTTCAGGCGGCGCATCCAACATGGACGTGCTGCGCTCAGCCACCCTTCGCGGCGCCGAAGCCATGGGCTTCGCCGAAGATCTGGGCTCCATCGAACCCGGCAAACTAGCCGATTTCGTCGTCCTCAAGAAAAATCCCCTCGACGACATCCACAACACCAACACCATCCAATACGTTATGAAAAACGGCGAACTCTTCGATGGCGACACCCTCGACCAGATCTACCCCCAACAAAAACCCCTACCCCCACTCTGGTGGTGGAAGGAAAAACCCTGATCGCACGAGCCCCTCGGAGTGGCTGATCTCGAGATCGGCCCGGCCTCTCCTGTGGCACAGGCATTCCTGCCTGTGCTTTCAGGTTTCTCCCGCTCTTCAGTGCGCCACTCTCCGTGCCCTGTGCCTCTGCGTTATCTTTTTTCTTGTCCCTCTCTGTTTTCTCTTCTGACTACCTCCTCGCCTCCCGATGCGCATCAAACCAACCCGCCCAAACCAACATCACCACCGTCAGAACGACTCCCGTCCACGCAATCTCGTTCATACTCGATGGCGGTCCACCAAACCGGTCGCCCACATAAAAAATCAGCAGCAGCACCACATAGCCCCAAAAAAAATACCGTCCAATCCAATCCCGCGCACGCGTTGCCCGCGCATACGCCACGACTCCCGCCGCCAGCATCAGGATCTCCACCACCATCGTCCCCGCAATCGAGTTCCACAACCCCAATCCAAATTTCGGCCCGCCCGGATAGAGCGGCATGTCCGCCCGGTGCGTGATCCAGTCCAGGACCCAGTGGCTCACCACGCCAATCCAGATCGCCACCACTCCAGCCCAATCCCTCTTCCAGAAAAAATATCCCGCGCCCAAAACCGTCGCCCACACCACCAGCATCACCAAACTGTGTGACCACGGAAAGTCATAGAGATCCAGAGGCGTATATCGCGTGTCCCCCACAGCAATCCGCGCATGCTCCCACCCCATCAACAAAAACACCGTCCACAATATGTCCGCCAATAATGGTGCCGCCATCAAGGCCCAGAGTGGCGCCCGCGGCGCATACCGCTTCGCCCCGTATCCCACAGCAAAATGTCCAATAAACATTCTCCCCTCCGCGCCCCCGATTCTAGCTCCGCTCTCGCCATAATCCATGCGACCCTTGCTCGCCCGCGGATTACGAACTGTCAAATTAAGAAAACTGCGGTTGACATTCAGCGAAACTAAAGCGAAACTTCTCCATCCCCTTCGCCTCCCTTCCCACTCGGGCCGCGAAACTACCGGAGTTCCCGATGTCCGACACTGCAACCCTTCCCCGTCCAACCGTCGCCGAGCCCCGATTCTTCGACGCCCTCAAGCGCTACTGGGGCTATGACGCCTTCCGTCCCCGCCAGGAAGAAATCGTCCGCGCGCTCGCCTCTGGACGCGATGTCTGCGTGGTCATGCCCACCGGTGGCGGCAAATCCCTTTGCTACCAGCTTCCCGCCGTCCTCCGGGAGGACCGTACCGCCGTCGTCATCTCACCGCTCATCGCCCTCATGCAAGACCAGGTCGCGCAACTCCGACAGATGGGCATCCCCGCGGTCTTCCTCAACAGCGCGGTCGCGGAATCCGACCGCCGCGAACTCAGACAAAAAGCCATCGCCGGCGAATACCGTCTCATCTACGTCTCCCCCGAGCGCGCCCTGATGGACGGCACTGCGGACTGGCTCCGGCAAGTCCCTCTCTCCTTTTTCGCAATTGATGAAGCCCACTGCATCTCCCAATGGGGCCACGACTTCCGCCCCGAATACCGCCAGCTCGCGAAACTCCGCGCCCTTTTCCCCGGCCTCCCCATTGCCGCCCTCACCGCCAGCGCCACCCGCCAGGTCCGCCACGACATCGTCCGCCAGCTCCACCTCCGCGACCCCCTCAAATCCGTCTCGAGCTTCCGTCGCGAAAACCTCCGCTACTTCGTCCGCCAGTGCAAAGGGACCATGCAGGATGATTCTGTCGCCGAAGCCGTGAAAAAAGTGAAAGACGGCAACGTGATCGTCTACACCCCGACGGTGGCCCGCGTCGGCGAGGTCACGGACCTGCTCGAAGAACAGGGCATCGCCGCCGTCGGCTATCACGGCCAGATGGACGCCCCGACGCGCCGCGAGAATCAAGAAAAGTGGATGAGCGAAGAAGTCCGTGTGCTGGTCGGCACTGTCGCCTTCGGACTGGGCATCAACAAACCGAACGTCCGCGCGGTCATCCGCCTCGGATTGCCCGAAAGCATCGAGCAGCTCTATCAGGAAACCGGACGCGCCGGGCGCGATGGCCTGCCCGCGGACTGCTACATTTTCTGGGAAAAGAAGGACAACGGCCTGCATGCCTTCTTCATCAATCAGATCGGCGACTCAGAGGAAAAAGACCGCGCCTGGCAGCGATACCACCAAATCCAGCAATTCGTCGGCGCACAGAAATGCCGGCAAAAAGAAATCTGCAATCACTTCGGTGAACTCGCAAAATGGGATCGCTGCGGAGTCTGCGATGTCTGCGCCGGCACTCCCAAGTGGCTATCCGGCATCAACCAAAGCTCATCCAGAAAATCCCGGCCAATCCGGAATCCAAACCGCATCCTCGAAGCCTCCGAATACGAATTGAATCCAATCGCCGAGGTCAACGAAGAGCTCCGCGAATTCCTGCGCGAATGGCGCAGAAATACCGCCCGCCGGAAGATGATCGCCGCTTTCGTCGTTCTCCACGACACCACCCTCGACGCCATCTGCCAGGCGCAGCCTCAGGCCGTGGTCGAACTCCGCCAGATCTCCGGCATGGGCGAAAAGAAATGTGAACTCTACGGCGAAGAGATCCTCGACGCCCTCCGCCGATTTTCGGGCGGAGAACGCGCCAGGAAAGATTGGCATCTCGAGGCCCGCAGTCCCTCACAGGAAACGCTGGAACTGCTGGAGGAAGGCCGCACCTTCTGTGAGATCGCCCAACTCCGCGGCAGAAAAGTTTCCTCCGTAGTCGCTCTGGTCGCCGACCTCGTCGAAAAGGGCGAGACCCCCTTCCGCCCGGTCTGGGTCGATCCCATCCACCAGCAACACATCCTCGAAGCCAGCGCCCGGCTCGGCCTGGACTTGCTCAGGCCGATCAAGGAAGCCGTACCCGAACAGATCACCTACGAAAGCGTTCGCCTCGTCGTAGCCCACGCCAGGCGCCAGAAACAATCCCAAACATCCGCCGCCTGAACTCCTCAAAAATGCAGACCCACCCCCAACGCAAACGAAGGCGCCCCCCGCACTCCCAGATTCACCCGCTGCCCGCTCACCGGGTCCGGAAAAGCTCCGCTCCCGTAGTTCACAATCGTGGCGCCTCCATCGAATCGCACATAGAAGTGATTCGGGAAATAGCGCAGCAACACCACCCCGGTATCCAAAGCAAAATGTGTCGAAGGATTCAGCGGCGTCGCCATCTGATCGCTTTCTCTCGGAAAATGAATGAAGCCGGGGAGCACCTTCAGGTAAATTCCCGCTTCGCGCGACGTGTAGCCGATGCGCGGTCCGAAAAACGCCGCCGGGGCCGGCAACTCCTGCTGCCCGCCGGACGCAAGGTGAAACACATTCACATTGCTCTCGAGTGAAAGATAGGAATTGAAGTTGTAGCCGAAATGCAGACCGATTCCCAGGTTGCCCGCGGCAACCGGCCCTTTAAATTGAATCGCCGTGAATTGCGTGCCCGCATCAAAGCGCGGTATTCCCGGATAGGTGAGCACAATCTGCCCATGCGCGGCTGGAAGAATCGGTGCAGACATCAAACCAAGCACCAGCAGCATGCGAAATGCCATCGAACACCCCCAGTCGGATTTGGGGGAAGCTACGGCAGGTTGGTCTCCAAAAAGGGTTCGACAGAAAGCAAGGAGTTAGCGGACTGCCTCCCAGCGCGTGTGGCCGCAAGAGCCGTCAGGTGTCGGCAACAATGAACAGCAACTCAGCCGAAGGGCGCTTTGCCGTTGAACCGGGCCGTCGCCCCCAGTTCTTCCTCGATGCGCAGCAACTGGTTGTACTTGGCGATGCGGTCGGTGCGCGAAGCCGAGCCCGTCTTGATTTGTCCCGCGGCCGTGGCCACGGCCAGGTCCGCGATAAACGTATCTTCGGTCTCCCCGGAGCGGTGCGAAATGATCGAGTTGTATCCCGCCTTGCGCGCCAGCTCGATTGCGTCAATCGTTTCCGTCACGGTCCCGATCTGGTTCAGTTTGATCAAAATCGCGTTGGCAATGCCTTCATTGATTCCGCGCGACAATCGCTCCGTGTTGGTCACAAACAGGTCGTCACCCACGAGTTGAATCTTTTTCTTCGACGTTTTGCTCCCCACGCTCCCGGTCAGCGTCTTCCAGCCCGACCAGTCGTCCTCGGCCATCCCATCCTCAATTGAAACGATCGGGTATTTCTCCACCCAGCTCGTCCAATACGCCGCCATTTCCTCTGAAGTGTGCGCCGACTTGTCCGATTTCTTGAAAACATATTTCGCGCTGGCCTTGTCGTAAAACTCGCTCGATGCCGGGTCCAGTGCAATCCCGACCTGCTCTCCAGGCTTATAACCGGCCGCGCCAATCGCCTCGATCACAATCTGGATCGCCTCTTCGTTCGACTTGCAGCTCGGCGCAAACCCCCCTTCATCGCCGACAGCCGTCGAGTAGCCGTGTTTTTTCAGCGCGGTCTTCAGCGCGTGAAAAATCTCCACTCCCCAGCGCAGCGCTTCGGAAAAATTCGGCGCGCCCACCGGCATCACCATGAACTCCTGAAAATCCACGGAACTGTCCGCATGCGCGCCGCCGTTTAGAATGTTCATCATCGGCACCGGCAACAGGTTGGCGGAACGATCCGTCGAATACCGCGCAAGATATTTGTAGAGCGGCTGCTTCAGCACGACCGCCGCCGCGCGCGCCGCCGCCATCGACACCGCGAGAATCGCATTTGCGCCCAGCCGCGATTTGGTCGGCGTGCCGTCCAGCGTGATCATTTTGTGATCGAGCGCCCGTTGGTCCGCGGCATCCGAGCCGGCCACCGCCCTGGCTATTTCCGTGTTCGCGTTCCCGACCGCTTTCAGCACGCCCTTGCCCAGATATTTCGACTTGTCGCCGTCGCGGAGTTCCAGCGCTTCGTGCTCACCGGTCGAAGCGCCGGAGGGGACAGCCGCGCGCCCAAAAGCGCCCGATTCCAAATAAACGTCGGCCTCAACTGTGGGGTTCCCGCGCGAATCAATAACCTGCCGGGCGCGGACGCGGCTAATTTTCGTGGACATATCCGAGGAAGCTCCTGGAGTGAAATCGAATTAAAGATTGTAGCAGAGCTTTCAGAAGTGATTGGTCTGAGATCGGTGGCGAAGCGGAGAAGACTGGTCGACGAGCGATCGAACGCCGGCTTTCAAGCCCGCCCAGGGCAGGCGGGCCAGCGCTCTTCTCTTCATCGGTCGCTACTCACTGCGATTCCGGCTCTTCGATGAGCGACTCTTGCCGTACGACGACGACGATGCCCGAGGGTGTCACATGAAACCGCTGCTTGTCCGCTTCGAGGTCGTACCCGATTTCTGTGTGCTCGGGAAGGCTTACATGGCGGTCAATGATCGCCCGGCAAATCCGCGAGTGACGCCCGATGTTCACGTGGTTGTAAATCAGGGATGCGGTGATTTCCGAGTAGCTGTTCACGCGCACGTCGTAACCCAGCAGCGAATTCTGCACCCGTCCGCCGGAAAGGATCGACCCGTGAGCCACAATCGAATCGAGAGCTATACCCATGCGGTCGGCGTCGGCAAACACAAACTTCGCCGGTGGATACTGGTGCTGCCAGGTGCGCAGCGGCCACGCCTTGTCGTACAGGTTGAAAACCGGCGAAACACTTACCAGGTCCATGTTCGCTTCGTAGTAGGCGTCAATCGTGCCAACGTCCCGCCAGTACAGCGACTCCTTGGAATTTTCATCCACAAAGTTGTATGCGAATACGCGGTGCTTTGAAATGATCCGGGGAAGAATATCCTTGCCGAAATCATGCGAGGATTTCGGATCCTCCGAATCCGCGAGCAACGTGGGGATCAGCAATTGCGTATTGAAAATATAAACGCCCATCGAAGCGTTGCAGTGCGTTGGCTTGTGCGGCGAGGTCTTGGGCGCCGCGGGTTTCTCCTCGAAACCGACAATTCTCCAGTCTTTGTCCGTCTCAATCACCCCAAACTGACGCGCCGCCTCCGCCGCAGGCACCTCAATCGTCGCGACAGAAACCTCCGCCCCCGCATCAATGTGCTGCTGCAGCATCTTGGCGTAATTCATCTTGTAAATGTGATCGCCGGACAGGATGAACGCGTACTTGCAACGCTCGCTGCCGAGCGAATAAATATTCTGATACACCGCGTCCGCCGTGCCCTGATACCACTGCTGCGATACCCGCATCTGTGGCGGCAGCACCTCGATGAACTCGCCCAGCCCCATCAGCGGAGACCATCCGGCACGGACGTGCCGCGTGAGGCTGAGCGCTTTGTATTGCGTCAGCACAAAAACGCGGTGCAACCCGGAATTCACGCAGTTGGAAAGGGTGATATCAATGATTCGGTACAGCGCCCCGAAGGGAACCGCGGGTTTGGCCCGGTCCCGTGTCAACGGCCACAGTCGCTCGCCCTGACCTCCGGCGAGAAGTACTCCAATGGCATCGCGCATGTCGGGCATGGAGGTCGGCTCCCGAGGCAGAAGTTTGAGGCTCCCCAGTGTACCAGCACTGGCAAGCGGGTGGCAGCCGGTCTCCAGGTTATCCACAGAGCAACAGTAACTCCAGCGCTATCTATCGGGCGACTGCGCCCATTCTGCCGAAAGATTGCTTGACTTGTCGGGGTGAATTGACTACAAGAAGCCAACGACCTCATGCGATAATGTATTCAGGCGCAGTGCGGTACAACAGCGACGGCACTGCTAGCAGGCAATCCGAACCGGAATTGGGGTGAAGTTCATTGGCAGAAGTAGTCATTCAGGAGAATGAGTCTCTTGAGAATGCCCTGCGCCGTTTCAAGCGCAAGGTGCAGCAAGAGGACATCATCAAGGAAATAAAGAAGCACAGCTTCTACATGAAACCCGGCGAGAAGCGCCGGGCAAAAGAAGCGCTTTCGCGGAAGCGACTGCGCAAAAAGCAGCGTCGCGAGCAGGATTAATTTCCTGCAGGTGACGCGGCTCGGCGCCGCACTTCCGGGATCAGGCCCCTATCAGGCAGAGCAAGTTGGGTATTTGTTCTAATTCTATGCCCGCAGGCCCAAGGGATCCGCGCCCGGCTGTCCCGGACTACAGGTCCAAGCGCTTCATCCGGGCCGACGTGCAAGAGCCCGGCCCCCGCCCGATACGGGTCCAGGGGGAGCGGGGTCATGGAATTCCACGATAAGGTCCTGAAGTGTTCCGAGTGCGGCGCTGAGTTTGTTTTTACCTCCGGCGAACAGATGTTTTTCGCCGACAAGGGATTCAAGAACGAGCCGAAGCGTTGCAAGGGTTGCAAGGCGAAACGGGCGGAAGGCGGCGGTGGGGGAGGCGGGGGCTCCGCTCCACGCTCTGAAACAAAAACCACCTGCTCGCAATGTGGGAAGGAAACGACGGTTCCCTTCCGGCCAACGCAAGGCCGCCCGGTATTCTGCCGTGAATGCTTCCAGGCCCGTCGCTCGATGGGAGCAGCTTAATAAGCAAGTCGAGCCGGAATCTTAGAAAGAGAAAAAGGGCACCCGCAACCGCGGCGTGCCCTTTTTCACTGTGAAAATTCTTCCGGTTGTTTTTCCACTCTCAGGCGGAACGCGCGACGGAAGCGGACTTCAGATAAGCCTCAAATTGCGCCAGTGATTCCGGCATGTTTTTCCGTCCATAACCGAATCGAATGTGTCGCGGCTCGTCGTAAACCGTGCCCGGAAGCAAAAGCACACCCGCATCGCGCACCAGACTCTCGCACCAGTCGTGAACATCCTGCTGCGGCTTGAACCGCGCAAAGCCGATCGTCGCAGCGTCTGGCGGAGTCCATTCGAAGATGTCGGTATGGCGGGCAAAGAATGCAGTGAGTAAAGGAAGGTTGCGAAGGACAATCTCTAAATTGCGGTCAATGAATCTCTGGCGATGCCGGAACGCCAGCGCCGTAAGAAACTCGCTCGGCGCGCTGGAGCAAATTGTCGTGTAGTGTTTGAGCGAAATAATCCTTTCGAGGAATTCCTTGTCGTGCGACGCAATCCACGCAAGGCGGAGTCCCGGCAAGCCATAGCTCTTGCTCACCGAAGCGAGACTAAAGGCGCGATCGTAGAGATCACAAGCCGCGGGCAGCCGGGAGGCGGGATCATGTTCGAGTTCACGATAGACTTCATCGGAAAAGACGTAGATGTTATGCTTCGCGGCAAGCTCGAGGACGCGGCGGAAGATTTCGGGCGCCATCAGCAGCCCTGTCGGATTGTGCGGAGTATTGATGTAGAGCGCGCGGGTGTTCGGCCGAATCAGGGCTTCGAGCTCGGCCACGTCGTGGGCCCAGCCGTTTTCCGGCTTGCGGCGCCACTCGCTGACCGATGCGCCGGTGCTTTTTGGCAGCGTCAGCGCGCTTTCGTAGCAGGGCGACTCAACGATGGCGTGATCTCCGGGCGTCAGAAGCGCGTGGTAGAAGAGGAAGATGGCTTCTTCGGCCGCAGAGACGACCACAACTTGACGGGCGTCAATCGTCTTATAGATCTTGGCCAGTACTTCGCGCAGCCAGGGCGCTCCGGGCGATTCTGTGTAGCCGCACCAGTGTTTCAGAAAAGCGTCGTGAGCGCCGGCTTCGAGCGAAAGAATCTCCTCGATTCTGACCGACTCCGCGTCGGAGGAGGAGAGCAGGTAGCGGGCTCGAAATTCATGCTTGCCCATGTACTCTTCAATGCGAAAAGGCGTAATTTGCATGTAAAAAGTGTCTCAGCAATCGTGCAATTCCGTCGAGGGCCAAATTGACAGCACAATTGAGTTAGAATGCGCGTGAGCCGCCGGAGAGCCCAATGAATCGCCTGCAAAGTATCGCGTGGAAACCCATACTCCTGTGCGCTTTATTCGGTTGCGGCCTCGGCGCACGGAGCGGGGAGCCGCCTAGAAAAGAATACTGGGTCAAGCTGGTCTGCGAATCAGCCGACCGGATCGCCACGGTGCGATTTGGACCGAACGGCGCAAACCTGGAGAAGACAACGGAGACACGAATTCTCCAGAGCGACATCAGCGGACCGCATGGAATTGCGTTCTCGCCGGACAAAAAGAACTTCTTTGTCACCATCGGCCACGGCAGGCCCTATGGCACCGCTTTGAAATATGAAACGGCGACCGACCACGTGGTGAAACAGGTGACGCTCGGACTCTTCCCCGCGACCGCCGATGTGACCCCCGACGGGAACTTTCTTTTCGCGGTGAATTTTAACCTGCACGGTGATCCCGTTTCCAGCAGCGTTTCCGTGGTGGACACCCGCGAAATGGTGGAGGTCGCGCGGATTCCAACCTGCATCATGCCGCACGGCTCAAGGATTTCCCGCGACGGCCTGCATCAATATTCCGCTTGCATGATGAACGACCTGCTGGTGGAAATTGACACGGAAAACATGAAAGTTTCACGGAGCTTCCGCGTCAGCGCCGGAAAAGAGCAGGGTTATTCGGGGATGCCACAAGAACAATCGGAGCACCACGAGGGCATGGCCATGCCCATGAACATGGCGGGGATTACGTGCAGCCCCACCTGGGCGCAACCTTCCGGCGACGGCAGCCGAGTCTACGTGGCCTGCAACAAATCCAACGAGATCGTGGAAGTGGACGCCAAAGAATGGAAACTCACGCGCCGGATTCCCGCAGGTAACGGCGTCTACAACCTCGGCGTCACCTCTGACGGAAAACTCCTGCTAGCCACCAACAAACGAGACGCTTCAGTTTCCATTTTTGATGTCGAGACAGGAAAGGAACTCGTCCGCCTCCCGACCAAACGAAAAGTGGTGCACGGCGTGGTGGTGTCCCCTGACAATCTCTACGCCTTCTTTACCGTGGAGGGCATCGGAGAACAGCCCGGCACCGTCGAAGTGGTCGATCTGGAAGCCAAAACAATTGTGGCGGAGATTGACACTCCGCCGCAAGCGGCGGGCATCGATTTCTGGAAGATGGAGTAGAAACACGTGGTCACCAGTCGGTGCGCCTCCGGCGCTTCACAAGCGAAGCGCCCGGGATGGCAGTCAGATAAGAATTTCAATTACTGCAGCGGAGGATCGGTGGTCATGGAATAAGGTTTCGGCCGGCCGAGCTTTATGATCCACAGACCTGCGTGAACGTCATTCACATAGATCAGGCCCTTGTAGGGAAAAGCTCCCCACGCGAAGGGGAGGTTTGGCCGGTAGCCTTGTGGATCGCCGCTCCAGAAATGCGCGATTTCCCGGCCCTGGTTGTAAAGTTCGCCCTCTAGCTCACCGGAAACATCGAGCACCCGCGCTCCGCCGTTGTAGTAGCCCATGTAGAGTACGTCGTCGACCACCCAGATGTTGTGGGAGCCGCCTTCGGGCACGCTGTAGGTCGCCACTTCCCGCGGGTGGGCCAGATCGCTGACGTCGAGCACGTGCGCGATCCCGCGGACCGGGATGCGATTCCGCGAGGCGATATCAAAACTCGCCGGGAAAACCTCATCGCCGACGAACAGGTAATTCTTGTACCGGAAAATAGCGTGGGCGCCGGCAAGCCAGCCAGAGCCATACAGTTCGTCGTAATTGAACCGGTAAGTGGAGACGAATTGCGGGTGCTCGGGACTCCCGCCTTTGACGCCGTTTCCAACGTCGAGAATAATGGCGCCATCGCGCCAGTACGCGAGATAGGCCAACCCGTCCGCCACCTGCACGTCGTGGAGATACCGGCCCGCCATGGTGAAGCCGCCGCCTTCTTCCTGGGGAACCGGGATACGCATCTGCCCCGAACTTTCCACCTGCCAGCGCGCCACCTCCTTCGGGTTTCTTGCGTCTGAGAAATCGATCACGCGCAAGGAGCCGGTGGCGTCGTCGGTCAGATACACATAGTGCGTGTTGAGGTAGGCGCTGTGGACACCGCCAGTCACTGTGGCCGTATATTCGGAGAGAACTTTCGGATGCAGCGGGTCGGCGGTGTCCAGAAACACGATGCCGTTCTTCCGGCTGGACGCGCCTTCGCGCGTGATGACACCGATTTTACCGTCGGGCGTTACGCTGACGTCGTTGACGAGCCGCGCATCCACCTTCAGCGGATCTGCGGTTTTCGGATGCGCAGGATCCGCGATGTCGAAAAGGTAGACCTTGTCGCTGATGCCGGAGAGATACGCGTAGTGATCCCAGATCCATTCCTCGGCAAACTGATCCTCTTTCGGCATGACGTGGCCGACGACTTCGGTTTCGCGAGAAATGTTCCGCGGCCCGACCACTACGCTGGCCGAAGCGAGGCGATCACCGACCGCCGCTTCAATCGTGTAGGTGCCGGGGCGCTCGGCGACGAACGATCCGTCAGGCAAGATCTCGGCGCCAGGATTTTCGACGGACCATAGAACTTCCGCGGCGATAGCCGTACCTCTCTTATCCTTTGCCGCGAAATGCAGAACATCGCCGGTTTTTGCGCTGGCGGTTGCCGGAGAAACCTCGAGCCCGGAGACGGAATTCCTGATTACGCGAATGGAGGTTTCAGCTGCCCGGCCGTCGCCGGCGGCGCGAATCTTCGCTGCCCCGGGCTTGAGCGCGTGCACCATGCCTGCGGCATCAACACTTGCGATCGAGGGATTTTCAGAAGTCCAGGTCAGGGAAATATCGGTCCGCGGATCGCCGTCGGCATTGCGAGGCGTTGCGGTCAGCAGGTGCGTGGCCCCCGCCGCGAGCGGGGCGGACGGCGCGGATATCTCGATGCGCGCAATCTGCGGTCTTCCAACGGTGACATGCGCGTAGCCGATCTTCTTGCCAATCACGGCTTCGACCGTGATTTCGCCGGGCTCGACAAACGTGACTGTCCCGTTGTCTTCGGCGGCGGCGGAATCAAACGGCGCCGCGTACCAGTGCTTGATCGGATCCGGCAGCGTCTGGCCGCTCGCATCCTTGACGACCGCCTTGAATTCGAGCTTGGTGCCAACGGCCGCCGTGGACTTGGCCGGCGAAACTTCGATGCTGGCGACCCTGGAAACCTCTTCCGGCTTCTTGTCCGGTTCCTGCGGCGGCTTGGCCGTTGCCGCACCCGCCAGCAGTAAACAAGCCGACGGCAGCCAGGAGAGAGAAATAATTCTTTTCGACAGCAAAAAACGATTGCGCATCCTGACCCTCAATTCCTCATAAAAGATAATTGCATCTGGCCGAATATCCCAATGACGCCGGAGTGTATGGCAGGCACCAGACCGTGTCAATGGACAGGGGCTTGACCGCTACGGGTACGATGTAGTTTTCGCAGGCGTAGGAGTATGATATGGCTCCGAAGTCCCCACAAGAGATTCAGCAGCCGGGAGGGCCACTATGGCTCACCGCTTCACCATCGGTGTCGAAGAGGAATTCCAAATCATTGATCCGGAAACTTTGGATCTGCGTTCACACGTAGTGCAGCTCATCTCTTCCGCGGCCGCGCGCGGCGTCGGCGACCTCGTGAAGCAGGAAATGCATCAGTCCATCGTCGAAACGGGGACAAAGATTTGTGACAACGTCAGCGAGCTTCGACTGGAGATGCACCGCACGCGCAGCGAACTGGTGATGGCCGCCGAAAGCACCGGCTTGCGCGTGGCCGCCGCGGGAACGCACCCATTTTCCAGTTGGATCGACCAGGTGATTTCCCCCGGCGAACGCTACCAAAATATTGTGGAGGAAATGGGGCAACTCGCAAGATCGCTCCTGATTTTCGGCATGCACATCCACGTTGCCATGCCGGACAAGCAGACGACGATTGACATGATGAACATGGTGGGTTATTTCCTGCCGCACCTGCTGGCGCTCTCGACCAGCTCGCCCTTCTGGATGGGGCGCAACACCGGCCTGAAATCGTTCCGCACCACAGTTTTCCGGCGTTTCCCGCGCACGGGAATTCCCGAAGTGTTCGAGTCGTGGAGCGAGTACGAGAATTTCATCAACTTGCTTGTAAAACTGAACTGCATCGACACAGGGAAAAAAATCTGGTGGGACGTGCGTCCCCATCCCACCTACGGCACCCTGGAATTCCGCATGTTCGACACGGCCACGCGCGTCGAGGAAGCCGTGGCAATCGCGGCGCTGACCCAGGCCATCGTAGTCAAGTTGCATCGTCTCTACACCCACAACCAAAGCTGGCGAATTTATCGCCGGGCGCTGATCGAAGAGAACAAGTGGCGGGCCGCGCGCTACGGCATTGAGGGAAAGCTGATCGACTTCGGGCGCGAAGCGGAAGTGCCGATGCGCGAACTCATGCTGGAGCTGATGGAATTGATCGACGACGTGGTGGACGAGCTTGGCAGCCGCAGCGCCGTCGAGTATATCCACACGATCCTGAACGAGGGGACAAGCGCGGAGCGCCAGTTGCGCGTTTACCAGCAGACCGGTGACCTGAAGGACGTGGTGCGCCACCTGGTGATGGAGACCCGCGCAAGCGTCCTGGACGCGAAATCGAATTCGGCGGCCGCGATTAACTGAAGCGGGAGTTCGAGCAATGTGGATGAGCAAGGCAAGAGGAGGATCCCATGGCTAAGGTTGGGTTGATGTGTGGACGCGAGTTCAGCTTTCCTCCGGCGTTTATCGCGCGTGTGAACGAACTCGGGAAAAAGGAAGGCGTGACGGCCGGGTTTGTAAAGCTAGGCGGCACGAAGATGGGGGAGCCCGCGGAATATCGCGTGATCGTGGACCGCATCTCACACGAAGTGGAGTATTACCGCGGCTATCTGAAACACGCCGTGCTCGAAGGCACTTACGTCATCAACAACCCGTTCTGGTGGACGGCGGACGACAAATATTTCAATTATTCGGTGGCGTCGAAGCTGGGCATCGCGATTCCGAAAACCGTGCTGCTGCCGCAGAAAGGTTATCCGGCCGATGTGGACATCAACTCGGAATCGCTGCGAAACCTGACGTATCCGATCGACTGGGACGGGCTTCTTGATTACGTCGGGCGCCCTGCGATTCTGAAACCATTCTCTGGCGGTGGCTGGAAGCACGTCTACAAGGTGCACAACAAGGAAGAGCTTCTGGAGGCGTACGACAAGACTTCTCCCTATCCGATGACGCTGCAGGAGTTCATTGACTTCGGCCAGTATGTGCGCTGCTTCACCTTCGGCAAGACGGACATTTTGCCCGTGGCGTACGACCCCAAAGAACGCAAATACCTGGTGGAACACAGTTATTTGTCAAAGGAACTTGGCGCCCGCGTGGTGAAAGACGCGCAGACGATCAACCTGGCGCTGGGCTATGAAATGAACACCATCGAATTCGCCGTCAAAGACGGAGTGCCTTACGCCATTGACTTCCTGAACCCCGCTCCGGATTTCGAGCGCGACCGCATCACCGAATTCTATTTCGAGCATGTAGTGGAAAAAATGGCACGGCTGGTGATCGACCGCGCGCTCAACGGCAATGTCGCCAACACCTGGCCGCGATGGGAAGAGATGCTGGGCGTCGGCGCGGCCGCGGGGTTCACCGGAGCGCCTCGTGCGGCGCAAGCGGCCGGATCCGCACCTTCGGGATCTACGAAGCGATGAATGCCCGACGAATTCCATCTCCTGGCCCGGATCCGGTCGAATATTGGAATGACCTCCTGCGGCCCATGCTCGAGGAGTCTCCTGGCTTTCCGAACAAATTCCTGAAAGAACTGAAGGAGGCCAAGCTCACCTTCGGTAATCGCGTTCACTGCCCATTTCTGCGGCCATTTTTTCTTTCGCCGGAAGCCGAAGCCCGCGTGCGGCATGCCACAGAAACGCTCGCGCGCCTCGGTGAGCGCATGGCCAGCCTGGCCATGGACGATAAAACGCTTTTCTCTCAATTTCACCTGCGCTCGGAAGAAGAACGCCTGGTGCGCTTGCCCGCTGGTGGCGGCCCGGCGAGCACGGCCTCGCGCGTGGACGCGTTCCTGCTCCCGGATTCGTTGAAATTCACCGAATATAACGGCGAGTCACCGGCCGGCGCGGGATACACGGAAGCACTCTCGGAACTCTTCCGCGAATTGCCGATCATGAAGGAGTTTGCAAAGAAATTTGAAGTTCACAACTATCCGTTGAGCGCAAGGCTTCTGGATGCGCTCGTTGGAACGTATCGAGATTGGGGCGGCACCTCGCAGCAGCCGCAGATGCTGATCGTGGACTGGAAGGAGGTTCCGACCTGGAGTGAATTTGAGATTTTGAAGCAGCGCTTCGAAGCCCTGCGAGTACCGGTGGTGCTCTCAGACCCCGGGGAACTCGAGTGGGACGGAAAGTCCCTATGGGCGAAGGGCAAGAAGATCGATCTCGTTTACCGGCGCGTGCTGATCAACGACATCGTTGCCCGGCCAACGGAGTGCGCAGCACTCGTGAAAGCCTACGAAGCGCAAGCGGTCTGCGTGGCCAACAATTTCCGCTGCAAGATTCCCCACGTAAAGGCGTTCTTTGCCGTGCTGACGGACGAGAAGAATCGAAAACTATTCACTCCCGAAGAATTGGATGTGATCGAGCAGCATGTGCCGTGGACCCGCGTGGTCGAAGACGTCGAAACGGATCACCGGGGCAAACCGATCGCATTGCTCGATTACATCCGGAAAAATCAGAAGGATCTGGTGCTGAAACCCAGCGATGAATATGGCGGGACCGGCGTGACCCTCGGATGGGAAGCCGAAGCAAAGCACTGGGAAAAATCGATCCAGCAAGCTCTTCCCGGCGGAGGATCGGCGAAAGAGCACGGCTGCTGGATTGTGCAGGAGAAAATTGCCATGAGCCGCGGCGAGTTCCCCTACATTGGCGCCAACGGAAAAGTCGAGTTCCGCGACATGCTGGTGGACCTGGCGCCCTATATGTTCCGCAGAAAACTCGCGGGATTTTTGACCCGATTGAGCGCCAGCAGCCTGGCCAATGTCACGAGCGGGGGCGGCCAGATTCCAGGGTTCCGCGTCGAACCCAAACGGGCCGAAAAAGTGGCCGGACAAGGCAACTTGTAGCCAGCGCGTTTTTGGCACGGCCGAAGAATCAGGTAAAATAGTAGAGATGACCTTTGGAAACGCCCCAATCGAGCTGATGGCTGGCGCGGAAAACGCCATTGACGTATGCCTGGGTGTCGAACCGGGCGAACATGTTGTGCTGATTGCGGACGAAATCAGCCGCAGCGTTGCCGCCAGCCTGGAAAGGGCCGTGAATGGGCGCGGCGCCGAGCTTACCGGCCTGCTCCTCGAGGATTTCGGTCCTCGCCCGATGAAGGGCGCGCCTCCTGCTGTGCTCGAAGCCCTGGAAACGGCGGATGTGGGGGTGCTGTGCATGACCCCGCAGCCGGGCGAACTGACCGCGCGAATGGCAATCGTGAAAGTGGTGGAACGCCGGCAGATTCGTTACGCGCACATGGTGGGCGTCACTCCCGAAATCATGCAGGAAGGCATGCGCGCGGATTACCACATGGTGGACCGCCTGAGCGACAAACTGCGCGAACGGATGCTTCGCGCGGAAACGCTCACGGTGAAGACGGAAGCGGGCACTTCCTTTTCCGCGCACTTTGACCGCCACCTGGATTGGGTAAAGACCAGTGGCCTCATCAGCCCGCGCTACTGGTCGAATTTGCCGGCGGGCGAAGTGTTCACGACTCCCGGCACTGTGGATGGGAGGTTTGTGTGTGACGCGACTGCGGGCGATTACTTCAACGGAAAATATGGCGATCTGCGGGAAACGCCTCTGGTTCTTCAAATTATTGGCGGGCGGCTGGTGCACGCCGAATGCCAACGCAAGGATCTGGAAGACGAATTCTGGCGCTATTGCCATACGGATGAGAACAGCGATCGCGTCGGCGAACTCGCCTTCGGCACCAACCTCGGCCTGACGCGGATGATCGGCATCCTTCTGCAGGACGAGAAATTCCCCGGCGTGCACATCGCGTTCGGCGATCCCTACGGCAGCCAGACCCACGCCAACTGGAAATCACGCACCCACGTGGACGTGCTGACCAGGAATTGCGACGTCTGGATCGACCAGGACCAGGTGATCGAAAAGGGTCACTACCAGATGGACCACCTGGGGCTGTGAAGCCTGTGCGAGCCGGGCCGGGCTAAAGGCCTGCGCCTAGACGAGAAAATCAATAGAGCTGTGAGACGTAGGAACGCATCTGGTGCTTCCAGTAGGGCCAGTCGTGCCCGCCTTCGGGGCCCCAGTTGTCTACGGAGTGGCGGATGCCTTTGCTTCTGAGCACGTCGGAGAGGCGGTAGGTCGGGCCGCTGTGTTCCCACTGGCCTGTGCCGGTGATCAGGTGGATATCCGAGGAACGAAGCTGCTCGTAATACCAGGCATCGGAAAGATTCGCCAGATAGTCAACGGGATTGTTGAAATAAAAGTTGTCGTCATACAGGCCGTCCATGAAATTCCTCAGGTCGTATACTCCCGACATTGCAAAGCAGCGCTTGAAAATGTCCGGATGCTTGAACAGCGTATTTGCTGCATGATATGCGCCGAAGGAAGCCCCCATCGTGGCAATCGCCACGCGCGACTGGCAGTTCTCCCAGATGAACGGCACAACTTCCTCGCGCAAGTAGGAATCGAAAACCGACTGCACATAACTGCGGTGAAACGGATGCGCGCCCTTATTGTAAAAACTCTGTCCGTTGATCGAATTCACCGTGAATAACTTGATGCGCCCGGCTTCAATAAATTCTGCCAGCGCGCCCACCATGCTCTGCCCTTCGAGCTCCCATTCGTCTCCCGCGCTGGTGGGAAAGCCCACGAGCGGTGGCCCCCAGTGACCATAAACCACGACGCCAAGTTCAAGGCCCAGCCGTGGGGAATGCCAGCGGTGATATTCGCGTTTCATTGTGAATTGCTCTCCGTGCCGCGGGAGTCGAGTATGCCAGCCGACAGCGAACAGGGCAATGAGTTTGCGGGTTCTTAGGCGGAATCAGAGAGAGAATCATCCGGGCTTGCAAGCCAGTAGAATGCAGGTAGGATAGAGAACGGAAGCAGGCGAATTTTGGGTGATTTTCGTCGGCCTATGAGCCCGGTCAGGTGAGGACATGATCCAAATTGAAAATGTGAGCCGTCGCGGTTTTCTCAAAGGGATCGTGGGTGCGGGCGCTTTTGTCCTGAGCGCGCGGTATTTGCCGGAGAACTTGCTGGCAGCCGCAGAGCCTTCCTCCGCGGAATCCATGGCCGCGGCGGCGCTGCAGCCCAACGTGTATCTCGCAATCGCGACGGACGGAACGGTTTATATCATTGCCCACCGGGCGGAGATGGGCAGCGGCAACCGCACAGGATTGCCGATGATCGTGGCCGATGAACTGGACGCCGACTGGAATCGTGTGAAAGTTGTGCAGGGCGGGGGAGACGCGAAATACGGCGACCAGGACACGGATGGCTCGCACTCTGTAAGAAGTTTCTTCGACACGCTGCGGGAATCTGGCGCCAGCGGCCGGCTGATGCTGGTGCGTGCCGCGGCGCAGAAATGGGGCGTCCCGGAAAAAGAATGTACGACCGAACCCGGCGTGGTGATGCACAAGGCAAGCGGCAAAAAGGCGAGCTACGGAGAACTGGCTTCCGCGGCGTCCAAGTTGCCTGTGCCAAAGCGTGAAGAGTTCGAACTGAAGGCGCGCACGGATTGGCGCTATATTGGCAAGCCCAAACCAGCTTATGACCTGAAGAATATGTGCTCCGGCCAGGCCCTGTACGGCCAGGATGCGCGGCTGGACGGGATGTTGTACGCGTCTGTGATGCACCCTCCGGTTTACGGGAGTTCCGCAAAAAGTGTGGACGACGCGGCCGCCCTGAAAGTCGCCGGTGTAAAGCAAACCGCCGTGATCGACACGTTCAAGCCGCCCGTGGGCTACCAGGCGCTGGGCGGAGTTGCAGTCCTTGCTGACAATACCTGGGCGGCGTTTCAGGCGAAGAAGAAGTTGAAGGTCGAATGGACCAAGAGCGAGCACAGCGCCTGGAAGTCGGATGCCTTCCGCAAGGAATTGGAAGCGACTTCGCTCAAACCAGGCAAAGTGGTGCGGGAAAACGGCAACGTTGACGCGGAATTCAAGAAGGGCGGCAAGGTTGTCGAGGCGCAATACTATGCACCGATGCTGGCCCACGCCTCAATGGAGCCGCCAGCCGCTCTGGCCGTGTTTAAGGATGGAAAGGTGGAGGCCTGGGCGCCTTCGCAAAACCCGCAGGGCGCACAGGAGGCGATTGCCGCGGCGGTGGGACTCAAGAAGGAAGATGTCACCGTGAATGTGACGCTGCTCGGCGGCGGATTCGGCCGTAAGTCTTTTCCCGATTTTATCGTGGAGGCGGCGGTGCTCTCGAAAAAAACCGGAAAGCCGGTCAAGGTTGTCTGGAGCCGCGAAGACGACATCAAGTTTGATTCCTTCCACTCGGTGGCGGCCATGTATTTCAAAGCCACACTCGGGGCCGACGGCAAGCCCACAGCATGGCTGCAGCGCAGCGTGTTTCCGCCGATTGCTTCGACGTTCGACCCGACGGAATATGCCGACGCCGGAGAAATCGGGCTCGGATTCAGCGACGTGCCCTTCGCGCTGGCCAACCATCGGGCTGAAAACGGGCCCGCACCCGCGCACACCCGCATCGGCTGGCTGCGCTCGGTGGCCAATATTTATCACGCCTTTGGAATTCATTCCTTTGTCGGCGAATTGGCAAACGCGGCAGGAAAAGATCAGGTGGATTACTTGCTGGCGCTCCTCGGGCCAGACCGCATCATCCCGAAGACCGAACTCCCCAAGGATTACACCAACTACGACGGTGACTACACGCAGTATCCCATCGACGTCGCAAGGTTTCGCCGAGTCGTCGAACTCGCGGCGGAAAAATCCGGCTGGGGCAAGCGAAAGCTCGGGAACGGATTGGGAATGGGTATCGCCATGCACCGCAGCTTCCTGACTTACGTCGCGACGGTCGTCGAAGCTGAAGTAAAGGACGGCCAGGTAAAGATCCATCGCGTGGATTCCGCGCTGGATGCCGGAACGATCGTCAACCCACTCACGGTCCGTCAGCAATTTGAAGGCGCGGCCACGATGGGCACAAGCATCGCCCTTTATGGCGAAATCACGGCCACCAACGGCGTCGTTGACCAGTCCAACTTTGACTCCTACCAGGTGGCGCGCATGAACGTAGCGCCGCGGGAAACCAACGTCCACATCGTGGCCAGCGAGGCGCCGCCAGCGGGAATCGGTGAGCCTGGGTTGCCGCCGTTTGCGCCTGCGCTGTACAACGCGATATTTGCGGCGACGGGAAAACGCCTGAGAGAGATGCCGCTGTCGAAACTTGGGCTGGCGTGAGGCAGAGCTGCCGGTTTTAAGTTGTTCGTTTTAAGTTTCAGGGAAGAGCGGGTGCGGAAATTCAGGTACAGGGCGTGGCGAGGCTGCGCCCTTTTCCTTTTTGGCGTAGTATGCCGTCCGGGAGGATTGCGTTGACGCGAATCCTGAAATTCCAGTATTTCCTGCTCGCCCTGTTTCTGACCCCCGCCTGCGCGCAACGCCGTCCCGTCCTGCCCCAGATTGACGAACCGCATCCTTATTATTTCCGCGAACTCTATCTGCCGCAGTTGACGAGCGGCCCGAGCAGCCTCGCCTGGGGGCCAGACTCGAAAGAGCTGATTTATTCGATGGCGGGCTCGCTGTGGCGGCAGAAACTCGATTCCGAAGTCGCCGCGCAGCTTACAGACGGAGCGGGCTACGACTACCAGCCCGATTGGTCGCCGGACGGGAAAAGTGTTGTCTACGTCTCCTACCAGAAAGACGCGATGGAGCTTTGGCTGCTGGATCTGGCAACTGGCAAAACGAACCAACTCACCAGCGCAGGGGCCGTCAATGTGGAGCCGCGATGGTCGCCCGATGGAGGAAAGATCGTTTGGGTTTCCACGCAATATAACCGGCGGTTCCACGTTTTCATGGCCGAGGTAGGAAACGGCGCGCTCGAAAACGTCGTGCGGCTCACGGGCGAAACGAAGACTCCGCTGCCCCGCTACTACTACAGCCCCTACGACATGGAAATCAATCCGGCCTGGACGCGCGACGGGAAAGAGATTCTCTTCGTCTCCAACCGCGGCCACATTCACGGCACCGGCGGCTTCTGGCTGATGAAGGCCGAACCCGGCGCCCGAGCGCGCGAGATTCACTACGAGGAAACCAGCTGGAGGGCCCGCCCCGACTTCTCCCCCGACGGCTCCCGCATGATCTACAGCTCCTATCTCGGCCGCCAGCGGCAGAATCTGTGGCTGATGCCCGCAAAAGGCGGCGACGCATTTCCGCTTTCCTACGGCGACTGGGACGAGACGACTCCGCGATGGTCGCCAGATGGAAACAGCATTGCCTTTGTCTCCGACGCCCAAGGAAATGCGAACATCCTGGTTCAGAATATTCCATCGGGGGAACGGCACGAGCTTGGTTTGCGCAATCGAAAGCATCCCCAGGATTGGGCCTTGCTGGAAATTTATGCCCGGGAGGAGGGCAAGCCTGCCTACGCGAGGGTCTCTGTTACCGGCGAAAAGGGGCGCTTCTATGCTCCCGATGACGCCTGGATTCATGCCGACGACGGATTCGACCGCTCGGAACGCCCCTTTGAACGGCACTATTTCTATTCGCCCTTCAGGGGTAGCTCCATTCGCGTCCCCGCCGGTAAATATGAGATTGAGGTGACCAGGGGACTGGAAAGCAACGCGGAGGGCAGGTTCGTCGAGATCATGGCAGGCGAGACAAAAAAAGTTGAAGTCGAGTTGCGACGGACCAGCTGGCGAAGCGAGACCGAGGGACACTGGATCAGCGGCGATATGCACGTCCACATGAATTATGGCGGAGCCTACAAAGTAGATAGCGAGGAGTTACAAATTCAGGCCGAAAGCGAAGATCTGTCGGTAGTGAACAATCTGATCGTCAACAAGGAACAAAGATTCCCCGATATTGCCTCGAGCGAAACGAGTTCTGACACGATCACCGGGAAGGACAGCGCGATCCTGCGAGGGCAGGAATTTCATACGAGCTACTGGGGACACCGGGGGCTGCTCGACATAAAGAATCATCTGCTCCTGCCTGGGTACGCGGGATATCCGAATACAGCGGCGGCAAGTTTGTATCCGATGAACGCGGATGTTTACGACATGGCGCACGCCGAGGGCGCTTTGGTCGGAGCGGTGCATCCGTTTGATGCGGTGCCGGACCCGTTCAGAAAGCCGGCCGAGAGCATCACCGATGAATTGCCGGTGGACGTGGCTCTCGGAAAATTGGATTACATGGAGATCGTGGGTTTCAGCGATCACAAATCCTCTGCGGAGGTCTGGTACAAACTGCTGAACCTCGGATACAAATTGCCGGCGGGCGCCGGAACGGATGCGACGGCAAATTACGCTGCTCCGATTCGCGGCGGGGTGGGTTTTGATCGGGTCTACGTCTGGGTCCCGGTTTGGCCTCTGAACCTGAAGGAGTGGCTGGATGGAATCAGACTGGGCCGGACGTTCGCAACGAACGGCCCGCTGATTGAATTCAAGCTGGGCGGGGAAATGGTGGGAAGCGAATTGAAATTTGATTCCCCGCAGGCAGCAGTTCCCTTCAGCGCGAAATTGCGATCGATTGTGCCCGTGGACCACCTGGAGGTCGTCTGCAACGGAAAAGTCGCGCAAACTTTGCCGACCGGCACAACAAAAGAATCCGCCGACATCAAAGGCTCCCTGCCGCTCGAAGAAAGCGGCTGGTGCGTCCTTCGCGCTTCGAGCGAAAAAGCCAGATACCCCGTGATGGACAACTACACTTACGCGACGACGAGCCCCGTGTACGTAAGCATCGCTGGAAAGCGAGCCTACTCCAAAGAAGCCGCGGAATATTTCGTGGCGTGGATTGACCGGACGATCGAGATTACCTCGCAATACCCGGACTGGAATTCGACAGCCGAAAAAGAATTGGTCCTCAAAAGGCTTCGTGAAGCGCGGTCTGTCTACGAGAATTTGCACTAGCCGCATTTCCCGGCCAACTGTTCAAGCGTCGGCGCATCCGGCCTCCAGGGATGTCCCCAACCTTTGCTTGAAAATGCTCCGTAAGCAGCACAAAAGGGAAATGAGCCTCGGTAGCTCAATGGTAGAGCATTCGGCTGTTAATAGAGAAATTTCAAGTCACATAGCTCGTTTATCTAGCGTCAATTAACAGAGTTTTCCAGCATCCCCATTTATCGTTTTTCTTGCCACCAATATGTCCCCAGCAACCATGCAAGGTACAACAAGTCCGCGGAGCTCTTCTTCGAGTTCGCTGAGCCCGCGTGTGATCGCAATTGTGACTGCCCCGCAGCCCTTTCGTGTAGCGAAGCATTTTCTTGCGCTTACCGCGTTTCACCAGCCGCGACGGTTTTCAGATCTCGCTGAAAATCCTCAAGGTCATATTGTGCGGTGATTTTCTTGGTTTTCACATAATCCATCATCTCCCAGAGAGAGACTCGCGCCTCACGGGCAGCACGTGCCAGGGTGAGCTTGCCGCTACCATATAGACGCGAATAGTGATCCAGCTTCCAGTCTTGTATTGCCTGAGAGAGGAGCTTTCTTACAGTTGTCGACCGGTCGGCTTGCTCGACTTGCTCGATTGCTTCGAGGTCCCGAACCACTGTGTCAGGCAGCCTCGTTCCCACCATTTGTTCCTTTTTCATCGGTCGGCCTCCCGAGCTTTCTTCAATACGTTTGCAACAACGGATGGCGCAAGCCAGATTGTCTGACTCAACGCCTCAACCGCATCCTCGAGTTCAGCCAGAGTCAAATGTTTTTTCACAAATGCGTGGAACAGCACTCCCGCAGTGCCCAGGAACGTGACCCCCATAACCTCAGCAAATGATCGGGCCGCCCTGTCATCCAGAATGACCATGAGTCTGCGAGAGCTAGCTAGGGCGAGGGACTCGGCCTCGCCTGCGTCGAGGCCCCCCTTTGAAACGATGCTGTGCGTCGTGCTCTTTTCCTTCGATGAGAGTTGCGCAACTTGAAGCCAACCATCATCCAGCGCCTTTTCAATGCGCTCCACGCCTGGAGCTGAAATTCTCTTGCCCGCATCAACGGTCTCAGCTTTAACCTGGGGCCCGATCAAAACGTGACCATACACTGCGTTGAGCAGGTCAAGCATGCGCATTTTCGCGACTGCAATAAGCACCGACGCATCCGCAATAATCATCCTTGAGCTCACACACATTCATGTTAACAAAAACCGCAAATGTTTTCACCTAGAAATTTGGCCGTCAGCGTGATCCGGGCGAACGCGATGCGATTACGCTTGCGACCGAGTCGCGCTCGCACCGCAGGGCACCTTGCCCTCGGGACTTCGTCACTCGAAAATAGGTGCCTATAACCCTGTGACTCCAGAAGGTGCACCAGGGAGCCAGATTCAGCTCGCATCACGACCGCCCCGCTAAAGTTCCGAGATAGCCGTTCAGGGATGCGCCGCCTTGTCCCCAACCGGACATTAGAGATAGAATTCCGCTGTTGACGCAATGCGACGCATCTCGAACAGGGCGTTTCGAATTTGAGATCAACAGCCTTTCCCAGAACAGGGGCACTCGCTCCGCCCCCGATTCCGCAAGAACAATGCTAAGCAAGCGAAGTTGCAATTTACAGCCGGAGACAAGAGTGCGGATGCGCGGAAGAGGAAACATGAAAACGATATCCAGCCGCGAATTTTCCGCATCTATAGCAAGGACCTTCTGGAAGGAGGGCGCATGATCGTTGGTGTACCCCGGGAAATCTACCCGAAAGAACGGCGTGTGGCGCTGGTCCCTGCCGTCATCTCCAACCTGAAAAAAGCAGGCCTCGAGGTGCTCGTGGAGGCCGGCGCAGGCCACGCCGCCGGCTATCCCGACAAGGAATATCTGGAAAAAGGCGCGAGGCTGGCGGCCGATCGCGCCGAAGTCTTCCGCGCAGCCGACATCATCGTGCAGTTTCTTTGCTACGGCGCGAACGACAAGAACGGAAACGTGGATCTGCCGCTGCTTCAGAAGGGCCAGGTGCTGATGGGCTTTTTGCGCCCGTTGGGAACGCTGAAAACCCTGCAGGAAATTGCCGAACGCGGGGTCACCTCTTTTGCCGTGGAACTCATGCCGCGCATCACGCGCGCCCAAAGCATGGATGTGCTCTCCTCGATGGCCACAATCTGCGGGTACAAGGCAGTGTTGCTGGCGGCGGACACTCTTCCGCGCATGTGTCCAATGCTGACGACCGCAGCGGGCACCATCGCTCCGGCGCGCGTGCTGATCATCGGCGCGGGCGTCGCGGGTCTCCAGGCCATCGCGACGGCACGACGACTGGGCGCGGTAGCTTCCGCTTACGACATGCGACCCGCGTCCAAGGAGCAGGTACAGAGCCTCGGCGGGCGTTTCGTCGAACTTGCGGTCGAAGCGACAGACGCGCAGGACGCCAGCGGCTACGCAAAAGCGCAGGACGAAAGCTTTTACCAGAAGCAACGCGAACTGCTGGGAAACGTCATCGCCGAAAGCGATGTCGTGATTACGGCCGCGGTCATTCCCGGCAAAAAATCCCCGGTGCTGGTAACAAGAGAGATGGTCGAACGCATGTCACCCGGCTCAGTGATCGTCGATCTGGCGGCGGAACGCGGCGGCAATTGCGAATTGACGAGGCCGGATGAAGTCATCGTGGCTCACGACGTCACCATCATCGGCGAATACAACCTCGCTGGAACGGTGCCGTATCACGCCAGCCAGATGTTCGCCAGAAACATCACCTCTTTCCTGCTGCACGTGGTGAAGGACGGCAAGCTGCAACTGAACCTGCAGGACGAAATCATGCGCGAGACACTGGTGACAGAGGACGGCGGCATTGTGAACGCGCGCGTGAGGGAATTTTTCTCGATGCCGGCGCTGCAGGCCGCGCCAGCCGGAGGAGGGGCCTGATGCAACTGGATCTGGTTACAGGTTTGTACGTATTCCTGCTGGCCGCGTTTATCGGCTTTGAAGTAATCCGCCGAGTCTCGCCCCTCCTGCACACGCCGCTGATGTCCCTCACGAATGCGCTGGACGCCATCGCGGTCGTCGGCGCAATCATCCTGGCCGGCGAAGGCAAAAGCAATTTCGCGAAAATCCTGGGCACCATCGCCATCATCGCCGCCACCAGCAACATCGTGGGCGGCTTCATGATCACCGACCGGATGCTGAAAATGTTCAAAGCCAGCGGCCCGAGGAAACCGTAACCATCATGTTCGCGAGCGAAAACATTCTTGAAATAACCTACCTGATCGCCACCGCGCTTTTCGTTCTCTCCTTGAAATGGCTGAGTTCTCCCGTCACCGCGCGCAGGGGCGTCTGGGCCGGTGAAGTGGGCATGCTGCTGGCGATTGCAGGAACGCTGCTGCACAAGGGCATCGTCGATTACCGGTGGATCGCCATTGGCCTGGTGCTCGGCACGATTATCGGCGTCCCGCTCGGCCGCGTGGCCATGACTGCGGTGCCGCAACGAACCGCGCTCAGCCATGCGTTCGGCGCACTGTGCGTCACGCTGGTGGGCACGGCGGAATTCTACATCCGCGCGCCGCACGTCCCTCGATTCATGATGGGCGTGCTTTCGCTCGAAGTGATTCTGGGCGCTCTCACCTTCACCGGCAGCTTGATGGCTGCGGGAAAACTTCAGGAAGTGCTGCCGCAGCGGCCCATAACGTACAAGGGCCAGAATATAGTGAATCTGGGATTGCTTGCGATTGCCGTCGGAATCGGTGTGACTCTGGTCCTCGATCCGGACAAAACCTTTTTGTTTCCCTTCATGATCGGCATCCCGCTGGCATTCGGAGTGATGATGATTATTCCGATCGGCGGCGCGGACATGCCGACGGTGATCTCGCTGTTGAACTCGTACGCGGGACTTTCCGCGGCAGCAATGGGGTTTGTGCTGGGCAGTAAATTGCTGATCGTCGCGGGCGCATTGGACGGGGCTTCGGGGTTCATTCTTTCCGTGAACATGTCCAAGGCGATGAACCGGTCCTTCACAAACGTGCTGTTCGGCGCGTTCGGCCAGGAACAAGTGGCGGCAGCAGGCGCAAAAGAGACCCGGCCGGTGCGCAGCGCTTCGCCGGAAGAGGCGGCGGGAATTCTTTCCGCGGCCAGCAAAGTCGTGATCGTCCCGGGCTACGGCATGGCCGTTGCGCAAGCGCAGCACAAGGTGCGCGAACTCTTTGACGCACTCACCAAGCGCGGCGTGGACGTGAAATTCGGCATTCACCCCGTTGCCGGGAGAATGCCGGGGCACATGAACGTGCTTCTCGCCGAAGCCGACATCCCTTACGACAAGCTTCTGGAGATGGACGACATCAACGGAGATTTCCCTCAGACCGACGTCGCCCTGATCATCGGCGCCAACGACGTCACGAATCCCGCGGCTAGGGAAGATCAAACCAGTCCCATCTACGGCATGCCCATTCTGGACGTAGACAAGGCTCGCACCATCATGGTCATCAAGCGCAGTATGGCCGCGGGCTTTGCGGGCATAGACAACCCGTTGTACTACCTGGACCGCACGCTGATGCTTTTTGGCGACGCGAAAAATTTCGTCGGCTCGATCGTGCGGGAACTCTCGGGCGGCCACGGCTAGAACCTCCCTAGGCCGACGGGGCTACGCCTAAAACAGCGGGCCAACCGGCCCGTCTCGTCCGCCGGTTGCGCCCTTAAAAGCCGAATCCGCCCCCTCACAGATTCCCAGCATCCCCACGCTTACGCCCGGACGCGCGTAAGCGATTGGGGACTAACCTGATTAGTTACCTGCCCAATCGTCCTATTTGAGTTTGGCCCGCTTAGAAAGTCTGCATCGTTATATACTTACGCCGTTGGACCCCGGGCAGCCATTGCCAATCGAGCGATATGGGTGTGCGTGGGTCCCTAAAGTCTCATGGACGATTTGAAGCCCAAGCCAGGTCGCGGTCAGGAAGCCGGTGGCGGACTGCGCGCGCCGGCCAAGGGCGAGAGCTCATCGAGCGAAGTGCCGCTAGACAACAGCGGCGCTACCTTTATCGACCCGCCACCGCGGCGGCCTCCTGCCGACCCGGGAGCGACGGTCATTCATCCGGATGCCTCGCGAGAAGGCGGCACCTCTGTCCGCACACCCAGCGGACCCCGCTCCTATGTGACGTCTTATCAGAACGTCGTCCTGCAGGTCGGAGACGTGCTTGGCGGCCGTTACGAAATCCTTGCTCTTCTGGGCGAGGGCGGCATGGGCGCGGTGTACAAAGCTGCCGACCGCGAAGTGGAACGTGTGGTCGCGCTGAAGCTGATCCGGCCAGAGATGGCCAGCAATCCCGCAATCCTGGCACGTTTCAAACAGGAACTCCTCACCGCTCACCAGGTCACCCACAAAAACGTCATCCGCATTTATGATCTGGCGGAAGCCGATGGCGTGAAGTTCATCACGATGGAGTTTGTTGAAGGCAGCGATCTCCGGCAATTGCTCAGGGAACACGGACGATATTCGCCGGATGAAGCCGTGGACATCATACGTCACGTCTGCATGGCCCTCGATGCCGCTCATAGCGCCGGCATCATCCATCGCGACCTGAAGCCACAAAACATCATGCGCGACAAGTCTGGCCGCATCCTGGTGATGGACTTTGGCCTGGCGCGCTCCGTCCAATCTGAAGGCATGACGCAAACCGGTGCCCTGCTCGGGACAATCGAATACATGTCGCCCGAGCAGGCCATGGGAAAAACCCTGGACCAGCGCTCGGACCTCTTTGCCGTTGGCCTGATTTTCTACGAACTGTTAAGCGGGAAGATGCCCTTCAAGGCTGAGACCGCGATGGCCAGCCTGCTGATGCGCAATCAAGAGCGCGCCGTCCCGCTTGCGGAGATTGACGCGACCGTTCCCGCCGGACTGAGCGACATCGTCAGCCGCTGTCTCGAGCGCGACCTCGAGCGCCGTTATCCAAGCGCCGCCGAGATCGTGGCGGATCTGGACGCCTGGCAAGGCAAGCGTCCGGTAATGGCTTCGATCATCATGCGGGCGCCGAATGCGCCGGGCAAGATTCCCTGGAAGTGGGTTGCGCCGGCAGCCGCCGTGCTCCTCGCCGCCGGACTTTTCGTCGGAATTCCAAAAACCAGAGAGATGATTTTCCGCCCGGCTGCGGGCGGCGGAAGTTCGCAGGTAAACCCGGGACTTCCCGCGCTGGCGCAGGGCAAATACGTGGCGGTGATGCCGTTCCGGGTGCTTGGGGATGCGTCCAGCATGGGCTACATCGCGGAAGGATTGGGAGAGGCGCTTTCGGCGCGGCTCTTTCAGTTGAAGGAAGTTCACCTGACTTCGGGGGATGCGGCGAGAAAACTGGATCCGAACCTGCCCCTTCCGCAAATCGCGAAGAAGTTGGGCGCGAACCTGATTGTCGAGGGGACGGTGCAGGGCAACGCCGACCAGATGCGGATCACCGTGAAGCTTGAAAATGTGGCGGAAAACAAGACGCTGTGGAACGAGGAGTTTCCCGGAGTGGCGGGAGATTTGTTGGCTCTGGAAGACAGGATCTCGGGAAAGCTCGTGACGGCAATGGGGCTCAATGCTTCCGAATCAGGGGCAGCCGACACGACCGCACATCCGACCGACAACGTGGATGCCTATGACCTTTACCTGCGCGGGAAAAATTCAATGCGCGGCCAGTTCGATCCAAAAAACTTTCAGACAGCCATCAATTACTTCAATCAATCTCTCAGGAAAGATCCGAACTTCGCGCTGGCCTATACGGGGCTGGCCAATGCCAGCCTGCGAATGTACTCCGAGAAGAAGGACGCCTCCTGGGCGGAAAAGGCGCTCACCGCGGCGCGCCGGGCTGCGGAATTAAATGACAAGCTGCCCGAGGCACACATGACGCTCGGCACCGTCTACAGCGCCACGGGCCAAAACAATCAAGCCATAGCGGAGCTCAAGCGTGGGCAGGAACTGGCGCCCAATTCCGACGAGGCCTACCGAAGACTTGGCGGCGCCTACGTTGCGGTCGGCCAGAAGGATCTGGCCATCGAAGCGTTGGCAAAGGCTGTCGAGATCAATCCCTATTTCTGGGGCAACCCGAATTCGCTCGGCCAGGCGTATCTCACATTTGGCGAATATGAGCATGCTCTCAAAGCGTATCAGCAGGTCGTTCAACTGGAACCCCAGAATCCGAATGGATATACCAATGTCGGGGCTGCCTATGCGTATCTGGCCAGATATGAAGAAAGCATAGGCGCGTTCAAGAAAGCGCTCGAATTGCAGCCGGACCCTCAGACCTACTCGAGCCTGGGTACGGCTTACTTCTTGTCGAAACAATACTCACAAGCCGTGCCGATGTTTGAAAAAGCCGTGGAGATGAACCCGTCCGAACAGGCCTTGCTGGGCAACCTGGGCGATGGATACCGATGGGCTGGCCAGCAGGATAAGGCCAACCTTGCCTACAAGAAGGCGATTGCCCTGGCCAACAAGGACCTCCAAGTCAATTCCCGGAATTCCAGCCTCCTCGGTCAGATGGCGCTTTACTATGCGAAGTCGGGAGATCTGGCCAAAGGCCGCGAGCTGCTGCAACGCGCCAAGAGCATCTCCCCGGCGGAGTTCACTCTTTATTATGCGGGTGCAACGCTCGAAACAATCGCAAATCGACCCGCGGAAGCGGTGGCGGAACTGAAAACCGCCATGCAAAAGGGGCAACCGGCATCGGATGTCGAAGCTGACCCGGAGTTTACCTCCCTGCGGACTCGCCCTGATTATCAGGCTCTGATCAAAGAGTATTCCCGGAAGAGGTAGACTCTGAGGGAAGCGTCAGAGAGAGCACTCGGAATCTGGCCGCCACTTATCGTCTATTCCGGTGAATTGGAAGCAACCGAATGCCGTGCCTCCCCGAGCTGGTCCTACCGGGTCGGGTGTCTCGGGTCTGCCGGAGCCCGGTGAATGCGGAAAACCTGGAGAGGTGCGAAGCATCTCGAGCTAGATCAGGAACGGAAGTCGCAGGCGTGGATCCCCAAGCCCGAAGACTTCAGAGCCCTCCGGCAGTCTCCTATGTTTTGAAATTGGGTAAGAGGGAGGTTGTCCTGGGTAGAGATGCGGACCGATTGCTGCCCGGACAGAGTTCAGGCAGCCGGGCGATTGCTCATAATTGCCGGAGAACGCTTTAGGCCAGGTTGGTGCGCAGGCCCTTAAGAGCCAGGAGGCACCCGGCCATACCAAAAAGCAGAAGCACGCCTGAAGACGGCTCGGGAATCGAAGCAAACGTGCCGCTTATGGTTTGCGGAAGTTTCTCGCCAGCGACGGGCTGCAGCGCGAGCGTAAATGCCGCCTGGCAATCATCGTCCGAATCGCTGTCAGAACTGTATGTCGGCGGTATACCTTCGCCGCCAGACAAATCGTCAATATCGACCGAACAGATCGAGGCTCCATTCAAGTTATATGTCGCGGTGCCCCCACCCGTAATTGGACTGCCGGGACTTCCGCCGCCCGTGCAGTTGAACAGAGGAGTCACGGAATCACTGGGTTCGACGCATCCCTGAAAACTCAGGCCATCGGGCACAACGAAGCTGATGGTGAAATTCCCATCAAGCGTACTTCCCGAAATATTGACGAAACTGGCGATGGCATCTCCGAAGAACGGATCTCCCTCGGTGGTGTCAAGCGTTAGCACGACGCCTATCGTCTCCATCGGAGAGGTGATCAGGTAAGCGTCACAGGCGGGCTGGCCCGCGCGCCCGCAACCCTTGGTGAGTAGTATCGGGTCGGTTGGCACGCCGTCGGCGAAGGCGACCGTCGCCCCTAGCCCTAGGAATGCTACTACCATCAGCAAACGAATAAGTTTCACAGTCAGTCCCCCGGGATCAATTCTGCGGACAGAGTAAACACCAAGACGAGTGCAATTCCACTACCACACCATCAAGTTGTCCCTCACCCCAAAGCGCTTGCATTCGTTGGCTTTAACGAACGAGAAGTGCAATCTGACCCCCGGGTATGCAATCTTTTTCTCAAATATGCGGCGAACCTGCTTGATCTTAGCAATCCCCAAACGGACGGTTACGATCCACCACCCTCAATCAGTCCCAGGACTCTTAGGACTGGGACTGGCTCCGCCGATTCCCATCTTCCCGATCACCCTCATCCCAGGATTCGGCCGAAGCAGCTCCAACGTGATTTGGGCCGCCGGCACCAGGTAAATGATCGTGATCGAGGTCCACATCAGCGCCCCGGCGCACTGCTGGTCCTCCAGTGCCGAAAGCCCGAAGAGGTGGGACGAGCTCAAATAGGCGGGGTAGATCACTCGGTCAGAAAATGTCAGGTACGCAGAAAGTATGTCGCAGGGCAGGGTGGCCGAAAACAGGTAAAGGAGGATCGACCATCTTGGCCACACCGGAACAGCTGGCCACGGCTGGATGACCGGCCACCAGAAGAGCAAACCCGCCGCCAGAAACGAAAGGTGCTCAACGATATGCCATGCTTCCCTCTCGAATGCCAGGTTGAACGCCGCGGGAATGTGCCATCCAACCACTGCCGCGGTGGCGGCAGACCAGCAGACGGCGGGTTGCAAAAGCAGACGACCAATCGACTGCGCGAGCGGCCATCGCAACAATGGGCCGAGGGCGGACTCGACAAGTCCCTGTGGCAAGCCGTGAAGAAGGGGCATCACCGGCGCACCGGCCAAAACGAGCGCCGGCGCGATGGTCATCAGCAACAGATGCTGCGTCATGTGCGCCGTCAGCAGCTGCTCGTCCAGGAGCCCAAGCGGCGAGCCAATCGCCAGCCAGATCATCGACAAGCCCACAAGGGCACTGGCGGCCCGCCACAGGGGGATACGTTTCGCGGAAGCCAGGCGAAGCTGCCGCCAACCGCGCAAATAGCAGATTGCGGTGAGAACTATGGCCACGCTGAACGGAACAGGCACCGTCCAGGCAGCCAGCACGCTTTGAACGGTTTCTGGCATGGCGCTCTATCGTCCGGGAACGACAGCCGGCGCCTGGCTTTCTTCAAGCGCCCAATTCCGGGCGGGAAGCTGTCCCGGCGGGTGAAGCGTCGCGAGGAATGCCACCAGCGCCGCCGTCTCCGCCGGGCTAAGGTTCTTTCCATACGCCGGCATGTTTCCGCCCCCCTGAATTACCTGGCGGATCAGCTGGTCCCGCGTGAGCCGCACCGCCACGCTATCCAAAGTCGGTCCCCTCTGGCCGCCCAGCTCGCCCAGCGAATGGCAGTTGCGGCACTGCTTTACCTGAAACACCAGCGCCCCCTGCCGCTCGAGCGCGGTCGTGCCCTTCAGGAAGCGTTCCGGCACAGGGTCGCCGCTCCACGCATTCATGTGCGGGCTCCACGGTGTGTAGCCGGAAAGATGCGTCAGTGTCCCAAGGCTCACCGCGACGAGCAGGATGCTCAGAACCGCGATCGGCCGCCGGCGCCAGCTTTTTTCGCCCTCGCCAAATAAAAACGGCAGCAGAATCAGCCCGAGTATCACCACCACGGGGCCAACCAGAAGCGCCGGCGTCTCGAGCGAAGGCGGAAGAAGCGAGAGCAAGGCGTACAGCCACAGGAAAAAGTAGTCGGGCCGCGGCGCAGTTTGAATAATCGTCGGGTCCGGGCGTCCGCTCGGCCCGAACGGACCGAAATAGACCGCGCAAGCTGCAACCGCCAGCAAAATGAATGCAGCGAAGAAAATATCCTTCCACACCGCGTAGGGAACGAAGGGCGCGCCATCTTTCTTTACGAGCTCTTCATAATCCGCTGTGTAGGTCGCGCGCTTCACGATGCGCCCGGGCATCGGCCACTCATTGATGCCAAGTTTCAGCACCATCAACAGGTGCAAACCCACCAGCACTATCAGCAGCCCGGGTATCGCGAACACGTGCAGCGCGAAAAAACGCGAAAGCGTGGCGCCGGCGATGATCGGCCCGCCGAGCATCAGCCTTACTGTCGCCGGCCCCAGGATGGGCACACGGCTGGCGATCGAAGCGCCGATCCCCAGTCCCCAGTAGGCGTCCTGATCAAAACGAAGCACCTGGCCGCTGAAGGCCATCCCCAAAGTCATCAGTAGCAGGAAAACGCCCACAATCCAGGTGAGCTCCCGCGGAAATTTGTAAGCGCCAAAAAGAAACACCTGCACCATGTGGATCAGAACGATCGCCACCATGAAGTTCGAACCCCAACCGTGCAGCGCGCGGATGAACCAGCCAAGTGCGATGTCGTGATTGAGCACCTGGAGGCTGCTCCACGCCTCGGCGGCCGAAGGAACGTAGACAAGCGCCAGCAAAATCCCGGTGGCAATCTGCAGCATGAAAACCACCAGCGCCGCGCTGCCGAAAACATAGAACCAACTGGCGGTGTTTCGCGGAACGCGGTGCTCCGCCGTTTCGCGAGTGGCCGCCGCCAATTGCAATCGCCGCTCGAGCCACAGGCCAACTTGAGAGATCACGCGCATGGAGGCCGCTCCTGATCGAGCGCCGCCGTCGGCGTGCCGGGAGTGGGAATTTCCCCCGCTTCGATGGTAATCAGCCCGTCCTTCACTTTATACGCATATTCGAAAAGCCCGCGCTCCGGAGGGCCTGAAGCCCGCGACCCGTCGCTGTAATACACGCCACCATGGCAAGGGCACATGAATAATCCGGACTGTTGAAACCATCGCACCGGGCAGCCGAGATGCGCGCAGTTGATCGCGAAAACCTGGAACTTCTCTCCTTCGATGCGCCGCACCCAGCATGCCGTGGCCACGGTCTCGCCGTCCGCCGGCATCACATTTGGATTCCGGAATGTCGCCAGCCGCGTTTCGCCTTCTGGAAATTCGCTCACCCGCCCAAGCGAAACCCACTGGAGGAAGGCGTTCCCCCTCCCGCGCGTGACCGGCGAAAGAACGTAGCGGAGGACGGGCACTGCCAGCGCCGCCGCCACCAGCCCGTTGAGCAGGAGTCCCAATTTCACGAGCAACCCGCGGCGAGAAAGTGTCTCTTCGTTCGGCATCATCTGGCTCCTGGCGCCGGGGTGCTTTCGATGGCGCGATACGGCAGCCCGGGGTTTTGCGCGCGCCGCGAAGCAAGCCACGCGACCACATCCGTGACGTCCGCCTCCGACATCGGCTTGCCCGGCACGTTGCCGCGCCAGTCGGGCGCATTCAATTCCGGGCGTCCAACGATCACAAGCGTGCGCAATTCCTGGTCGCTTACCAACTCGAGAAAAGCTCGATCGGTAATCGCACTGCCTTTATCTCCGCCCCGTCCTTCCGCGCCGTGACAGGATTCGCAGTAGGTCTTGTAGACAAGTCCCCCGCGCGCGGCGTCGCCCGGAGATTTTTGCAGGTTTTCGTAAGAGGGCGCCCGGACTCCGGCAAGAATTCCCGGGCGGGCCCAGCGGGCCCGGATCTGCGTTGTGATTACGTCTATCTGCTTGTCGGTCAGCATGCCGCCCGCGCTCCGGGCAAACGCCGGCATGGACGTTCCACGCACACCCTCCGCCGTGACCTTGCGCATCGCCGCTTCCTCCGCGATCGCCAGGTACACGGGATCGCCCAGCGCAATGGCCGCGCCGCCCCGTCCATCCGTGCCGTGACAACCGGCGCAATTTTCGGCGTACAGAATCTTGAAGTCCAGAATCTCATCCGGCGCCAGCGTCTCTGAATCCTTCCCTGGCCGTCCATGCGAGAATTCGCAGCCGCCCAGCAGCAAAGCTCCGAGCGCCAGCGAAATGCATGGATGCAATAATGCTCTCAAGGACGCTTTTCTCCGCTTTCCTTTCGCCGCATCATTCCCGGCGCTTCAATCCCCGCACGCACCGCAAACGGCAGATTCTCGCGCGTTGGAACCCGCGCCTGGCGGACGACCACAAGACCCGCAACAACCCCGAACCCGATCTGCGAAGCCATGAACCAGAACCAGTTGATGTGGCTCCCGAGCACCGGATTCAACAAGCCCAAAATCGAGTACAGCAATCCCGACCACAGCACGGGAGCGATCAGCCCGCCAAGAAGAATCGGCCGCCGCGGAAACATCGGAAGCATCGCGCCGTAGAGCAACCCGACGAGCGTCGACACCAGGCCGTGCAAAACCAGCGCGGCCAGAAACGGGCCCGCATGAAACGCGTTCAACTGCGCTGGCTCGAGATTCAAAGATTGCGTATAGATTCCGGCCGCAAGAAGATTGATCGGATACCAGATGCTTCCCGTCTTCAGAAGGCCGTAGATACACGCCAGCACGGCCATCGCCACGCTTCCCGCCCAGCCGCCTTTCACACCGGCCGAGATCGGGTAAGTTTCAAGCGGCAGCCACGCGCGCACGATTGCTTCGTCAACGTGAATCCGCTCGACGCGCTGGCGCTCGGTGGCGATCGAAGCCTCCTCAGGCTCAATGTCCACCACTTCTTCGTGCTCTTCGGGAAGCACCTCCCGAAACCATCCAACGCAACCCGCCAATGACAACACCAGACCGAGCACGCTCACGGATACGTTGGTCAGAAGACCCGCAAACAGCAGCGTGAACCCGAATCCCAGAACTATCGGCCAGGCTGTGGGCGCCGGCAATTCCATCCGGGTGGGATTTCGCGTGCCGCGTTCCAGATTTTCCGCAGACAGCTCGGTGGACATTGCTTCTCCTCAACGCCCCAGAATGTAAACCACCGTGAACACCACAATCCAGACCCCATCCACAAAATGCCAGTACATCGAAAGCACTTCCACCCGCGCGGATTGTTCCCGTCCGACGCGCCCGGCCAGCCCGAACAAAAAAACGGCACTCAACAGGATCAAGCCCACGGTGACGTGAAACGCGTGCAGCCCCACGAGCGAATAATACGTAGTCCCGAACAGATTCGTCGAAATCGTAAGCCCATGCCCGTAGATCAGCCGGTGCCATTCGCGCCCGGTGCCAAACAGGAATAAACCGCCCAGAAGAATCGTCAGAAACCAAAACCCAAGAAAGGCCCCGCGACTGCCTCGCTCGAGCAGTCTCGACGCGAAGTGAATCGTCAAGCTGCTGGACAGCAGGCAAATCGTGTAGAAGATGGGTGTCTCCAGCACTTCGCGCGGCGTCGGTCCGGTCATGCTTTTTCCCGCATAGTAAAGATAGGCCACCACAAAAATGGTGAAGATCGCCGACTCCGCAATAATCAGGCAGGCCATCCCGACCTTGCTCCGATAGGGAAGACTCCAGGTGCCGGGTGTCTGGGCTATGGGTGTGGTGATTGCACTCATCCATTACTCCCGTTATTCATAACGGCTATCCGGATCTTCGGGATGCTTCTGATCCCAAAGCGGGCGACGGCTCCGGACCGCCGGTATGACGGCGAAATTGTAAACTGGCGGGGGCGAACTTACGGACCATTCAAGCGTCCACGCGTCCCAGGGATCGCTCCCTGCCTTCCTTCCCTTGAAATAGGAAAGTACAAGGTTCGCCAGAAACAGCAGCGTGGCGATGCCCTGGATAAATGCACCGACCGATACAATCACGTTCCAGCTATCCCAGCCGCGGCCGGGTTCGTAGGTGTAGATGCGCCGCGGCATGCCCAGCACGCCGGGAATGTGCATGGGGTCAAACGTCAGGTGAAATCCGACGACGAACAGCCAGAAATGCAGCTTGCCCAGCCTTTCGTTCAGCATTCTTCCGGTAATTTTTGGATACCAGTAATAAATCGCGCCGAAAATACAAAACAGAATCGCCCCCACAATCACGTAGTGGAAATGCGCCACCACAAAGTAGGATCCGCTGAGCTGCCAGTTGAACGGCGCCGTGCCCAGCATCACGCCGGTAAGGCCCGCGATCAGGAACTGGAACAGGAACGCGATCGAGAACAGCATCGGCGTCTTGAACTGGATCTTCCCGCCCCACATCGTGCCCAACCAGTTGAAGATCTTGATGCCAGTGGGAACGGCGATCGCCATCGTCGTCAGCACGAAAAAGGTATTCGAGGCGGCGCTCATACCGATCGTGAACATGTGATGCGCCCACACGCTCATGCTGATAAACCCGATGCTCACGGTTGCCGCCACCATCACCGGGTATCCGAAAATCGGTTTGCGCGAGAACACCGGAATGATCTCGGACGCAAACGCAAAGGCGGGAATCACCAGGATGTAGACTTCCGGGTGTCCGAAAATCCAGAAAAAGTGCATCCACAGCGTCGCGGACCCTCCCGCCTGGGTATCGAAGAAATGGCCCCCCAGATAACGGTCCACCAGCAGCATGATCTGAGCCGCCGAAAGCGGGCTGATCGAAATCAAAACCAGTCCTGACATGACCAGCGTCATCCAGGCCATCAGCGGCATGCGGCTGAGCGTCATCCCCGGGCACCGCATCGAGAGGATCGTGGCAATGATATTGGTCGCCGTCCCGATGCTGCCGAAACCCGACACCAGCACCGCAATCGTCCAGTAGTCCGCGCTGTGGCCCGGCGAAAACGCGCGCGAGGTCAATGGAGCGTACGCCCACCATCCCACGTCGGGAGCATTCCCCGCGCCATAGAGGCCGCTGCCCCCCAAGAAGCTGAAGTAGAGAAGCAGCCCTCCGAATGCAGTCAGCCAGAAACTGAACGCATTCAGCCGCGGAAACGCCATGTCCCGTGCGCCGATCATCAGCGGAACCAGGTAGTTGGCAAAGCCAAACATCACCGGCATGATCACGAAGAAAATCATGGTGGTTCCGTGCATGGTGAACATGCGGTTGAAAACCTGCGGCGAAACAAAGTCGTTGTGCGGGCGCATCAACTGGATGCGGATGACAATCGCTTCGAGTCCGCCGATGAGAAGAAACAACAGCGCATAGAGAATGTAGAGAATTCCCAGCCGTTTGTGATCAACCGTGGTGATCCAATCCTGCACTGCCTCCACCCACGGCCGTCCAGCGGCTCCCGCAGCCCTGATGGTCATTGCATCCGATGACATCGCTTTTCTCCCAGATCTCCCGCTATCGCAACGTCTCGAGGTACCGCACCAGCGCGTCCTGATCGCTGTCGCTCAATTTCATCGCCGGCATCAAAGAGCCGGGTTTGATCATCTCCGGATCCTGGATCCACATGCCAAGGTTCTCCGGAGTATTTTCGGCCGCGCCGGATGCGATGGTTCTCCGGCTCATCATATGCGTGAGGTCGGGACCGAATCGGCCCGTCGCAAGGGTGCCCGCCACCGCATGGCAGTTGACGCATGCAGTCGTTTCAAACACATGCCGGCCCGCGCCCACGTCCTCCTCCTGTTTCGCCGGCTGTTTTTGCGCGTTCACCCACGCCTGAAAATCTTCCCGGCTGTCCACGAACACCTCTAACAGCATCTTCGCGTGCTGCGTGCCGCAATATTGCGCGCATTGCCCCAGGAAAACGCCCGTCCGGTGCGGGTCCATCCACATTGTATTCACTCTGCCCGGAATCAAGTCGGTCTTTCCCGCCAGCTGCGGCACCCAGAAACTGTGATCCGTGTCCGCGGAAAGCAGCTTCAGGTAAGTCGGCGTGGGATTCGCCGGATCGCTCACGGGAATGTGCAGTTCGTTGGCGGTCACCACGCCAAGCGCCGGATAGCGGAATTCCCACCAGAACTGGTGCCCGATGGCTGTCACCTCCACCACATTCGCCGGTTCTGGCGCGTCCTGAATGGCGCGGATCACCCGCGTCGTGGCCAGGAACAGCACCACCACGATCAGGATCGGAATCACGGTCCATGCCAGCTCAATCTGCGTGCTGCCATAGACCTGGGGCGGCTCGTGGGGGGAATCCGTCGTCCGGGCGCGATACTTCACAAGTACATAAACCAGCAGAACAAATACCACCAGGAAGATCATCCCGGTGATCGCCAGAACGAAACGTGACAGATGAAAGATCGAATCGGCCGGCGTCGAGTGCGGCTCGAAAATACTGGGAATGGGGTTATCATCCGGAATGCTGGCCGTCGACAAATCCGCGGCGAGCAGCAGCCCAAAAACCAGAAGCAGAATTGCCACGGCTCTCCGCCGGACACTTCCCCATTTCATTCCCCGCAGTTTCAGTCTCATGCTTTTCCGGTTCTCCCGGGAGTTCGCCCCTGACTCATTTTGGAGGCGCATTGACGACTACGATTGGGGCCTGCACTTCAGTTCTTGGATGAGATGCTGACCAGGTCAGATTGGCTAAGGAAATTATTGCCCGGTCCAGAGAAAGTCGCGTGCTGATTGCCGGATGAACGAACGGATGGAACTCGGGGGTCCCGCCAGGACCTAAACCTGGACCGCGGGATAGTCCGTGCGGCCAGATTCCTAGCAACTTACTGGTTCATTGCGCCTTAGCGAGCCCGAGAACACTACCCAACTGCCACCAAACGTTCGCGTAGGGCACCTGATTGGGTTAAATGCCCAAAGCCCCTCGTCGGAAAACGGGCAGATGGTCTCACAGCAATCGAGTCGAGTCAACAGTGTCAAGCCTCTTTTGTCAAGCCTCTTTAGAAATGTCCCCTTCCTTACCTCATTAGAAGTGTCCCCTTTCTTTTGATTCTGCTGTGTTCCATGAAACTCCATCACGCAGTATGGTAACTGTGTGAGCGAGCACGACGACAACCTACAATCGGGACTCGACGGAACTGCCAGATTCCAGATTCTCCACGCCGCAAGGCAACTGATTGCAGGGCAACTCGGAGTGATAGCAGCATCGCGGTTATTGAGTCACTTCCGCCACGAAGCGGAGCCGAAAGTTGCAGAAGTGCTCTTAACCTTTGTTGGAATCGACTCCGAAACCGACGCACTTCCAATCGGTGCAGTCCGGGAAAATTGGAGTCCAGAAGCACTAAAGCGCAAAGACCGCGAGATTGCCGAAGCCGAGCAGTTCTACCGAGAGACTGCGCTTAATGCTGCTGCCGAACTCCTGCGGCTACTTGACGTACCTTCTTAGTACGAACCTTTCCGGTTAGAGCGCTTTCGGCGCAGTATTTCGGACTTCACTGGAGAAAGTTCACGCAGATACTCACAGGCTTGCGAATAGCTGACCTCTCTCCAACCGCTCCACCTATCGACAACGTGGTATTTACCGCTCTTCTTGGCCTCTAAAATCCATTCTTCGCCGTCGGCACCACTGACAGTGTCCCATTTTGTTGGCAAGAACCAGAAGTTGGACTCATCCAGCAAGTCCTCGAATTTACCTACCTGCTCAGACGAGACCGATGCAGTTTCTTCCGCAAGAGCTGCTTCCGTTCCTCTGCTATTCGTCCGGAGTTTCGCAACCAATCTTCCAGTGCCATCTGGATTCACCACCAACCGAATGGCTAAACTGGGCGAGAAGGATGGTATTAACAGAAAGCGATAGACAACAGAATGTCTGGCTTTTCCTTCCGTGAGAGAGGGTTCGTTTAGTGCGCGAAGTTCGCTTGCGTACCACCGAGCCTCCCAGTCGCTGAGTTCGGGATATTGGCTGAACAGACCAACAGGAAAATACTGCGGATTCCTATCCGGGGGATTGACCTGTCTAATTTTCGGCCGTCTTGCGCTCGTTTGCCCGCAGGAAGAACTCACAGAGAGAAAGCAAAGAAACATGGAGAGCAGGAAACGCATTGCGTGCTTAATAGAACACGAGAGAAGACCCGAAAGTTGCTACTCACCGTGAACGAGGTCAGTGCCTGATAAGTTCTATCGGGCGACAATCCGCGGTCTATTCAAGAATCCTTTCTATGTAGGACAACAGAAATATAAAGCAGACAACGGAGAATCCGGCGTTGATAACCAATACCGGGCCTTTCCCCTTGGCAACAACTCCTGACGTTACTGTCGCAAGGACCGACAGCGCCCACACGTCTCTAAGACGCACCCAAAGACCTGGGCCAGGCATCATCCCATGCGGACTTCCTCTGCTCGCATTCCACGAGAACCAGAATGCGATCGCAGTGAGCGTTGCAACCGTTGCGAAAACTAATGCTAGCCAAATACAATACGAGCGCCAATTGACAGGCACTTGATGTTTCCGTTGAGCGACTGCGCTCCACCAACCGACCGTCAGCAACGTCACGGCAAGGGAAAATGGGATGAGAATTGTGGTATTTCATGACCTGAATCGGAGGGTCTGGCATGGACCGTCGAGATCTTTCCGTTGTGACCTGTGTCGAGGAGTTGTGGAAAGACCAGGTTATCGCCGCCGTGAATCTTGCTCTGACAAATTCCGGCATAATTTTGCTTAAAGAAAGAGACTTATCTTCTATCGAGAGAAGAGGTGCCTGAAGGGATCTGAAATTCGCGCTTCAATGCTTTCCCTTTGCTTTGGTCCACCGTGCCTTTGCAGCCTTTCGTGCAATCTGGCTCCGTCGCTCAGGAGTAAGGGCTTCGGCCCGCATTTTCGCTCCCTTTTTCCCGCCTTTTTTGCCGCCTTTGCGACCCATCTCCTGCATGACCTTCGAAATCAGACTGGGATCCATGGGTTGATTGTACCGGGCAGGCCCCAATTCTGACAATGAACGGCTCTTGACAACATTGCGGCAAACGCGCTAAGCTTATGCTTGCTACGCTTCAAGCATAGGAATGCTTTCGGAGCGCACGGCAAGCGGGACGCGCAGGTGTTATCAGCACCAACGCGCCCCTAACCAAAGTCGCCTGGATTAGAGGCAACAATGGCTGTCACAAAAGGTAATGCGTTCCCCTCACGGGCGCAACTCGCCCATCGCCGTTTCGTTTCCAACCCGCGATCCATACCTCTGCGTGTCGCGCATCCCCCTCCCGTAATTCTGTCCAAGTGAATTCGTTTGTCCTACCGCGTCGGCTCGCGGCTGATCGAGGATGTGTGTCTCGGCGCACCTATCAACTTCCGAACTCGCGGCCACCTCGCCGCTGAAAGGACGTTCAGTCATGGAAAAAGCACATCTGTATGAAGCACTGTATTTGGTGAACCATGGTATTGACGAAGCCGTTCGTGGAGTTCAACGCCTGAAGAAATCTCCCAAACTCTTCATGGAGACTTACCACAAGTCCATGGCCGGTCTCGAACGCCGTCGTTCGATGATCAACCTGCAATTCATGCTCGAAACGGGCAAACTGGAAGCAAACGATGAGTCTTACTTCGCGGAGGAATACAACGTCTGGCTTTCGGACGAACCGCTGACCAACGAAGAAATCTGTCGCCTGATGCGCGACGTCGAACGCGAGCGCAAAATGGAAGGGAAACCGCCGTTAGTGCAATTTCTTCCCCGGAGCAAACGTTCGAAGAAAACACGCAGGGGAACCGGAGGACTCCGCATCGGCCAAACAGTAAATAGCATTCAGCCACCCGCTTCGGGCATCAAGAGCGCAGTACCGGAGGACGCGCATGCCGAGGAAAAGAAGACCTAAGGTCGCGTCCACCGGGGATTCAGCCCCAAGTCCGATTACCGCGCAGGAGCGGAGGAAGCTCGACGAGCGCATCAAAAGAAAATACGACCGCTTTCGCCGCAGATATCCCGAGATTCACGACTAGGTCGTGGACTCTATCACTCATTCCATCGAGGGCGGGACCATGTACTTCACGGTGCGTTTCACGGACAAAACGGATTTTTCGATTCGTTCCGCGTGCAACAAGTTCGTGGTTGGTGCTGGCTTCTGTGACTTCAAGACTGGAGATTTCGAGATGATTCGGGAACAAATGAGGCCGATTTCGAGATGGGAGCCTGTCGCGGAAGTAGGTGACTGGGCAGAGAGAGGTCGTGAACAGTCCCGATCCCCCCAGATAGATAGAACACAATTACATCTCTGGTCAATCATATCTCATAAAGTATCTTATTTATTGACTACCGAGAGTATTTCGGTAGGATTTGATCGTCGAAAAGGCTCGTCAGCAACTTTATAGCTCTCACGAAGAAGGAACACTCCCCAAAATGACTTGCAGAGCGTCCCTAGTCGCTGCGTTTAGAGAACTCTTATGTCTTATGGGAGTATTCATATTTCTCGCGCTGGTTTCAGGAGTATCTGCTTACAGTTGTGCGCTGCAGCTTCCTAATCAGGAAAAGGTTCTTCCAGCGCTGAAGATTAGTGGTCTGAACGGTTCTGGAAGCTTGGCAGTGTCCTCCTCAAGCGTTGGAGAAGCAGTAGATTTTGTTGCGATTCTGAAGAATCAGGGTCCGTTTCCGGTTCACGATCTGCGCCTTGTGCATGTTGAACCGGCTGAATACTTCATTGAGCGTGTATGCTGGCAGCAAGGTGGCAAGGTTTCCTGCCAAAATGTATTGGAAAACTCGGCGACTATACGCCCTGTGATCGAGGGCGGCCAGAGCTTTACGATCTGGGGAGTAATTCGACCCGCGAGAGCGCACGAAAAAGGGAAAGTTACCGCCGTGCTGTCTTGGGTTGATGAGAGTGGTAATACTTCGGATATAGGAATTACTTTGGGTGATTTTGCCTCCCAGAATTGGTATGAACATTGGGGATTGCGATTTTATGGGTTTGTTAAGGATTTTGCTCTTCCACTTGTTTTCGTCGTTTTGGGAATTGCGTATCAATGGTGGGATAAAAGACGTGAAGTTGATCGCCAGGAGAAGGATCAGGAGCGAGCGCAGATTCTCCAAACTTGGAACAATATGTTGCCGACCAGTCATCAGTACGCGACCAAGCATTATATGCCTGTCGCCGCAGCCGCTACTGGTGTGGTGTCCGGGCTTGCGGCTTATGGCGAAGCGCTTGAGGCAAAGGATTCAATCAAAGCAGCTGAGTGGACAAACAGAGTTTTTTACACGATGGCTCTGCTGGGAAAACGTCTACGTCACCTGGGAGATGCAGTGGGAGGATTCTATTTCAAAGACCGCATAGGCGAGGAACTGGTTAGCGATAGCCTAACCGCCTTTAGAAACCATTACTACATGGCTAACGCAACAGTTCTTGAGAAATTTAGTCTGCTCATGGACAACGTTGAAGTGAACGAGACGTACGGTGTTTTTCTCAAAAAGCTCTCAGGGGTGAAGGATCCACTTTTAGAACCGATTTTCCAGAATGCGTACGCAGATTTTGTAACTTGGCTCAATTCGGGTCCGAATTACAAACTCTCACTCGGTAACTTACGTGCTTTTTTGGCCGTGTTGGAATACGAAATGAATCGACCCTATCACTTTTGGTATGGCCGTTCAGAAACCTTGAGACTGGACGAAGAAATTCGCGACACCCTGAACGAGTTAATTAAGACTACGGCAAAGAGGCCTGATAAGACAGGCTTCGACAGATTGGCCGAAGAATACCTAAGAAAAGGTTCTGGAAATCCCTAGCAGCGATCCGGAGTCATCGGGGTGGCCCGCATGGCATCAGCCTCACCCCAGTAAAATAACAGCCTGGATCTATTCGTGTCAATAGCCCGTCTCCCCACTCCAATCATCCAAGCACGAAATAACTGTATATAATTCAAGCACTTAACCTTGTCTCCCGGCTCGCCGCTGTCAGATCCTGCGAACCAGACCGCGATCGGTGGCCTCTGTGTTCTGAACAAGGAGCAAAACGAGAAGCATCCCCGTGAATGGAATCAGACCCGCGACGACCATGAGCGGATCGAAGAGATGAGTGCCGGTGGAGAGCCGCGCATCGGAAAGCCGGCCAGCCAGGAGAAACACAATGATGGTGCCGATGGCGGCGCCCGTTCCGCTGAATCCGCTGACGGAAGCGACCGAATCGCTGTGGAAGAGGTCCGAAGGGAGAACATTTGCGATGGTGGTAAAGGCGCCGTAGGAGAAAGTGGCAAGGGCAAAAAGAAGCGCAATCAAATAGAGATTCACGGTAAAGATTGTAGGAATGAGCAGGGTAACCCCGACACCTCCGAACACTGCCAGAGCTTTGCGGGCGTTGCCGACTGACCAGCCGCGCTTGATGAGATGGCCGGACATGCCACCGCCAAAAAAATTGCCCAGATCGGCGGCGAGAAATGGGATCCACACGGCAATCAAACCGCTCTTCAGAGAAATTCCCTTGGCGACGAGATAGATGGGGAACCAATCGGCGATGAAAAAGAAGACTGGATCGGGAAATGCGCGAGCGATGATGGTTCCCCAGGTCTGCCGCAATTTCAGAAGATCCCACCAGCGAGGATGAACCTTATTTTCGGAGCCGGGCTCTTGCCTGTCGGCAAGGACCATCGAGCGCTCGGCATCGCCCATGCGCGGATGTTCCTGGGGAGTGTAGTAAAGCCAGCGCCAAGCAAGCAGCCAAGGGATGCCCAAGAGCCCGGGAACAACAAAGGCCGTGCGCCAGCCGTAGCGGAAATAAATCCACAGTACGATGAAGGGAGCGATGGCACCGCCAATGGAAGAACCGCTGTCAAATAAGGCGGTGGCCAATCCGCGTTCATGTTTGGGGAACCATTCGGAAACGGCTTTGGTAGCTCCAGGCCAGTTTCCGGATTCGGCAGCGCCAAGGAGAAAGCGAAAGCCCAGAAAAGAGTAAAAGCCGCGGGCCAAAGGCGTCAGCAAAGAAACAAGCGAATACCAGGCCACAGTGATGGTTAAGCCGCGTCTGGTGCCGACGCGATCCATCAGGCGGCCGCAGAGGGTCTGGCCGATCGAATAGGCCGCACGAAAAGCAATCACGATCGCGGCGTAGTCCGTATTGGTCCAGTGATAGTCGCGTTTTAGAAAGGGAGCTAGCAGAGAGAGCGTCTGACGGTCAACATAATTAATGACCGTGGAGAGAAAGAGGAGCCCGCCGATCCACCAGCGGAGGTGGCGAATCGTGCGGCGCCCGCCGGAGTCATGGGGCGGTTCGCCGGAGTGGGCGGCCTGCTCCATCAGGAAGCCGTCGAAAAGGAAGAAGGGTGTGGCGTCATTGGTTACGCCGAAGCCGTAAGCACGGAAAGCGTGGCGGGGCTGAGCAAAGCGGAGGATTGCCGGTCGAGATAAACGACGGCGTTCGGATGATTTCGCAAGATCGAGGAAGGCGCCATCGGACTGATCGGTCCATCGAAACAGGCTTTGATGGCAGCCGCCTTTCGCGGACCGGGAACCACAGCGAGAATTTCCCTGGCTTTGAGAACCTGGCGCACGGACATGGAGACGGCTTGCTTGGGAACGGCCTCGAGATTCTCAAACCACCCTTCGGCCACCTGCTGCGCACGGCAGGCGTGGTCAAGAGAGACGATGATGTAGGGCTCTTCCGTCTCGAAATCGGCCGGAGGATCGTTGAAGGCAACATGTCCATTTTCGCCGATGCCCAGAAACGCGACGTCGATGGGTGAAGCGGCGATGGCTTTGCTGGCGCTTCGGATAACGTCGGCCGGGTCCTGACTTCCATCCAGGAGGTGAAAGTTAAGGATGCCGGTCTTTGAAATCAGGCGGTCCTGGAGGAATTTGCAGAAGCTTGCGGGGTGCGTCATCGGGAGACCAATGTATTCGTCCAGGTGGAAGAGTTCGACAAGCTTCCAGTCAATGCCGGGTGTGGCGTTGAGGGCTTCGAGAAATTCGAATTGGGATGCGGCGCTGGCGGCCACGACACGAGCTTGACCGCGGCTGGCAATTGCGGAACGGATAGCCGCTGCCGCCTGGCTGGCCGCAACCTGGCCAAGTGAAACTTTGTCATCAAGAATTCTCACAAGCATTCTTACTCCTCCTGTGGCAAAGTGCTTCGCGAAGCGGGAGAGCAAGCACGTGCGGTCTACGCGACCGGAAATCGGCTGCAATCGCCTTGACATCATATCAGACGCATGATGTGGTCATGCTTCCAGCCGGCACGGAAGGGCTGCGTGTTCGAAAAAATAGAAGCGAACTCGAGGACCAGCATGGAAAAGGAAAGTGCCGTGGGCAGAGCAATAGAATCCTGGCAAGCGCGTTCCGTCGGAGCGCTAAGGATATGCGCGCTGCTCTCCGCGCTTCTGCCATTGTGGCCAGTGAGGAGTGAGGCCCAAACCATTCGGGTGGACGTGACGCCCAGCCACGTCGTGAACTCGTTCAGCCCGCCCTATGCACTGGGCTCGACAGTAGATCGAGTGCCCAGCAATGCCACCGATCCATTTTTCAAACCGGAAGCGATTCGGAAGATCTTGTCGGCGGGATGGGGAGCCGTCAGCTATCGTCAGAATACGGATTTGTTTGTGCAAGCCTGGCATTGGAACCCCAAGGGAAGCTGGAGCGATCCAGCCGGCAAGGGCTATTTCACCGGCGACGCCAATCCGACGGAGATGATTCGACATTCCTATGGCTACCTCCTGCAGCACCGGGGATTCACGCGAAATGGAGGATTGGAAGATGAGCTTTTCTCTGGCCTGAACGACGGTGATTTAAAGACCTACTGGAAGAGCAATCCCTATCTGACGGAGACATTCACGGGCGAAGATGATGCGCTGCATCCCCAGTGGGTGGTGATGGACATCGAGTCCGTGCAAATCGTGAACGCGATCCGCATCGCGTGGGCCGAGCCTTACGCTCGAGTGTACGAAGTCGAGTACTGGTCGGGCACGGGCGATGCCATGGACGAGCAGGCTTCCGGCAAATGGAAGCGGTTCGCGTCAGGGACGGTAGAGAATGGGAAGGGTGGAACGGTCACGCTGCGGGTGGATCCAACCGGGGTTTCCGCGCGCTGGGTGCGTGTGTTGATGAGCAAGTCGTCCAACACCTGTGATACCCACGGAGCCGGCGACAAGCGCAATTGCGCGGGTTATGCAATCAAGGAAGTCTATTTGGGGATGGTCGACGAAAAAGGAGAATTCAAGGATGTGCTGAGGCACTCCAAGGACCAGAAGCAGTCCGCGACCTACTGCTCTTCCGTGGATCCGTGGCACGAGCCGGGCGACCTGTTTGTTGCCCCGGATCAGATGGCCTCCGGGGATCAGCCCGGGTTTGACCTGTTCTATACGAGCGGCATCACGCGAGGGATGCCCGCCATCGTTCCAGTAGCCATGCTCTATGGCACGCCGGAAGATTCCGCGGCCGAGATCGCATACCTCGAGAAGCGCGGATATCCCATTTCGTATGTGGAAATGGGAGAGGAAGCGGACGGACAGTACATGATTCCCGAGGACTACGGCGCGTTGTACTTACAATGGGCCAAAGCGCTTCATCGAGTGGACCCGAAGCTGAAACTGGGAGGTCCGGTTTTCCAGGGAGTCACGGAAGACATCAAGGTGTGGAAAGACGCTCGCGGCCGGGATTCCTGGTTCGGGCGATTTCTCGACTACCTGAGGGCCCATCAGCGCCTCTCGGACTTTGCGTTCATGTCCTTCGAGCATTACCCCTATGACGGCTGCGAGACACCATGGGAGAACCTGTACCAGGAGCCGGAGTTGATTACCCACATCATGCAGGTGTGGCGAGACGACGGATTGCCGCCCGGCATTCCCATGTTCGACACGGAGACGAACGCACATGGCGGCGAAGCGTCTGTGGAGGTGTTTGGTGCGCTCTGGCTGGCCGATTCGTTTGCGGGATTTCTGACGGCCGGCGGAAAAGGCACCTTTTACTATCATGCGCTGCCGTACTCGCCGCCGCACCCCAATTGCAAGAACAGCTGGGGGACTTACCGGATGTTCCAGACCGATGAGAAGTATGAAATCAAGACGCCGACGTCACAGTATTTCGCAGCCCAGATGTTGACGAAGGAATGGGTCGAACCAGAAGACGCCGAGCACAAGTTGTTCGCTGCGGCGGGTGACATCAAGGATTCAAGCGGCCACGTCCTGGTAACGGCCTATGCAGTACTGCGCCCGGATGGCCAATGGTCCCTTCTGGTCATCAATAAAGACCACGATCACGATCACGCGGTGCGCATCGTGTTCGAGGATTCCCAGGCCAAAACAAAGAGCGGATTTGCCGGGCCGGTAAGGATGATCAGTTTCGGAAAGAACCAGTATGAATGGCATCCTGCGCGGAGGAATGGCTACGCGGAGCCGGATGGGCCGGCAACGACATCTGACGTTCCGGGCGGAAACGAAGCGGTCTACAAGCTGCCAGCGGCGTCGGTAAACGTGTTGCGGGGGCGAATCGCGGTATCGGGAGCGAAGGAACGGTGAGCGCCGGGCGTCACTGGGCTTGCTCGACGGGCAAGGAATCCGCTGAAAGAGAGAAACAGAATACGTCGCTGCCGGCAGCGATGGCCACGTATTGAACTCCGGCAACGGAATAAGTCATTGGCGAGGCCCGCATCAGTTGGCCGGTGTTGAAATGCCAGAGGACACGGCCGGTCCTGGCTTCGACGGCTTCAAAGGAGTTCGAGTCGTCAGCGAAGAAGACCAGTCCGCCGGCGGTTGAGAGCGTGCCGCCCCAGGAATTTCCCCGGCCTATCTGCGGGTAGCTCCAGGCCCGCTTTCCATCCACCACAGAAAGCGCCAACAAAATTTTCTGCATGCGCTCACCAGGGGGAAGAGTTGTTCCGGTGTTGTAAAACGTCTCGCCCTTCACAAACTCTTTGGGCTTGGCGAGAAACAGATCGCAACTCTCGAGAGCCATTACATAGAACAGGCCCGTGTCCGGGTTATAAGACGGCGAAAACCAATTTGTGGCTCCGTCGATACCCGGACAGATGTTCGTGCCCTCCACAGTAGGAATTCGGCCGGTGAGGATCGGCCGTCCGGACGCGTCTATGCCGGTGGCCCAGTTCAATTTTTCCACGAAAGGAGTTGCGCGCAAGAATTTGCCGTTGGTTCTGTCAAGCACATAAAAATAACCGTTGCGATTTGCTTGAACCAGGAGATGCCGGACTGATCCGTTCTCCTCTGAATCCAGGAGCACGGGAGTTTCCGTGGCATCGTAGTCGTATACGTCATGCGGCGTGAATTGAAAATACCACTTCAATCTGCCTGTGTCCGCGTCCAGAGCCAATACGCAAGCCGTATAGAGGTCATCGCCGGGACGGGAATCTCCCACGAAGTCAGGCGACGCGTTGCTGGTGGTCCAATAGAGCGTGTTGAGTTGCGGATCATAGGTGCCGGGCATCCAGGTGGTGCCACCGCCGTGCAGATAGGAATCTCCGGGCCAACTCGAGGAACCAAATTCGCCGGGGCCGGGGATTGTCCAGAAACGCCACTTGGGTTTTCCGGTGGCGGCATCATACGCAGCTAGGAAGCCACGGACACCCGAATCCCCGCCTGAAGTGCCGACGATGACTGAATCCTTCACCACCAGAGGGGCGCTCGTCGCGCCATAATGTTTGGTTTTGTCCGCGAACTCCACGTCCCACAACAAATTCCCGGAACGAGCGTCCAGCTTGAGCAGGTGGGAGTCGTCGGTCTCGACGTAAACATAGTTCTGCCGGATGCCGACGCCGCGATTCTTGTGCGCGGCGGCATCGTCGAGAAGTCCGGAGCTGACCGGACGGCGGTAGTGCCAAAGCTGCCTGCCGGTCTGCGCATCCAAGGCAAAGACATCATTTGCGGAGGTGACGAACATCAATCCACGGACAACTACCGGGGTCACTTCGAGATTCTGGGAATTCCCCGGATGGAGCACCCAAGCGGCCTTCAACCTGGCGACGTTTGACGTATTGATTTGCTGGAGGCTGCTGTAGCGGCGTCCTGAATAGTCGCCATTGTAGGAAGTCCAGTTTTCGCCGACGGGCTGCGCCGCGAGATCCTCCGCCGTGACCTGCTCGGAAACTTTGGCGGGTGAACTGCCCTGTTGACCGAACGCGGAGCCCTGGCACCATGCGGCAGCGAGCATGAACACGAATTGTTTTCCGGCGCGAGATTTCATCTTAGCGGTCGTTTGGCTCGCCGATGCGCACTTCCTGGAGCGGTCCCCGGTCCACGCCGTTCTGATCCACCAGGTGCAGCGAGACCCGCGCGGCTCGTCCGGCGGGCGCCGTGTCCGCCTTCAGGTCGACAAGCTCCGTCGGAGTTACATCCGCGACTTGCGCCGCGCCGAGGCCAGCGCCCCGCTCGTCGTAGAAGTGAGCAACCAGGCGGCCAGCATAAAACACGCCGAAGGAACCGGTAATCCTGACTTTGCCGCTATCGGTCTGGGTCGCCCGGAGCGCGCGTAGCAAAATACCCGCGTCGGTCGCTCCGTGGATGTCGCTTTCTGTCCGGGTGGGAAACCAATCGGTATCGAACCGGCATTCCTCGCCGGGATTCAAGCGGCACATGGGGCTATTGAGTTCAGCCTCCATGTAATACGGGGAATCTTTTGCGCCTCCCACCGTAGCTTCGCCGTCGCTACTGAAATGGGGTTCCGGGCCATTGGTCCAAAAGATCACCGAGGCACGCCCCGGATAGGTTTTGCTTGCTTCGTACTGGAATTTCTCCACCATGGCAAACCGGCTGGTGCCGTCCACGACTGCCAACCAGCCGGCGACGGAATCAATCCACAACTCAGCCGCCCAATGCGAATAGTGCACGGCAAAGAGTCCATCGTCCCTGACGGAGACGGCCGGATTCTCGGCAGGTCCGAATCGGACGTGATAACGGAGGAGGTATCCGCTCGAGGGATTTGTGGGAGTGAATCCCCAGAGGTCGGGATTCCTCTTTGTGGGCAATCCTGAAAGGCTGGTGGAGTATTGCGAGACAGATTGCATGGACCACTCGAGCGTGTGTCCGGTGATATTTTTCATCCTGGCGCGGAATTGGATGCGTGGAGAGTCCGCGTCCAGGCTGATTGTGCGAGCGAATTGGATGCCGGTTTGAGGGTCCGCGGGGCTCGTCAGTTCGATCTCGCATCGTTGTCCCTCCGCGAGTTTTTTGAACGAATAAGGCCCGTCGTCCAGCAGGTCAGAGTTCCCCACCCAGTGCTGCTCATCCTGGTTCCCCTCCGGCAAGAGCCACAATTTGTCTCCGCCATAATTGAACCACTGGGCGGAGGTCGGAGGAAGATATTTCCCTCGAAGCTCTGGATTGACGAAAAGGTAGTCGTGTCCGGCGAAGGTCACTTGCATCAGCCGGCCACCATTCTGCGGCACCACGACGAGACGCACCCATGGATTGGAGATCTGTTGGGCAGACCACCCGAAGTAGTCAACCGGCCCCACCCTGCAGGCCGCCTTTGCTTGCGAACTATCCTGCGCGGGCCTTGTGCTGACACAACCAGCGCCTGCCAGACAGCAGAGCAGGAAAAGCCTTTCCGAGAGCCGCACCAGGCGATGCAAGTTCATATTCGAGCCTTCCGGGGGGCTGAAGTCCCCCAAACAAGTCCTGCCGCCAAAATGAGAAAGCCATCTCACCCTGCGAAAACGAAATGAATCGATATAAAACGAAGGAAAAGCTTTGGCGTCAGGCCTTTTCTATGGTAAATGAACTTTGCCGTTTGGTGGGCGCAAAATCGCACCGCGCAGAGGATCAGCCATGAGAATCGGTTTGCTGCTGTTGCTCGTCGCTCCCTGCCTCCCGGCGCAGGAGCGGAAGATCGACCCCACCTGGCTGCACCGGAACCTGCCCGAAGCAAAAGAGGCGGGGGCCAGTTTCCTAACCGACACTTGCCGCTACAAACCCCTGTTCGGCGAAGGGGACTCTGAAGCCAGGATTCTAGAGAGTGTTTCGCGGTTCGGGGAGATCGAAATCGCACCTCACGGCAGGTGCCAGCCGGTGGCCTACGACCGCGAAGAAGAGATCTACTTCGTTCTGAAGGGGATTGGCGTATTCCGTTATGGCGATGAGCCGCACGCGATCGGGGAGTCTGACTTTACCTACCTGCCGCCGGGCGTCAAGCACTCGGTCGCGAATGATTCGGGGGAGCCTTTGCGGGCGCTGGTGATGGGCTTCAAAATCCCCGCCAAGATTGCCATCAACACACCAAACCCGCATGCAAAGATCGTCAACCTCGATGACGTCAAGGAAGAAACGGTCGGCGGGCACCCCAGCTCGGTGCTCTACAAACTCCTGATAGGCCCACGCAACGGCAAACGGGACGCGCTCGATGAAGCCTACGTGGTGACGAGTTTTTTCCTAATGGACTTTGCTCCGGGTGGCACAAACTTTCCCCATCACCATCAAGCTGCGGAAGAAATCTATCTCGTCCTTGACGGAAATGGCGAAATGGCGGCCGGCAGCGGAATGGACGGCATCGAGGGCCGATTCCCGGCCAAGGCGGGAGATGCGTACTATTTCCGCCCCAACTGCACGGTTGGCTTTTACAACCAGAACAAGGCGGGAGCGAAAGCGCACATCCTGGCCGTGCGTTCGCGAATTCCCTTGCCCGAGGATCCTGACTGAGACGGCGGGCTCGATCGAGGGAGTTCTTAGCGACATAATGATTCAACTGATGGCCACATTCCACGGGAGGCTTGGCAATGATTCGTGAAAATTCCAGTCGGCGGTCCTTTTTTAAGATGATGGCAGCAGCGCCGCTGCTCAGCCAGATCGCAGCGCGCAACCTTTATGCACACGCGGCCACGGCCATCGGTGTGGATCCAGGGCAGCACGTTTACGCGCGCCTTGGCGTCAAAACGGTGATCAACTGCCGCGGGACATGGACCTATCTGAGTGGTTCCCGGGAGTTCCCGGAGGTCCAGCAGGCGCAGGAAGAGGCTTCCAAGTATTTCGTCAATATGATCGAACTGCAGCGGGGCGTGGGCCGGCGGTTGTCGGAATTAACCGGCGCCGAATCAGGCATCGTTACCTCCGGTTCAGCGGGGGCCATGGCTGCTGCAACGGCGGGCTGCATGGCCGGCACAGACGACCACAAGATCTGGCAACTCCCGGACACCACGGGCTTGAAACATGAAGTGATCATGATGGGAGGCCGGAGCGCGTTTGACAGTGCCATCCGCCTGACAGGGGCAAAGCTGGTGCTTGTTTATTCTCCCGAAGAACTCTCGAAGGCGATCGGCGAGACGACGGCGATGATTTACACGACGGACCTCGGAGAGAAACTAGAAGGACAATTAAAGGTAGCCAAGGACCGCAAAATCCCAATGTTACTGGATGATGCAGCGGGGATTCCTCCCGTCGATAACGCCAAGCTCTACGCAAAGATGGGAATCGACATGTACTGCTTCTCCGGAGGCAAGGGGCTGCGCGGCCCCCAGTGCAGCGGTTTGCTGCTCGGCCGGAAGGATCTGATTGAGGCGGCGTTGCTAAACAGCAGCCCGCGCGAGGGCGCTGTCTGCCGCCCGATGAAAGTCGGCAAGGAAGAAGTCATCGGGTGCCTGGCCGCGCTCGAAACCTGGATGAAGATTGACGAAAAGAAACTATACGAGGAATGGAATGCCCGCATCGATCGTATTCGAAAACTTGTGGAGACGGTGCCCCAGGTAAAAACAAGCACCTACGTCCCCGACGATGGAAACCGGTATCCGACGTTGAAAGTATCCTGGGATCAGGAAGCCTGGGGATTCACCATTGCCGATTGCGTCCGTGAATTGCGCGCGGGGGATCCGGTGATCGAGGTGCTTGGCACTGACAATCCCAGCCTGGTCACGGCGGTTCGTGAGGGGAATCCTGTACCGACTCGGAAGGAGCGCAAGGCCCCCGACCACATCGAGCTCGTATCCATGACCATCCAGCCTGGCGAAGAAATGATCGTAGGGGAAAGACTGCGATCGGTTTTGGGTGCAGCCCAGAAAAAACGCGCATGAGGAGGGTGCACCTTGTGCTGATGAAACGTATACGACGAGCGGCGGGAGTATTGATTCTGATGGCCGGGGTTGTCGATTGTTCCGGGCTCACCGCGCAAGAACGCGTTCGCGCCGTTGTGCCGCCGCAAACGACCAGCCCGGTCCCGTTCGTGTCGCCGGCCGTTGATGCCGGGGACTACCTTTACGTCTCCGGGCAGGGCCCTCGTGCCGCTGACGGTAGTTTGCCGTCAACCACTGCTGCAGAAGTTCGGCAGGCCCTCGAGAACATCAAGGCCATCGTGGTGGCAGCCGGCTTGACAATGGACAACGTGGTGTACACCCAAATCTATCTGACGGATGTAGGCAAACTGCAGGATGTAGATACTGCTTTTGCGAAGTACTTTTCCAAAGTTCCGCCGGCCCGGGCCGTGCTTGGAGTCGCCAACCTGCCCGATCCTCCGGTAGAGATCAATGCAGTCGCGGTCCGTGATCTCCGGGGCCGGCGCGCTGTTTTTCCGGCGAATTATCCGCACAGCGATACCTTCTCTCCCGGGATTTTGACGCACGACCGGCTGTTCATTTCGAGCATGGCCGGTATGGATCCGGCGAGCGGCAAAATTCCGGATGACCCGGCGGCACAAGTGGATTTGGCGCTCGATCGAATGAAGGCGGTCGTAAATGCAGCGGGACTGGAGTTGGGCGATGTAGTTTTCGTCAACCCGTATCTGACAAAAGAGATTCCCATGCGGCTTATGAATCAGCACTACGCTCGCCGCTTTGAATTTGGCAACACCCCGGCGCGGGCAACGATCGAAGTCTCCAGCTTGCCGGGCGGGGCTCACATCGAATACACGGGCGTCGCTGTGCGGGATATCCAAACCCGGAAGGCCGTGCGTCCAAAGAACATGCCGCCCAGTCCGACCGCGAGTCCCTGCGTGTTTGCCGGCGAGACATTATATTGTTCGGCCAAGAGCGGCTTTATTCCCGGCCCCCACGGCGGTGTGTATGCCTCGACCACGCCGACCCAGCTTCGCCAAACCATGCGCAACCTCCTCGATAATCTGGAGGAGGCAGGAATGGATTTCAGCCAGGTCGTGTCTACGACTGTCTATCTGGATGATCTTGCCGATCAGACCGAATTCGACAAGGTGTACGGAGAGTATCTGGGCCCCATCATGCCTGCGCGTACGACCATCGAGCAGATCAGCCCGGGAGATCGCAAGGCTGATAGCGAAGGACATTACTCGGATTTTGAGCAGGTCTCGCTTATCGCCGTCCGAACGCGGTCCAGTCACTAGGCACGAAGTGCGACTCAAGCCGTTACGACGAAAACCCGTGTTTCTAGCGGGACGGACCGTTTCGCAGCTCCGGCATGATTTCATAGGCCTTCTCGAATTCGGCGCCTGCTTCGGCCTCTTTTCCCGCCTTCTGAAGGGCCAGAGCAAGATTGTAGTGAGCTTCCGCGTAGCGGGGTTTCAGGCGCACGGCATCCAGAAACTCAACCTGCGCGCCTTTCAGATCGCCGGACTCGAGGAGCAGCAATCCTAAATTGTTGTGAATCTCCGCAAATTTTGGATCGCGCCGCAGAAGTTCCTTATAGACGTTCGCCGCGCCGACAAAATCGTTTTTCTCGCTGAGAACAAGCCCCAGTTCGACACGCGCATCCACGTATCGGGGATCGAGGCTGATTGCCTGGTCCAATTCCTGGACGGCTTCGTCCAAGCGCTGCAATTGAGCCAGTGCCAGGCCAAGATTGTAATGCGCTTCGGGCAAGTCGGGATCGCACATGACGGCTCGCTGAAACTCCGCGAGCCCCCGTTCGCGATTGTTCATCCGCCACAGGAGCGAGCCATAACTGGTGTGGGCTTGCGCATAATCCGGTTCGAGGGAGATGGCTTTTTCGTAAGACGAGGATGCCGAAGCCGGATCATTTTTGCGCTCCCAAACAAGTCCCAGGTAATAGTGGCTGGTTGGTAGTTCCGGACTTCGTTCGGCCGACTCCTGAAACAGTCGCAGAGCATCGTCCAGTTTTTGCTGCTTCAGCGCCTCCACGCCTTCGAGGATCAGCAATTTGGATTGCGCCAGCCGGGTGCGGAATTCGTGGAGGCCCTTCAGTTCGCTCAGTTCCTTTTTGGCTTCGGCATCCTCGCCCTCGGAACGCAAGGTAATCCCCAGGTTGTAGTGCGCCTGTTCAAAATCGGGCTTCAGTTCGATGGCGCGCCGGAAGGCCGCGATCGCGCCTGCTTTGTCGTCCATCGCCTTCAGCTCTTTGCCGAGATTGAATTGCGCTTCGGGATCGTCCGGAGCAAGCTCAACGGCTTTTCGGAACTGCGCGAGCGCACCAGCATGATCCCCTTGGCGCCGGAGAATTACGCCCAGCATCAGGTGCGCGCCGGCGTAACGGGGATTGGACTGAAGCGCACGGCGAAACTCCTGCGCAGCGGCTTCGGGATGGCCAAGTTGCGCTTCGACCAGTCCCAACTCGAAATAAATGTCGGCCGAAGGTTTAGCGGCAAGCGCTCGGCGCAACTCGCGCTCAGCGTCCTGGGGATCATTTTGCTGCACGTAGATTCGCGCGAGAAGCCGGCGTGCCTCCGTGTTTGCGGGATCAAGACCCGCCGCAACCTTTAACTCCTTGGCAGCTGCCAGTGAATCATGCAGATCGTAATAGGCGGCGCCTAACCCGTAGTGAGCCTCGGCCCATTTGGATTTGAGTTGTAAGGCTGCGTGGAACTCGGGCACGGCCTCGGCTGCGCGACCGCTGTATTTCAACGCGAGTGCCAGGTCGTAGTGCGTCAGAGGGTCGTTGGGTTCCAGGGCAAGAGCCTCGCGGTAATTCGCGATGGCCTGATCCCAGGATTTTGCTTTGGAATACTCGAGGGCCTGCTTGCGGAAGGTTTCCGCTGTCTGGGCGCGGCACGGCCACGGGAAAAGGATGGCCAACGTCAATGCGGCAATAGTTAGGAAAGCTCCCCGAGGTTGAAATGTGTAACGCGTCCAGAATTTGCGCTTGACCACTTTGGGATGCTTCCAGTTATTGGAATTGGCGCGCGTCCAGAGCTGCGCCGTCCGCCAGGCCGCCACTCAGCGGCGTGGCGAAGTGCATCCAGGAGCGCCAAGGAGCGCCCCTGCGTGCAGTTCCATTCTACCAGTAGAATTTCGCGCTGACCTGCCCAATGCGCGGATCACGCGCCTTGGTCACGACCCCAAAGCCCGTCGTATCGCTGATGTTTCCATCAGGATTCTCAAATTGCGCGTGGTTGAAGATGTTGAAAAATTCGAAACGAATATCGAAAGCAAAGTTCTCCTTGATTGTGGTCCGCTTCAATATGCCGAAATCGCTGTTGTTGAATCCGGGACCGTGGAAGAAGCGCCGGTTGGCGGTGCCAAAAGTTCCCAGAGTCGCGTTGGGAGCAAATGCGCTGGGCAGGAAGTAGCATCCATAACCGGTTTGGCTCGGATCCGGAGCAGAGGGATCGTAGGAGGGACAAGATGTATTCTGCTTTCGTGGGTCCCACTTGACAACCGGACCCACGCGATCCGGCATATCCGTGGCTGAGCTGCCAACGAGCGAGAAATCCCCAGTGCCTTGGTTAAGCTGAATGGGGAAGCCGGTGGAGAACCGCGTGATTCCCTGAATCTGCCAGCCTTGGGTCAAGCGTTTGGGCGCATTCGCGAATGCCCGGTCGAACGGGAGGGCCCAAATGTAACTGACGACAAAATTGTGAGTGATGTCGGTCGATGACAGCCCCCGGCTCAACTTCGGATTTTGGAAATTCACCAGGTCGTTGAAGGCCGAAGAATCGTCCAGGCCTTTGGCAAGGGTATATGCAGCCAGGAAGGTGAAATCGTTGGCTTTGCGCTCTACTGTGATTTGCGCGGCGTTGTAGATTGAATTGGCGCTCATAAGCGTATTGGTATTGTTGGAGCCAAAGCAAACCTGCGCCCCGCCAGGACAGAAGTTCGGATTTAAGATCGTCTGCCGGGTGCTGTAGACGCATCCCGGGAGGGGCGTCGGACTAAGCGTCGTACACGGAACGGTGGCCGACGGAAGCTGGAAAACGTCGTTCTCATTTCCAGGTCCGCAGCCGTTGGTTCCTGCGGTCACGTCGATAGCGTTTTGCGCGGTGAGTTGCTGGCATAGAGCGGCGGAGCCGGGGTTCGCTTCCCGCTGGGTGATGAGGCGGTGGCCCTCGGTTCCGACGTAAGCAACCGTGAGCACGGTTGATTTGGATAGCTCCCGCTGGATGGCAAGATTAAAGTGCTCCGCGTAAGGCAGCTTATTGTGAATGTCGTAACCTGGAAAAAAGTTAAACGGCTCGTAAATTGAAAAATCCAATGTTTTGTTCGATGGAGCGCCTGGTACTGGTGCAGTGAAGGGAAAACGTTGGTTCAAGGAGGCCCCGGTGGCCCTAACCCGGAAAGGTTCGTTGAACATGACCGAGACAGGCGAGGTCCAATACAGGCCGAACGGCGCGTCCGCCACCTCGTAAAACAGGTTCAGGTCCTCGACTGAGGTGTAATAGAGACCGTAGGACGCCCGGATGCTGGACTTGCCCGGGCCGCCAAATACTTTGCCCAATATCCCGTCTGAAAATCCCGGCGAATATGCCAATCCAAGTCGTGGACCGAAGTTGTTGTATCTCGTCGGGGCGAGGGTCTTCGGAATGCCGGGGTCGCCCGGGAATACCAAGCCCGTGGGAGAGAGCGGGAAAGTGGTGGACTGCAGCCCAGGAACGAACGTCTGAATCTTCCCCTGCGTGTCGTACCACGGCATGCTCACTTCCCAGCGCAGCCCCAGATTCAGCGTGAGATTGGATTTTACTTTCCAGGAGTCCTGGAAAAAAGCGCCGCCATAGCGTGTGCGCGAATCCAGGAACTGTTCCGCGGCCTGGGTGTAAGGCGCGCTGGTGGTTGACGTCGCGCCGAGGAGGTAGTCCGCAAACGCAGCTCCCGTCACCGTGCCATCAAATGTGAAGCCCCCATTGGGGTTGGCAAAGTTGCGTTCGTTCACTTGCAGGTAGCGGAATTCGCCGCCAGCCTTCCACGTATGTTTGCCCTGGTTCTTCGAAAATACGTCGCTAACCGCATAGGTGGTATTGGGTTGGTAGGTATTGAGCGTGGGCACGCCAATGTTTAAGCCGTTGTTGCCGATGTTGGGAAAGCTGATCTGCGGCACATACTGCGGATATCCGGCCAGCGGGACAATGCCAAGAGTGTCGGCTCCGGTAATAAACCCAAGGTCAGAAAGGTTGGCGAAACTCCCAGCCGGGTTGTTTAAGTGGAGCGCAGTACGGAATACGCTGAGCCGCGCCTCGTTGACCGCTGTCGCTCCCAGAGTCTTGGTGTTGCTCATCACGAACTCTTGCGCCCTTGAAGGCGAAACCGTGGGAAAGCCCAGCACAGAGGCGAAACCGCCCTGTGAGGATGGTAAGAGTGCGGCTTGCAAGTTGGAGCGATCAAAATGGTAATACCAGGACCAGTTTCCCGTCTTCTGATTGTTGAAATCGACCCGCTCACCGATTTTGTCGTCGTTGGTGACGTTCCTCCCGCTGTTATTCGAATAGTTGTTCGCAGTTACTCCTGCAACCGTCGGCGGCGGAATATAGGGAAGGATGGCCTTCGAGGGTGCTGACCAAGCCGTCTGTGGAATCGAGCCGCCAGGAAAAACGCACCCTGTCACTGGATTCGTGCTGGCGCAACCGGGAAAACTGTAAGCTTCGTCCGGGCCCCCCTGCGGCGCCACGGCGTAACCCAGGCGCGTTGAAAGCACCTGTGCCCAGTACGATCCGGCAGGGACACAATTCGTTGTCGTTGGATCCTGACAGGTGCCAGTACCGGTGCCGTTCGGGGCCATGCTCGCGGGATCAAAATTGCCTTGACGCTGGTCTGTCGTGGGTACCGTAACCTGGCTGGCTTCCCCGCCTTTCACCTCGCGGGTGCCCTGGTAATCCGAGAACCAGAAAATTTTGTTCTTCCAGGCCGGCCCGCCCGCCGCGTAGCCGAACTGATTGCGTCGCAACTCGGATTTGGACCCGAAAAAGTAATTCTTGGCGTCCAGTTTGTCATTGCGCAGGAACTCGAAGGCATCTCCGTGGAAACCGTTGGTGCCCGATTTGGTGATGGCGTTGACGACCGCGCCGCTGAATTTTCCATATTCGGCGTCAAAGCTGTTGGTGATGAGGCGGAATTCTTCGATGGAGTCCAGATTCGGAACCAATCCCGCCCCCAAGTTGCGCCCCTCGCTGACGTCTCCGCCATTCACCAGGAATGCATTGGCCGTCTCGCGCTGCCCATTCACGGAGATGTTGCCGGGGTTCAAGCCGCCGGATACCGGACGGTCCTGCTGGATCGTCGCAGCGGTGGCGGGCGCAACGCCCGCCTGCAGGCCCAGAAGATCGATAAAGCTGCGCCCGTTCAGTGGGAGGGCGAGCATTTTCTTCGAGTCGATTACGTCACCAAGCTGCGTGTTTTCGGTCTGCACCTGGACGGCATTCGCTTCAACGCTGACAACCTCCGTGGCCGAACCGACACTCAGGGTCACGTCTACCTGCAGTTGGTCGTTCACTTTCACTTCGATATCTGTCGTATTGTAGGTCTTGAATCCAGAGGCCACGACGGTAAGCTTGTAGGTTCCCGCTGGCAACGACAGGATGTGGTAGGTACCATCTGCGGCCGAAATCGTTTCCAGTTTGAAATTGGTTTGTGCGTTGGTGATGGTGATATGCGCGCCGGCGACAACCGATTGCGAACTGTCGCGCACCGTGCCCAAAACCGAACCGGTCACGTCTGCACGCACGATCCCCGCGTCAAAAATCATCGCGGCAGCCAAAAACAAACCAAGAACGAAAAAACAATTACACTTTCGCATTAACCCTCCCCGGTGCGGGCAATCGACAGCTTTGAACTCACGTCGAGTGAACCCCAGACTAAGCTTCGCGACCCCAACGGCGTCGGCAGGTTTCTTGCCCTTCGAGGAGGCATTTCACCTGTCGAACGCCACTCCCATAGCGCGAAAACATATTCCACCCAGTGGAACCTGTCAAGCCCGGAATAATTTCTGAGAATGCCTGGGCGGTGCCCGGGCACGGTCAGTTCAATTGCCGCCACTATGTGATTTGTCTACGAGGTAAGGCACGAAACCGCGCGTAGTGGTTTTCAGGCGATACACGGATGTAGTGGCCGTGATATAGAGCGTGCCGAGGTCCGCATCACCCCAGGCTAGATTCGCTGGCTGTTCTGGCAAGAGAATCGTGCCCAAGTGACGCCCGCTGGCGTCCCAAACCCAAATCCCTCCGGGTCCCGTGACGAACAGATTTCCGTCCACATCCACTTTCATCCCGTCCGGCACACCTTCGCCCTTACTTCCAGGTTCTTCCCCAAATATGCGGCCGTTCTCGAGCTTTCCGCCGGGCCGAAAATCATAAACACGAATGTTTCTCTGTTCGCTGTCGTCCACATAGAACTTAGTTCCGTCCGGGGAAAAGGCCAGTCCATTGGGCTGCGAGAGTTCTGACGTCAGCAAGGTTACCCGCCCGCCGGGGTCCAGCCGGTAGACGCCCTGGTACGGGAGTTCCTTTTTCTCGCCCTTCGGCAAATCCAGCGTTGGATCCGTAAAATAGATCGCGCCGTCCGGCCCCGTCACGATGTCGTTGGGGCTGTTGAAACGCTTGCCTTCAAACCTGTCCGCCAGCACCTGAATTTCCCCCGCATGGCTGATGCGAATAATCGCTCGAAGGTAACTCGCGCAATCCAAAAGTTGATGCTGGCTGTCGTAGGTATTTCCGTCCGGATCGCCAAGAGAGACCAACTCTTCCCTTCGGCCGTCTAGATAGATCCGAAAAATCTTGTTGAGTTCTTCGTCGCTTACATAGAGGAAACCTTTCTGATCCCAAACCGGACCCTCCGTAAAACCCAATCCGCTGGCAAGTGTGGCCAGCTTTGCGCCGGGCGAGACGAGCTTCCAAAACGACGCTGATTCAGCCTTCATTTCGAACTTGCGTTGCTCGGGATGTGACTTTGAGGCCAATAGCCCGGCCAGGACCATGCCGAGGGAGACCAGCGAAAGGCCGCGCATTGCCAGTGGCAGCCACTTACTTCCGCCGCGCAGAACCTCGAGGGTTCGAGGTTCTTTGTCTGTTCTCGCCGGCATCCAATTCATCCTTTACGCCCCTGCGGTTTAGTATTCAAACTCATCTCCACGCTTCTGTTTGGTACGCGCAATGCTTGCCAGATACGCCACCAATGCGTCCAAATCCGCATCGCTTAACTTCGAGCCGTAGTCCGCGGGCATCAGAGATTCCTGGCGATAAGTGATCGAGGCCAAATCGGACTTCGAGAAGAGGTGGAAGGTTCCATCCAGAGATTGCAATTGCAGTGAAAAGTTGTCCTCGTTTCGCACCAGGCCGGAGTACGAGTTGCCGTCTTTGGCGGTGACTAGGGCAACATGCCCACGCGTCCCTGCGGTTATCTCAGGCTTCACGATCACGGCGCGAATTTCGCTCGCGGAATGGTTCTCCCCGTAATTTGAAAGGTCGCGCCCAAGAAATCCGCCGGCGCCGTCTACCATGTGACAGGCTGAACAACCGGCTTTGCCCCAAAAGAGTTCCTTGCCCCTTCCCGTGTTGCCCGCGACAGGCGCTAGAGGCCCCTTTCCTTGCAGGGACCGCAGGTAAGTCAATAGCGCGGAAAGCTTGGCGGAGCCAAGCGCCGCAAAGGGAGGCATACCTTTTTGGGGTATGCCTTCGCGCAGAATTTTCAACAGATCCTGGCCCGAGAGGCGCGTGACCTCTGGCCGGGTCGCGATGTCTGGCGCGCGCTCACCGCCTCTGCCATCCAGTCCATGACAGGGCGAGCAGGTGGACTCGAACGCGCGTTGGCCAGCAGAAGGCGAAGTGGCCGCCGGTGGACGTTTCGCTGCCTGTTTCTGCGCATCCTGTGCTGATGCAGAATGAAGCGCAAGGACCGCGAACGCGACGAAGGCCGCAATCTGGAACAGCTCGACTTTAATTTTAGACAAGGTCACACCTGGTACCTGATGCTGTACCCAGCCACGGACAATCGGAAATCCCCAACCGAGCCTCATAGGCTCGGGGAAAAACAGGGTCGCCCTGAAATATCGACTGAAGTCCAGTATCAACGAAAGGATTCACGATTTTTCAACTGGTGAAACTTGTGCTCAAGTGATAAAAACTCTCTGGGTTCGTAAGCAAATAGCCCAGCCGCAAGGTATGTGTCAATCATTTTCTTCAGAACAACGCGTGAATGGGATTTTTGCGACGCGCAACTTCCTGCAAGCACGGCGGAGGATATTGCCCCGTCTCGGGGCGGTGGCACATTGCAAAGCGAATTACAAAGGAAAGAACCATGAAACCGCAAGTTAGTCCTTGGCGATCTGGCAGCCGCGTATTTTTGCTTCTTTCACTAGCCGTCTCCTCGGTAAGTGGCGCAGCTTTCCTGAGCAGAAGGGTGCGTGCCGAGGCTGCGCAGGATACGTCCCGAAAGGATGACGCCGCCTTGATCGAATCGTTCCGGCACGTCGAAGTCGCTTCCGTCTCCGACGCGATGGAACAGATCCTCGGCAAAAAGCTCTACATGACGCACCGGATGCGCCCCATCTTCTCTAGCAAATTCGCGGGTTTCGCCTTGACCGTCCATCTCAAGAAAGAAGAGAATACGGACCCTGCGGCGCTCAATGGCATGCTTTCCGCCATTGACGAGGGGCCAAGGAATTCCGTGTACGTGATGCAGGTCGACGATGGCGCCGACATCGCCGGTATGGGCGGGCTGATGGGAACCGCGATGTCTGCTCGTAATTTCTCGGGTGCGGTAATTGACGGCGGCGTACGAGACGTGGCTTATCTGGGGAAAATCGGCTTTCCGGTGTTCGCCACGGGCATTGTTCCATCAACATCGGTGTCCCACTATCGCTTTGCAGGCGCCAACATACCCATTCAGTGCGACGGAGTGAAGGTGAGGCCCGGCGACGTTGTGGTAGCCGACGCCGATGGTGTGGCGGTCGTCCCCCGTGAAGCGGCGGAGAAGGTTCTTGCCCTGGCCCAGCAGCTGGACTTCAAGGAACATTCCATGTACCCCATCATCGAGAAGGCGCGGTCGATCGTGGAGGGCGTAAAGCAGTTGGGCCGCCTCTAGGCAACTGCTTGTTCAGCGAGGGTCGGAATTGAGGCTGGATTCTCTTCGGCGGCTGTAGTATATGTTTTCATGCAGTGAATTCGATTTTCATTTTGTTCGGGACAGGCGTATTGAATGGGCGTCCAAAAGCAGGAATATAACATCACTTCTCTGCAACGCGGCCTACGCATGTTGCAACTTTTGGGCCAGGCCGAGCGAGGACTCCCGGCGTCGGAAATCGCAAAGCTTTCCGCTCTTCCTGTCAGTACGGTCCACCGCTTCCTCGTCAATTTGGAAGCGGGGGGTTTCCTCGCCAAGGACGAGCTCAACAACTATCACCTGGGCGTGGCTTGTGTTTCTCTCGGCCAGGCAGCGCGCGAACAGCTGGATGTTCGCAAAGTGAGCTTTGCTCACCTGGAACAGTTGAACCGGAGTACGAGGGAAACCGTTCACCTTACCGTCCGGCACAAACTCACGGCTGTTTATATCGAAAAGATGGAATCTCCCCAACCTCTGCGGATTCACTCCCGGATTGGGGCTAGCGTTCCGCTCTACTGCACGGCGGTCGGCAAGGTAATGCTTGCGTATCTGGACCCGGAGGAGCAGGAGAGAGTTATCAATGAACTGGAGCTGCGCCGTTTCACGGAAAATACCGTTGGCAGCATTCAGGAATTGCAGGCGCAACTTGCCAGAGTAAGAAAAGACGGCTTTGCCTGCGACATGGAAGAGCACGAACCGCATATCCGCTGCATTGCGGCGCCGATCACCGACCACACTGGTGCGGTGAACGCCAGCCTGAGCGTGACCGGGCCGGCCGTGCGCATGTCTACCAATCGTCTGCGGGAAATTGCGCCGCTCGTTCGCGAAGCGGGATTAAAGATATCCCGGGAACTTGGTTTCATGGGGAACGCGACCCGCCCCGTTGCCACAACGCGCGGGACGGCGCAACGCGGATCCAAAGTTCGTACCGTCCATCCCGTTTTGCGCGCAAGAACCGCCGCAAAATAAGTGAATTTTTGATCGATCGGCGGACATCCGAGTTACGCATCAGGAGGCGTGAAGGCTTCATGAGTCGGAGAGGGCACTTCCTTCTAGAGGCGGTCCTGATCGGGTGCCTGGCCTTGCCGGGAAATCTTTCGCCTTCCGAGCAGGATTCCGCTTCCGTGCGTGTCGATGTCCAGCCGGCAACACTGCTTTCCCAGCCCATCGGCGCGAACTGGCCTTCCTACAACGGAGATTACACCGGCAGACGTTTCAGTTCGCTCGATCAGATCGACAAGGCCAATGTGGGCCAATTGCGTGTGAGCTGGGTGTTTCATGCGTCCAATTCGAACGCGCTCGAAGTCACGCCAGTCGTATATGAAGGCCTGATGTTTGTAACGTCGGCAAATGACGCCTATGCTCTGGACGCCCGGACGGGACGCATGATCTGGCACTATGCAAGGGCTGTCACTCAGGGTTTGATAGACGACGCTTCAGAACACCACAATCGCGGCGTTGCCATTTGGCATTCGCGCGTGTACCTGGAGACCGACAATGCCCATTTGCTGTGCCTCGATGCGGGTTCCGGCAACCTGATTTGGGATGTTGCCTACACGGACGGCAACAAGAATTACGGCGCCACAAGCGCCCCGTTGCTCGTAAAGGACAAGGTGATCGTCGGGACATCGGGTGGCGATGACGGGGTTCGGGGATTTGTTTCGGCTTACGATGCGGAGTCGGGAAGGTTAGCCTGGCGCTTCTGGACCATACCCGGGCCCGGCGAGCCGGGATCTGAGAGTTGGCCCGGCACAGCCTACCTTCACGGCGGCGGCACAACCTGGATGCCCGGGACGTTCGACCCCCAGTTGAACACTCTGTTTTGGGGAACCAGCAATCCCGCGCCAGACTTCAACGGGGACACTCGTCCTGGCGATGATCTGTACACGGATTGCGTCTTGGCCCTGGATGCGGAGACGGGAAAGCTGAAGTGGCATTTCCAATTCACCCCGCACGACCTCTACGACTACGACGCGACGGAAACTCCCATCCTTATCGATGCGGAATACCAGGGTCAGCCGCGCAAACTCCTGGTCGAAGCGAACCGCAATGGATTTTTCTATCTACTGGATCGTGTCGATGGGAAATTTCTTTCGGCTGTTCCGTTCGTGGAGAAATTGAACTGGGCCAAGGGAATCGATCCGAACGGCCGGCCCATCCTGACCGGAGTTGTGCCGACAGAGAAAGGCGCTCGCGTTTGCCCGGGGTTTTCCGGAGCGACGAACTGGTATGCGCCTTCCTACAATCCGTCGACCCGCCTTTTTTATTTTTTGGCGTCGGAAAATTGCAGCATTTACGTTCGAGGCGCCGAAAAGTTCGCTCCTGGACACATGTACTATGCAACCGGGGCGAAACGCAGTCCCGGCGACACGGGCAAAAAGATCCTGCTGGCGTATGACCTTTCCACTTCGAAGCCGGCCTGGAAATATCCGCAAGTGGGCTCCGGACGGTCAAGCGGTGGCACGATGACCACCGCGGGCGGCCTGGTCTTTTTCGGGGACGACTCCCAATCATTTGAGGCGGTTGACGCAAGCACGGGCACACCCCTCTGGCATTTCCATACCGGCCAAGCGATCACCGCCTCGCCCATGAGTTTCTCGGTGAATGGCAACCAGCACGTCGCCATCGCCGCCGGAAGCGACGTTTTCTGTTTTCGTTTGTGATTCGGACTCATCAGTTAAATTCAGGAGGCTACCGTGTCTTCAACATTCATCACTCGCAGAGGCTTCGCGTCGAAGTTCGCATCCCTAGTGGCCGGCACCGGTTTTGCCAGTTTATTCTCCGGTTCGGCTCCGGCCGCCGCGCAGGCTCCCAGCGGGGTCCAGAAGTTGAACTATGAAGGTAAACCTGCGGGCACAGGATTCATCACGCCTTTGATTATTCACAACGGAGTGATCTACATCGCGGGCCAGGGCGCGCATTCGCATGATCCGGAAGGCAAATTTCCTTTTGACATTGAGACCCACACTCAAAAGGTGATGGACAACGTTAAGACCCTTGTGGAAACCGGTGGCGGCGCGATGGACAGCATCCTGCAGCTCACCGTTTACCTGACCAAGATCGAAGACTACGACGGCATGAACAAGGTCTTCAAGACCTATTTCCCGAACGGAGGGCCGGCAAGAACAACTGTCGCCGTCGCAGCTTTACCTGGCCAATCGTTGGTCGAAATCAATTGCACGGCAGCGGTGGTTCGCAAGTAATCGCAAATTAATGGACCAGGAGAAACTATGAACTTCAGCGCGCAATGGACTCGCCGCGGCTTCATGACTGGGATCAGTTCGTTGACGGCAATGATCCTGGGCTCGAGAAAACTGCCGGCCGCCAGCCTATCGAGCTCGGCGAACGGAAGCCCCGTCACAGGTTTTGGTCAGACCGGGAATGTGTATGAGGAGCTGGGCGTTACCACTGTGATCAACGGCCAGGGAACCATGACGATGCTCGGCGGCTCGCTGATGCGCCCGGAGGTGGAATCGGTGATGGCCCTGGCCGGGCGCCATTTCGTCAACATTCCGGAGCTGGAGGTTGCCGCCGGAAAGCGGATCGCGGAAATGTTGAAGCTGCCGCCGGATTATTCCGCCCTGGTTACCTGCGGAGCCGCGGCCGCGATGCTCTCCGGGCTGGCGGGAATTCTTACCCGCGACAACCCCCAGTTCATCCGGCAGCTTCCCGAACTGACGGGAATGAAGTCCGAAGTCATCATCCAAAAATCGCACCGCAATCCGTTTGACCATCAACTGCGAGCCACCGGAGTCCGGCTGGTTGAAGTTGCCGACCGCGACGATTTGCGAAAGGCCGTCAGTGAAAAAACCGCGATGATGCATTTTTCAAATTTCGCGAATGCGGCGGGGCAGCTGAAGGTGGACGAGTGGGCGAAGCTCGGCAAGGAATATAAGGTGCCCACCTTTATTGATGCCGCGGCGGACACTCCCCCCGTTTCGCACCTTTGGGACTACGCCAACATGGGGTACGACCTGATCGCGATCAGCGGAGGCAAAGCCATTCGCGGCCCGCAATGCGCGGGGCTGCTGATCGGGCGCAGGGACCTTGTGAGCTACGCACTTTTGAACAACAGCCCGCACGAAGACACTCTCGGCCGCAGCCAGAAGGTCGGGAAAGAGGAAATTGTTGGCATGGTCAAGGCGCTGGAGTGCTACCTCCAGGAAAATCACGACGTGCTGATCAAGGAATGGCAGCATCGCCTGGAACTTGTTTCGGCGGAGGTTTCGAAAATCCCGGGCGTCACCACGAAGTTCTATGTTCCGGACATCGCCAACCACGTTCCCCACATGGAGATACGGTGGGACAAACGAATCTCTGCGACTCCCAGAGAGATCAACGCGGCGCTGCGCAAGGGCAAACCCGCGATTGTCCTGAGCACAGGAGAAGAGGGCGAAGTCCTCTCGCTGAACTCCTTTATGTTGCAACCCGGCGAAGACAGGATCATCGCCGAGGCGGTCGTGGCGGTTCTGAAAGCCCACGCCTCCTGAGGAATGGACCCTTTCGCGCAAATGAGGACTGCATGATGCCTTACCGACGTAGCCCACTCCGGGCATTTACTGAGGGGCATCGATGAGCGGAGTTGGAGCAAGCCGATTTCGCTGGCTGCCGGTGTTCTGGCTATTCGTGCTTAGCGGGATTTCCTTCCTGGATCGCGTGAATATCTCGATTGCGGGGAGTTCTTTGGCGGAGGAGTACCACCTCAGCCAGATGCGGCTCGGATGGGTGTTCACTGCTTTTCTGCTGGGTTACGCGTTGTTTCAAACGCCCGGCGGATGGCTGGTGGATCGGTTCGGTCCGCGGCGAGTCCTTAGTGCGGGTGTTGTCTGGTGGGGAATCTTCACAGCGCTGACGGCTTCGTTGCCGACTAAAGTTTTGGGCGCCGTGCTTTTTTTTATTCTGGTGCGCTTTCTCCTCGGCGCCGGAGAGGCAATCATCTATCCCGCTTCGAACCAGTTCGTGTCTCAGTGGATCCCTTCCGAGGAACGTGGCATAGCGAATGGAATAATCTTCGCAGGCGTTGGTGCAGGAGCGGGAATCGCCCCGATTTTTGTCAGCTATGTAATGGTCCATTACGGCTGGCGCTCGTCTTTTTGGATGAGTGCGCTCCTCGGGTTGCTCGCGGGAATCGTCTGGTATCTTATCGCGCGGGACAAGCCCGAGGCTCATCCGCTCGTGAACGCGGCAGAACTCTCGTTTATCCAGAAGGGCCGCGCGCCTGCTATCCCAGCGGGCTCAAGCGCGGAAAATTCTGGGCAAAACGACGAGGCTACCCTCCTTCTGCACATTTCCTGGCGCAGCATTCTCACCAGCAAAAGTATTCTGGCCGTCACGGCAAGCTACTTTTGTTTCGGCTACGTGGCCTGGATTTTCTTCAGCTGGTTTTACATCTATCTGTCCAAAGTGCGCGGTTTGGACATAAAAGCGAGCGCCCTCTATAGCGCCCTCCCTCCCCTGGCCATGGTTGCCTGCAGTTTGTCCGGAGGTGCCATCAACGATGCGCTTTCGCGTGCCTACGGCAAACGGGTCGGACGCTGCGGGGTCGGCTTTCTGGCGCTGTTTCTGGCCGCCGCGTTTCTGGTGCTGGGTTCGCGCGCGGCGAGCGCTTCCGTGGCGAGCATCGTGCTTTCCGGCGGCGCCGGTGCACTCTATCTTGCGCAAAGCTCGTACTGGTCGGTAACTGCGGATATCGCCGGAGGCAGCGCGGGCTCGGCATCTGGATTCATGAATATGGGCGCACAATTCGGCGGCGCCTTGACCGCGTCTCTCACGCCAGCGATTGCACAGCAGTACGGATGGAAATCCTCTTTCCTTGTCGCAGCTGTATTGAGCGTTGCGGGTGGGATCGCCTGGCTGCTGGTTGATCCGGAGCGCCGGTTGATCCCGATTGCGAATGTGGCGTCCTGATGGGGGATCGGAACGAAGCATGAGGATCAAAGCAAAGGAGCAGTGCCGGTGGGATCTGGTCAGCCTTGGCGAAGTCATGCTGCGGCTTGATCCCGGCGAGACGCGAATCTCCACGGCGCGCGAGTTTCGGGCATGGGAAGGCGGCGGCGAATACAACGTTGCCCGCGGACTGCGTCGGTGCTTCGGCATGGATACCGCGATCGTTACCGCGCTGGCCGACAACCCCGTTGGCCGGCTGATCGAAGACCTGATGTTGCAGGGCGGCGTAAGTCTGGAGCACTTGCACTGGGTGAAATACGACGGAGTGGGACGCACGGTGCGAAATGGCTTGAACTTCACCGAACGTGGGTTCGGGATGCGTGCCGCTCTGGGCTGCTCCGACCGTGGTCACACCGCTGTATCCCAAATGAAGCCCGGAGAAACAAACTGGGAGAAGATTTTTTCCGAGCAGGGAGCGCGCTGGTTCCACACGGGAGGAATCTTTTGCGCCCTTTCAGAGACCACGCCCCAGGTTGCCCGGGAAGCAATGGAAGCGGCAAAGCGCGCTGGAACCATCATCTCCTATGATCTGAACTATCGCGCGTCGTTGTGGTTGTCGAATGGGGGCAGGGAAAAAGCGCAAGCCGTCAACCGGGCACTGGTGTCATCTGCCGATGTGTTGTTCGGGAACGAAGAGGATTTTACGGCGGCACTCGGCTACGAAGTGGAAGGAGTGGATGAGGCGCATTCCAATCTCGATCCCGGATTCTTCCGGAAGATGATCGAGAAGGTGAAGCGCGATTTTCCCGGCCTCTCCGTGGTGGCTACCACGCTTCGCAACGCGAAAACGGCGACCCGCAACGATTGGGGTGCCATCGCACATTGGGATGGGAAATTTTATGAAGCGGTCCGTCGGGAGAATCTGGAGGTATTCGATCGAGTGGGGGGTGGCGACTCTTTTGCTTCCGGCCTGATCTATGGGTTGCTGGCGGGACGAGACATCGCCTGGGCGCTGGAGTGCGGCGCGGTTCATGGCGCGCTTGCAATGACGACACCCGGGGATACTTCGATGGTTAATTTAGAGGAGATTTTGCAGGTAATGAAAGGCGGAACAGCCCGCATCTCGCGCTGATATAGCGAACGCAGGCTTCCCACGCGGAGCAGCCAATGAAGGTGGAAGAAATCATTCGGCGAATCGGAGAGACCGGCATTGTGCCGGTGATTCGCGCGGCAAACCCCGCCGAGGCGTCGCGGGCGGTCGAAGCGGTCTGCGCTGGCGGAATCTCCATTGTGGAAATTACGATGACCGTGCCGGATGCGCCTCGAGTGCTGCGCGAGGTGGCCCGCGCGAACGGTGATTTTTTGATCGGCGCGGGAACGGTCTTAAACGCGAAGCAAGCGGAGATTTGCATCGATGCAGGTGCGCGGTTTCTGGTCAGCCCCGGCATGTCTTCCGAGGTCCTTCGCACTGCTGCGAAGCACGGTGTGCTGGCCATTCCCGGGGCATTTACCCCAACCGAAGTGATGGCGGCCAGGGAATTGGGTGCGGAGGTTATCAAGATTTTCCCGTGTGGCAGCGGCGGAGGCCCAAGTCACATCAAGGCGCTCAGGGCACCGTTCCCCGATTGCCGATTTATCCCCACAGGCGGTGTAACGCTGAACAATGCCGAGGAATATTTTGCCGCCGGCGCCTTCGCATTGGGAATTGGAGCGGAACTTGCCGATCTCGCCGCGCTCCGAAGAAACGAACCGCACAAGCTCACCGAGGCTGCCAAATCGCTTGCCGCGATAGTTGCCAAACACAGAGCCCAGATAAAGCCCGAGGCCTAGATAGCCTGGCAGTCCGCCCTCCGGGCGAGTGAGGTCGAGTTTCCTTTTGTTACTTATTGTTTCTTTTTATTTCGCTTCTAAGTACAATCCTTGCTGACCTGGAGTCCTCGGTTCGCTGAGAGGGCCCTGTCGCAGGTTTCTCGAAGGGGGTTACCACCAGAATGCGAAAAATGGTCGCCGGTTACAGAGAAATGTTTTTCCCATTCAGCATGGTTGCGACTGTTTTGTTCCTGCTGCCAGACCTTTCACTCGCCCAGGACAACAACCAGACACAGGTCAGCAATTCAAAGCAGGAGATCCAGTACAGCCAGGATCCCAACGCCAGCAAAAACATGACCTTGTTGCTGAAGGATTTCGACCCGAAGTCGATGATGCACGCCGAAGCCCACGAAGTTCCCCGCGCGAAGTTCCCTGTGATTGACATGCACAATCATGTCAACGACGCCGGAGGCATCCACGGCGAAGAAATTCCGCCCGCGGAATTGGTTCAGCGTATGAATCGCGCCAATGTGCAGAAGATCGTGATTCTTACCGGCATGTGGGGCGATAAATTGCAAGGCGTTCTGGACAAAATGGTGAAGCCTTATCCCGACCGGTTTATCGTGTTTGCTCAATACGATTGGAGCAAAATCGACGATGCGAATTTCACGGCAGAGATGGTGATCCAACTGGACGACGCCGTGAAGCGCGGCGCGCGCGGATTGAAAGTGCTGAAGGATCTTGGCCTGGGAGTACGCGACCGGACGGGAAAGCTGATTCCGATCGATGATCCGCGGCTTGATCCGGTCTGGGAGGAATGCGGACGATTGGGAATTCCGGTGGCCATTCATTCGACGGACCCGGAAGCGTTTTTCGCGCCGCTGGACAATCACAATGAACGCTACGAAGAGCTGATTACGAATCCTTCCTGGAGTTTTTACGGGCCGCAGTTCCCATCCAAAGAAGTGCTGCTGGCAGAACGGAACCACGTCATCGAAAAACATCCGCGAACTACGTTTATCGCCTTACATGTTGCCAATTGGCCGGAGAATTTGGATGTCGTCTCCGCTTGGCTCGACAAATACCCCAATATGTGTGTGGAATTTGGGGCGCGCCAGGCAGAACTTGGACGTCAGCCGCGGCGGTCGCGCAAATTCTTCGTCGATTACCAGGACCGTATTCTCTTCGGAACGGACAGCGAGCCGGAGGAAGCCATGTACGCCAACTATTTCCGGTGGCTCGAAACTGGCGATGAGTATTTCCCCTACTGGGGATATCCCGGCCAGGGGCGTTGGGAGATTTATGGAATGGAGCTTCCGGATGGGGTACTCGAAAAGGTCTACCATAAGAATGCGGAAAAGATATTCGCCCAGTTCAAGGGGTGGCACTGACATGGCGGCACTTGATCGTGATCTGCGTGAAGGAATGGCGTTGACCAGAGGTGATCGTCAGCGCTCGTTTATCACCGAGCTGTTTTTGTTCGGGCTAATTGTTTTCCTAGCTGCTGCAGGTTGCCAGAAGAAGGAAGAAAGTAAGCCAGCGCCATCTGCAGCCAAATCCGCGGTGATCGTGAAGGTTTCAGGCGAAGGCATGACCCTGAGCACACTCTCAACAGAGTTCCGGTTGACCCGCTCGGGAGCATTAACGGGCAGGCTTGTGGGTGCAAGCGGGCAGAACTCGTTGGAAGATAAATCTCTCGATTTCTCCCCCATAGTCTCGTCGTCGAGGAAGGAGCACGCAGGGGCGCAGTTCGATTTGGCTGGGGCGAAAGTGAGCGGTGCCTCCGGGAAACTAGGAGCATTGGGAAAGCACATCGAGATAACCGGCACAATTCCGGAAACGAACCTCGGAGAGACGCTCGATCTGGAGATCTACGACGATTTTCCAAATGTTGCGCTGCTATCTCTGACGATCCGCAATACAGGGCCAACGGATGTTCCGCTGGACTGGGTCAAGCTGCAGCGTCATCAATTTGTCAGCCCCTCCGACTCCAAGTCTCGCGTGGATCCACTGTGGACGTTCGAAGGCGCCAGCTTGAAGTGGGGCAAGGACGAACTTTTCCCGATGCCCGCACGGTTTTCGCAGGAAAACCCCTTCGGCGCACCGGTGCCAACGAAAGATGATCTTGGATATGTCGGCGGAGGTATCCCTGTCGTCGCGTTCTGGAGCCGCGAGGTCGGCGAAGCAATTGGCCACGTCGAGACGCTTCCTCTTACGTTGTCGATTCCTGTAGAGACCACAGCTGCAGGAAAAGTCGAAGCCGGTGTGCGCGTGCCGGCCGATACGATACTAAAACCGGGGGACGTTTTTTCCACCCCACGAACGTTTCTTGCCATTTATCGAGGGGACTTCTATCAGCCGCTGAGCCTCTGGTCGAAAATGCTGGCGAAAGAGGGCCTCGAAAAACCTCGCAACAATGATGAGAACTACGCCGTGAACTGGTGCGGTTGGGGCTATGAATTCGGTGTGACGCCGAAGCAGATGCTCGACACCATTCCCAAGCTGAAAGAACTGGGCATCCACTGGGCGACGCTCGATGATGGGTGGTTTAACAACTACGGGGATTGGCAGCCAAATTCGGCGGCATTTGCGGGGAATGCGATTCCCGACATGGTCAAAAAATTCCACGATCAGGGACTGAAGATGCAGGTGTGGTGGCTGCCGCTTGGCGTGGAAGACGGGCAGTTTGGCTACGGCGGGCGAAAATATGTCGTTTCTGACGTGGTGAAGCAGCATCCTGATTGGCTGATTCTCGACAAGAATGGAAAACCCGCGCGAATGGCGCGGAATCTGGCCACGCTCTGCCCCGCGGTTCCAGGAGTGAAGGAATATTACAAGGGAGTAACGGAGAAATTTATTCGGGACTGGGGATTCGACGGCCACAAGCTGGACAATATCTGGTCGACGCCGATGTGCTACAACCCCAGTCACCATCACAAGTCGCCGTACGACTCGGTCTATGCGATGGGTGATGTCTATAAAATCATTTTCGAGACTACGCGGGCCTTAAAACCGGATAGCGTGACGCAAAGTTGCCCTTGTGGCACGCCACCCAATCTTGCGTGGCTTCGTTACATGGATCAAGCGGTGACCGCCGATCCCGTCGGATCGATTCAGGTTCGCCGCCGTGTGAAAATGTACAAAGCGCTGCTGGGACCGGAAGCGGCCGTTTATGGCGATCACGTCGAACTCACTCGAATCAGGAACGCGTCTGGCGACAATGAGCAGGACCTCGGAGAAGATTTCGCGTCGACTCTGGGCACCGGCGGTGTGCTGGGAACGAAGTTCACCTGGCCGGACTACGGCGCAAAATTCAAGACCGTGTATTTGAATCAGGAAAAAGAAGCTCATTGGAAAGAATGGATCGGTTTGTACAATGAAAAACTGCTGTCCAAGGGCCAGTTCCTGGATTTGTATACATATGGATTTGATTTCCCTGAAGCCTATGCCATCGAAAAGAACGGTCACTTTTACTACGCCTTCTACAGCTCCGAAAAGGGGAACGGCACAAAAAAGGATCATTCCGGCCCGGAGGAGTGGAAGGGAGAGGTGGAACTAAGAGGGCTTCCCGCCGGAACGTTTCGGGTCACCGACTACGTTCATCACACAGAACTTGGAACGGTAACCGGACCTGTCGGCAGGTTAAATGCGACATTCACCGGAAGCTTGTTGCTTGAGGCCGTGCCGGTGCGGTAGACGGATTACCTCTTTTTTAGCCAGCAGGTTTGGAAGAGGCGGTTCCCGATTGGCCGTGGCCCGCAGCATGCTTGCGTAAGAACGCATCGCGGTGAGCCGCATCCCGGAATGCTTCCGTGCCTCCTGCGCGAGTGACGGAGAGCGCCCCAGCGCAGTTGGCAAATTTCAGACAGTCTTCAATCTTTGCCCCGCGGATGAACTGGTGGACGAATCCCGCGTCAAACGTATCGCCCGCCCCCACGGGATCGACGACATCCACTACCGGCGGAAACGCCAGGTATTTTTCTTTGCCAACGCGGGCCATGGCGCCTTGCGACCCACGCTTGATGACCAGGATCCGCACTTTCTGCGAGAGCGACTCGGCGGCCTGCTCCAAATCTTTAGCCTGCGCCAATTTGCACAGCTCCCTCTCATTGGGCAGAAGAATGTCCACATATTTAAGCAACAGTTGAATGTCTCCGCTCCAGCGATCTTCCGGATCATCGTTGGTGTCGAGCGAGGTAGTCAGACCCGCTTCCTTCGCTTTGCGAAAGATGTCGATCAGTTGCGGCCGGATCCCTTTCTGCAGGAAATACGAGGACAAGTGGAGATGCTTCGCGTTGAAGAGAAAACTTTGGTCCAATTCGCGTTCGGTCATTTCGTACATCGCGCCAGGATAGGTCAGGATGTAGCGATCCTTGCGCTGCGGGAGGATCACGGTGAGTCCCGTCGTTTTCCCCTTCAACTTCTTGATATGAGAAACATCCACTCCGCTCGCGGAAAGGCGTTCGACACAGATTTCTCCGAACGGATCGTCTCCGATGCACGAACTGAAGCCCACCCGGTTTCCGAGGTAAGAGAGGTTGTGGGCGAAGATTGCGGATGAACTGCCCAAAGTGATGCTGAGGTCTGAGGCCAGATGCTCGCGTTCCAGAACCAGGCTCTGCGGCAGTCCATACAAAATCAGATCGAGATTCAATTCACCGATTACGCTGACGTCGAAAGAGGCCAAGAAATCGTCTCCTGATGAAACTAGTCCAACACTACAACACGCGTTAGGTTTTTGGGTTGATCCGGGTTGAGTCCTTTGCCGACGCCGGTAAAGAAGCCCATCAACTGGCTGGGCACGATATGCGCAGCCAGCTGAGCCAGCTCATCGACAGGCAAGTTCAGCTCAATAACAAGATCGGAGGCCTTCTGGATTTTATCGTTCGCACGGCTACAAACGGCGATCGTTACGCCGCCCAATTCCTTCATTTCTTCCAGGACTTCAATCTCGGATTCCTGGCCCGGTTGGCTTAGGAAAAAGGTCAGGGCAGTGCGGGGTGTTATGATTGCCTTCGGGCCGTGGCGGAATTCCAATGTGTGAAAAGACTGACTGTAGGAGCAGGACATCTCCATAACTTTAAGGGCGCCTTCGCGCGCAAGACCGTGAAAGGGCCCCTGGCCAAGAAATACGTAGTCTTCAAAAGAATTCCCGGCAACAAAGACCTCCATTTGATCCGCCAAGGGGCGTATGCGCGGGGCGAATTGAGCGGCCATCACTTCAAGCGAGGTGCAGAACTCCGCGTTTCCTGCGTGCCTGGCCGCCATGTATTGCAAACTGATCAGCATGGACGTAAAGGATCGGGTCATCACCATGCTTTTCTCATCCGCTGTGTTTACCACCAACGTGGAATCACACTCGGCTTCAAGCTCACTCTTCTCCGCGCAGGTGACCCCGATGGTCGGTATCTGCATTTCTTTCCGAAGCGCATGGGCAGCACGTACCGCTTCCGAGGTGCGTCCGGAACGCGAAATCACAACAGCGTGCAAATTGGCGGCTTCAGAACGCGTCAGGACGGGATACATCAATATCTCAGATCCCGGAACCGCGCGAGCGGGCTCACCGGTCAGCAAAGTCCACGAAGTTGCAGCGGCGTCGGCAAGATAGAAACTGGTGCCGCATCCGACGAACAACCAGGACGCCTTTCGATTGTTGGCTCGGAGCATACTTTCTGCGAACTTGTTTTGCTTGAGTTCCTCTAAAACGGCTTGCCAGACGTCACCTTGCGACAGAATCTCTTTGTAGGTTTCCAGTTTGGCGTGCGCGGTTGATTTGATCGCCATGAATACTCTTTCCACATTTCGGATTTTGACGCTAAACCAATGTCACTTCGATATCCGCCTCACGGAGCGCCTTAAGGTCATGCTTCGAGACGTTCTTGTCGGTGATCGCTTCGTGTACGGAAGAAACGGGCATGATCAGCGACAAGCTCCGCCGACCAAACTTGCTGGAATCACAGACGATCACAGTGCGCCGGGCGGCTTCCGCCATCGCACGATTTACGCGCGCTTCCAGAATGTTTGGTGTGGTCAAGCCGTAACGAACGTCAAATCCATCAACACCCAGGAACAGCAGATCCGCGCTCAGCTTTCGCAGCGACTCTTCGGCCAGCGGGCCAACCAGAGAATACGAATTCTGACGCAAGACGCCTCCCGTGAGGATGACTTCAACCGGAGTGTCGGCAAGCTCCGCCGCTATGTTGGTTGCGTTGGTAATGATTGTAAGATTTTTGATATTCCGGCAGGCTCGCGCTATTGCCGTGGTGGTGGTGCCGGAGTCCAGAATGATCACCTGACCGGGACGTATCTTGCGCGCAGAGGCCGCGGCAATTCGAATTTTCTCCTGGTGGTGCTGGCGCTCTTTTTCCCGCAGCGGGCTATCTTTCAGAGCGCCGGTCTCTTTGGGCAGCGCCCCGCCGTGGGTTCTTTCCAGTTGGCCATCATGGTGGAGGGATTCCAGATCCTTGCGAATGGTAATCTGCGACGTGCGGAAGTGTTTGGAAAGTTCGCGCACCAGGACGCGGCCATTGGTGCGCAGGAGTTCCAGGATTTCGCGTCGCCGTTCCTCGCTCAGCATGTGACGGTGGCTCTAACCTTTCTTAAGGTATTACGCCAAATTCTCCACGCGAATCTGGCCTTTCAGATTGGCGATGTCTTCCGCGCGGGCGCAGCCAGGCCCCGGGGCGAGACAGTTGGCGGATCCGCATGCGGCCGCAAGGCGCACTGCTTCGCCTGGAGACAGTCGCTGCTGTGCGGCAAATGCGAATCCCGCCAGTGTAGAATCGCCACTGCCGACACAGGAGCGAGCGGACAACACGGGTGCATTGGCAACCAGTGTATCTCCGGTAGCAGAGTGCCAGATTAACCCGGCAGATCCTAAAGTGATCGCGCCTGCGCCTGCTCCTGCTTCGAGCATCGCGCCCAGAATTTCCTTTGCAGAGGACGGTCCGCTGATCGCTTGTCCGCTCCAGGACTCCGCTTCGCCTCGATTGGGCTTTACAAACTCCGGTTTGCCGGCCAAGGCCAACCTGAGTGGTTCGCCGCTGGTATCCACAAACACCCGGCTGTCAAACTGATGGGCTGATTCGATGAGGGTCATGTAGAGATTGGGCGGCACTCCTTCTGGAAGGCTCCCTGAAAAAATCACCGTCGGCTGCTCGCTGGCCTCGTTCAAGAGTATAGAGAAAGTCTCCTCGAACCGGCGAAGTTCCTCGGCGGTAATGTGTTGGCCGGGCTCCAGGATTTCTGTCACGCCGCCCTCGTCCGCGACAATCTCCAGATTCGTTCGCGTCGAGCCACCGGTCGGGATTTCCTGTACTCGGATGGCCAGCCCACGCAACCCTTCGACGAGTTGCTTGCCGGTCGCTCCGCCTGCAAATCCCAACCACAGGGGATCCGCCCCCAAAGTTTTGAGCACCATGGCAACATGGGCCGCTTTGCCTCCCGGAGCGGGACTTGCCTCCCTCGCACGATTTACGCTTCCAACCTGCAATCGCCCGAGCCGCAGCCGCTTATCCACCGCGGGATTGAGGCTGACGCAGAGAAACATCAATGGTTCCCGCTCGGGGCCGCGAGACCGTTTGAATCAAACCATGGCCTTGCGCTGCCCAGGCACTTATTCACGTTTTCGATGTTTCGAACACCCTCGCGTCCCAGCCAATCCTCAAGAGCGCGGGACCCCTGCTTCACAAAAATCTCGACGCCATCTTTCCACGTGGCTCTTCCGCAAAGAACTCCTGAAAATTTGGCGCCGGCTTCGGCAGCGAGTTGCAATCCAAACAGAAAGGTGGCGTTGCTAACCCCTTCGGAAAGGTAAATAAACGGAATCGAGGCGGACGCTGCGGTGAGCATAAAATATTGCTTCGCCTGCTCTCGCTTGTAAAGAATTTCTCCGGAAGGGGACGGCGACCCCTCGACAAAAGAAAGATTGACGGGCATGCCCACTTTCAATACATCCACATTGTATCGCGGCTTTGAAAATTCCTTCATGCCGGCTCTAACGACTTCGTGCTTGATCCGCGCAAACTCGATACCTTTTTCGTCCATGTCCTCCCCGTAGCTTACAAGTTCCAGGAAGAACGGCACATCCGAGGCGGCACATTCGGCCCCAACCTTTTCAACGAATGTGTATTTGATATCGTTGGTTTCCACGGACGAGCGGTTTGAATAGTACAAAAGCAGTTTCACCGCGTCGGCACCCGCCTCGATCAGGCGTTTGACGGACCATCCACCCAGCAAGCGCGGTATCCGGCCAGGCATATTCTTGTCGTATCCGGTTTGCTCATAGGCGAGCAGAAGCCCGGCGTTTCTGGCTCGTTTGCCAGCAGCGGGTAAACCATATTCCGGATCCAGAAGGATCGCACTCGCATGTGGCGTGAGAATCGCGCTGACTGCTTCTTTGAATTGCGAGAGATTTTCCGGTGGCACTTCCGCTGGCCGGACGCCCTTCGCCCGTGAAAACAAGCTCCGAAGGGCGCTGCGTTGGTCAATCGCCAGGGCGGCGATGATTCCGCGTGAATCGGCGACTGCCGTCAGCCCCTTCTGTTTTCCAGCGCTCCGCGGAGTTGGCATGGGATTCGTCTCTCAGTTCCCAACTACCCAGGCTACCGCACCTCGCTCGATCGGCGGGAGTTCGAACTGGATCGTGTCGGCGTGTTTTGTTCCCTGGAGAATCTGCGTTTGGCCCAAAAATGGAAGATAAGCCAGGGTATCTCCCATGCTGCTCGGAATGTTGATCTTCGTTCCCAAGACGGCCGTTGGAATCACGATTTTCCCGGGAACCAATCCGGTGAAGTTCGCGAAAAACAGATGGGGCGTGCCGTTGACTTCGCCGAAGTTCACGGCAATTGTTGGTGGCGCTTCAATTCCGATTCCGCTTTTCGTATCCACGAGTTTTAGGAATTCCGCCGGCATATCTTGTGAGCCGCTCAGGAAGTTCTTTTCCAGTTTGCCCAAATAGAGACTCGCAGGGCAATTTTCGAGGGATACCAGGTGGTCGGAAGCGGTGATACCGGTCAGGTTGTGACCAGTTGTTACTATGCGACCGCCACTGCCTGCGAATCGCCTAAGCGATTGCTTTTCGGTGTCGCCCAAGACTGTAACGTTCGGCAACACCAATGTCTGACCGTGAAACTGGGCGAGTGTCAGCGGTGTGATCACCTGAAATTCGCGGTGCGTTTGCAGGAGCAACACCAGTAGCCCGCGGTACGAGGGCAGAAATCCGCCGGGATCATAGTCTCGACTCTTGGGCGAGAAATACACACCCACAGGATGCATCGGCAGACGCGGCGAGTAGAGAACCTTTTCGTACTTTTCGATCCATTGAAACACTTGCGTCCGCGTCGCCTCGTCATTGGATCCAGCCATTGAGTGGCCCGGTGCGTCCCAGAAATTTGCGCCCGTCACAACTTGCGACATCGCCAGGTTCTTCATGGCTTCCCGCGGATCGACATTTTTGTCGCCGTCCCAAGAGTAGTTCAAAATCCAAGTTGCCTTTCCGTTGGCGAAAAAGCGAAACGTTAGCATCCCCGCCTGGTACAAGAACCAGTCCAGTTGGGAGCGCGAGGATGCCATGTGCTCGCCTTCACCGAACTCGTACTCGTGGGCAATCACATCCACGACCCCATACATTTGGTAGACGTCGGCTCCCACGCGCGTCGCTTCCTGCTCAATGCCGGGATAGATTTCCGGGATCACCATAATGTCCGGGTTCACATTCCGGGCGTTCTCGCGAATCTCCTTAACGAAATCCGTCATGGTCTCGATGCGAAAATCGATCCACTTGCGGAAATCCGGGTCCTCGAAATTGCCTAACTTAAGATCTTTTTTTGCATCCAGCCCGGTTTTTTCGCGGAATGCCGCAACCGTGGCGTCATCAAAACTCGCCCACGTGTTTTCCCAGCCGTCAAAGTGTGTCATCCAGTAAGGAATGTCCACGTAAATTCCATCGATTCCTGTTGAGGCGATCTGCCGAACGCGTTGCATGTACGTCTTGCGCCACTCTTTTGCATACGGGCTGATCCAGACATCTTCGTCCCCGGGACTGATCCAAAACGCTGCTCCTGAAGTGAAGACAGCGGGCTCCCCGGTGATTTTGCGTTGCAACCAATCGGGATGATCTTTCACCACCGAATGGGCGGACTTATCCGCGTTGGCGGTGATACATTCGGTCCCCGCGATGTAGACAAAGGCGCGGTTATTCGCCTTGTGTGCGGCATCCGCCACGGAGCGAATCGCCCTTAGCTTCTCCGTCGGATCCAGGAAACTCTCGTACCGCCCGGGAATGTCGTTGTCGACCTCGATGCCAAATACGTGGCTCTTCGTGGCATCCCGCACAATCGCTTCCGCATTATCCGACCGCAATCCGTACGCGCCGATACGCACGAAGTTCGTCCAGTTCTGCTCCTGGGCATCGGCCCCCGCCATTGAACCTAGGCAGGCCGCTGCGCAGAGTGAAAGTTTAATGAGTAGTCGCATTGGACTCACACGCTAGAACTGGAACCGCACGCCAAATTGCGTATGGCGCGGCGAATTCGCTGTGCTCGTTACCGTGCCGAAGCTCCCGCTATCCACGCTGGTGTTCGGAGCTGCAAAGCGCGGCGTGTTAGTGAAGTTAAAGAATTCACCTCGCACCTGAAGCGACATTCGTTCTTTGATCTGGAACTCCTTGGTGAAGGAAAGGTCCATGTTGTGAATCCCGTCGGTTCTCAAGGTCGGAATATACCGAGAGGCGTTGCCCGGAACTTCGTCGCCGGGGAAAGCGAAGCAGGAATTATTGAACACAGAAGGGTTGCCGACTCCGCTGAGTCCATTTGCGGCGGCCTGATGATAACTGATCCCGCTGCCGAGCAGGTAGGCATTGCAAAGAATGTTCGGTCGCTGATTACCATCCAAGAAGAGTCCGTTCGCCCCTTCCGCAGTGCTGAATGCGAGAGGTTGGCCAGTCTGACGCGTGATGAGGGCCGCAACCGCCCAGCCTCCGATTACGCCATCGAGAACCCGGTTCATATCCAGGCCAATCCAGCGACCTCGCCCAACAGGAAGATCCAGGATGGCAGCAAGCACAAAACGATTGGTAGCGTCGTTTGCGCTGATGGCATGTTCGGTCTTTAGCCGATCGAGTTGCTGGACGTTTCCCGCATTAAGCGTACCGACAAATGCGTTGAACCCGGCGGAGGAGTCATCAGTTGCCTTGGAAAGCGTGTAGTTGCCCTCGAAACTCATGTAATGATTCGCGCGCTTCTGAAAACGTATCTGCATCGAGTTATAGAATGCACTTGCGCCCAGATTTGGGAGCTGCGTGAACACACCGGGAAATTGAGGATATGGACGCAGCAAATTGATCAGGGGGATTTGTGACTGCGTGTAGAGGGACGACGGCGAATTGAAAAGGGGTGCAGGCTGGCCCGGAACCTGAACGAAAAGATATTGGAAGGGATTGTTCACCAACTGAGTCAGGTAAGCGGTCACGCAGCCATCTGCATCACAATTCGGATCCAACGCATGCTGTGCGGCTGAAATTTGTGATCGCTGATCGGATGAGAGGAAATTGCGGTTGCGAGTCGTGGTGACGTTGTCACCGCCCCAAGGTAGATGAGTACTGCGGCTCGCCGAATAGTCGACGCCAATGGTGATTTCCCAGGGGAGAAGCCTTTGAAAGCCTACGTTCCATTGATAAATCTCCGCATTGCGAGGCGTTTCCATGCCCAAATTATTACTGTTGGAAAAACCCCAATTGGGGTTTGCGCCGTACTGCATTCCTTGTGGAACCGGCAGCCCATTCGGAAATGGATTCTCCAGCGTGGCATTCCGTGTATTGAAATTGTTCAAGGTGAAAAATACGTTTCCACTGGAGCTAAAAGCAGTGCCTGTATATTGGAAGTTGGTGGCGGGATTCAATCCGTAGTAAATTCCAGCTCCTCCACGAATCACTGTGTTCGGATTCAGGGAATACGCAAATCCCAGCCGAGGGGCAAGGTTGTTGCGATCCACCGGCAAATGCCGTCCGAATCCTCTCTGGCCAACAAACAGGGTGGTACCGGTCAATGCTGTTGGCGTGACCGTTGACGGATCCAGCGGAGAAGGAAGTGGGACGGTAATCCCGGTGGCACCAGTAAAATCACTGTACTGCTGATGGTTGAATCGTTCTGTGTAAGGTGTGCTCCACTCATAACGCAGCCCAAGGTTCAAAGTCAGACGAGGGCTGACTTTGAAGTCGTCTTGAATATAAAACGCGGTTTCCCAGGATTTGTCGGCAACGCTGGGCTGAATGTTGATCTGGCTACTACCGGGATCACCGTAGCCCAGGAGCAGATCGGCAAACGAATTGCCTTGCCCAGTCGTATCCGTGGGAGACACGCCAGTGATATTTTGCGGGAAGTAGAAGAACCCGGTCGGATAGTTTGGCTGGCCAAAGTTGTTAAGAAACTGGCGCTGTTCAAACCCTGTCTTCAGCGTGTGTCTTCCACGTATGAACGAAACCGCCGAGGAGTAAGAAAACAGAGTGTGGCCAAATATTACATCCGTGCAGCACTGATTAAATAGGGACAATTGGTTCATCGGAGCCCCGAAATCCATCTGAATTGTGGGCATTCGGTCGAGCCCATTTGCTTGTTCGAGGATCGAAGGAAGCCCCACAGACGAAAGTGTGGGTCCAACGGAATGCCCTGGGGAACTCACCCGGTCCAAGGCGAAGCGGCTAGTCCAAAGTGTCGTTGGCGTCAGACTCCAGTTGAACTCGGCGCCGGCGTTGTGGACCACGGTGTCACCTGCCAAGCCATCGTTAATCGTATTTCCAACGGCATCTGTGCCATCAGCCAGAAAAAAGGGTGTGGAGAAATCGGAATACAGATGGCTGTAACGGCCAGACAGGTGCATCTTGTCGTTGAAGTGATGGTCAACCTTAATATCGTATTGATATCCGGAACTCGATGCGACTGTGGATTGACGATAGTTGAAGTTGGGATTTCCTTGGACGTTCGGCATTGGATACAAATTGATAATTTTCTGACCAATCTGATCAATCATGCCGGTGGGGATGACATTGGGCACCCCAGCAAGGGAATTGTGATTTGCGTCAAAGTTGGTGCTATCCCCGATGAACTGCTGCCGTTGCGTGCATTGCATGGTTGCAGGATCGTGGGTCAAGCATTGAGAAGGGTTGAAAATGGAAGTACTGTCCGCAGAGAAATTGCCAAGCCGTTCATCCGCGGTCGGAACATTGCCGGAAAAATTGACGGCGACATTGTCGCGGACTTTTTCAAGATCGACAAAGAAAAAGGTTTTTTGCTTGCGAATCGGACCGCCCAGAGAGAAGCCGTACTGGTCACGCAGATGGTCTGGCTTGGGGATGCCTGCTGCATTATTAAAGAAATCGTTGGCGTCCAGTGCGGAGCGCTGCCCGAACCACCACCCACTGCCATGAAACTGATTCCCACCCTCTTTCAGCACGAGATTGACGACCGTGCCTCCGTTATTGCCATATTCAGCGGAAAAGCTGTTGTTCTCCACTTTGAATTCCTGAACGATCTCCACGGAAGGCTGGTAGTAGACATTTGTTGTGCCACCTTCGCCCTGCTCCGGCGCACTGGTCAGCGCTCCGTCCATGCGTACTTCAGCGGTCGCGTTGCGTTGGCCATTAGAAACAAAGTTTGTTCCCGATGGATAAGAATCCTGAATCCCAGAACCTGCCGATTCCGTCACACCGCCGGCGAGAAACACCAGGCCGAAAAAACTGCGATCGGGAAGAGGGATATCGCGGACATATTCATTGGTGACATCGGTGCCGAGGCTGGCGTTGCCCGTATCCAGCAAGGGCGCTTCACCCGTCACCGTAACGCTTTCAGAGACGCTGCTGGGGGACAGAGTGAAATCGAGACTGGCCTGCTGGCTGACCGCCAGGATCAAACCCTTGCGCTCGCGCGTCCCGAGCTTCGGCGCCTCAACGCGGATATCGTAAGTTCCCGGCCGAATCCCCGTGAAGACGTAAACGCCTCGGCCGTCGGTCGCATAGGATTGGCTTACGCTTGTGGCTTGATCGGTAAGCGTCACCTTTGCGCCGGGCACCACACCTCCGGAAGCGTCTGTGACCACACCGGTCAGTTGGGCCGTATAAGTTGCCTGTGCTGCCAGTCGCGTCCCCAACCCGGACATCAAGAAGAAGATCCCGAGAAGTCCGATTTGCAAACTCCGAAAGCTGTGAAACACCCTGCGCATCCCCCACCCCCACGACCGGATTAAACTGGAAGGAGATCCGGTACCTTACGAGTCGTTTCGATTCATATCTTTTACTTTCCTTTCCTTCCGTTGTCAATCACCCATTTTTCGCCGGCGATCAGGTATGTCCTTTTGTTCCTTACTGATCTGGTTTTGCTACGATGCGCGTTGCAGACAGGTAGATTCAGTCTGCACGCTCCCAGGCCCGTTCGATAGCCAGAGGTGGTGCTCCTGGAGCATACCTGACCTGCCTGCAGCAGCTAGATCGGCCCAAGCTCAGGGCATCGCCAAAGTCGCCAAGGCTGCTGGGATTGAGCGCGAAAGTCTTTACCGTGCATTGTCGGTTCACGGCAACCCTCGCCTATCCACGCTAGTCGCCGTAACCAAGGCAATCGGGCTAAGGCTCACCGTCGAAGCCGCGCAATAATACGTAAATAGGTCGTCTTTGCGCGTTTTTCGGCGATTTTGATTTGAGTGCCCTCAGTTCCTAGCAGACGATTTTACCGAACTTTGGTTGACTCACAGTGATGAGTCAGATAGACTCCTCTTATGACTAAACGGCTGCAAGTGATCATGAAGGATCCGGAATACCGAGAGATTCAGCGCGCCGCGCGTTCACGCCATATGTCGATCGCCGAGTGGGTTCGGCAAGCGCTGGACCTTGCCCGCCGCCGCGAGCCCGTCGGCAGCATCAGCAAGAAGCTCGAAATCATCCGCGCGGCAGCACAACATGACTATCCCGTGACTGATATCGACGACATGCTCGCCGAGATCGAGAGGGGATACGGAACGAGCGCGCATCCGTGATTCTGGTCGACTCGAATATTCCAATGTATTTGGTTGGCGCTCCTCATGTCCACAAGAGTGACACGCGACGATTGCTCGAAAAGGCGGTCAGCGAGCGCCAGAGCCTGGTTACGGACGTGGAGGTTCTCCAGGAAATCTTGCACCGTTACGTTGCCATCGACCGCCGCGACGCAATCCAACCCGCGTTCGACGCTCTAATCGGCATTGTAGATCAGGTGCTGGCTGTTGATCGGCCCATCGCAGAGCGTGCGAAACAAATTGTCTTGGGGTATCGGCAGCTGTCTGCGCGAGACGCGGTGCATGTCGCCGTTATGGAACACCATGGAATCGAGCAAATCATGACCTTCGATTCAGGCTTTGACGGCTTCCCTGGCATTACGCGTCTGTCATGAGTAAAAAGCAAAGCGCTGACGCCAGGGTTTCTGGAGCGGGCGATGGGAATCGAACAAATCCGACTGAACCAAACAAAGGCGTTACCACCCGCTTTTCAGTCCAATTGGAGTCGAATCCGTCCGCACGCGCTACCGTAGAGAGTAAACTTGCTCCGTCCGTTATGGCCCTAACCGAGGGCTGCCGCGCCCTCACTCTTGGAGGGCTATCTGAATCGTGCGGACGAGAACAAAAAGTTTTCGAGTCCGATCCTCAAGAGAAAGCCCCTGGTTATATGGCAGAGGAGAAACTAAATGGAAACTGAAGTCGGCTATGGACTTTGGCGCCCTAGTTGTGTGCACTTACGTCGCCGATTGACGTCTTGAAGACTATCGCAATTATGGGCCCACCCGGCGAAGACGCATCGGGTTAGGCAGATCGGGAATACCGTGCCCGTTGTTTCGGAGCAGCTGCTTTGTGCCGGCGCACTTTCTTGGCATAGGAATCTCCTACTTTGCCAATATGGCTCAGTTCGACTTTCCGGTCCTCGAAATCCGCGATGATAATGAGGTTTCCGCCCATCGCGGACACGATTGATCGAAGTTGATCAACGTGGATGTTTCGATTCGATTTTTCGAGTTTTGATATCGCGGCTTGGGAAACTTTCATGCGTTCCGCGAGATCGACTTGGGTAACTTTCAAGGTGTCACGCAATTCGGCGAGTTCCATCGTTGCAATTTCCTTGATTGCCGCTTTGCGCGATCGAGCGATGGATTCCGGCGTCATCGTTTGCTTTGCGAGTTCACTAAATTTAATTCGCGCCATTAGAGAAGTTCCTCCTTCTTCAATTCAGCTAAATAGGTATCGTAAATCTTGTCTGCGGTGGCGATCATTTTCGAAGTCCAGTTCTTACCAGACTTAATCCCGCCAATTAAGAGGATCCCAGTCTGACGCGGGTCGAACGCAAAAAAATTCGGTACGGCTTGCCTGCAAATTGAATGCGCAATTCCTTCATGTTGGGATGCTTCGAATCTTTTGCCAGCGTATCAACTCGCGGCCTTCCAAGAGCTGGTCCCTTTTCTTCAAGAATCGTCACACCGACGGTAATAACCTCGTGCTCGGCGTCTGAAAGCTCGGCCCACCAGGCCTGAAATTCATCGGTCGTTTCTATGTCCCAGGCCGCAAACAGACTATAACTCTAGAGTTATACACAGTCAAGCTCTGATTCCCCACTTAAGTTGCCGATGTAAGGTATTGCGAAACTAAGAATCGGATGGAAGGCTCAAGAGCAGCCCGATGCAGTTGGTGGGCCCGCCAGGATTTGAACCTGGAACCAACGGATTATGAGTTCAAAGAAGGGCGAATCTCAATGATTCTGTGACCATCTACGATGGACTACTTCCGTCGTCTATCGTGGTCAATTCTCCGTTTCAGAACAGGCGATTTCTTCACTACCGTGACGTCCTAATGGTCAGATTCGAGTGCTATGGTTTGCGATGATTCATCACGGAGCGAGGGCAAAGAAATGGGTTCGTAGATGAGAAGAGCGGAATTCAAGCGTTGGAACGCACCCAGCCGATGTTGCCGCTGGGATTGGGTTATGTCGAAGGAGTGACTCACGATCACCCAACAAGCTCTTCGTCGGGGAACGTTTAGCAGCGTGAAGGAACTGGTCACTAAAATCGACCAATACGTCAAGAATTCCAACCGCCAGGCGCAGCCTTTCGTCTGGACCGCCACAGCGGATTCGATCTTCGCTAAAGTCGAACGACTATGCGAACGTATCTACGGGACAGCACACTAGTACCCATTTTCCCCCCGGGCCGTGCGAGTTTAGAAACAGTTATCATGGAGTCCCTCAGCCCTTTAATCTCGGACTTCGTATACTTGCATTATGTCTCTGTTCTCCCGCTCCAAGAATCCGCCATGGCTCGACTCTGCCCGCGAATTCTGCCGTGCTCGCAACATCACCATTGTGGGCTGGGGCCCGCGCGCTCTCGTGGTAGAAGCTAAATCCCCGGAACGCGCTGCCGAAATTTCTGGCCAACTCGCTAACCTCGGTTTCCAACGCGTCCCCGACCCAGACGACGACTACGCTGGCATTCTGACCCTCTCGCATCCTGAGTGATTGTTCTAATTTTGCTTCTGGCCGACTACTGATTGCTAATTTCTCGTCATTTGGAATCTTTGGTACGCATTGAGTCCCGATTGAGTCGGCTAACCGGAGAAGTCAAGTTCTATAAAAGGAGAAGTCAAGAAAAAAATCACTCCCGTGGCTGGAATTTTCCTTACTTCGCAGCCCATGTGAATGAACAAGATCTGTTCTGACCTGCCGCGCCAGGTGCTCGGTTGCTGGGATG
>Ga0210394_10000163_pt1 | contig 161147 bp, 228 predicted proteins | sample IncBWC12MmetaG_FD_160121 | JGI IMG/M metagenome (GOLD analysis project Ga0210394, IMG submission 160121) | Forest soil microbial communities from Barre Woods Harvard Forest LTER site, Petersham, Massachusetts, United States - Inc-BW-C-12-M | ecosystem: Environmental > Terrestrial > Soil >... | reverse complement strand
GGCGGTCGCTGGCGGACTCGGTGGTCGGGTCGGAGGCCTCACGCAGGCTGTCGACGAGGTCTTTGACCAACCACTGGACGCGCTCCTCTTCGACGAACAGGCTGTTGGAGACGCGCAGGGTGTCGGGGTCGAGAATCTCCTCCGAGCCCCAGGTGCCGAGTTCCTCGTTGAAGTGTGAGAACGCATTGACCTCACCGACGGTGTAATACTCACGCATCAGTCCGTTGGGCAAAAAGTCTTCGTAATTGAGTTCATTCATGAACATGTCGGTGTAAAACTCATCAATTTTCGGGTCCTTGGATTTGAATTCCAATCCTTGAACCGGGAAAGTTGAATAGATGTCCACCAACAGTGGTACGAGATCATGGGTAGCGTAAAAAACTCTGCACCACCTTCTCAACTCTATTAGTTCATCTGCATCCTGAGTGTTAAAAGGTATACCCTTATCCATCAATGACGACAAAGGCTGTCGCATTTTAGGTAGCACCATCTGCATGTTGGCCGCTGTGCGCTGACCGTTGGCATTGGCTTTGCGACGCATCTCGGCCGCGATGGCCCGGTTGGCGATGTTGGCCGCCGACTCCCGGGAGCTGCGGGCCTCACCGATGTCAGAGACCACCTGCTTGGCGGTCAGCCGGGCGCGCACCGGGTTGACGGGCAGCGTCATGCCTGCCGCACGCATCCGGGCGACGTCGGCGTCGTTGGCCACGTAGAGACCCGACGGAGTACGGCCCATGCCCCGGCGATCCTTGATCTCGAAGCCGCTCATCCGACCGGCTCCAGGCAGACCTCGGTGAAGAAGATTTCATCGGGCACGTCGTCGGCCGCCTTCTCGTCCATCGCGACCAGGAACATCGGCACCACCGGGGTGGCCAGGTCCTCGATGCTGGTGCTCATCCGCACGACATGACCCGTGCCCCGGTAGATGCCGTACTGCTTGCCGCCGGTCCAGCACTTCACCCGGTCGCCGGGAGCGTAGGGCACGGTGACTCGGAGGTACTGCAGCGCCTGCACCACGCTGGGGACCGGCCGGGTGGCCATGCAGATGGCACAAAAGGACCGCCCCAGCTCGTCGGTGTGGGCGATATCGGTCGAGGCCTTGCACGTCCAGCAGACCACGTTTTACTTCTTCTTGAATTGATTGGGGTTCGGAGCACCACCGGAAGTCCATTTACCCCGATTATCACGCGAGTGCCAATCGGTGGGATTTGACTTCATCGTGGAATCACCAGACTTTGGGTGGTGATCACTTGGCCACGGTGTGGTGTCCTCAATTTCATCGGATAGATCATATCCCCTATGTTCGGGAAAATCCCCATCCACCAACGTCAATGATTTTCGTTGGGTGTTGGCTACAATTACCCCGTCACGGACCGGTATCTCGCGGGCTATGTATCTTTCCACCATAGCCTCATGGCGGTCCCCACCGATTCCCACCGCCATAACATTCCATACCTTCCCGCATTTGCAGGTGCCGTAGCTCGGGGCCGTGTGCTCCTGGCCGCATGAGCAGGCGAACTTCCGAGAGCCCTGCGAGATGTAGCCGTTCTGGTAGTTGTCCCAGTCCCAGCCCGCGACCCGGTGGTGACGATCGACCTGGGAGGGACCCCAGCCACTCCAGGCTTGCTTGCGCGACGCGGTCGACTCGATCCGGGCCTTGGCTCCGGCAGCCGTCGGCTCGGTGCCGCGTGTCCCCTCGACCTCCCAGTCGTAGCGGCCATCCTCGCGGCGCGCGGTCGCGCCCTCGGGCATTGTCTGCACCGCAGCGCTGCGGGCCATCATGTGCTCGGCATGCGCCTTGGCCGAGTCGACGTCCGGAAACGGCCCGATGCGGCCCCTGCTGTCCTGGTGACTGGAGTACCAGCCCTTCTTGCTGAACATCGGGACACCGGGATCAAAGAACGCGGCAAACGGACCCTTGGTGTGGAACTGGCTGTCCTGCTTTACCCAGCCATCTGGCCCTGGCGCCGGAGCACCGAGATTGCCCTCGCCGTAGTAGTCGAACCCTCCCTGGGCCGCTACACGAAAGGGCGGCTCTGCTTACCCTGCCCCCCACGACGAGACAGCAACAGACGCCCGAAGGCCTCATTGGCCGCCCTGTGGGCATCGTGGCTGCCAATAATGCCCTTGCTGTGGTGATCGGCGATCTCGGCGATCATCTTGCGGTAGGCGCCGTCCGGGGTCTCTCCGGAGGCCACGCGGGAGGCGAACTCGCCCTTGGTGGACTCGGGAGACTTGGACCAGACGTAACCGGGCTCCGAGATCGCGCGACGGCGACGTCGGGCTACCTTCGGCTCGGTCGGAAGACCCTGAGCCTGAGTCAGGGTCTGCTGGGCCCGGGGGCCCACATGCTTCTGCTGGACGAAGTTGTCGACGTCGACCTGGCCGCCGGTAGGTAGGCCCGGCTTTTTCTTCAGCCAGTTCTGATACTCGTCGGTGACGTTCGCCCGTCGGGGGACCTGTGGCGCCGGTTGCTTCATGATCTCGTCGATCACGCCGGGCTCGTGAATGGAGCGACCCTTCGGTACCGGCCGACCCTGGTAGGTCTCGATATAGCCCCGGTTGGCCATGTCCTCGGGGCTGCCATGAGGCGCGCGTGGTTCATAGGGACCACCATCATCATTGACATTGCCGACGCGGCTCCAGTCAAAAGGGCGGCGGCTCCCGACGCGCTCACCGTGCGTATTCAGTTCGTGGGACGGATGCTCACCTTCGGTGCCGTCGTCCCAGTGCACGCCGTGCATGGTGCCCTGCTCCGGGTCGACCCAGGTCTTGGTTGTGGTGCCGGTGGGCTTGTTTCCGCCGTGATTGTCGTGCCACACACGCAGGCCAGGGGCCAGCGGGTCGGCGGCCTGGTGAAGGCTGGCCGCCATCTGCTGGCCGCCTGCGGGCTGCTGTCCGGCAAGCATCGCGGCGGCCGGATCGGCACCGAGACCCCCCGCGCCCTGAGGGGCCTGTCCGCCTGCCCCAGCAGCTCCCTGAGGCAGCACGTTAACCGTTCCGGCCGGGGGTTGCACCGCCAGCGGGTTGGAGAGCTGCTCAGCCTGCTGAATGGTGATCAGGGCCTGCTGCAGAGGAGCAATGGTGTTCTGGAACTCCTCGGCCTTCTCGTTGAGAACCTTGGTCAAGGCCTCGTCGGCCTGCTGCAGGTAGTTGCGGTCGGCACACTTCCGACGGTTGGAGTAGACCGGGACGAACGCATCCACAATGGCGTCGATGCCCCGGCCGCGCGCGGCCTCCAGCAGACGCACGCGAGCACTCAAAGAACCACCCTGCGCGACAGCGGTGCGAGCCCAGTTGACGGCCTTCTCGTTGGCCAGCATCGCGACCATCTCGCGGTACTCCGTGCTGGCCGTCATCGGCATGCCGGTGTTCATGGGCGGCGCAGGCATCGCCGGGGTGGCCGGGGAAGCTGCACCCGCAGCACCGGCCGGTGAGGTGGAGGTGGTCATGTTGGGGGCTGGGGGAGCGGCTGCGCCCGGAGCAGCTCCGGTGCCCGAGACTCCGGCGTTCGGGTCGTTGCCAGTGGTGTCGTCGGCCTGCCGGAGCATGGCGTAGAGGGTCTGGAACTCCCGGCTACCGGTCACCTTGTTGACGAAGTTGTGGTCGCCGGAGTCGGTGTGCTGCTGGTCGTGGGCGCCGGGGATGAAGGCGTGGTTGTCGACCTTCTCCGGAGTGCCCTGGTCGACGCGATCCTTGTAGCCCTCGAAGTTGCCTTCCGGGATCAGCTCTTCGCCCTCGTGATCCTGGTAGGTCTCCTTGGTGTGCAGCTCGGGGTGGTCGGGCTGGTCCTCGAATTCGGCGTAGCGGGCACCATTGTGGAACTGCACCGCCTCACCGCTGGGCTTGAAGCCGAGGGAGCCGGGGATATGGGCCTCCTGAGCCGGGGTGCCCGGATTCGAAGAAACGATCGGAACGTTGGGGTTCTCGTCGCCGTAGTACTCATAGGCCTGCCGACGGCGCGCTTCCTTCTCGCCGCTGTCGTCGCTCTTGTCCTTGTGGAACTTGGCGGCGTGGGCCTCGTTCTCATCGCACCCCGGGTAGCAGGCCTGGCGCTGGCGCCATTCGCGCTCCATCGCCTTGATGACCCGATTCTGGACGCCGATACCCGCGTGCACGTGGGGCTCGATGGTGTGGCAGATGGAGGTCCGGCACATCGCTACCCGGTCGCGGAAGCCGCTGATGTCGGTGGCCCCGAAGAGCCAGTCGCCATGAAGCTGCCGGACATCGTAGATGGCTGCCGCCAGCTTGTCCTGTGCCGCCGTCTTGGCGATGCGTCGTTCGTCATCACTGGTCAGAGCAACGTCGAACACTCCGGGACCCGTCATGTGCCATCCTTCGGTTGTGGGTCGTACTGAGAGACTTCCTCAGGCCTTCCCACACGACGCTCGGACGGTTACAGGTCAGAGCTTCCCACGCCAGCGACGGACGGTCATTCGATCCACCCCGGCGACCTTGGCCGCTCCGGACTCCGACATCCCCTCATCCAATAACTTCAGGGTAAATACCTTGAGGTTCTCCATGGCATACTCCAGATCGCGCTGATGAGCGCGACGCACCTCGGCCCAACCCTGCGCAGCCGTCAGGGTGTCGCGCTTGATAGCCCGCTCACGCATAGCGCTTGCCGAGTTCGATCAACCACCCGGTGGCCGGGCCGGAATCGTAGTTGCCGTGCGGTGCGGTGCCCTGGATCAGGAACATGCCACCGTTGACCAGGGCGACCACCAGGCCGACAAGCTGACCGACGCCGGACACGCCGGTGGCCGGGATGCTCAGCGGAGCACCGGCGGCGGCCTCGATCGCATCCACCCCCAGCTCGATGAGCAGCGGCAGGTTGACGCCGGACCCGATGGCGATCCCGAGGTCGGTGGCCGCCGTGGTGACCATCGGGGCGATGGTGGCGACGGTGAAATTCTGGATGATGCCGTAGGCCAGATTCTCGTCGTAGCCGATCGGGCAGTCGGCCTTCCAGGACGCGGCCCACGGGTTGGTGCCGATCGGGCAAGAGCCGTATAGGTCCCCGGGCGCAGCGTGGTCGTAGACAGCCACCTGTCCGGCCAGCGGGTGACCGGCCGGGAAATAGCACTGCGCGGCGGTCAGGCAGTCTGGTCCCGCAATGCCGCCGGTGACGAAGCCTTCGATCGGGGGAGGCACCGGGATGCCGCAGATGATGGTGTTGCCAAAGGCGAGGCCCGGGGAGCGCAGCGGTGGACCGTAGGTGATGACCCCCAGGCAATCGTTGAGCCGGTTATGGAGGCGCCCTGCCGGGTTGAGAATCTCGTCGCGCCATACTCTGGCCACCACGGTGGCCCCCTGGCTGTACCCATCGAGCACGAAAAAGCCGGGGCTCATCTGGACTGCCCCGACGGTGTTCTCGATGCCCTGACGCCAGCTGGGCTCCATCGGGAAGACGGCTGCCGGGTAGGTGACGAAGAAGAATCGCCAGTTGAGGCCAAGGGGCCTGCCCCAGCACTGCCCCCGGGCGGCGAGCATCGGGTCGGTGAGGGCACCGGCCGGGAAGCTCTCGAAGATCGGCGCCCCGCCGGTGCCCGGCACCGAGACCAGGGTGATCACGCTGCAACCTGTCCGTGGTCAGAAACCTCATAAAAAGATTCCCACCCCACCACGGGAAGCCATCGCTCCATCATGCGCCTGGCATTTTGCTGATATCAATCCCTGCCTTTTGAGCCAGGGCCTTCAACAGATAGTTATTCTGCTCCGCCAGCAGGTGCTGACGGTTCACGCTATCGCGCATGCCCCAGAGCTTGGTGGGGTCACCGCTGGCGGCATCGGTCGGCCGGAGCCAGCGGAACAGGTCGTGGATGAACGGCAGGAGGGCACCGCGCAGGTCCCAGGACCAGCCCAAACCGACCTTGCCGCCGCCGAGGCTGTGGGCCCAGGGGAAGTCGGCCGGGTCGGCGCCGTCGCACAGGACGATGGCGTCGTCGGGGGCGCCGGGAGGGGCACCGACGGGCGCGTTGCCGAACTTGGCTCCCCAGAAGGACTGATTGACGCTGGTGGCCGGATCGGGTGATGTCATGTCAACTCCAATTTTATACAGCTAGCTTTGCACTGTTATTTGCCTTCTTCAGTCTTGCGACCGTGTCCGGTGGTGCCTTTACCAATGGTAGACAGTCATCCACCACATCGGTCAGTAATAGAATTGCTGTCCGCATCTGCCGATTTTCCCCATCCAATTTGTCATTGAGCTTGGACAGGCGATCGGCGAGGTTACCGGCGGCGTCGGCCACCATATCGGCGGCGTGCGCGCGGGTCTCGCTCTTGCCGGTGATCGACTGGATGATGGCGGTGCCGATGGCTCCGATGGAGATGCCCAGGCCACCGACGATCAGGCTGGATACCGCCTGTACAACCGGGAACCCAGAGGCTAGGAGTTCGGTCGTGGCCACCCTACTGCAAACCCTCGATGGAGAGACCGGCATCCTCGAGGCGCTTGAGGTGCGCGGTAATCTCCTCCACCCGGATGAGGGTCCACACATCGCGCAGCACGAGCATGATGACAAAACACAGAACGCCCAGGACGATATTCATGAGGTAGATGTGGGCATCATCTGCTACAGGGGATGAATAAAACCTCATCATGATAAATACGGTGAGGCTAATTACTTGACTGAAGTCGCCCGCGAATCGATTCCATAGTCCGAATAGCCGGACACGCCCGGCGAATCGGGTCACCAGCACATAGGCCACCAACGACAGGAACGGGCCGATCACCGAAGAGACTTCCCAGACCGACTCCACCCAGGCCGGGAGATCGACCGAGACGGTGAGGGTAGGGCGTCCGGAGACGACGATCTGCAGCGTGCCGACCAGCATGAAGAAATACAAGATCGGCTCGGCGGGCAGGGCTCCCCAGGTATCGGTGAACCGGTTTGCCCATCCGAACAGCCATTTCGGTGGACCCGAGTGACGGGTGGCCGTTGGGACCATGGGAATCCTGTCTTGGACGGCCTCAGACGAAAATGAGTTCCGCTGGGAAGTCCTGGTAGGTGTTCGTGGCAGCGGTACGACGGAGCCGGGGCTCGGGGGATAGTTCGACGACACGATCGGCGAACGCGGCGGTGATGGCTCCGGCCCGGCGCCCCTCGAGCGTGCTGGTCGCCACTTCGGCGTAGTTGGCCGCGCGGATGCGCAACTCTTCGGCGTCGGCGCCTTCGTTGTCGCGGGCGAACTTGGCGGCCTCCAGCTCGACCCAGCGCCGGTCGGCGTCAGCCAGCTTAATCGAGGCCTGGCGGGGCTGAATACGCGGCTCGTGGCGGTAGGCCGACGCGGTCAGCAGGTCCTCCCGCAGAGAGGCCAGAGCCTCCTTGGTGGTGCCCAGATAGGCCAGTGCGGCCAGGCGCTCCGGATCGACGGGGTTGTCGGCCAGCGCAGCGCGGTGGCGGCCTTCCTCGTGCTCGATGGAGGCGATCCGGCGATCGACCGAGTCGGGGGTGCTGTCGAACCAGTCTTCGGCCTCGTGGCGCGTGGCCTCCAACGTGTGCCGGGCAGCCAATCGGGCGCGCTCGGCGGGGCTGTATGTGGCGGGCTTACGAACAAACATCAGGGATGGCCTCCTCGATCATTACCTGCGCGAATGAGGTGTCGCTACAGGTCGGCATCGACGGGCAGCGGCTTGTCGGCTGTGATGTCGCGCTCATACTCCATCACCGTGTCGTGGTCGTCGCGGACGGTGTCAGTGCGCCGATAGCGATAGCAGAGGGTCTCCAGCGACTGCTTGAGCCGAACGCGGGCGATCGGGTCGCGCATGGCCTTGATCTTCTCGGCATAGCCGGGCCAGTAGGCATAGATCAGGTCGGGCTGTTTGAGGCTGGTGACGTCGTACTGATAGCCGTCGCACTCGCCGCCGAAGAGATGAATTCGTATCGCCATATCGCGACCTCCCTCTCACCCATTGGCGAACGAGAGGGAGGTTTTGACGGGGTTGTCAGTGCGAGAAAGGTACCAATCGCATTTTCTCGATGGGGTCCAGGTCTTCCCACCGTGTCCAGCAGGTGTAGCACTCGACGCTGGTGATCCAGGTACCGCAGGCCATCCAATAGACATCATGACGACGCCAGGCATGCCACCAGAAAATCCACTTCATCTTCTGACGGATGTGCTTCACCAGACCACGACCACGGCGTCGTTGCCGCCGACGCAGCGGGCAGAGCTGACGACCAAGCCATTGGTGAATGTCGACTGGAACCCGGCCTGGCACTGCATCTCGTAGACGTTGCCGGTGGTCGGGCTGTAGGCCAGGAAGAGCGGGCCCGGCTGGTTGAGGTAGGCCGACCGGACGTTATGGGCGAAGGCGCAGCTGGTCACCGAGGTAGCCACACCGGTGCGTCCGTCCGGACAAGGGATGAACGGCTCGTCGGCGTTGGCCGTGGCAGCCAGAGGTGACGAGATGTTGACGAGGGCCACCAGTCCGGCAGCCACGGCGTAGGGGATGAATTTCATGGGTTTTGTCTCCTTCAATTTTCTTGAGTGAATCATAACCTGCAGTAGGTTTATTTCACCCTCTCATTTCGGTAAAGAATTTGTAGCGCCAGGGCGGTCTGGGGACCGATGACGATCTCGACCAAGTCATGGAGAGCGGCGGTGAACGTCGGTCCGTGACTGTCGCCCGGGGCATAGTGGTGGGCCAGCTCGTGCAGTACGACCAGCTCGCGCATCGCCCAGCGGGTACCGCTGGTGTTGATGGCGATGGTGCGGGTAGCCGCTTCGTAGTGAGCCTTAGTACCACCCTTGCGCTCGCGGACCGTCACCGGGCCGACGGTACCGAATCGGCCGATCACCCCGGGATGCAGGACGATCCGGTTGACGTAGCACCGGATGTCGACGAGGTCGACGAAGCGCCGTTCGGGCTCGAGCTGAAGGGAGACCCCATCCAGCTCGGCCCGGAGGGTGTGGTCCATCATCCACGCCAGTCGATTCTCGGCGGAGTACAACTTGGCCCGCTGGAAGTCCCGGCTCATCGCAGGGCCTTCTTGTTGCCACCGATGGCGGCCTGAGATGAGAGCCGGGCGTTCTTTCCGGCTTCCCGGCCACCCGCTGCCGCCATCCCGGAAACGTAGCCGGAGCGACTGCCGCCCCAGGAGCCCCGAGCGCTTGAGGTCTTCCGGTAGTGGTCGTCGATCGCTTCCGACTTCTCGACCAGAACCAGCGCGGTGGTGACGATCTCCTTGTTGCTGCTCTCCGGGGCGAAGATGGCATCGACCTCGGCCCCCATCTCGGCCTCGGCCCCCATCTCGGCCTTGGCCACGGCCTCGCGCCGGGCGTCCTGCAGTCGCAGACCAATCTGGATGGCGAAGGCCTGTTGGAAGTCCAATCGGGCCGAGAGCCAGCTCACGGGTTGATAACTCCCGGGAACCCAGCGCTCCTCCACTGGAGCGAACAGAGATGCCCGGTTGTATTGGCGAGCGGTGATCTTGGCGCCGGTCTCGGTGTTGTAGTACTCGTACCGGCCGCCCTTGTAGACGGTGTCCTTCTTCCAGTCGCCCTCCTTTTTGAAACGCTCGGAGGCAGAGATCATCTGGACTAGCAGCGAGGAGTAAAGGGCCTCGGTGGCGTCGATGTCCTCTTCGAAGCCGTAGGCAATGACGAAGGTGGAGTTATTGGAGATGTCGAACTTCAGGTCGTTGGCGTGACCGATGGCCATGATCAGCTCGCAGTAGGTGTTCAGGCCTCGGGTACCCCGCCCGCCGACAATGATCTTGCGGGAGATCGGGACGGTGCGCTCTTTGGCCACTTGGCCGTGGCGAGCCTTGGCCAAGTCGATGGAGTAGAGGGTGGACATCTGCTGGGCCTTGTTCATGAACAGTTCGGCCTCGGCATCTGTCGCAGCCCGCTCGGCTTGTATGAGGAGCTTCCCGATCCTCTCGGCGATGGCGGCGCTCACAGTGTCTCCTTCTCTCGTGGTTACAATTCAATTGTAGCACATGCAAATAAGTGAACTCAAATCACCTGGTCACTGGCGTGCTGCAGCCGCTGCTTTCTTGGCCGCGACATGCTGTGCTTGGAACTCAGCGTCGCGGGCGCTCTCGATATCGACGTGAGAGTAGAAGTTCACGTCGAAGTAGTCCCGTTGGCTGTCGGACCCGTCGAAGTTGTAGGCCCAGGCGATGGCCTTCAGCTTCTCCTCGACCTGCACGGCTTCCCAGCTCAGCCGGTCATGAGGCTTGGCGTGCTCGCTGTCGTTACGCTCCGAGCACCAGTAGTTGCCGCACAGACGCTTGCCATAGAGAGCTTCCTGCTCGGGGCTCTGGGCGGCGAAACCATCGCAGACCACATAGGCCTCGTGGAAGTTCTTGACCCGGATGTCGATCGAGAAGCCACCGGCGTAGCTGCGGCTCTGCACAGAGTACTTGGCGGACTCCGGCAGCTTCCCGGCCTTGACGGCCTCTTTGATGTCGGCGCGGATGGCCTTGGCGATGTCGACGCGGCTCAGTGAGCGGTCGTACTTGCTGCCATAAGCTCGTTCATACATCGGTGTCTCCTTCGTTTTGACTACTTCTTAATTATCTATACCTATTTGAATCTTGTCAAGTCGAGTGGGGATTTGATCACCCCACCCGACAGGGACCTTACTTCGGCAGCTTGTGCTTGAGCGCCTTGCCTAGGCTCGAGACGCTGACCCCGGCCTGGCCGCACTCGACGCAGGTGCCGACGCCGCTGCGGTAGCGCCAGGAGATGTCTTTGGCGACCTTGCCCTGGCCAGTGCAGTAGCCCTCGGCGATCTTGGGCTTGTTGCCGACGGTCCACTCGACCGGGGCGTCCGGGAAGCAGTGGGTGCAGAGCAGGGTGCCGTGTGCGGCGACCGCCTCGGCGATGGTCTCACCGGACAGGTCGGCCAGCCAGCCGATCCGGGTGGTGATGCGCAAGCTATGGCAGGAGCGGCTGCGGTGGATGTGACCACCGGGGACCAGGAAGAAGCGCGGCCAGCCCTTGTAGTGGATGTCCTCGTGAGCATCGATGGCGTCTGACGCCGCCCGGAGCGCGGCCAGGGTCTCGTGGTAGAGGGCCACAGCCTTCTCGATCTGTTGGGCCTTCCAGGCAGGCGCAGACCCGACCATCTCGGCAGCCTTGGCAAGCGCCTCGGAGTCGAGCAGCTTCCAGCCCGAGTCGGGCTTGTACTTGATGCGGTAGTTGTCGTCGACCTCGCGGTGCAGGCGGTGTCTGGCCCCGTCCCAGCGGTCGTCGGCGGCGCAGTAGACGGTGGTCAGCTCCGAGAGGACCTTGTCGGCGGCCTTGGCCTCTTCTTTTGTCCAGTCCATGATGTCTCCTTCCCTCGGGTGCGATATAAATGTACCACACCCAAAGGAGTTGAGACAATAGACCTACAGGGAATTACACTGCACGCAATTTCCGATGAGTAGCTCGGGCCGCCAGTGGCGGTCCCTGAGCCTTCTTCCCCCGGGCCTTGCGCTTCTCAGCTTCGACCCGGCGCTCCCGGTCGTCCATGCCTCCCCAGATGCCGTGCTCGCCGTTCGCCAGGGCATACGCCAGACATTGCGCGCGCACCGGACATGCCTGCTCGGGATGCTTCTCGGGGTCGGGTCCGTTACAGATGCGTTTGGCGATGCGGGTGGTGATCCGGCTCTGGTGCTCCGGATGCCAAGTGCTGTCATCGGGGATGGCGCGGCAGAGTGCATGAATGACCCAATCGTAGAAGTCCGCTCGGGTCGCGGCGGTCACGTGAAGGCCTGCGGAACGGCGCCGAGGATGCTCGCCGGAATCGACAAGTCATCTTCGGGCTTCTGTCGGGGGTGGATGCCGAGCATCATCATGAGGTCTTCGGCTTCGCTGGCATCCTCGGCGAAGCGACAGACAGTGAGTCGGGCATGATCTCGTTGATCACCGGTTATTTCTGATGGCTCATCACATACGGCGGTCACATTTCGCGAGTCCCTTGCCATGTTTTCCTGTGTCCCCTTCCAGTTGTTTCTTATTTTCTCCCAACGAGATTAAGGGATATTCCCATTTCTCGTCAACGCTGTCGCCGATTGTTTCGGTCAGCCCGCGCGTGGATCGACGACAGCCTAGACGGGCCCTGCGCGCGACCGCCACGCCCCTGCAGCTGAGCGCGCTGGCGCTCGGCGGCCTGGGCCGCCATCTGCTCGGCCACCCGGGTGTTGATGCCCGCTTCCATCATCCGGTCCAGCTCCCGGCCGGAGCGCAATGCGGCTGCATTCGAGGAGCCGAAGGCGCGGGCGTTCATCCGCTCATCGGAGTACCGGTCGAGCGCATCGCCGAGCAGATCGACGGTGACCACCATGAGACAGTCGGCGAGGTCCTTGGTAGTGACCGGGCCGATGTCCTGCTTGACGACCTTGCCATTGGGGGCGACCGAGAGGAACTTCAGCTCCAACTCCAGCAGGCAGCTCAGGTCGTCGACATAGAAGTTGTCGACGTAAGAGTGCACCCACTCCAGGTTGAGCGCGCTCTTGAACTTCTCCATGCGCGACTGGTTTTCCTTCTCGGCGAAAGTAACCTCCGAGACGTGGATGCCGGGCGAGTACTTCTGGCGCAGCGAGGAGATGAAACTCGCCGACTGCCACTGGTCGAAGCTCACTCGGTCCAGCGAGCGGTACTTGCCGATCGTCACGTCCAGGTCGTTGTGTACCCGGACGTAGTCGATGGTTTGCTTCTTGGTCTCGGGGTCCTCGGGGAAGTCCATCGGCCGCCAGACGTGCAGCAGGTCGATGATCACGTGCGGCCAGACGATGCCGTACTGGTCCGGCGGGGCGTCCTCCAGGTGGCCGATGCACATGGCGAAGTTGGCGCCGGTCAGGCCTGGGTCGCAATGCATGCGGTAGGTCTTGTCGAAGGTGCCGTAGGGCTGCGCGGTCAGGGGCTCGCGCCAGTAGAGTTTCTCGCCGGTCTCGGGGTCCAGAGTGTGCGGCCGCACGAACATCTTGTTGACCTTGTCCTCGTCCAGGTAGGCACCCTGAACCTCGGAGAACTGGCCCTGCTTCTCCACCTTGAACTTCTGGGGGTCTCGGCGGCGCTCACGCATCTGGCGCTCGTCGGTCAGGTCGGGCTCGGGGGCCTTGGGGAAGATGTACCCCAGGCCCAGAATCTTCTGGGTGTGCTGCCAGTCCTCGTAGAGCGACCACGACGGGCCCTGGTAGAGCAACCACGTCGGCTCAGCATCCAGCTCGATGGTGACACCATTCTGGACCAGGGTCTCGCGAGCCTCATCGCTACGGCCGGAGTTGTCGTTGTAGTTCGACATCATCACGAGTGCACGTTGATACAGTGCATAAAATTCGCCAATTTTCGTGGCGGGTGACGAGGGTATATATGTAAGTGAATCCTGACCGAATTGACCCAAAGAGGGTTGCCAGTCCTTGTAAATCTGGGAGTCAGATTTAACTGATCCAGTTTGTACGTGGAAGGCAAATTCGTCAAACATGTTGCAGTTGTGACTAACGAGACCATTGGCCACAAAAGTTCCTGTTGATGTCTGGATGTCGACCAACTCTTGTTCGGGAAGCTCCTCTACTGAAACAACGACCGAGAAATGGTCAGGCTGAGAATATCGCTCTGATCCCTTCCCCCGGATAGCTACGCCTTCGTAGTTATTGGCGGCCTTGGCTAGCAATCGCTGGGGCCTGATTTGACCGAGAAATCGCAGCCCCTCAGCAAGCCCACGGATGGCCCACTGCTGACATTGCTTAACGCCAGGCTCGCCATAAGCGTGCACATTGTTGGGCTGAGGATGGAAGCCCTTCTCTTTAAGAAGAGCCAGCGTTTCATCGAGCACCAGACCGGGATTCTGAGAAAACATCACCGACAGCCCGCTGCCTGAATAGAGCGACCCCTCTCCGTCATAGACGCCAGCCAAATAGCCCGCCTCGCGACTGTCGTCTTCCCCCCAGGGAGTCACGATCCGAGAAATCTGATCGCCTGCCTTGATGCTGTGGAAGGCGCTTCTTCCTACGGTCGTCCGCCATATAAGGGCTCCCGTGGACTTACTCCGAGTTAGCCAACGGTGATCCGCCGAGCACACCACATGGGTGCCATCGGCAAATCGCAGCCGATAAGCCCGCTTGATCGTAGTGGTCTTTCCTTGCACCTCGGCCACACGAAGTTTGCGCTGCAAACGACGACCATCAGACTTTTCCCCGGGCGGTTCCTCATCGACACCCACCACCTCGTCACCAACGGCGAGTGAGCGAATAGGCACCCAACGCAGGTCCGCCGTCAACACCGGGGTCTCGGGGTCTAGGCAGTACGCCGTCGCGCCACGGCCAGCCACACTAGAGGCAGATAGGGCAACTGCAACAAGTGAAGCTATTTGGTGGTCGATCGGAATACGGGCGGCCTTCAGCTCGGCGATCCGGCGCAGATCGGCGGGCGTCCGGATGCGGAAGATATGGTCTTTCGACTCGGCGATCCACGGCGGTCGGCCCGACGGCCGGAAGTACTTGCAGCGCTCCACCATGGTCCGGATGTCGGCGAACAGCTGGCGCATGGCCATGGTCTGGGAGGTGCCGCCGACGTTCATGAAGACGTCCTTGCCCTCCTGGATGCCGTAGCGCACCTGGGGGTTGTCCAGGCTGTGCAGGTAAGCGATCTGCTCGCAGCCCAGAGCACCGCCGATCAGGCCCTTGCCCGCGCGTCGGCCGACGACCATCTGGATGTGCGGGAACCGCCGGTACCCCCGGGCCTTGAGGTAGTCGATGCGCTGCCAGATGTCGGGCTGGATGCCGTAGCAATCGCGCGAGAGCATCATGCCCTTGCGCCAGTCGTCGATGGTCGCGAGATCGAACGCGGTGAAGTTCTCGGTCTCCAGGAAGATCAGCTTCAGCAGGGTGGCCTGCTTCGGGTAGATCGGGAAGTCGCAGAACGACGGATGCGTGACGAAGTCGATGATCGAGTCCCAGGGCGCAGCGGTATTGAGCGCCGATGCGAGCATCGTCAGCGGGCTGAAGGTCTGGGTGGTCAGCTCTGCTTGCTGACGCGGATTGAAAATGGGAGGACCCCGGGGGCTCTAATCCAGACCGGGATCGATTTTGATGCGGGCGATATAGCTCACGACCGCGCTCACCGCCGCCGAGCCCAAGATCGAGAGTGTGGACACCAGACCGGCCTCGGTGAAGAAGTTGACGTGTGCGAGGTCGCCGACGGCCGAGATGGCACCCCACACGCCGGACAGGCCAACGCCGATCGCCAGGGTGCGCAATGCACGGTTGCGAGCGGCGGGCTTGGTGAGATCGGTCAGGTTGACCTCCGGCGCTGCGGGCGGCTGAGGAACGTGATTCTTGATCACATCGAGAATCTCGGTCTGGATGTTAGTCACGGCACCAGTAGCCGCTTGCTTGGCGAGGTCCTCCAGGAGAGCCTGCAGCTCGTCGGAGAAGTTGGAAGGAGCTTGAGGTACGGGCGGAGTTACGACGGGTGGGGTCACGGGAGGCTCCGGGGTTGGAGGGACAGGCGCCGGAATGACCGGAGTCGGGGAGACGGGGGCCGGAACAGGAGTGGGCTCTGGCGGAACGGGCGCCGGGGAAACCGGAACAGGAGGGGGCGAAACCGGTGCTGGCGGCTCCGGCACGGGCACAGGAGCGGGGGTCGGGGTGATGAGGGTCAGGATGGCCTTCAGCTCGTCCAGCGAGCCCTCGAAGGCATTGCAGTCGATGGGGGAGAGACCACCGATCGACGCTCCGGCGGTGAACTGCCAGATACCCGGGGTGGCGCCACCGTAGCCGACCCAGCCACGACCGTCGTTGCCGTTGTAGATCGACGAGGCGAAGTCGCCCTCACCGATGTAGTTGGACGAAATCAGGGTCATGCCGTTAGGGGCCAGGGTGGACAGGTCGGGGGAGCCGATCTGCTGCCAGTACCAGTGCGGAATGTAGGACAACGCGACCTGAACACCGACAGCGTTGAAGGCGTCGACCACAGCCCAGAAGTTGTTGATGTCGCCGGAGTTGGCTTCGAAGTCGAACATGGCCACCGGGCCGCCGCCGTTCGACAGCCACGTCTGAGCCTGGCTGGCTGCATCGTTGGTGGTGACGTAGTGGTAACCGACGCAAAGGAAGTTGTTCTGGTTGCACCAATTCCGGACGATCGGCCAGTAGGGGTCCGTGTAGTAGTTACCCTCGGACACCTTTTGCTCGACCCAGGAAAATCCCTCACCCTGAAGACGGGAGAGAAAATCCAGGCAGGCATTGGTGGAGCTGAAGTTATTGTTGCTGATGTCCGGCCCGTATAGGGTCATGGCAAATCCTCTCCTCGTTCATTCGGGTACGAAGCAAGCTCTGGAGCAGCGCGTTCCCACCAGCTGGCGCCGCAGGAGCAGGCCACCTGAATCGCGCGCGGACTCATCGGAGCCTTGTGGTAGGTGTGGCTGGAGTGATTGAAATCGAACTCGTTGGCCTCGAGCCATCGAGCGAGCAGCTCGTCGATCGGGGTCAGCGTGACGTCGTCGTAGACGCCACCGAGGTGGTTGGGCATGACATGAACCGGCAGCGTCGCCAGGCCGAGTTGCTTGGCGACCACCAGCCGGTGGTGGCCGTCGCGCAGCACCGCGTGGACGCCGTCGGTGAAGAGGCGCAGCGGCTCGCGAATGCCCACAGCGGTGATGTCGTCGAGCAGCTCCTGCGGAACCGGCGGCTCTTTCCAGACTCGGTAGGAATCGACGACGCCGGTAGGTAACTCCAGGTCAACGCGGGAAATCTGCTCGAAGCGCACCACCCGGGTGATCTCGATCGGGCCGGTGTGCTCGTCGCCCTCGATGTGAGCCACGGCCGACTTGAGGTAGACGTCGACCCCGTCGATCACCTGGTGATGGTGCAGCCCCATCAGCCCTCTTTCCACGTCGCATTGCATGAGCAGGTGCAGCGGATGTACCGGTTGGGGGTGACACCCATCGACGGACCACCACCGACCACCTTGCGCGAGACCTCGTGCTCGGCGTGCTGCCACAGGTTGGCCTCCACCCAGATGGCGAGGTCGGGGTCGAGCTGAGCGGCACCACGCTGGGTGAGCATGCGGCGCAGGTGGTCGGGGAGCACCTGGATTGGGATGGACTCGATGCCGACCCGCTGGGCGATCCGGACGCGCTGGGTGCCGTCGCCCAGGATGCCCATGACGCCGTTGGTGTAGATGCGGACCGGCTTGAGGATGCCGTTGTCGGTGATGTCGCGCTCGAGGTCGAAGTAATGCGGCCGGTGACGCGTCGGACTGACGTCGTAGCGGGCTACCACTTCGGTGGGAAGGTACAGGTCAGGGCTGGTGTCGTCGGCCGGATGGTAGGCGTAGGTCTCGGTGATCTGCCGGGGTGGAACATCGACCGGCGGGACGACGACTTCGGGCTCTTCATCTGACATGATTTGGGAATCCTCTTGTGCTATAGTTGTATTGTGCAGGGATAGGCTAGGTCTTCAACCTCGTGAACCACGCGCCCGCACTGGCGATGTTGTTGGAGGCCACCGTGACCCCCTGGTCGTTCGCATCGAACAGCCACGCTGTCATCCACACCGGATAGGTAGGCGAGAAGGACATACCCGCCGTACCCGGGGTCAGCCCGGTGCTGAAGGGCACGGGCTGCACGACCACCGGCGAGTAGTCGTTCCAGAACGACCGGGCCACGCCGCGCGAGAGCAGAACACCCTGGCCGTAGGTCATCTGCGCATTCGACATCCAGACCTCGACGACCGCGCGGCCCAGGTTGACCGCCTTCGAGAACAGCGTCATCCAGACCTGCGGAAAGAAGGTGACGCCGGTCGGGCCGATGTTCCAGTCCGCGATCTTGATGGGCACCGAGGTGGCCGAGGCGTTGAACGTCGCAGTCGGACCGAACGGTCCCAGGATGTAGCTGGCGCCGAGCACCGGCACCTGCGGGGTGGGGATGACGCCGCTCGAGTTCAGCGAGGCGACACCGCTGGGTACCCCCACGCTGGCGTTCGGCAGCAGGAGGGCATCCTGGGTGGCCAGGTAGCCGGGCACCACGAAGGCGTTGAGGGCGGTGCCCACCGAGGTCTGGGAGGCCAGTGCGGCGATGGCCGTGGTGATCTGGCTCTGTACCGCACCCTGGGACACCGGCGCCGATTGTATCTGCTGATCGGTGTTGACCTTGTTGATGACATCGGTACCCCCGACGGGGAGGGCACCAACGTACTGAAATCCGGCCATATTAAATCACCTCCCTTTAATGCGGGTATTTGACGCCGTTGCCGAGCGCGGGCAGCACCAGAATCCAGTACTGCATGCCGGTGCCGTTGAAGGTGTAGCCCGATCCGGACCAGCAGCAGCAGCCGAGATTGAGGGTCAGCGGACCGATGATCGGTGGCCGGTTGGCCGGAGTCATCGGGGCCGGTGTGGTGGTACCCGCGCCGTACGGGATCAGCTCGTACCAGTTGGTGATCGAATCGTCGGCGGCGATGCCGGTGCCGTACACCAGGTTGGAGATGCCCGAGGGCGGCATCACCGTCAGCAGACCGAACACCCCGTTGCCGACGAACCGGGAGCCCGAGGGGTTGCTGGCCGTCTGTCCGGTGATGGCGGCGAACGGCATCGGATACCAGGGATAGCCGGGGTCGGGGATGGGGATGGAGGCCAGGATTTTCTCCTGGAGGTTGGTGGTGGTGCAGGTGTAGGAGTTCGAGCCGATCAGGTTCTGGGCGCCGGTGGAGTTCAGATCGTAGGCAATGGCCTGCCGGTTGGTGATCAGGGTCGGCAACTGGCCGGACGGAATGCTCAAGTCGGCAGCCGCCTTGGCGATACCGCTATTGGCTCCCAGTTGGGTCAGGGGCACATAGGCGGCATTGGCGGCGACCACCTGGGACTGGGTGGCATAAGCGGCCACGTGCTGGGTGATGTAGGCCTGCGAGACCAAACCGGCACTCTGAGCGGCGATCTGCTGGTCGATCCAGGTAGTGGTGACCAAATTGGCGTTGTTGTCGGCGTCTGCGTAGGCCTTGGTGGCCAGGACAGCCGCCGAGTCCGGATACCGGCCGACGTACTTGAAATTTGCCACTATCTCACTCCTCCTCGAGCATCCGGCGCTCGTCGAGAGCAGCGATGACCTGCTTCATACGCTGCACCGACGCGCTGTCCCGACCGGCGGGGAAACGGAGGGTGAGGTACAACTTGCGAATGCAGGTCGCGGTGAGGAAACAGCAGCCGACGACGTAGGGGGCGATGGCGAAGAAGCTGTAGGCACTGATCCCCCACTCCTTGAAGGCCGACAGTTCGTAGGCAAAAAGCATGAGGGCCATCGAGGCATTGCCGCCGAGCTGCAGGAATAGTCCCACGTACTTGTTGGGTAACACAAGACCGACCATGACCTCGGTCGTCCCCACCATATGACCTATCAACCAAATCTGATAGAAGAATTCTCCCATAACATCCTGAACCTGATTGGCTGGATGCTGACCTAATATGAATGAGAAAAATCCCCAGGCAAATAGGGTAATATAGTAGGGCCAGACGAAGAGCACCACGGTCTCGGTATCCAGTGCGTGAAGGAAACCGTTGCGAGCCCATCGCCAGAATCGCCGGGGCTTCATCTAGCTCCATGGGATGGGTACGGCCTGCAGAGCCGGATAGAAGGGCAGGATGTTCACCGTGGAGTCGCCCGAGAAGTTGGGGCACGTCAGCGTGATGTAGAGCGTGGTCGCGGTGGTCAGGGTGGACTGTAGATTCATCGACTGCGGGACCAGCAGGACCTGGCCGGTGGAGGTGCCCTGCGCCGGGTTGGCCGGATCAAAGACCTGGACCTGGGTGGTCGACGACGGTCCATACTCGCCGAAGGTCGGGAAGCTGAAGGCCTCACCGACACCGGCGCCGAAGCCCCAGCCCTGATACGAGGAACCGACGGCCGTTGCGTTGTTGGTGTCGTTCCATGTGGCCTGGGTGGTGGTGGTGCCACCGATGGTCTGGGTCAGGGTGAACTGACGCAGCTGGCCGGTCCCGAAGTTCCCTGCCGACAGCGTGTAGGTGGTCCCCGTGGCGTTGTGGTAACCGGGACCACTCTGGTCGCCGCCGATCTGGACCTCGCCCGAGGTACCGCCGCCCAGGCTGTAGTAGAGGTCGGCGTGATTGTCGTGCACCGCGCAGCGCACGTAGTAGGTGCCGGTGTCGTCCATCCGGACGTAGATGTCGTTGGTCGCGCCCCACTGGCCGCCGCCGTCGGAGCCGAGGGTGATCGACACCTGCTGGAAGGGACCAGTAGTGCGGGCAAACACCGGGTCCAGGCAGCGACAGCGGCAGGTGGCGAAGCCCCATCCGTTGCCGGACGGGAAGTTCCAGTTGGCTACCTGCGCGACCTGGGTACAGAAGGTGCCGAAGCCAGTGGATGAATAGTACTGAGCCCACTCCGAGCCATTGCCGAGCTGGACGTTGCTCACTGTGCCGAGGGGAGCGATGCCCCACTGGTACAGCTCACCGATCCCCGCACCCTGGGCGACCAGCGGGCCGGTAGGGGAACCGAGGTTGACGGTGACCTGCGGTGCGCACTGCGGGGTGTCTTTGTTGGTCGAGCCCTCGAGCATCCCGCTGACCAACAGCCGATAGCTGAAGCCGGGGTAGTTCACCGGCATGGTGAACACCTGCTGGGTGGAATTGGGAGCAGCCGGGACATTGGTCGGCGGATAGCTCGGCGGGGAGAACAGCGGAGCAGGCCACAGCTGGGTGGAGGGAGCGCCGATCAGGGACGGCGACACCTTGCCGTTGACATCCAGCGCGATCGGTCCGTTGGGAGTGCCGATCGATGCCAGGGCGACGTACGCAGCGTCCTGGCCCAGCACGTAGGCCGGGGTGGCCAGCCCGACCATCTGGCTGGCGGCATAGGTGTTGGTGGCAAACCCGGCCAGGTCGTTGGTGATCTCGGTGGTGGCTTGCCCGGAGGTGAGGTTGGCAGCCACCAGCGCGGTGATGTAGTCCAGGTTGACGATGTCCAGGCCCGCGTTGGGTCCGGTGTCATTCTGGGCCTCCGGCCCGGCGTATCTGAGCGTGGCGATGGCGACTCACCCTCCCGGCATGTTCTTTACGATGCGGTTGACATAGTCCGATCGCGCGGGCTGAGCATTGCCCTGCCAGTCGCTGGACGAGCCATTCTGACCGACGACCGTGGCCATCCAGGAGGCCTGTTGCTCGGGCGTACCTCCGTGCGGGAAGGGACCAGCCACCGAGGAACGATCCTTGAGCTGCTTGGACAATGCCTGAGCATGCTGGTCCAAGCTGCTTCCTGCCTGCCCGTCGGTGAATCCCAATGTAGGGGCGCCAGAGGGATTGTTGCCTTCGGCCGCCGAGAAGCCCGAGATCAGGGGGTACATCGACGGGTCCACTCCCGCGCGCTGCAAGGCCTGGGTCAGGTTCTGGCTCGGAGCACCGCCCCCGGGGCTGGCACTCGACATAGGCGCTCCCCCTCCGGCAGCCGGTGCACCCGACCCGAAGCTACCTCCGCCACTGGCGCCGGAGAAACCGTAGGCGCCGTCGGAGAGCCGTCCGTCGGCGACATTGGGCACCGTGGGGTAGTGCAGCATGCCGCCGGTAGGGGCGGTCATCGTGGGCTGTGCGGTGACCTTGGAGGGGTCGAAGTTGTTGACACCGACCGGGGTAGCGGTAGGAGTCGTGCTGGCACCGCCGATCCCGGTGGTGTTGACCGGCTCGTCGTCGTCCTTCTTTTTGCCGCTAGGACTGATGTTGCCGCCCGCAGACTCCTCGTCGGCGGTGATATACCAGGAGCCCGCTGTTCGTGGCTCGGGGACATACCAGCGGCTCGCCTGGACGGTCTGGGGGAAGCCGGGGGAGCGATCGAACCCGTGCTCGTCGGCGTCTTCCTGGTTGCGCTGGCCGAGGTTCTGCCAGATATCGCGGCGCTCGCGGGTGGTCTTGCCGGGCCACTGGTCGACGGCAGCCTGCTTGATCTCGACGACCTTCACGATGTTGGAGGGGTCGCGGCTGCCGTCGGGGGTGCAGCGCTCGCAGGCGTCAATGCCCTTGTCGAGGTGCTTGTCGCACACCGGGATATAGGCCATACCCTCGGAATGCAGGATCGACTGGGTCGCCGGAGCCTTGCAGTACTTGCACTTCTGCGGACCGGTTGGCTTGCCCGCCGTGTGCACCCAATCATGCAGACTCTGGTGGGTGCCGTCGCGAGAGACGACGACCGGAGCGCCGGGCATCGGGCCGCCGTTGGCGTAGTCCCGGAACTCCTGAGCGGTGTACCAGCTCGTCGCAGCCTGATGATGCTCCGGCGGAACGGTACCCTCGGGCTGGGTCGGACTGTGGTGGTTGACCCAGGCAGCCAACATGTCGGTCCACTCCGGCATGCTGCGGCTCATGAAAGCCTTGCGCCACAGCGGCGGCATGTCGTGGAACGACTGCGGATCGATGGCGGCCATACGGGTCTGAGCCGCCTCCGACTCGTGATTGATACCCATCGGCTTGAACCGGTCGTTATCGGCCTTGTGCTTGAGCCACACGACCGCCTGCACCTGCTTGGGGGTCAGGTGCTTGCGGGGGTCGGGCTCGGAGGCGTTGATCCGTCGGGTGGCATCCAGCAGGCCCCGATTGAAGACGTCATAGGTCTGCGGGTTGGAGGGGGACAGGCCGCTGGCGCCCTCGTCGTAGCCTTTGCGCACCCAGTCGCCATGCTGCATGCCCGACGCGCGCAGGTGATGCGAGTCGATGGTGCCGCCGAGGTCCTGGTGCTGGGTCCAGTCGTTGTTCGGATGCTGGTAGTAGCCGTCCTCGCTGATCGGGGTGTCGTCGAGGATGTTGCTCATGAAGTACTGGGTCTTCGGGCCGCCGAGGATGCGAGTGTACTCGTGCGGATCATCATCCCCGGCGCGCATGATCTGCTTGGCCCGGGTGACGTTCTTGCCGAGGGTGCCTCCGGCACCGGGCGCCAGGATGTCGCGCATCACCTCGGTGGGCCGGTAGCCGGTCTTCTTGTTGGCCGCGACCTGCCGAGCGTGGTCGGCCAGGATGGTATCCATCCCGTGATGCTGGATGTTACCGATCCATTGGTCACGCAGCGCGGGGTCGGAGAGGTCGTTGCCCTTCTTGAACGACAGACCACCATGCAGGTCGGCGAGATGGTGCAGGTCCTCAGTGGAAGTGCTGGGGTCTCGGCCGTTCTCGTTGCGGAAGTCGGCCAGAGCCTGCGGGTGGACATGCGAGACCTGCCAGTTGTGCTCGTTGTGCGCCGGGTTGTTCGGATCGTAGTTGAGCATGAAGTGACCGGCGTGACGCATGTTGTCGTCCCAGTCGGTCTGCGGACTGAACGCCGAACCGATGGCGACCGCCTTGGCCGGGGAGACACCGTGGTCGGCGCCGAGCTTGTTGAAGAAATCGTGGGCGGCCTTGTACCAGAGGCGGCCCTGCTGCTTCTGGCTGTCGTCGGCACCGTGGTAGTGGCTGACGACGTTGTTGACCATGTTCTCGTAGTTGTAGTGCTGCTTGTTGAGCTTGGCCGACGGATCGTTGACCGGGTCCAGGGGGGGCTCTTTCGGTCCGCGCAGCATGGTCATCGGCTCGCCGGGTGCCGGGGCGGAGAACGCGCCCTCGAGCATCACGCTGGACGCATCGAGTAGCCACTCGGCACTCTTGAGGTTGCCCGAATGGATGGTAAAATCATCCTCTTCAAAGTGCATGGTATTTTCCTTACCCCGTGACCGACACTCGCCACTGGTTGGTGGCCGGAGCGGAGGCGAATTCGATGGTGAGGGTATTCGGGCCCGTGATGGTGGGGCACGCCAAAACCTGGTTTCCCGAAGACATCTCTTTAATAAATACACCACAAATATCTGTAGTATTGAGATTGTGGGTGATCTGGGCGATCGTCGAGCCCGGGGGTACGAACCCGGAGTACTTGCGGGTCACAATCGAGGTGTCGACCGATACACCACCCGCTGTCACCGACAAGCCGCCGCCGGTGGCCACATTGACGGCCACCTGGTTGCTGTTGATGGTGATGCCGTTGCCCTGGGTATAGACGATCGGACCACCGGCCTGCAGAATCTTCGACCAGTTGTTCGCGGCAGTGTCGACGACGCCAGAGTTCGACGTCTCCTGCCAGACGGTGTTGGCCTGGGTCGCACCGGCGGATACCACGGCGATGGTGCCGCGCAGGAAGTAGCTACCGCTGGCGAAGTCGGTGGTCCTGATCCAAGCTCCGGACTGGACCACCCACAGGCCGTTGTTGGCGCTCGAGGGCTGCGCAGTGGCCAGCACCAGCGAGTTCAGCGGAGTGAGCACACCGTCGATGGACTGCTGACCGGCCAACGACGGAATGGCCGAGGTCGCCACGTAATTGACCTGCTGCTTGATCGCTACCGAGCCGACCAGGGCGGCCTGTACCTGGGTCGCTGACTGCAGCGGAGCGACGGCGTTGGTCAGTGCAGTGGTGGTGGCGAAGGTGGCCAGCTGGGCGGTCAGTCCGGTGACCTGAGAGGTCGGGATGGCCTGGTTCAGCGGCAGCGCGCCGACGTTGGCGGCCGTCAGGTTGACGATACCGCTCTGGCCGTTGACCTGGGTCACGGTGTTGGCCGGAGCGGGCATCAGAATCCAGTTGCCCAGCGTCGACGCGGGCAGCTGGGACAGGATGTAGGTGCCCTGGGCGCTGGAGGCGGTGATGACGCAGATGTCGCCGACGACGGCCGAGGACTGGGCCAGCATGCCCGCCTGATTGGAGGCGGTGAACACGTGGTTGATCTGCACCGTGGGCAGGTACTGGGACGGGATGACGCCACCGACCAGCGGGGCAAACCCGGCGAGCGCAGCGGTCAGGCCGGTCACCTGCGACTGCGGGATGCTAGGAAGATTGGCCAGCGGGACCAGGCCGCCAACCAAGGGAGCCAGACCGGCCAGCGCGGTCGTCAGGCCAGTGATCTGGGACTGCGGGATGTTGGGCAGCTCGTTGAGGGGGACGGTGCCGCTCACCAGGTCGGCCTTGGTGGCCTGCCCGTTCTGCAGCGCCGAGACCTGGGTGGACAGGTTGGCCACCGAGGCCTGGGTGGCCAGGGTCGCGACCGTCGACGACAGGGTATTGACCGAGGTCTGGGTGGCGGCCGCGTTGGCTACTGTCGATACCGCATTCAGGGCGCTCTGGGTGGCGGCGTTGCCGACGGCCGTGGACAGCGAGTTGAGCTGGGTGACCGTGGCGAACGTCGGCAGCTGGGCCTGGATGGCAGTGACCGCCGACTGGTTGGCCTTGGAGTTGACTGTGGTGGTTAGGGCATCCAGGGAGGCCTGGGGGGCCAGCGTCGCGATGGTGGTGTTGAGGGTGGCGATGTCACTGGCGTAAGCGGGCGCCGGGTCGGGGGCGTTGGCCTCGTTCCACTTCCGCAGCTGCAGGTGGCCGTTCGGAGTGATGTAGGCATAGGCCCACTCGTTGGCGCTGGCTCCGGCCGGGTTGTAGTAGTAGTTCCCGGTCGTGGTGTCGATGCCCCACGGGCTCTTGAGCTGGACGTTGTTGACGGTCTGGAAGGTCGCCGGGTTGGTGACGCCGGTGAAGGTGGTGGTGCCGTCGTACCAGACTGCCTTGATCGGGGAGCTGGAGGGAGTGCCGCCGCCAAGCAGGAAGGTGACATTGGACTGCAGGGTGGCGATCTGGGCGGCCTGGTTGCTGACCGTCGACGCCAGGGCAAACGTGTTCAGTGTGGTCTGCAGGTTGGTGACCTGGGAGATCGAGAGGGTCACCGGGTCCGACCCGGCTGCCGCGTGGGTGGCAGCATGCGCGGTGGGGGTGCGGGCGTTGGTTACCGACGCGTCAGTGAACGGGACCAGACCGGCGATCGCGGTGGACAGTCCGGTCACCTGAGTGATGGGGATAGAGGCACCGACGGCCAGGGCACCAACGTCGGCGGCCACCAGCACCACGTTCGGCCCCGGCTTGGAGTTGACGGTGTCCACCGAGCCCGTGCCGGAGGCGATGATGGTGCCGTCCTTGAGGGTGACCTCGTTCAGGCTGTTGACGTAGGCGACACCGGCGTCGAGCTTGGCGTGATTGACGTACCCCGCGCTCGGACCCGAGGTGTCGAGCATGACGTAGTTGGTGTTGCTCAGGATGCCCGAGACGGTGGTGTTCAGCGTGGCCAGCGCGGTGGTGGTGGCGTAGCCTGCCAGGGTGCTTGACAGCCCCTGAATCTGGGACTGCAGCACCACGCCGGTGGTGAGCGCGACAGCGCCCACGTCGGCGGCCGACAGGGTCAGGTTGCCGTTCTTGCCGTTGACCGAGATGACCGGCGACAGCAACGTCCAGTTGGACAGTGTGCTCGGCTGGGGGTTGGTGGGGCTGACGCCCATCAGCATGTAGACCGCGCCCGAGGTCCAGATGGCGATATCGCCGTAAGTCACCGGCGGGAGCGAGCCGTTGCTGGCGGTGGTCGAGAGCGCCAGCATGCCCGCCTGCCCCGACACCGGATAGACCTGGGGGATCAGGTACGGGGGAATCTGGGCCGCTGTGAGATATCCGCCGGTGAGGGTGGCGGTGGTAGCCAGGGTGGCCTGGGCCGCTGCCATCTGGGTCTGCAGCGTGATGATCTGGGCAAGCTGGGTAGCGTCGGCGGTCGACCGGGCGGTGGCCTCGGCCGTGATCGCGTTGGTGTCCTGAGCATGGTTGGAGGCGATGGTGCCGTTGAGGGTGGCTACAGCCGACGAGAGATTGGCGGCAGTCTGAGTCTGGACCGAGGCGATGTCTCCGGCCAGCGATGCCGATAGCGAGCTGTTGAGCGCACCGATGGCGGCCTGCCGGTTGGCGGTCTCGGTGGTGATCATGGCCGTGACAGCGGTCAGATCAGCAGCGTCGGCTACCGGGGTCCCGGTGGCGTCGACCACCTCACCCTGAGCATTGAGGGCGGCCACACCGTTGGCCACTCCGACCTGGGACTGCTGGACGTAGTTGGTGCCGGAGATGACGTTGCCGAGGCTCTGTAGCTCGTCGAAGGTGCAGTCCTGCGCGGGCATCGCGAATTCTGCGGAGAATGTACGGCCGGTGATGCCGCCCTCACGCCATTCGGCACGATACAAAACAGGTTCAGTCAAACCTGCTGCATAGCTCGGCACCAGGTTAAATGAGACGGTGTTGGCGGTGTCATTCAGAACGACCGACTGTGCCTGCACACCGCCGACAAACGTGCCCTGGTTCGGAAAGCTCGGGCTGGCCAGCGGGATGACCGCGACTTCCATCTCCTGCGGGACCTGCTGATCATTGCTCCAGGTGACCGAACGGGGGAACGAGAAGGTCAGCCGGTTGGTAAGCAGCGTCACTCCGGGGCTCCTGACGGTCGGCGGTCGATCAACCATTCCGTCGAGAGCGGGCAAGAGCTACAGCGTCAGGACCATTTCCTTACCGTCCCGGGTGCCATCCATGGGCTCGTGCTTGGGGCACAGACAGGGGATCGGCTCACCGACAACGGTCCACCCCGTGCTGACGTGACAGATGCCCGTCTTGCGCGTGGTGTGTGCTGACTTGTTGTGGCCGCAGTGCTTGCACGGCATCGGGGCGGGCATCAGGCCTCAGCCTCCCAGTACACGGTGACCCGTCTTTCGCTGCAGCTGCGACCATTTGCCGACCTGTTGATAGCTCCAGCCCATTCCGGGCAGCCGGGCACGCAGACGGCGGGGACTCATGCCGACGGTTGCTGCCACATCGGCGTAGGACGCTCCGTCGAGCAACAACTGTCGGGCCTGCTCGATCATCTCCTCGGTGATGTAGGGAGCGACGTAGTCGGCATGCACCTCGGCCCGACGTCGTATCCGGGTCACCGAGCGCTTCTTGACGCCGAGTATCTCGCTGATCTCTTGAGCACTGCGACCCTCCCGGGTCAGCTGAACTACCCGGCGTCGACGAATGAGGTCCTGTTCGGTGGCGCCCATCAGCCCAGCACCAGCCAGAAGACGAAAGTCAAAGCCAGCATTACTCCGATGGGCCACAGGGGCATTCGGGCGGGCGCCTCTATATTCCTCACTCTTCGTCCCCATCCTTTAATGCCTGGAAATGCTTATCGCACAAATAATCTTCATGGAGCATTTCCGTTGCTACATCCTGACATAAAGCACACCTATGGAAGAGAATCATGGTCGCTCCACGATCCGGCCATCCTGGGTGACGAAGGGCTCGGTCCGGGCCTTGTTCTCGGCCTGGTACCGGGCGAAGGCATCGTCGTCGGGGTCCGGCGGGGGATCGGTCATCTTGCCGCCGGTGACCGGGTTGTCCTGGGTCTTCATCCAGGCGATCCAGGCCGGGATGCCGATCTTGGCCTTGAGGGCCTCGGTGAGGGCGGCGTTCTCCTGCAGCATGATGGCGATGGCTTCGCGCCGGGCGACGATGTGCTTCTTCATCGTCTCGACGTCGTCGGGGAATGGGGCGGTCATACGTCTCGCCATTCGTGACTGGTGCAAAAGAAGAGTCGCTCGATGCGGGTTCCCTCGGGGTGTGGCCGGAGAACCGGCTCATCGGGGGTGCCGATGTTTTCTATCTCCGGAAGGCCATAAAGCTCATCTTCCAGAGTGGTCTCGAATGACGATCCATCAGGCAGGGTAACTCGCCAGTACGGCTGCGAGCGCTCGCTCTTCTCCCCAACCCCTAGCCCGCTGACATCAAAAGCCTGGGCCACGAGCGCCGGGTTGGATGCAGCGCTCATAGAGATGGCGTCGAAATAGACCCTGTGCATCAGCACCGCGTGGCCATCAGAAAATGCCGCCTCGACGAACTCGCAGCCATCTTCGTCCTGGTAAACACGCACTTTGCCGACGGTCAGTTTCTCGCCGGGCATCGGCGGCCGATATTCGTCGCTCATGGTCGTCCGTACGCCGGGAGGCAAATAGGGCAGGAGGACATCGGGAAGGGCCAGTCCGGGTCTTTCTCCGGCGGACTGTAGTCCTCGCCGAAGACCACGCAGGCGACACCGAAGGAGCGCCCACAACCGATACAGCGGGGTCCAGAGCCCATCCACACCTGCGTGAGGCTGTCTCGATGCCAACCATTGAGCCACGGCAGGTCATCGAGTTCGACCTCCGGAACCTGCTTGGCCTCCTCGCGCTCTCGGCTGAGCCGGGCCATGCGCTCTTCCCAGGTCTCGCCCGGACGACGCTCGCTCAATTCCAGTCCCCGGTCCGGGGGTCTATGTGCTCCAGACAGCGTGCAGTGAAATCCGGGTCTTCTCCCCTCAGGCGGGCACGAAAACGATTCCAGTACACATGCATATCGGCGAACCACCATCTGACCCTGGTACTCATCCTCATAGGTACTGCCCCACTCCCCCGGCGACGGCGGTAGAGGTGATCTTCTTGCTGTCGTCGCGCTGGTACTCCATGAGTTCGGCAAGGGTCATGGCTTCGGTGGGCAGGACCACGCCGGTTCCGGTCAGCCGAGAGCGCACCTCGTCGGTAGACAATTCGGTGAACTCAATTTGGGCAAGGCACCGGCCGGGACGGGTCACCGCCGGGTGCAGTTTGCCTACCGGCTCATTGGTGGTGAGCAGGAACAGCGTGCGTGCACCCTGACCGAGGATGCCGTCGGAGAAGTTTAGCAGGCGTCCCATATCGGAGTTGCCGCCCTGATGATCGTGCAGGAAGCCGTCGGAGTCTTCGGCCACCACCAGACGCCAGCGCTTGGAGTCCGAGCCCGCGACCGACAGCAGATAGCCCGGATGGGCGAACAGCTGCTCGGGGTCGGAAATGATGTGGATGTCGCACCACTCGCTCCACTCGGTGGCCAGGGTGCGGATCGCGGTGGTCTTGCCGGTCCCGGGAGGGCCATACCAGAGGATGATGCGCGGGATGACCTCGCCCTCGGGCTGGTCCATCTTCATGATCTCCGACAGCGACCTGGCGACACCGAACGAGTAATTGCGCTCGATGTCGACCCAGCTCTGGATGCTGATGTCCTTGGACAGATGAGCCGGTCCGGTAGCGGTGAGGTACCAGACGCCAACCTCAACCCGGTCGGGCGTGAGTTCGAGCTGTGGGACCTGATTGATGATGTTCAGGGCCGTCAGGTCGGCCATCGCGAGGTCTTCGGCCGCCACGGCCACGTAGACGGTGCCGCAGTAGAACTTCAGGTAGATTTTCCTGGTCGTACCCGCCGAGGCCATCAGAGCCGAGTGGCGCTTGCCCTGGCGATAGGACCGCTCAACAACAGCCCCCTGCGGCAGCAGGTCCTTCAGGTCATTCGAGGAGAGTTCAGCGCCGGTGTCCTCCCAGTGCGACGCCGTGTGCAGCATCTTCTCCTTGGCCACCCACATGAAGTCGGCGAGGAAATTGTGCTCGACCGGGGGGAGGGAACTTCCCTGGAAGCTAATTCCCTCTATGACGTTTTGATTCACCTTAATTGTTGTCTCCTTCTTTTAGCTCACGGTCTTTGATCCATAGTCCAGCTATTGACGAGATGCTTCTCTCGCCACTCCCGGGCCCGCACCACATCCTCGCGATTGAGGATGCCGATCAGCTCGGTGATGAGGTCATCAGCCACCGAGCACATACCTGAAAAATGCATAGAAGATGACACCGGTCGCAGCCGCCCATCCCAGGTCTGCGATGCTGGCCCATCCCTTATCCGAGATGACCGAGCACGTCTCCGCGAGGATCATCGGCGCACCGGCGATCGACTGTGCGGACCGCCGGTCTTGGCTGAACGGGGCGTCTCGGGTGCCGCTGATCGGTCGTGCGGGCCGCCGGTCTTGGCTGTTGCTACGGTCTCCACCTCGAGCGCGTCGAAGACGTACTCTACGACCTCGCCATGACCGTTCATGCCGGTGAGGCAAACGCGCTCGCAGGCGTGTTCGTAGAAGTACACCGCGATGGCGGTACCGATGAAGCCGGTGTGCTTGTTGCGATACTTCTGACCGAGCACGATATCGGTATCGAACGACGACTTTTTCTTGTCGCCAAACACGGGCATATTTGTCTCCTTCTTGAGTCGACTGCATGGCAAAAGTTCACTAGGGATCATAGCACCCCCGCGAGGTACGAGTGGACATGTACCATAGGAAAATCCCCCAAATCCTTTTGTTGCCTTACCCTCCGTTCGACAAAGGGTGCAGAAATAGCTGTCCCCCGGCTGAATGTCATCGCTCATTGCAATGCCCGCAACTTGATGCGCAGGTTGTCGTAGGCCTGCTGGGTAGTAGCCCCTTCGCCCCTCAACAAGCTCGGCCGATGAAAGCAACTCACCAAATGCTGATTATCTTCGGTGACGACCATCTTAAAGGACTGGATACCCAGAGGGCCGATATCGGTCGCATAGACGTTGTCGGGCCATTGGGCCACGGGCAAGCTGTCACTCATGTCGTCGCTCACAGCCACACCACCGACGCCACATTGATCGCCATGTGGACGAGGTTGTCGACGATGATGACCAACCAGACGGCGAGCCAGTCCGGGCGATCGAGACCGTGGCCGGTCGCGGTATGCGGCGGCCGGTAGGCGTAGGGCGCGAGCTGATTCTTGAACCACACGAGGTGCCGGGCCAGGGAGAAGTGATCGATTACCGCGTGCGTGAGCGTGAGGGTCAGCCAGGCGTACGCGGGCCACGGCGCCAGCTGCACCACGGGAAGGAACGGGATGCCGTAGGTCAGGCCGTGGATCAAGGCCACCAGCGGACTCTTGGTCTTCTGGGTGGCCATCCAATCGGATTGGATTACGTAGTCCCCGACCATGTGGGCCATCAGGCACAGGACGAAGGCGTTGACGATGGTCTGAGTCATAGGGTCGCCTCATGAACCTCGCGGAGGTGCTTCACGCTCTCCCGCAGAACCATGTCCTCCTGCCCCCGCATGACGACGGGACACTTCGCGCACTCGAAGACGATGATCTTGGGCTGTTCGGGCCCGGTAGAGGTGATCATCAGCAGTAAATTCCTGGCGGGTTCCAGCCAGCGGCTCTCTCCGCATCGGCGAATCGCTGATACTCGCTGTTGTTCTGGTCGCGGCAGGGATACTCGCCGCGAGGGAACTGATCGGAGTAGGCCTTCTGGTGGTCCAGCCGGGCCTGCCTCTCCTCGTCGGTCAGAGCCAGGAACTGCTCTCGGGTGAGGTCGGGGATGCGCTCAACCGGCGGCGGACAGGGCGCAGTTTCGGCAAGCTGAGGAGCATTGGCATACCCGTCGGTCCGAATCTTGTAGATCGACGGGAGGCCACCGATGATCAATCCTCTAAGCAGGTGCTCACGCTCGCGGAAGGCCTCGTCGTAGTCGGGGAATGGCCCGGCCTCGGGCTTCTCGCCCAGATATACCCAGTACCTCATCCGATGCTCCTTCGGTGCACCACGTGCTTGGTCTCGTACATGTCGGAGGTCGACTTGTGCTCCGGGAAGAACACCGGCTGACCCTGAATCTTGAAAATCTCCATCGACTCGTGGCGTTCGGCCAACATGACGCAGTCGAAGACCCAGCGGGTCCATGACGGCTCATCGAGCAATCGGGCTGGCACCTCGAAGTCGTGGATCAGGAAGACGGCGACGCCGGGAGTGGCGTGGTCCTCGGCCTGGAAGCGGATACGCAGGGTCAGGCCCTCCCCGCCCACCTCGCGCTCGTAGAAGTCCAGAGTGAACGACCAATCCTTGTAGGTCAGATCATCGACCACGTCCTTGAGCGCGTGCGGATAGGGGGCGGTTTGCCACATCTGCTCAGTCATCATCTACCTCCTGCCATTCCCAATCGGGCTCTTGGTCCGGTCCGCCGGGGAGGTAGACCGCCGGAGTGGCGACAAGCCGACGAACACCCATCTCGGTCGGCGCCATATCCATGTCGATCAGTTCAGTGACGACGTTGTGGATATCGCAGAGGAGCAGAGAGCCGTCTACGCGCTCCCTGAGCGGATGCTGGACGGTGAAAAAGCCCTCGCCATGGAACTTCACCAGGTGCTCGGTTTCGCTGTCCTGAAGGAGCTTGTGAGCCGTATCCGGCGCCGGACAACCGGTGGCAAGACAGGTCAGCTCATTGGCCGACACGGTCAGGTACTGCTGACCGCATGCCGGGCAATGGCCACGCACTTCGAAATCAGATTCGTCACACAGTCCCATCAGTCCTCCTCGTCGTAGTGGGTGCCGATCTTGTTGGGGCGCACGCGCAATTCCCGCTGGAACACCGTGCTCAGCCCGGACTGGTCAGGGCAACCGCACTCCAGGCAGCCCTCACCGTCCCACGGATGCACCGGATGGGCGCAGTCGTAGCACTTCACTTCGGGTCCGCCTGTTCGATGGCCTGATTGACAATGTGCGTTGCCAGCCTCTGGGCGATGGTCTCGTCCAGACAGGCCTCGGTGAGATCGCCGAGGATCAACATGACGCTCTGGATGGCCTCCGGCCGCCCCGGGAAATCATCGGTGCAGCTCATCAGTGAACCGTGGTGAACGCACAGCGCAAAGTCGCGTGCGTGACCTTTGGGCTTGATGCATGTGCAGCATCCGTCCACCGAATAGCTCAGACACAGGGGGCTCTCGGGCTGAGCATCACGCCACTGCTTCAAGCGCTCTTTACCAACGTCGCCCCGGAAGCAATCGGGGTCCTGGATGATGCCCGCCTGGCTGGTGGTGCACAGGCCTTTGCACCACTCCTCGGCTTCCGCGCAGGTCGTGGGGTAGAGGTTACTCATGATGTCAGCTCTGATACGTCGATGATGTCGAATTGGTCGCTGGTGACCGGCGCCGAGTCGTAACACACACACCAGCAGCCCTTCACCGAGCACGGGAGTATCTCGAAGATCGGGATGAAGACGTGGGCCTCGTGGGAGTGATTGCATCGGCAGCTCACCTCGGTTCGCCTTCGGGTGTATCGACGTCGGGCACCGGGATGTTCAGATTGATGCAGGCCTCCCGGAAGGTAATGCGCCCCTTCGCGAGCTTCCGGCATACCTCTTTCAATCGGGGATGCTCGTAGGCCCGCATGTTCAGGATCAGCGACTGATCCTCGAGGCGGTCGCGGTTGATTGACCGCGTGTGATGAAGCTGCTGAATGAGGCCCTGGCTGTCGGGCTTGTCCTCGATCATCTCCTCGGTCACCACGAAGTTGCTCGGGTCCGGCATCTGCGGAGCCCAGCTCATCAGATCGCGAAATGGCGTCACCCTGTTGGTGTAGTCGTCGACGGCTCGGACGAGGGCATCACGGCGCTGTGTGCTGGAGGTGTCATCGTTGGCCAGCTCGAGCGCTTTGATGACGTCGGCGAACGGCGGACAGGCCTTCTCGAGCCGCTGCAGCCGGTCGCACCAGTCTTTCAGATCGGCGGCCACCTTGCTCATTGGAAACTCCTCGAGCAGCTGGTCACGCAGCTCGAACAGCGCCCACCGGTGATTGGCGGTCTCACCCAGATCATCCAGGGTCCAGCTGATCATTCATCCTCCGCGAGTACTTCGTTGAGGAGGGCGGTCAGAATGGGAGCGGAGTCGATCTCCACCCATCGGCCCTCACCACCCCGGGAATTGCGCTCGATACGCACCTCAAGATGAGTCAGGTCGGGTGTGAAGCGAACCTCATAGAACTGCCCTACTGGGTCGCTGGAGGGGAGCTTCTCATTAGCCGCATCGAGGATGCCTCGCCAAATCGAGTAGTTGCTCACGTCACCAGTCCCGCTACGTGAGCCGCCGAGGTGTAGTCGCGCGTCCCCACGTGGGCACTGTTGACCGCCGTGGAAGCAATCTGCCCGGCCAGGGCACGGGTGAGCCCGGGGCTCTCCTCCATCAGGATGTCGGCAATCTTCTCGATGTAGACCGACGCCGGGGGGGGACGTAGGGCACCGGATTGTCCTCCGGCTTGACCAAACGCTCACGCTCGGAGCACCAGACCAGCTCGCCCCGGAAGTGTATCATGGCCAGATCGTTGAGGCTGTGCTCACCCCAACCGAAACGCTTGCGGTCGGCCTCATCCGGGAATTCCGGCTTGGGATCAACCCGGGTGCTGGGGGAGAGAAAAAACTCGACCCGCTTCAGGATGTGCCCCTTGACTATCTCGGCGGCATGGTCCCCGCAAAGAGAAGAGTCTGAACCCGGCATCGAATAGCTCTCCGTCATCTTCTCCGGATGGCCCCACTGCATCCGGGACGGCCATTCCTCCATCCCGCTCTGATAGCTGACCCAGAGGTGTTCGCGGCCGCGCGTGAAGCGAAGAAAAACATCGCCACTGATGGCCGTGACCCGTTCACTTTGACTCTGCAGCCACCACCCGCCCCTCTCGGCCTGAGTCTGCACCCTCCGGGCGACCAGACTGAACTCGGTGAACTTGGCCATTCGTTGTCTCCTTCAATTTTCCTACTATGTCTTCCAAGTGTACCGCAGAACTATCCCAATTTGAATGGGGTCCGAAAACCCAAGCCTTTCTGATCTCCGGCAGGGCAGCGCCCGAAGGATCACAGTCGGCGGTCATCAGCGCGGTAGTGCCATTACGGGGACCATCCCGATGCACGATGATGGTCGGCCCATCCCGGTGCTCCACGATCGAGGGGAAGGCATAGCTCACCTCGGTGGGCACGTCCTGGGCGCGTGTGAGGCTACCGCGCGCATGGCCGTAATAGCCATCGCCCGTCCGGCGATGATTGGCGATGTTCATCATGTAGGTGATGCCCTCGTCGATCGGGTGAGCATCGACCCGGCCGTTGCCCTCCCCGCAGTAGAACTTGCGCAGATAGTCGGCATGGCCGAGCAGGTGACGGTGCATCGCATAGCCCTGGGCGCTCAGGAACTCCGGCAGCATGATCCAGTGAGCACCGAGCATCTGGGCGCGCGGGACCAGGGTAGCGATCCCCTGCTGCCAGTGTGGTGGCCGTCCCCGACCGAGATACAAGCTCACGATGTCGGTGGGGGCGTGAACGAGAGCGGCCTCGAGCTGAGGCCGGAAGCCCTCGCACAGAAGGACGTCGTCTTCGAGGACCACACCCCATTCGCTGCCGAGGTCGTAGAGCCATCTCCAGGCCGCGAGGTGATTGTGGGCTGGTCCTACCCCCTGGTCCCAGCAGATGGCGTCAGCGTGGACGTGGGCGGCCAGCTTGGTGGCCATCTCGGCGCGCTTATGGTGAGCGACGATGACGATGGGGATCAGCTGAGTTTCCCCAGCACCGGCTCGGTCATCCGGAGATCGTGACCTGACGACAGAAAGTCGTCGAATGACCCTCGAACCGCTGCGTGATCTCCACCTCGTAGGCGAGCGGCCGCACAGCGGTCACCGACTCGTTGGATTTGAGACCCAGTAGGCCGGACAGCGATGCGCCGAGCTGCTCGGAGGGCAATTTGATCTCGCCCTCCCGGGGCTCTGTGTAGATGTCGTCGTCCCTATCCATCAGTCTTCCTCACTTCGTCGTAGGTCAATAGCTGGCCCTGATAGGTCAGCGGCCGGAAGCCCTTGTCGATCCAGTCCTGCAGGAAGTGATCGTGATCCTCGGAAGAAACGGTGGCCTGCCGAAGCATCTCGCGGCTGACGAGAGTCCGGCTCTTTCCGTTATCGGAGACGAACCACACGTGATTGCCCTTGGGCCGGATAATCATGGTGCCGGTGTGTTCCGGACCTCCCGGAATCGACCACTTCACGCGGACCCTGATGTCGCCGGGCATCACAGCCTCCGATACCGGGCAACAGGATCGCTGAGGATGTAAACCTGGCCACAGGTCGCACAGGACACCGTATACAAAAGGAATGGACCGGATATTAGTGATTTCGCCCAGCTGGTGAGACATGGGGTGCATTTAAATCTGGTGCATCCGCACTCGAGAACCGCATGCCATTCGGCAGGATGATCACACGGGGTATGGCTGGTCCACCCGTAGTTGCCCTGGCATGCCAGCTCGTGGCTGACGAGTTCCTCGATGTCGACGTCCGGCAGGACGGCCGTGGTCACTTCAGCAGTCCCTGCACGGCGGCGTAATAGGGCGCCTTGGGGGTGTTGGGGGCGCTCAGGATGCCGTACGCACCGCCATCATCGGCCGTGTCGTCCTGGAAGCAGAACGCGTAGATGCTGTCCAGGTTGGCGTTGTTGCGCAACTCGGCCATCTGCGCGGGCAGATAGGCGGCTGCCTGAGCCGCTGGCGTGCGATTGGTGTCCCACCCGACCTCGGTGAAGGCGATCGGACGCCAGTCGCCGTGCTGGGCCCTGAGGGTCTGCAATGCCTGCACCTGAGCGAGCCCGAACGGGTTGGTGGCCGGGTCGGCCCAGTTACCCGACGCATCCAGGCTGTACGGGTGATAGGCGAAGATGTCGTAGTCGTTCTTCTCCCCGGCCGCGTAGAGCTGAGTGAGCCAGGTGACCGGCGAGTAGTTGGTGAACATGAAGAACGGACGGTCGACGTAGGCCGCGAGCCCGGCGTGCATGACCTTGGAGCCCTTGGCCCGGATGATGGGGGCAGCGGTGCGAAGGAAGCCCAGATAGGTCGCCGGGGTGCCCACCCCGAAGTTCCAGATGTTCGGCTCGTTCCACACCTCGTAGGTGGGGATGGTGCCGAAGATGTTGACCACGTTCTGTACGAAGGTGCCCCACGTGCCGAGGCTGGCATCGGAGAACCAGGGCTTGTTGCAGCCCAGCACCGGCAACGGGGTCAGGTTGTGCTTGGCCAGGGCAGTGGCCACCCGATACACCGGCGTGTAGTCGATCGGCCCCCACCAGTTGGTCATGGCTCCCCAGTTGACAGAGAACCGGACATGGGTGAATCCGAACGCGGCGATGCTGGTGCAGACGGCGTCCAGATCGGCGGCCGACAACTTGGTCAGGTTGGACTGGTTGGTGCCAAGGATGGTCATTCGGTCCTCAGCTTGATCTCGCCGTCGGAGAGCACGTCCCAGGTGGCCTTGTAGTTGCCACCCACGACCCATTCTTCGACCCACCAGGCGTCGTAGGGCCATTGCCCGTCCTCGTCGGCGTTCGGCCGCTCACGACAGCGCTGGACGGCCTCGTCGCGGCGATAAAAGGCCCCGAGGCACTGCACCGTGTCATAGGCCTTGGAGGCGTGGGCTAAGAAGACCGACGGGCCGATCGTTTGCGGGGATGGGGTAGGCAAGACCACGGTGGTCTTAGCAGTATTCAGGCGAAGCCCACTGACACGGGACACAAGCAAGTTGTCGTTGTCGTAGCCAAGATCAATGATCTCTAGAGTCCGAGGCATTTTGTGACCGTTGATCTCGACGACCTCGTCTCCGATCGGCGTAAGCATGATGGCGGTGGTGTCATAGACCCGAACGCGCAAATGGTCGGCCGGAGACCTGACAATCCTCTGCAGGCGAAGAGTGCCCCGGGACAATCCCTCGCGGATAAAGGCCAACGGTGTGGTGTCTTTGGTGCCCTCGGCCCATAGCCCCTCATTCCAGAGGTCATAGAACTGCATCCGGGAGCCGGGCAGGATCATCAGGTAGGCCAACCGTCGCTCGGGCTCTACCTGGAGCAGGGTGAGGAATCCCACGCCGCCTGTACTCATGTGTCCTCCCGGTGCTTTTTCACCAGCTCATCAAAGTCCTTCTTGAATCCCTCCCAGTTTACCTTACGCCAATTCAATGCGTCTTCGGAATTGAGATAATTCTTGAAGTACTCCTCTACGTCATCCAACGTTGGTGGCTCTGGTGGAGGTTTGGGTCGCCGGACATACGGCACCAGGTAGCGATGGACCTCGCCATCCACCAGGTCGCGGTAGTAATCGAGACTATGAAGCTGACCGGCGACCAGGTCGCTGATCATCGTCTCGAGGTCATTCCGGTCATTGCCTCCGGCGAACAGCACAGCACCTTCGTCCTCGGTGAGGTCCAGCAACTCCTCGGCCAAGATGGAAACATGCGCACCAGGACGACCGTCGTCGTGAAACCAGAGGTCGTCTTTCTCACCCTGAGACCAGCCCTCTTCGGGGCCATAGAGAGCAGTAGCCCATCCGGCATAGCAGCCGACGGTGCCGCATTCCCCGGCACGACCCTCAAGCCATGCAGCCTGCACATGCTGGTCGGGATGATTCTTGAGGAACTCCAGCGTTCCCTGGAGACGCTCGGTGTTAGCCATCAGCGGACTCGATGGTGTTCTGGCCCGTGTCGAGGGCGTGAGCCACGTCTCTGATGGCGATCTTCATGACCTCGGGGGAACGCTGGTCGTACGCCTGCTGCAGATGGAGCAGGCGATTGGATGCCGACGCCATCGACTCCTGCAGCCGGGCGATGATGGAGGACTGCAGCGCGATGGTCTTCTTCTCGGACTCGGACTTCTGAGTCTCCACCGGCTGCGTCTCGAGCCATGTCATCAGCTGGCCTTGCAACTGCCCGTAAACGGCTCCCTCACCATCGGTAAAACACGCGGAGAGAGTGTGGGCTGGCGTCCCCGGCCGAACGCGGTGGATCGACCACAAACGACCATCACTGAAACACACCCGAATGTGCTCGTCGCCCCGGCTGAGCACAAACTCATTGGGGCGCCGGGAGTACGTCCATCCGTTGCTGTCGAGGAGCACGGTGTCCAGCCAACTTCTTGTCGAACGGGAAGGCGAACCAGTGGTTCATGTTGAAGCGCTTGGTCCTGCGGACTGCGTCCCTGCGGACCTCGTGACGAACCGCCTTGAGCAGCTCGATGTTGCGGGTGGGCATGGATTGTCTCCTTCTGTGTTGGATTTATCTCCACCATCCTATCATGGGTGGTGGCTTTCTTAAAGCTCTTTTCGGATGTGCTGGATGGCCTTGCGAGCCATCCTGAGATAGAACGCCCGTCCCGGCACGCTGACCGACGAGTCAATCGACAGCTTCAGAGCTTCCTCGGCGTAGTCGAACAAGGCCTCGATGCTCTGACCAAGGAGTGACTCGGCATCCTGGTTGCGCTCGGTCGGAGAATCCTTGATCTTCTCTTCGCTTTTTGCCTCCGGCGCATCGGTATCGACCTGGGGGTTTGGAGGGGTTGTCCTGGGAGAATGCGCTTTTTCGTACTCGGCGAGCTTCGCCTTAAGCGCATCGAGTTCGGTGACCTGGGCTTTTGTCTCCGGCTTCTCCTCGGCATATGTGTTGACCTGGGGCTCAGCAGAATCCGGGCCCTCGACTGCGACGTCGTTTTCGGCCACAAACCGGTCTGCATCGACCGATTCGTTTGCTGTAATGAGTCCGCCATCATTAAACACGTGGCCACTGCCACTGGTCTTACCAATATGGCTTTCGCTACTGATGCCAGGGTTGTATCGTGCATTCGGGTTGCCGGGAGACCCGACGTTGTCGCCCGGTGCTCGGTTCCGGAATATGCCATAGCCACGCCTGCGCAGTTCGTCGATCATCTCGTTGGTGCCCAACTGCTCCGAACGCTTGTTGACCAACAAGAAGTCATTGGCAGCCTGCACGATGTCCTCGTCCCGGCGGAAGGGCGGCGGCGAGGTACCGGGGTCCTGGGGCTTCACATATGTGGGATCGGTGAACTCCTTGTCCAGCTCGGGATTACGGCCCAACCGCTCCTGAATACCGGTCATGAAACGCTCGATGAGCTGCTCGATCTCGTACGGCTGGCTGTTGATGCGCTCGTTGACGATGGCAGCCAAAGCTTCCCACCGGGCCTGGTGCTTGGGCTTGATGACGCCCCAGTAGACCGACGGGGTGGTCTCGCGGTTGGGGCGAGTGCTTTCCCACGCCTCATACAAGTCCTGGCCGGTGTACTTCGGGCCGGTATTGGTCTTGGCGTGGATGGGAACGACGACAGGTGACATGTCAGGTCCTATTCGGTGTTTGTGCTGGTAGAAGGTTCGAGGGCTTCGAAGCGGTTGGCCTCGGCGACGATGTTGCGCCAGGCGCGATGGTGCTCGACGACACCCCGGTAACGGCTGGTGTCGAAGATGATGGCCCGAGCCACCTCATGACCGTCCAGGCGTAGCTTCCAGCCCTTCTGATCGCCCTCCAGGGGCACGATGACGTACTCGGCACCATGAGCACCCACAGCCCGCAGGCAGCGCGGATGGAGGGGCATCTGGGTCCATTGCAGGCGCATCACAAGCTCCTCAGGGAGTCGGCTGCAGCAAGCGCTTCGGCAGCGGTTTCTTTCGATGTCACCGCAGCTCGGAGTATGTTAATGGCCTTGATGACGCTGGCGATCTCCTTCTCGGCGTCGACCTGCTGTTCGTGCCACATGTCCTGCTGTCGGCGCAGCATCTCCTGCTGGAGGAGGGCGTTGGCGCGGACATCGGTCGAGTGATCGAGCCGGTCGTTGAGGACCTGGAGCGCAAGGGCGAAGTCGTTGTTGCTCATTTGCCTTGATCCTTTTTCTGTGGTGTCAGGCTCAGAGTATATCTCTCCTGCACCGGATCATAGAGGGCATTGATGAAGGGGGTCTCCTGCAGACGACCGAGGATGTTGGCCGGGGTAACCCTCAGGAGCTGCAGGAATACGTGCATAGAGGAGCCTTCGACCACAATGGGCCACGGATAGCTCATATCGATCATGGGCGTGTGCACGGTGACGTAGCCGGACCACATCAGGGGTCGCGGTGGTGGGGGCAATGGGTCGCTGTCATGCAGGGATGCCACTTCCTGAGGCTGTGCGCCACGCAGAGCAACGAAATAGACCGGGCTGTAGTGAGAGGCCCACATGACGCATCGGACCTCTGTGATGAGACCATCGGGTATTCCGGTGATGACACTGAACTCGTCGATGTCGACTATCGGCTCGCTGGACTGTCGATAGGTCTGTGGGAGTGATGTGGGTTTGGGTGTGGTCGATTTACCCTTGTCCCTTTTAAACTTTCGGTGCTTACCTGGCATGAGCTTTTCCTGTAATGTAGTGGCTTTTTTCTGGCCATTTAAGCGGAAACAATATCAGGAATTATGGCCTTTATTCAGCAACGATACGGTTTTGGGTGGGGGTCTTTCGATGGGGTAATGAATGTGATTACGTGTTGACTTCGGGTGGTCCTGGAGTGGGATCGCCCATTTTCATGGTGGTGTCATCGTCAAAGTCGTTGGCTCCGACGTTGTCACATGGCCACAGCGGCCCGCAGGCTCCGCAGCGCACGTAACGATGCTTGAGGGTGTCGTAGTGAGGATGGCCGCAGTCGATGCATGCCGAGGTGTGGGTGGCTTCCTGGGCGTCGATGGGGAGTACCCGGCCGTAAATGTTGGTCTTCATAAGTCGGGGTCGGGTGAGGCGATGTCCAGCTCGATCTCCTTGAGCAGGATCATGTAGCGAGCCTCTTCGAGGAGATAGGTGTTGGCCTCGAGCTGAGTCTTCAGCTCGGCGATCTCCGGGGTGTAGTCGGTGGGCCTGCGAAAGGCCTCCCGGCCCTCGTCGCGCGATCCTCCCTTGTCGAGCACGAGGAATCGTTGATAGTCACGTGCCCGCGCATCGCTCTCGCGCTTTCGCTTCAGGATGCCTTCCAGATGGGTGATCTCCCGGTGGATGGCTCCGGATCGGTATCTCCAGTGAGCTAATTCTTCGGCAGTACTCATCGAGACCGGACCTCGAAGAGATGCCAGACCAGGCCATTGGGGGTGACTACGGTGCCGATGAACCAATCGGGACTGGTGGTGTAGGGGTCGACTTTATTGGGGATGGGGTTACCGGTGCCGATGATACCGATATGACCGGCGTGCAGATCACCGGCGAACATGGGATAAGCATCGGACACCGGCGGTTCGGGTTGGATATGCCCGGATGGGAAAATAGGTTGAGTCAGGCTGTTTTTGGTCATCGCTTAGTCCGTATCCGGATGAGATTGGAGACCACCGGCTCGATCACCAAAGAATCACCACCGCTGATCTCGAGATAGTGGTCCTCGGGGTATTCACGCGAGGTGGTGTGGCGAATCTGAATATCGTGCATGTGATCTTCAGGGTCGTCGGGCCCGTGGGTGGCGAAGTGCACCGTCATGGTCTCGTAGGTGTTGGGGATATAGATCGGGTTGTCGTAGTCCCCGTACCAAATGTTGGTGGGCGTTTGGCTGGCCTGATGGTCAGCCAGGGCCTCATTAGCCAGCCGAGCCGATATCCTCAGTCGATTCAATTGATGCTGGGCCCATTTGGGCAAATTGGGCTCACGAGCGTCCGGCGCTTCATTGAAGGCCTGGCTGATCTTCATGACACCGGCACCGCCGCGACGTCTTCGAGCAGGTTGCCGAAGAACTGGACCTGGCCTTCCTGGAAGAGCAGGTAGCGACCGGCGTCCGAGCGCACCCACATCAGGTCGTACTGCTTGGGGCCCAGCTCGATCACCGAACCGTAGATTTCGTTGGGGGAGCCGGGAGGGCCGGGCATGAGGACGTCGCCGACCTGGATGTCTTTGGCGAGCTTGAAGAGGGCCATTTTTGTCTCCTTCTGGGGGCCTTACATGTCTAGTGTAACACATGTATGGAGAAATAAGTCAACTCAATTCATCTTCGACCTCATGATGGCTGCGGAAGACACGGTCAGTCATCGCCTTGAACCAGGGATGGGTGCCCCGCGTGCTCAGGGTGAGCCACATGGTCGGCATCACGTATGCGTGATACCAGCTGTTGACAGCGTGCGGAGTGGCAGGTTGGCGCAGCAGAAGATAACCCTGTCGGCCCTCGGTGGGAAGGTGGTAATGCACCCGGGCGATGAGGTTGTGTTCAGCAACCCAGGCTGTCAGGGCCTCGGTCGACTCCTTGGTCCCGTCCCACCGCATCGCGAGGACGTGCTTGACCTTGGTCGGATAGGTCTTCGGTTCGGTCATGGCTCCTCATCTTCTCGGGGAACAGCCAGGCACTCCAGTCGTCAGGCATGCCACCGTCGCAGCATCGAACGCATCCAGCCTGTGGCCATGACGTTCCACCAGCGCGGCCAGGCAGCACACGGGCCGTAGTGACCGGTGGTGCGGGTGCAGTACCAGCCCGGAGGAGGCAGCGTGCAGGCGCTCATTCGGGACACCACACCAGCAGAACGGGGAGGGCTCCGACGAGGTCTTCCCGTTCGATGGGACGTTCGTCACCGGCCTGGGTCCACATAGGTGGCTCGCTGGTGAAGACGATGCGCTTCTGCCAGGCCAGGAGGGTGTCGTCGACGACGATGCTGTTCTCCGGCAGGTCGTCGAGTTCTTCGACGGCATTGATCATATGCACAGTGGCCTCCAGCTCGGCCTGGAATCGCTTGGCGGCCTCGGGTGTCATCGCGCCCATCAGTGAACCTCCCGCATCCATCGGGCACCGCAGCTGCAGTACACGTGCATGGCACCACTGATCGAAAATCGCTCAAGCCGATGAGCCTCGTGCATCCGTGCGTAGCTGTTGTTGTGGCGTTGCCAGAAGACGTCGGCAACCGCGCGGACCTGCGGCTCCAACGGGCGCGGGGCCATCTTCCCGGGCAGATGCATCCGGTTGGGCACGATGGCCACCGGCAGCCCGGTGAGCCTCAGCTCCTTGGCTACTGCCAGCCGATGATTACCCTCGGCCAGCACACCGGTGACGCCGTCGGTATAGATCACCAGAGGCACCCTGATGTCGGGTCGTCCCGCAGGGCTATTGGCACAGTCGGCCTTGACCTGGGCTACCAGCTCGGGCTGAGGACCAGCCTCCGGCCACGCCCGGTAGTAGTCCACAACACCCAGAGGTAGGCGCACATAATGCTGCGGACCCTCCAGGTAGTTCCAGGTGCGCGCGGCGATCAGTGGCTCGTTGAACCAGTCGGTGAGTTCGGCCTTGTGACGCCATGAATTCCAGCTGGTGGCTGTCTGAGCGGCCCGCACGTCGTCGTAGTAGTGCCATTCGCGGGCGGCCGGTGAGTCAAGGTCAAATACCATGAGGTGCCGACTCACTGCCTACCGTTGGCTCAATCTCCACCGTGATGCGCAGCGGCATGGTGTGACTAAAGCCAAGGTTGCATCGCTGAGCGTCGCTGTACCACTCCTGACGGAGTGCCTCGCGCTGAATCATCTCGTAGAAGCGACGCTGGAGGACCCTCAGAGCCGTCCCGTCACCGGTCTTGGCCACCTTGTCGAGGATGCGCTGGAAGGGCGTTCCGAACCGTTCCACGAGGTAATCAAGGATCAGTCGATCCTTGCATCCGAACATCACGGTGTAGCCACTGTCCATCAGGGATCGACCACCTCGGCGTCGACGATGTCGTCGCCCGGATCGGTCTCGGCCCGGGTGAGGGTGGCCTGGATGGAGGGACCGACACTGATCGAACGCGCGGCCGGACTGGCCAGCGCCTGATCTCGAAGCTCCTTGCCAGAGCGTACCGTCGGCATGACGCGCACCAGCGGATGCAAACGATGAACGGTCCAGGCATATCCCCGAAGGTGGCTCTCGGCATGGTTGCGTGCCAGAGCCTCGGAACCGAAGGGACCCAGGTAGCGCGACTTGGTGTTCTCCCCGATGGCGCGCATCTCGAGGATGACCGGCGGTTCACTCGTGGGCTGAGACATCAGTCAAGTCCTGTCTCTGGCGGGGCATTACGGATCATGTGCGCCAGTGCCTCGAGGGACTGAGCCGTCGCTACACGCCGCTTCTGGCTCTTGGGGAGCCAGAAGGTGATGGCGCTGCGATCGTCGTCATGTTCGTCGAGGTGCAACGCGTCGGGGCTCTTGAGGTACAGCCGAACGGCGCTATAGACGACCCCAGTATCGGCATGCTTGCCGAAACTCTCGATGATTCCCGCCCCGACCAGCTCAGGGATCAGGCTGGCTCCGTTGGTGGAATGATTGACGGGACGACCCAGCGGTAGCGGATCGCACAGCAGTTCCTGGCTGTAGACGTTGATGCGCATCAGTCGCCGTCCTCGTCATCGCTGACGATGCCCGGCTGGTGCTGTTGCACGATGCCGGGGTTGGTCGCGTAGCCGCCCGCCCGCTGGTCGAAGGTGTCCCATTCCTGGTTGACGATGCGATCGTCGAGATGCAGGGGCGCCTCGGTCTCCTCCGGCGACGGCGACATCGGAATGAAGTTGACGCGCTCGATCTTGGAGGGATCGAAGCCGAATATCTGGGCGATGGCTTCCTTGGTGGCGTCGTCGGCGGCCGTCAGGGAGGGAGCCTTCTTCTCCACCGGCGTCGCGACGTTGGCGGTGAACCCGGGATCGAACGAAGAGAGGTCATCGGGCATGTCATCGGCGGTGACCAGCTGCATGGGAACGGTTCCTTCGCGCAGGAACTCCCACATCTTGCCCGCCTCCGCCAGGTAGTTCTCGGTGGTGAGGATGCGGCTACGCAGCAGCAGAAGGGCATAGCTCAGCGCCATGTCGCGCACGTGAGCACCCTCGTGCCAGGTCGCGTTCTCCATGCCTTCCATATGTCTCCCTCTCACATTTTTCCTAACGATTGAAGTATGCGCTTGATGTTTGGTGGTTCAAAGCCTTCTGGCTTGAGTACCTTACCGTCTTCTCTGAACTTAGGGAGTCCATCCCCAATTACCTTGCTCATGTTAGCACGTGATACTTCGCGCAGGCAGGCATTTGTAGCGTCGGGACCGATGTAGGCCAGCAGGCTCCCCATGGCGATCCAGATGATATCGATCAGGCCATCGATGATCTCAGCAAGATCGTTGTACTCCTCCCCGCGCAGACATTCCTCGAACTCCTCGTCCAGTAACTTGACCCGCAGCGCACGCAGGGCCGGAAGATGCAGCGTCCAGATGTCGGTGATGAAGACATCTGTCTCCGGCGGCCCGTAGGGAAACTTGCCCTCGGTGAGCTGATTGGCCTTCTCCATGAACAGGAGGACATCGTCGAGGGTGTTGTGAATGGGGCCCGGGTGATCCTCACCCCAGGGCACAGGTTCAGAAGCCACGATCACGTCCTTCGTGATAAGAGGTCGAGTAGCCGTCGAGATAGGCCATCATCTCTTCGACGGAGTAGGGACCGGCCACGCTCGAGCCGGTAGAAACCTCGTACCTGGCCCGGTAGGTGATATCCGGCGGAGCAGAGGGAAGCACGGTCTCGATCACCCTGATCCGGCGGCCGGTGTCATGCTCGAGGAGGGAGGCCTTCCAGCGCAGGGTGGCCAGGTCCCCCTGATTGAGGGGGCAGGGTGGGACCGGATTGTCGGCCACCACGATGCTCTTGAGGGGACTGACCGGATCGGGCTCGTAGACGAGGTGACGACCGACGATCGGCGGGTCGTAGTCGAAAGGGTTGTCGGTCATCGGCGGCGCCGCCAGGTCCATTCACCGCGCTGCTCCCGGCCGATATCCTCCTGCAGCTTCAGCATGTCTACCCGGGCCCTCTGGACACTCGGGGGCAGATGGAAGAAGTCCGGATAGGCGAACGGGAGAAAACGATCCGGCAGGGTAGCAGCGTTCGCCGGGGCGTAGCGAGCTACCAGCCGCTGGCTGAAGGTCATCGGGCCCATCATCAGAATTTGCACCTCACGACGTACCAGGTATCCCCCGGGGAAAGTTCAGCCACCATCGCCTCGAAATAGTCGGGGTCATCTTCCTGCTCGACCCAATTACCAGCGACGATCAGGGCGGCGTAACCGAACTTGATGCCGTTGCCTTCGATCACCACCCGATAGCCTTCTCGCCAATAGGAGTAGAACCGGTTATTCGGGTCGGTATGGCCATCGATCTCGCCCTCATAGGGGCGCAGCTGCCGATCGATCTCCACGGCGACATCACACGGGTCCTGACCAGTCTGAGACGACACCGGGACCAGAGCATAGAAGACGCCCATCAGGTCTCCCTCAGGCCGTTGCAGGCGATGGCCTGGTTCATGGCCATGACAGCGTCACGCAGCTTGCGGTGCGCGGCCGTGGTATCGGCACAAGCCGGGGCGTAGAGGTCAAATACCTCGGCCAGCTCCTTGGTCTTGGCTCGCAGGTGCTCGTAGGCCTTGGCCTGTTCGTGCGTCGGCGCGTGGTAGCTGTACCAGTTGTCGAGTTCGGCCTGGGTGGCCATCAGCTCTCCTTCGGGGGCGGTGTCTTGGCCGGAGCCTTTTTGGCGGGCGCCTTGGATGCCGCCGATTTTGGGGCGGATGTAGTCGATGGTGAAGGGATTGAGGTCGAGATCGGGCTCGCCACCGCTGTAGGGACCTCGCTTGACGCCCCAGGCTTCGGCGAGGGCTTCTCTGAGGAACTCGGAGGTGATGCCATGGTCGGCGCAGACTCGCTCGAAGACACCCCGAGCGGCGTCTCGCTGGAGGGAGTGTTGGAGGAGTCCGGTGGCGTCGGGGTATCGGGGAGGCTCTTCGTCGTCGTAACGGTCGAATCCGTAGAGGTCTCCGTCTCCGCTGGCTTCGAGGTATCGCCGGTAGAAATCTCGAGATCGTTCGAGAATTTCTCGGTAGCAGTCGTCGAGAAAAGAGGGCCAACAGAGGGGGCCAGTGATGCCATCGAGACCCCTTCCGGCATGAGGACCGCCAACTGACCGGTCGTCACGCTCTCCACCGTCAGCGTCGGCGCAGTCTCCTCGTCCAGGCAGCTCTGGTGTACCGGGTAGAACATCCCGTCCGCGCACTTCTTGCTGTTCCAGGGGATCATCTCCGCGATCTCCCGAAAGCAAATGGCGCATTTCCCTAGGTGCCGGTGATTCATCGTCCCTGATCTCTTCCTCGGGTTTAACCGGATTTTCTCTGGTGCCCCAGCCTATACCACCATCTTTCCATCCGATGGGGTCTTTCCAGCCGATACCGCCGGACATCAGTAGACCATGCCCTCGGAAGAGGGAACCTCGTTGTTGATGATGTACGGAGGGCTGTCGACAGCTCCGCCTGCCCCATCCTCGGGCAGCGGCGGCAGCCCCGGCAGCAGGTCCACGACGTCAGCACAACGCTCACACATGGCATGCGTCATGGCCTCGCTGGCCGGTCGGTAGCGGTGTCCGGCAATGTCCACACAGGGCGGACGAGTCACATAGCTGGGAACGGGGCCATACATGTTCATGGCCACCTCTTGAGGTAACGCAGGTACTTGCCGATGCCGTAGGTCAGAGCCAGGCCGAGCGCGCTGTAGAACAGGATCGGACCCATCAGTCCGTCGTCCCATCGGCGTGGGTCACGCTGGCCGATGCCTCGGCGATCAGCTTGCCGAGCACCTTCACAACGGGAGCGTCGCCCTCTTCGGCGATCTCGAAGACCTTCCAGTCCCATTCGGTCGGCAGGGCATCGGGGTTGTTGTGGCTGAAATGGCCGGTGATGAATCCTTGGGCGAACGCGAGGTGCCTCATCGCCATATCGGTGTCTTCGTCCACCGGGAAGGGCCCGTAGACACAGACCTGACCGGTCGGGGTGTAGGTGGCTTCGACCTTGCGCTGCATGGATGCTCCGTTTCAGGGGGTGGTGCCGTCGGTGATGAATTGGGTATAGGACTCGGCCAACTCGAGGGTGCCCTTGTGGTTGGGCTCGATCGCGGCCGTCTTGGCCTGGAGCGCTCGATCCAGAGCCATCAAGCGGATGGCCTGGTGGTAGTCCAGATCGACGGCGTTGTAGTTGTCGCTCATGCAGCAGGCTTCGGGGTGAACAGGGCCGTCACGGCCGACAGCGCGGGCTTGGGGGCGTAGTTGGAGGTCACCAGGCCGTGGTTCTGGTCGGGATCGGCATGACTGTAGGTCTGGTTGGGCAGGCTGTAGTCGCGGTACTGGTAGATCAGCGCCGGGCCAATGAAGTCGAGGGTCGACATGACCTGCCACTGCTCGGTGAGGTACTGGGCCTGCTGGTCGCCGGTGATGGTGGCCTGGATGGACCCGGCGCTGTTGCGGGTAGAACCGATGATGGTCGGGAACCCCCACTCGGTGGCCCAGATGATCTTGTCGCCGTCGCCGTTGGCCACCATGATGTCGTGCAGGGCGGTGAGGTCGGCCACGAACTGCTGGGTCGCCGTCGGGGGCTCGTAGGTGAACCCGGAACTCAACGAGTAGGGATGGTAGGCCACGGCGTCGCAGTTGCCCTTCAGGCCCGCTTTGTACATCGACGAGAGGGCCGTCACCGGGTCCTGCAGCTCGTTGAGCCAGGAGGCACAGGCCTCCAGGCCGCCGGAGATGACGTTGACCCCCGGCACCGCCTGGTGCATGGCCTTGTAGGTCGGCTGCAGCCAGCTCACGTAGTTGGCGACATTGACCGATCCGGGCAGCCACAGAAGCCCTCCGGTCGACCAGCTGGCCGCCGAGTTCATCTCATTCCAGATTTCGTAATCGGCCACACCCTGCGGGTAGTAGCGGGTGCACAGGGCCGCGCAGAAGGTGGCGAGGTCCGATCGGCTGGTACCGCCGAAAATCCAGAACCCGAACGAGGGCTTGGGTGGGATGACGTTGAGCAGGACCTTGAGGTGGTTGTCGTGAGCGGTGGTGATGGCGGCATCGAGGATGCCCCAGTTATAGGTGCCGCGTACTGGATTGATGACGGACCAGGGAACACCGATGCGGACGTACTGGGCACCGGCGGCCGTGCATCCAGCGAACACCTTCTGCTGATCGGCTGCCGACAGGAAGATGGCTTCTTCGACACAAAGTCCGGGGATCATTCTTCTACCTTCTCATGAATGGGAAAATCAGGTAAGGATTCTGCCCCTACAGTGCCTTCGATATGCACACGCAGACGGCCGCCCCCATGGGCGACCAGAAACTCCTCCACGCCCTGGTCGCTGGTCTCACTGTCATAGACCAGGTCGGGACCCTCGTACACACGGATGCGATCGGTCACCAGCGTCCTTCCAGGCGGTAGCGATCCTGGAACAGACCAGGGAAAGGATTCAGCCAATCCTCGGGCTCAGCGGGGAACACAAGGGGATCAGGGTCCACCTCGGCCAGCCACTGCCAGCGGGGACATGGGGTAGGGGGTCCGGGCCACACTACATCGAGATGAGTCCAGCGAACTCCGTTGTAGAGGAGCACTAGGGTGGGGCTATCCAGCCCGGCATCGATATACACCTTGTAGCCGTCGTCGAACTCCCATGATATCCAGGCACCACCACCATGGGTGCGCTCGGTGAACAGATAACCATTTTCATCGGGGAGAAGTCGCAATCGCCACCACGCAGCGCCCTTCTCACGGAGCCGGAGACGGAACGCTATCGCCTGCTCCGGCTCCATGACCTTCGGCGGGAAGGGGGATACGACGGTGCTCATGGTTCATGCCTTACGCGCAGGATCACGTCGATGGTGGGCTTGTCCGGCAACGACGAAGAGTAGGGAATTTCCAGGTGGGTGCAGTTGAGGACCCGATAGACATGCCTCTCGGGCCCGGCGAACGCCACGAGGCTTCCCGGGATCGGACAGATGCGCAGGTGCATCCAGTCACGAGGAGTGATCTCGTGACCGTCGGCATGCTCGAGCTTGGCCGTGATCACAGAGGCTCCTGCAAATAGTCGGCGATCTGCTCCGCTGTATTCCAGCGCGGGCCGCCGGTGCGGACTGTGGCGGACACGATTTTGTCCGGGAGGGCTGAGGCGTAGATCAGCATGTACTTGCCGTACAGGAGGCCCCGAGGATCACGCTGACGGCTCTTGACCAGAACAAATCCTCGCCTGCGAGCAACTCGCCGCAGGCGGTTCTCTTGGACCTTGGTGATCACACGATGACCCCGGCGAAGTCGGACGGCAGCTCGCCCTTGTCCACGCGGTGCAAGTACACCCACTCGGCGACTTCCTGCAGCAGGCGCTGCTGCTCGGACTCGCGCGAGACGTAGCCGAGGTGATCAACCTCCAGCAACTCGACGATCGACGGAGCGTGCGGATTGCGCACGTGGAGCATGAAGCCCTTGTTCTTCTTGGGGTCTCGGGAGATGTAGTAGCCCAGACCGTACTGGTCGTAGGCGAACCAGAGCTGCACACCCCAGTTCTCTTCGTATCGGAACACCAGCGGGTTGTTCAGCGGGACCGGGTAGCCGGAGGGATAGGAAGAACTCTCGCGGGAGAAGAGAACGGCGACGGACATTGGTGTCTCCTTCTGTGGGGGCCCTGATATCTCCATCATAACATACCCCGAATTGAGTTTACTAGTAAATTTTCATGTATGTGATGGTGTCGTTGTCATGACGATGCTGGTGGAGGGGACGGTGAAGTCGATGTGCTCTTCGTCCATCCCCCGGGCGATGCAGAAGATGACAATGGCCAGGGCCCCCAGGACCCCCCACCACATCAGGATGCTCTTGAGACGATCGCCGCGCTCGGCGAGATAGGCGATCAAGGCGGTGACGAGAAGGCCGAACAGGATGATCCCACTGACCAGCCAGCTCATCCGAGGGTGTAGTCGATCGGGGAATCAGTTCCCTGAGCCTGCTGGGCGATGAGCTTATTGACCCTGATCTCGGCCCAGCTCAAGATAGGGCCCACGAGATCATTCCGAAACATGCTTCGATCAATACTCGAATACCGGCGGTAGCACTCCCTCCAGGTGAAGTCCTGGTTCGCGTTGTAGGTGAGGTCCGTGGATAGACCGGCCAACTCTTTGCCATTCCGCAAATCCATGAGACCAACATCTAGATAATGATGACCATTTTCATTCAGGGTCACCACCATCTCCCAGGCATAATTCGGCGGAAGGCTAGCGATACGCTGACGCAGATAGCTCACCGGAGCATAGGGGTGGCCATAGTGCTCGCCTTCCTCCGGAGAACTCACGGCCGGTCTCTGTACCCATAACAGGCCACAGACGAACCCCACACAGGTACCGAGAATCATGCCGACGAGAAATATCACGAGATCACCTCCCAGAAGAAAGCACAGTCGCCGACGATGCCGCCGAGTTGCGGCCTGCCGGGCACCATCTGCCCAAGTTGAACACCAACAACCCGCAGTTGTACCGGATCACCATGCTCGGCCAACATCGGGTCGAGAAACCACAGCCGAGCCATGAAATTACTGTCCCCGCTATCGGTAATGGCGAGGGGCGTGGCGCTTGCGGGCAGCATCAGCATGACGGGCGAGGAGGAGATGAGGGCGGAGGAGAGTATTTGGCTCATGGGACCTTGGCCCCTGCCGCCGTGAGGAGGACTTCCCAGGTGCCGAGGTAGGAGTCCACCTTGCCCGCCAGGATCAACGAGATGGTGCGGGTAGAGATACCCGACTTCTCCGCGAGGGAAGTCTGGGTCATCTGGTTCTTGCGCATCGCACCGCGCAGCTTGTTGGTGTAATGCTCCCGCAGGCTAGTGCTGTACATCAGGCAGCCTCATCGTCATCAACGACCACCCTCTGGGGATCGATCACCCACAGCTTCCGCAGGACATTCGGGTGATTGTTCATCGGCGGGGTCTCGACCAGGATGCTGGCGGATGGGTAGGCATGCAGCATGCGCTCGGTGTCAGCGGCATAGGCCTTGGCGTCGGCGTTCATATTCTCGGCCGGGTTGGCGGTCTCGATGAACGTCACAGTGCCCAGCAGCAGCAGGGCCTCCAGATAGTCTCGCCATTCCCGCCAGTGATGCAGCACCGACAAGCACAGCACGATGTCCTGGTCGGGCATCTGCCGAATGTCAGTCGGGGTGAAGAGTTGGCGGATGGCGGTGACACTGCCTCCGGACGGGCTCTCGTAGTCGGCCAGGAAGGGCTGACCGTCGACGGCAGTGCATCGGGCCTGGAAGTCGTCGGCCAGACGGCGACAGAAATACCCGTTGTAGGCACCCAGATCAAACACGTGGGGACTGGTGGGCATCTGAGGTATCTGTTCGCCCATCCGAGCGATCAGGTAGCGCTTGATGGCCTCGTAGCGCGTATTGCAGTCGCGCCAGCCGATGCCTACCTCCTTTTCTCCGTCCCAAATCGGCTGGTAGCCGCTCTTATCCATTGCTCTCCCTCTGTGCGATCTCCAGGGCGTCGTGGATGCGCAGGGCGCGGTTCATCCAGAACACCAGGTCGGTGTTGTTGGGGTCGTCGGCCATCTCGACCCGCAAGATGGCACCGATCTGCTCCCGGCGCGCGGTCTCGGCCGGGGTCCACGCGATGGCCTGTCCGGACATCAGTCGCCGAACTCCTCGTAGAGGGCATTGAACAGCTTGTCCCAGGTATTGCTGGTGGTGTCGGGACGCTTCCCGGCTAGTATCCGGCTGATGTTGCCCTGGTCGACTCCACTGCGCCGGGCCAGCTCCATCTGGGTGATGCCGTAGCGGCCCATGGCGGTACGCAAGATGGTGACGTGGGTGCGGTAGATGTTGACGACGGGCATTCAGCGGACCGGGCCTGAGACTCGTAGACCCATATGCCGACAGCCATGATCACCGTATAGGTCACAACCAGCGACAGTAGGAGGATCAGGATCATCGTGTCCGTCATAGACCACCGGTCCGGCGAGAGAGCGTTGTCGCTCTTTCTTTCGCCACCAGTAGCCGTACAACATGAGCGCCACGCCGACCCAGATCACGGGAATTTCACCGTGCCTACCCAGAGGGCGACCTTGACGGTCGTATGAGGCCACCAACCGCGTGGGTGGTGGATGGAATGCTGAGGGCAAGCAGGGTGGCCTCTGACGATGCGCACGCCCTTCTCGTGAAGGTCCGGCGGCACAGACCAGACGTCAGCCTTACGGTGACAACGGGCCTGACGGACGTTGACGGCCGCGCAGCGCTCGGTGTGGGGAGCGATGATGGGGCTCATGATGTCTCCTTCTTGGGGTGATGCTCGGGGTGGTGATCCAGCCATCTCAGTAGACCACTCCGGTAGGCACTGGCGGCCGCTATCGGATCGGCCTCGATAGTGGCATAGCCGGGGAAGCGTGGACTGCGCGCGGCGTACCGGGTGCTGGGGAGCTTGGTCAGCGTCCCCTCGATCCAGTGCTTGGTGGACCTGTAAATCAAGTTGAACGAGAAAACCACCCTGTCTCCTTCTTATGGTTTAACCACTCAATTAAACCATACTGCGAAGGATGCATCAATAATTTCGGCGCTGGCGCTCCGCCTCTTCGATGTAGGCGATGATGCCTCCCGCGAGATGATGCTGCAGCTGCCAGCCATTCACTCCGCTGATACCACCATCGAGCTTCTCGAGCATGGCCCTGATGGCCTCGGTGATCTTCGGCTTCTGCTCGGTGACGATGTCTTTGGCGACCTCACCGGCCAGCTCGCGGACGGCATTGTTGAAGGCCAACTCCAGAGGGCTCTCGCCTCCCTTGCCGAACCCCCGATCCACCTTCGGCCCGGTCATGAGGTAGTCCAGAGCATGCTGGATGAGCTTCTCGCGGGCCTCGGCCGACAGAGTGTCCAGGATGGCCTTGTTCATCAGCGTGCGCATCTCATCGAGGGGCAGGGTGATGGTGGTGTCGGGCATGGTTTTCCTCAGCTCATGGATAGGGTGAAATTGAAATGGGTCAGGTGAACAGAGAGTTCGTTGCCCGTCATGGGTATCGGTAGTGTCAGTCGGCCCTCTGCAAAGGGCTTGCCGTCGTGATAGAGGCGAAACTTGTCGAGGGTGCACATGCCCAAGTCAGCCAGACCCTCCTTCTCCCAGAGGACATCCCCGAATCGATATTCGATGGACCCGTGTTCATAGGTCACGTCCCGCAGTTCGATGGGGGTGTGCGGCGTGATCTCCTTGACGCCGTGCACGGAACGGGTGGGACGGATCAGCTCGCGCCAGGTGTCGCGGATACGTCGGTGGGGCTCCCAGTAGTACTCGACTTCCGCATCGGGAATCCGTTTCGGCAGCAGCGACAGGTAGTAGCTCCACAGTCGGTGCCACGACCATCCGCTGTACCAGGTCGCATAGACCGGCTCGACGGTGGTGTAGTTGTCCAGCATGCAGATGGTCCACGGACCATCCAGAGAATGCCGACCCAAGGGCTCCCTGGTCATCTTGGTCATATCCGCTTGAGTACTTCCTCGGCCGGTATCCACATCCGGCCGTTGATCTCGGTCGCGCCGGTCACGCACAGCTGACGCAGCTCGTCGATACGGAGGGCCAGCTCGAGCAGGCTGTCGTGCAGCTCGGCGGTCTCCGGCGTCGGCATGGTGGTGCCGTTGTGGGCATGCGCCGCGACAAAGTCGTGGAGCTTCGGGTCGGCGGTCATCGAACCCTCATGAAGCTCTCGAGGATGGTTCTGGAGACCCTCTCCTTCATCTCCTGATCCGACTTGAGCGCAGGCCAGCGGTTGAGCTGCTCGACCACCTCGTCGCGTATCTCCTGGTAGTGCTCGTTCTCCGGCTCATTGAGGGCTGCCTTCACCTCGTGTCGAACGTCATCCTGGTCACCGAAGCGCTTGAGGGCGTAGGTCACCTCCTCGACGGCCGCCGTGCGTATCTCGCGCAGCATCTTGTGGTCGCGCCATACCTGTCGGATACCCATCAGAGAAACAACCTCATATCGTCATCGTCGCGCTTGTCGAAAGGAATGTAGGTGGCCGGGGCCACAGCCGGAGCAATCAGGTGGTGTGTTGCCAGGATGGCGTTACAGACGTCGGTGGCATCCTGAGTGTGCACCTCGTCGAAGGCCTTTCTGATCGTCTCCTCGCGGTCGGCGGCGAGCTTGTCTTGTCGGAACTGATCCCACGTCGCGTTTCTCAGCTCCTGCCGGGAGGCACTCTCGCCGCTCTCCTCGAAGCACTCGACAGAGCAATAGGGCAAGTAGGGCGGGATGTTGTGGTTGCCGATCCAGCTAATCTCCTTGCAGCACAGCTGGCACCGACCGGAGTAGGGATACAGGCCGCCGGGCTCCAGGATCGGACCGACCTCGATCTTGCCGATGGTCTTGGGGTCGATGCAGCCCTGGATCGGCTGCTTCGGGGCGATACCGAGAGCGTTCTGACCCCACCGGTGGCCACAGACCTTGCCGTCAGCATCCTCGGCGCGACAGGTGCGCACCATATCGAAGTCGGCGAACTCGCTGTCGTAGGCCGGGCTCTCGATCCAGTGCAGGGCCTCGGTGCCACACGCCGGACAATCGGTGTAGGGCTCGAAATAGGTGGTGCCGAGGGTCTGGCGGTAGGTCGGCGTCTCTATGGCCCGAATAGAGGCCTCTATGATGGCAGCCGTCTCCCTACGGGGACGCCTGAGCTGATGTACTTCGCAGGCGATGGTGGTGACCGTGCCGATAGCCATCGCGATGAAAAACGCCAATATCGGAGGAGTCCCGAGGAGTATCCAGCCCAGGAAAAATCCGGGCCCGGCGCCGCATGCCATCAGCACTCCCCCGAGATGAACGAAGCTAGAAACGCTTTTCTTCCTTACGCTCGAGGGCTTCGGTGATGCGTTTGGCGATGACGAGGCGAGCACGGTTTTTGGGGTCGGCTTCGTGGAAGAGGGCGTAATCACTTCCCCATCGCGTATAACGCCGGACGGCAGGACCGGCTGACTGAGCCACCGATGGCGCCTCAGTGTCTCGTCGAACTCCTCCGGCTGACCGGTCGCGATCGCCTGCCGACATATCTCCTCCAGCAGTCTCCGCGCCTCGTCCTGATACGACTCCAGTTCGGCGAACGACGCACCCCGCTCTTTCGCCCGGCCGTAAACATTCTCCAGCTCGTCGATCCGCCCGTGGAGGGGACCGAGGTACACCATCAGAAGTGCCCTCGGAGGGTGGCCTCGATACTCAGCTTCAGCAGCCCCGCAAGGGAATGAGCGATGGAAGTCAGGGAGAGGGCATCGCTCTCGTCACGGGTGAAGTTCGCACCGTTCTCCCGGGCCTGAGTCGAGATATGCTCCAGGAGCCCGGTGGCCTCATCGAGGTGGTCTTGTGGTGTGTAATTGGCCATACGTTGTCTCCTTCAGGTTGCATGACTACCTGAGCATATCATCATTCTTCCGGTTCCAGTCCAGGTCGAATAGCACCAGTTCCTGGATGATATCGGTATACTCCGACTCGTCCCCGGTGTCCTTGACGATCGACTCCACCCGACCCACCAGATTGAACGGCTCGGTCTCCACGTTGACCGGTCGGTAGTAGTAGCCGGGCAGCGCCGACTCCGAGCCCACGGCGTTGACGTGCCCTTCCGGCGGACATTCGGTGTCGTTGCTCGCCCCGCGATAGTTGTTGGTGATCAGGTAGCGAGCGCCGCTGGCGATGAACTTACCCAGCAGTCGCGAGATGTGCTCGTTGGGCAGGTGTTGCAGGAAATCCCGGCAGAGGATCAGGTCGGCGTCCGGCAACCACAGGGTGTGGCTCAGCAGGTTGGTGCGCATGAACTGCACGCCGCGATCGCCGAACTTGCGGAGGTTCTCGGCGATCAGGGTGCGCTCGACATCGAGCCCGAGGTACTCCACGCCCCTCAGGTCCACATGCTGCATCCAGTTCCAGTCACCACACGGCGCATCGATCACCCGGGTCACGTTGTACTCCCGGAAGACCGAGGGAAGCCAGTCGCGCTCGGCGACAGTAGCCTCCAGCCGGGAGCCGGGCCCGTTGACGGTCTCCAGCGAGAGCGACTGATGGCGATAGACGGTCCAGGCTCGGGCCTGGATGGGCAGAAAGTCATCGGTCATGGGATGAGGTGCCCGCCTGCCCGAAGATACTCACGGAGTTGGTCGGGGAGCATGGCCAACGCCATGACGTCAGACAGAATTTGGCGGTTGATCTCGCCGTACTTCTGACGCTCCGGATCGTCGTGCCCATCCCCATGGTAGAGGTGGTAGGCCGACCCGCGCAGATGCTCATAATGCGAGGCGAAGGCCTTGAGCATGGTGGACATCACGAGGTCCTCATGACCCCAGCCCTGCAGCTCGGGGAAGCCACCGACCTTGTCGTAGGCGATGCGGGAGATGGCCTGGATGCCAGAGCAATGCTCGGGAATGATGCCCCACCGTTGGCGAACGGGGGCGACGAACCACCGATCGTTCTCCACCAGCAGACGGGAAGAGCGCTCATCCAGGTACATGTAGGTATCGAACGGAAAGACACAGCCGCCAAACTGATTGGCCCGACGAACGGCGCGACGTAGCGTCATCGGATCACAGATGTTGTCGGCGTCGGAGACGACCGCAACGTCCCATCTCTCGAAATGCTCATCGGCCTTGCGGGCGGCGTCATTGATGGCTGCCCCCCGATTGAAGGGCCCTTCGGGGCTCTCGCCCACATAGATCGGCCAGCCGGAATGATGCTCGCTCAGCCAGTCCCGTGTGTAGTCCCACAGCTTGTCCCGTCGGCCACCATCATCGGAGCGGTAGGGGACCAGGATGACTGTCTTCATCGGCCGTGTCCGTCCACCTTGTGGCGCCAGACGATGCCGTGGCGCACCGCGAGAAACAAGTAGGGGACCTGCCCTAGCAACCACAGCGCCTCCCAATGAAAAAGCGCACAGGCCATCAGGGCGACGGTCACCGCTCCGAGGATCGCACTCCACCAGACTGCGGGGAGGCGCGACGGTCCTCTCATCCACCGCTCGAAACGCTTCATATCAGTCTCCTTTTCCGGCCCAGGAGTGCCGGTACCAGTGCAGGCCGAAGCACCATGGCAACCGCTGGCGAATATCTTCCGGGGTGTATCCCGGCGTGTCGAGTAACCGCTTCACCCGATAGTGCACCGGATAGAAGGTGTCCGGCGGCAACACCAGGACGTTGTCGTGATGCCGGTCCTTGAGAATTTGGGTCACCGAACCCACACCGGTATGCCAGGGATTGCCGGGCACCGACTCCATGGCCAGCACGATGATCCGGGCGAGCGCGAAATGCTCCGGCTCGAAGCCCAGGACCGCGTTGGGGATGGCCTGGTCGTCCTCCCAGGCGGCAAAACCGCCCAGCTGAAGGAGAGAGTCCAGGGGCTTGAACAACTGGACGTCGGAGTCGATGTAGACGCCGCCCCGGCAGTACAGCTCATCGAAGCGCACCAGGTCGGCGAGCTGGGCTCCGGCACACACCTGACCCCACTTCTCGCGGGTGTTGGGGAAGCCGGACGGGTCGATGGGGTCACGGAGCGTCACATGTTCCCAAGAGGGGTGGAGCGCACAGGCATCGGCCCACCAACGCTCCACCTCCTCGGAGGTGTGCTCGGGAACTACACGCACAAGTCGGCGGGGGATCAAGGGCCTCTCCTGGGGGTTTTGGTGAGGTCGGCGTGCTTCTCGCACATCCACTCCGGTCGTCGGTCAACCATGACCAGGGTGGTGCCGGTGTCGGGGCATTCGTCGAAGGCGCACCGGGTCGTGTGATGCCGCTTGTCTGCGTACTTACTCAACGATTACCCGTCGCGGGCCGCGAGGGCCACCAGATCAGGGTCGTCGATCTTCGGCTCGACGGTGGGCTGCCATTCGGTGTAGACGTGGTCGACGATCTCCTCGCGGGAGCGCTCACTGTCCTGCCACCAGCCCTGTTCCTTCTTGAACTGCATCTCGTGCTCGACCTCGCTGTAGGTCTCGACAACATCGCTGATGCCGGTGACCGTCCAGCTGGGCTCGGCATCCGGATCGACGGCCGAGGGCCCATGATGCCAGTGCCGGATACCCCATTCCTGCTTGAGGCCGAGATCGGCGATGATGTGCTCGGCGAGCTGATCGGATAGCGCCTTGAGCGACATCATCAGCATGAGCAACCAACCATCGCCTTCGTCACCCTTCGGAGGTGTGGCGTCAATCCGATCGGCATAGCCCTGGATCGACTTAACTAGCTTGTCCTGAAAATCCACGATGCGTTCTCCTTTACGTTGTTGCTGTTTCCTTGATGTCAATTGAGTCAGTTATCTCTCTGGCCTCCATTGTCCATCGAGCCAATACTACACCTTCTTTACTCAATGCAACATGTACCCCGTGTGAAACATCATCCGGAAGACTGCATGACAGATGCTTACACCGTTCCGGGCATGCGGGCATTCGACCTCGATTGAATGAGTTGCTCCAGCTGACTTGTTTGAGTTGATATACGCTCGTGCATATTTTGAGTCAACTTGATAATGCTGGTCACCAGCTCGGCAGCGTTGGCCTTCGCGCTCACGATGCCGCTCGACACCGCCCACCGCTTGAGGCGATCGAACTCGCATTCCTCGCACGGGTGGTTCAGGGCCATCGTTCTCCCACCGTAAGACCGCAATGATTCAAATTCATACCACCTCGCGCTTCACCAGACAGCCGAGTTTCTGATAGACCTCGGTCATCGCGGTGGCGGTGTCCTCGCTCGAGCAGCAAAGACGGATGGTGTACTCGGTTTCTTCGCCGTGATCCCATCCAGCCAACAGGTGGATGCCAGGAGCCAGAGGTCGGGGCTTCGGTCCGGTGTCGGGCATGGGCAGTTCAGCAGCCGCCTTGGCCTCGCGCAACGCGTCGTGCCAGTTGACCAGGACCCAGCCATCTTCGGGGTGTCGGTACCAGAATTGCCACACCGAATCGTCGGTGTGATTGCAGACGGCGTGCAGTCCGCTGTCAGAGCCGTAGAGGGATTTGAGGTGACTGAAGCTGAAGCGATGGCCGCCCCGGCCACGCTCACGGCGGTGAGTCCGGACATCTTTACGGATGGAGCGCGCGAGATCACCGTCGAGAGGGAGTTTCCTCCAGGTGATTAGATCAAAGTCAGCCATGATTGGGATTTAGATTAACACCCATTCCGATGATGCCAATGGATCGGATGGTCTAGTACCCAGACACTAAGTCGGTCGCACGCGTAGCAAAAGGCGGCCACCCCGGCCACCCAGAGAATGATGACGTGAGCAGCCACCAGCCCACTCACGAGAACACGCCACCGGACAGGAACCAGGGGGTGTGTAACTCCGGGATCGGAATGAGCCGGGTGATCTGACGGCGGAGGCGCTGAAGCTGACCGATCACGGCCGGAGGGATCGGCGGACATTCGCCGAGGGGCCATTCGAAGAACTCATCCATAAGTTGTTGTCTCCTCTCAAAACGGTTCAAGGACGTCTTTGATCAGGGTGGATACGGCCACGTAGGCCAGACCAAAGCTCAGGACACCGACCAGGAGGGCTGCCGTCACGACGGCCGCTACAACACCCATGGCGTCCTCCTGATTCACAATGCTGCCTGCAGATACTCCGAGACATAGGCCAGCCGCTGCTGGAGATTGGTGTCTTTCACGACGACGGCGGCCGAGGGAGCAGCCAGGGCTTCCTCGACCTCATCGCTGAGACGATTGATATAGCGCGAGAGCTGGCGCAGTTGGGATGTCGACATCAACCGGATACGACCCGAGGAACCACGATGTCCCCCTCATCGGCCAACAGTGCTTCGACGTCGCTGAAGCGGATGCGGAACTGTCCCCCCGACAGTCCTGAGCCACCGCCCCACCCGGGGCCCCAGCTGTTGAGGCACACGATGGTCTGGCGCTGGTAGTCGATCCCCTGGACCAGGTATTCATGCCCGCCGACCACGGTCTGGTCGTTGAGCGCGCCGACGGTGACGATGCCGGTGGCCGGGTCGGGGTCGAACATCGCGTTGGTCCAGCTGGTGCCGATGATGACCGGCTGATTCTGGATCGCGGCCTGCAGCTGGGTCATGGTGAAGCAGTGCTGGTAGCTCTTCAGGTAGCCCAGCTGCATCATGGCCTGCGCAACGCCGAGACCGGAGGCTCCTTGGTCGTTGGGCGGGTAGTACTGGTCGGGCCCGAACCCATCATTGTGAGTAGCCATCGAGTAGAGCGTGATGGCATCGGACTCGGTGAGCCACAGGTCTTGGTCGGGGGCCTCGAGCAGCGCATTGACCCGGCCACGAAGGGCGCGGTACATGTCGCAGTTGAGAAACTGGGCGCCTGCGTTGCCCACGCAACTCGACTTGCTGCCCTGATTCAGGACCGGGGTGCTGTGCGGCCAAACGACCGAGATATGGCGGATCGGGGTGACAGGAACCGGGTAGGTGAACGACCGGCTACGACTGTCATGTCGGACGTTTCGTCCGAGGGGGAAGGGAGTTTCCTGCTTCGGGAAGTGCCGGGTGTTGGTATGCGGCATCAGAGGCCTCTCCTGAGGAACTTGTCACTGCTTTCCTCAGGAGGCATGGACAATCACACCACCAGGCATTATGAAAGTGCGGCGAGCGCGGCCTTGGCGCGCTCAAGGTCGTCCTGCATCGCGGCGATCTGAGCCTCGGTGCGAGTGATTACGTTTTTCAGGCGATCACGCTGAGCATCCTCTTCGGTCCAGGCGTCAAAACAGGCCTTGTGGGCCAGGGTGTAGTCCTTGAAATGCCGGACTGGGCTAGGGATGCCGGTCTTGGGGTCCTGGATGGGCTTCTGGCAGATGCCACAGTTCCCCATCCCCTTAATCTCGGCCATATCTCCCCCTAGGTAATGATCTTTTTGATCGGGTCTTCGTGTTTGGAACCATCCTCGCGTATGAACCCGGCTTGACCATCCGCCATACCAGCCGTAATTTCATGCTTGAGGCGATCGTGGTCTCGCTCTGTTTCCTTTTTGACTCTACCAGTAATTGTTACGCTGGGAGCCTTGAACGGAAGTTCTTCTCCGGTTTCTGGGTCCATCGCCTGCATCCACTCCAGACTGATGGTGAATCCGACCTCGCCGAAGAGGTTGTGGGCAGTCATCTCGACCTGCCGCTCTGTCCACGGCTCCTCGGCGGTGTAGGCGAAGATGCGATTGAACTGCTCGGCGGCGGCCTTGATCTTCGGAATCTCGGTGTAATAGGGCTCGAAGACCTCGGCGGAAGCCTTCATCGCCTTGCGCGGGTCCTTCACCCCGGGAGGCAGAATCAATTCGCTCAAGGGTAATTCTCCTCTATGCCGGGGGTCGGATAGTTCGACTCAGGACCCAAGGATACAGAGAACCGACCCCCAGCAAAAGAGAGAAGGCAGGTGAGGCTCGTATGCGCGGGAAGGAGACAAATCTTTACCACGCTCCGGGGACCTCAGCTGCCCTCTCGACTAAGGGTATCACCGTCCCGAGAGCCGCGTGACAAAACCTTGATGTGGTCCACATCACCGCAAAAACTGCTCGCAGGTCCTGCACCTTTGGGTGTGTGCTGCGGAGTTGAAGGCCAACGATCCACCCAGGGTCTGCAGCTTATTCCTGGTGGCGTAGTTGACGTCCATATTTGCCACGGCAGTAATTGCCTGATTGATGTCATAGACACTGGCGTCATCGCCCAGCTGGTTGACCGTCTTCATGATCTCGTCAACGACGCCCTGGGTGAGCTTGCGCTCATGGGCCAGCGCGAGCACGAAGGCCTGCGGGTTGCCGGGGACTGTCTCGTGCGCGGTGTGAGCATAGCGGGCCAGCCGGTCGTCCATGGTTTGCAGCCAATACTGGGCCTGGAACTCCATCGCGTCGATGATCTCGGGGACGGTGTTGCCCTTGATGACGATCCGGCCGAGGGATTCCTCGGTGGTCATGCCGTTGGTGCACACGTAGCGCTCGACGTAGGGCAGCACCGCCGGAGCCTTGGTGGTGTGCGGATAGGTCAGGAAGCGGATGCCGCCGTAGGTGATGTCGCCGACCTCGGGGCGGAAGGGCCGCTTGTCGGGGTTGGGCACGTCAACCGAGTAGGTCTTGGCCACCACGTCCATATGGAAGTGGGTGTCATCGGCGTGGAAGGCCACGGTGTCGTCGGGCGCGAAGTTGCGGGCGACCATCTGGCCGATCTGGTGCAGGGGGATGACCTTGATCTCGGGCGCATGCATCGAGACGATCTGGTTGCCGACGGTCTCGACCATCACCTCGGCTTCGGCGAAGTGTTCGATCCAGTGATTGAGGGTCCCGGCACGGAAAGGGGGCTCGCAGCGCTTGAGATAAGTCAGGGGCACGTTGAGGAACTTGGCGAGGCTCTTCTCGGCGATCTCGTCGAACGGATAGGTCTCCCCGCCGATGGTCAGATTACGACAGAGGCTATCGACCTCCAGGTCCGCGACGTCGACGGCAGCGACCGTCTGCTGACGTCGGGACAGTTGATCTTCCAACTCAGATACAAGCACAGATAAACCTCTCATCAGATTGTAGTCAACAGCATAGACCAAAATTTTGGTCATGAGATCAGGATAGGCGAGGAACCTGCAGGCAATTCCAAACTACAGAAATCTGGGAGTTACCACCAGAGGTGACGAGAGTGGAAATCAGGTAGGGGATGGCCGAGACGTTGCCGCTGAGGACCTGGCTCTGGTTGATACCGAGCTGGGTCTGCAGCTGCATCGTGCCGCCCGCGTAGGTGCTGCCGACAGTCCCCAGGGCCACCGGCGCGCCCACTGGTGCCAGCGGGCGGCCGCCGACTGAGTCCCACACCTGAGCGGTCATCACCCCGCTGGCGTTGTTGGTGGTGACCAGGTAGTGATGGCCGGAGAACTGGCGGCTGGTGGAGCCGACCCGGGCGTAGTGCGCGAAGCTCATCGGACCGTAGGTGGTGAGGGGGCCCAGGGTGCCCGTCAGCGGGCGGGCGGCGGTGGGGTCGTAGGACCAGCCGGAGCCGGTGAAGAACTCCCACTGCGCGTCCACGGGGGCGTTGGGGACCCCCACGTTGCCAACGCGGGACCAGCGCTTGCGGGCCCGGTAGACCTGGTGGGTGGAGGACCCGGCGCCGTACACCTGGATGTAGGGGTCGGTGCTCATCGAGTACTCGACACCGACGTTGAACAGGACGGTGTCTGCGCCGTTGGTCGCGGTCGGGAGGGTCTCCTCGTCGATGATGTTGACGGTGCCAATCGCGTCGTTGTAGTGCCAGTGCTGGATCACAGCGGAGTGGACCGAGCCGTTGGTAACGGCGAGCAGTGTCCACAGGAAGGTGGCCCGGGAGACGGCGCCGATCAGGGTGCGCGCGGTGTTGGGGGTGCGCATCGGGATGGAGGGATCGCCGTTGATGGCGGTCTTGCTGCCGGAGGCAACGACACGGAACCAGCTGGGTGTGGTGTCGGCGGTGTAGGCGCTGTAGAAGCCGGGATCGGTGCTCGAGGGAGTGGCGGCCGACCAGCGCTGGCTGTTGAGCATCAGGAAGATGTCGCCGCCGAGGCTGGGGGAGTGCACCGCGTGGAAATGGATCGGGGCGGCGGCGGCCATCACGGTGTTGTCGTAGAGGGTCCCGTGGGTGTGGTCGGTGAGCGAGCGCACGGTGGTGGCGTTCGACAGACCCTCGGAGTCGACGGCCGTGGAGGGGACCTGGGCCTGCGTGCTGGTGGCCACTACTCGTCCGGGTCCGGCGCGTCGTCTACGTCAATCACCCGGACGGCGGGGGTACTACTGTCCGCCTGACGCGCCTCCGGCAACGCTGCCTGACCGGTGAGGGCCGCCTGCAGCGCGGGCCAACTCTCAGGAGGCACGAACTGGCGGACCACCGAGATCATCTTGCCCACCTCGGACATCACCTGAGCCATACTCTGGCCCCGCTCGGCGTCCTTCTCCCAGGCCTGCAGCGTCTGGGCGGCGGTCATGCCCATCGCCGGGGTGACCTTGTAGTCATCGCTGATCAGGGTCTCAAAGGCCTTCTCTCGGACGACCTGCATGTAGGCGACGTTGGTCAGGACGCTGGCGACGTTCTCCTCGGTGTCCAGGCCCTGCTTGATGGCCTCGACCTCGAGCATGCGCCGGTAGACGGCCTTGGCCGGGACCTGATCATCGAAGTGCTGGCGCTTGTGGTTGCTGATGGAGTGTCGGCTGATCAGGGGGAGGCCCCGTGACTTCTGCAGCTGGTTGTGGCCCTCGAGGGTGCGCAGGATGTCTTCGGGCATCCGGCCGATAGCCAGCATGTGATTGACCAGCTCTCGGACGGCGGGCTCGGTGCATACCCGGCAGCGACGGCGGGAGGTCTGGGCGAGTTCGCCTTGCTCGCCGAACAGGGCCAACCACGTGTTGACAGTTCCGTCGAGATCGTCGGGGTCGACCCGATTTGGATTAGTCATCGGCCCCCTTCATATTTTTGTGGGGCCTCGAGCCCATTTCCGGATTGTACGCCCGGACGTACAGCCCGCTGAATAGCCGGGAGTCGGGCACCCCGTGAACGTTCATGATCTCCCGCTTCTGACGGAGCAGCATCTGCTCACGCGAGAGATAGAGGGTCATGTCCGGGTCGTCTTCCTGACGCCGGGCGGTGGCGAGCCTCTTCTCGGCCTCGTCTTCAAGCTGATAGTTCTCCCCCACCCGCGACCGTATGGTTTGGCTCGGGGGAAGGAATGAATCCGTGGGCAATTGGCGTGGGGGACGACGCTTCTTGTGGGTGGCCATCGATGACTTCCTTGCTCTTCTTGGACCGCTTGTCTTCGTACTTGGCGTAGACGAAGGTCCCCGCCTGTTTCTCGTCGTAGCTGCAAATCATGCGATCGAGCGCGCTATTCGCGTACTGCTGAGTAGGGGTCGACCATTTGGAGTCGGGCATCATCTTGCGGGCGGCATCTGTCTCTGTCCATCCCTGAAGACAGACCAACTCAAATGCTTCACGCTGCCGTGGTGGTAATTTATCTATCCCCACCAAAAGATCATCGATATAAACGTCTTCCCCCGTCTCGGGTATCGTCACAATCAGGGGGAGGGGGAGGTCGCCATTCTCAACTAGGGAGCGTAGATGCTCAATATGTTGATACAACCTCTTGAAAATTTGCACTCTTCTTTTATCTGGGTCATCCGGAAGTTCTCGTGGCATCTAGTCCACCACCGCTCTACATTCACCATGGATAACCCTGGCTGCTGACATAAATCACCTCGGCTGTGATTGCACCCGCCAATTTCGCACATCGCGTAGGCGGAAAATGAAATTGTGGAGCTGCTGCAGGTAGTCTTCTGCAGCTGCGTAGAGAGTGTAATTGAAAAAAGCGTGATACCTGTCAATGCGACTCGCCCTGGCGGCCTTGGCTTTTCGATCATCTATGGTCCCCTGGACCACTTTCCCCCAGGTCTCATCGCGCACGTCGTCGGCCACCATCTTGGCGTAGAGGGCCCGATTCTTGAGCTTGGTGACCATAGGGGTGGCCTCCCATTCCACCCGCGCCAGGGTCATGATGCACTGCTCGATGTCCTGCCCGGTGATCTGATCCCAATCCTCGATGAATTTGCCGGTATAGGGATCGGTGGCCCAGACATAGCGCCCGCCGTGCACCCGATAGGTACCGGTCTCCGGATCAACCTCGTAGGTACGCAGGCGTGAATAGAACAGATCGATCTCGTGGCGGGCTTCGGCGAACAACGTATTGCACGCCTCGTCAGCAGCGGCCTCGATGCGGATCAGCACGGCTTCATCCGACGATCGCCAGGTGAACCTGATCTTGTCGGTGATCGACTTGCGCTGCTCCTCGATCAGCTCATCCGCAGTCTCCTGGAGGATCGTCTTCTCCGGCAGGGACTCGGGTTTCGGCGTGGCCGTCTTCAGGGGCGGGGTATCGGCCTGTGCTTCGTCCGGCTGCTGTTCCTCCATGGAGCACCTCCCTGGCTGGTGGATTCTCGACATAATCGATGGCTCGCTGCAGACTCTCCTTGCCGTAGCGGCCGATCATCTGATTGCATGGACCGCAAAGTAGTCCACGTATACAATTCGGACAACCCATATCGGGTGAGTGAATTCCGGCACACTTTTTGTGGTCATGGTCAACCGCCAGGGCCTTGGTGAGACCCTTGGCCCACCGGCAGATGGCACAGACGCCGCCCTGAGCCTCGTAGAGGGCCCGGTACTGCTCGTCGGTAATGCCGTAGGTGTTGATCACCCGGCGGGCGTGGCCTTGCTTACGGACGACCTTCTTGCGGGCCCGCTGATGGGTCACACAGCGATTTTTGGGCATCGGCTGACCCTGCTTGTCCAGCGCGGGTTTACGGACCGTGGCGATCCCCTCGTCCAGACAGTCCTTGCAGATAACGGTGGCCACTACATCTCCTCCAGCCAGCAGGCGTGCCGGGCGAAGCACGACGTCATCTCCGGACTCTTATAGGCGCAGCAGTGCGGTGGTGGCTTGTTGTCGGCAATGGCCCGGCGGACGGTATCGAACTTGTCAAAGACCTCATCGAGCTTGTTGTCGTTGCGGGTGTGCGGATACTCCTTGAGCCGGTAGGGAAACCCAGACTCCATCACCAGAACAACGCCTTTGGTTATACCCTGAGAATACTCTCCTAAAGAGAGTTGAATATCCCATTCTGGTTTAATTTCATCCTGCTTATCAAACCCAAATCCGTTCTGGGTCTTAAACTCGAGTGCTATATCCTCACCGCTAGCAGGATGATGTCGCAACATTGCATCAATTCTCCCCCTCACATGATGATCATGGATAACATACTCAACCTCCATATCCTCGGCCTTGCCCAGGCCGCTCATGATCAGCTGAGTCTGCACGGTGGCGTGCAGCGCCGAGCCCATCGAGAGGGTCATGTGGGACTGGAGATTCCGGCGCTCGGTGATCATCTTGTGCCGATGATCGGGGTGGAACATGTAGTACAATTGACGTGGAGTCATAAGCGGATGGGTGGAGGGATGGAAATATCCGTCACCCTTACCGTAGTACGGACTCGAGTCGATCTCTATGGTGTACTTGTCCGGCCACTTGTCGGACATGAAGGCATTTTCAATCCAGGGAAGAACGATCTCTTTCTTCTGCAGCCGCTTGAGGATGTTCTCATACATCACGCGGGTAGGCCTTCTCGTAGAGTTCGACGAAGTCGTTTAGGGAGACCACCACGTAGTCGTCCGGCGCATGGCGTCCCCGGGGCCAGAACCGCACCGGCAGGACCATTCGCATCCCGGCTTGCGCCGCCCGGTTGGCGTAATCTTTTAACGACTTCATGTTCAGCGAGAACGACATGCCCTCGGTGTACTTGCCCTCCATGTAGATCGGGAAGGGGTGCTCTCGGCCTCGGGTCGTGGCATCCCCCGGATCGTGCCACTTGTTGCCGGAGGTGATGGTGCGCTCCAGGCCGAGCATGGCGGCTACCTCGCGCTCGTGATTTTCCCAACCAGGCAGGCTAGGCATGGGTGGGTTCTCCGCTCGGCGTGATGAAGGTGACGCCGCTGTTCTCCTCCGGGAGGATCGGGGCGTCGGGGTCGCTGAGGGGGGCGATCTGGGAGAGCTTGCCGCTGTCTTTCAGGCAGGCCATGACCTCGCTGACGATGGTGGCCTGCAAACCCGGGTCATTGCGCACCGCCGCGCGCATCCGGTCGGCCCCCTGAATCTTGCGCTCGCCTTTGTTGTCCGCCGGGAAGGCGGCGTGGTAGTACCAGCCGCCGCGCTGTTCGATCACACTGGTGGCGATGGACAGCCGGTTGATCTCGTCGAGCTGGTCGACACCCCAGCCGCGCTCCTCGGTCCAGCGGTTGTAGAACCAGTAGCGAGCCACCCGGCCCGGTGCACCGACCTGATTTTTGCGGACTTTGGCATGGATCAGGTAGCCGATGGGGACCGGGTGATCCTCGCCGGGCAACCGAATGTATTCGTTCTCCTTGCCGCGCAGCAGCTCGACCCGCAGCACGCAGGCGTGTTTCCACTTGTGGCCGCCGGGGGTGTCGTCGTTGTAGCTCATCTTGCCGATGGTGCTCATCACCTGGTTGATGCCGATGGTGAGGCATTCCATCGTGTCCGAATAGGTCGCGGCGGTCTGGGCGAAGTGCCCGACGCCGATGGCGTTGCCGCCGACCAAGGCGGTCTCGGCGTCGTCGTTGCGGCGGATGGTGGGAGCGCCGCCGATCGAGTCCAGGATGGCGCAGCAGATCAGGCCGGAGTCCACAGCGGTGCGATAGATGTTGGTGGCGTGTTCGATGGTCTTGGCGCTGACGTAGAGCAACCGATTCTCCACAACATCCCGGCCGACGATCATCTCCAGCCACTCCGGGGTGATCTTGTGCTCCATGTCGATGAACAAGGCATTGCGGTTCGGGTTGGCGTTCAGAGCGTTAAGCATGCACAGCAAGGCCAGGGTGGTCTTGCCGGTGCCTTCCCGGCCGTAGATTTCCACCACCCGATTGGAGGGGAACCCGCCGTAGCCGGTGGCGAAGTCCAGATGCAGGGAGCCGCTGCTGATCGGCGGCCCGAGGACTACCTCCGACCCGCGCTTGACGACGTTGTCACCGAACTTCTTCTGGAGGTCCGTCAGCAGGCTGGTCATCTTGCTGGACGGCTCCGGAGTCTTGGCCATCGTTCTCCTTCGGGGGTTGCATGTTCGGGTCGAGTTTGTCGAGGTCGGAGTAGCACTCCAGGCAGGCCCAGGTCTTGTGGCGGGCATGGTATTTGAGGGGCTCGTATTTGTTCTGCAGGTGGCCGTAGCAGATGGTGCAGACGCTCATCGGCCGACCACCGGCATGTCCAGGCGAATCAGCTCTTCGACGTTGCAGCCCCGGTCGTCGCGCTTGACCAGCGCGGTGACGGGGGCACCTTCGGGCAGCAAGAGGGCAAATCGCTCCCAGGAGTCGGGGAAGAGGGTGGCCTCGAAGTCGGCGTCGTTCCAGGTGAGGGTGAGGAACCCCATCTCCCGGCCCTTGTTGCGACCCTCTTTCTTAATCTTGGTGCTCGAGAGCTTGGTGACCAGGCCGCCGATGATGAACTGATCGCCCTTGCGGTAGTTCTCCATCTGGGAGGGATGGGTGATGGCGACCTTGCGGATCGCCTCGTCGTAGCGGGCCATCGGATCGGCGGTGATGTAGTTGCCGACGAGGTCTTTCTCGATCTCCTGCATTACCGACGGGTCGGCGTAGTCGGGAACGGCGAACTCCTTGACGTACTTCTCTCGATAGCGGTCATCGGTGCTGTGCAGCTCACGCCAGGCGGCGATGTGAGCGACAGCCTCTGCCTCGGTGAACTTGGCACGCTTGCCCTCGGCGACGTTCATCAGAATGCGCCAGTCGTGATACTCCATCATGAGTTGGCGCCGACGCTCGGTATACGGCTCGATGTCGGGGCGGAATCCGTCAAGCGCACCGATCGAGATCAGGGCCTCCATCTGGGCCTTACCCAACGGACACCGCCGAAGCATGTCACCGATACTCGTAAAAGGCCGTTCTGCCGCCAATACCTGCTCCATCGCGGCGTCACCGACGCCCCGAATGGTGTCCAGTCCGTAGCGGATCGATGACCCGTGGATGGTGAACTTGGCCGAGGAGAGGTTGATGTCCGGCGGCTCGATGGCAATACCTCGTTGCCGAGCCTCTCGCAGATAGGTGTTGACGTTCTCGGAATCGGTAGCCATCAAGGCCACCAGGTATTCCTGCGGGTAGTAGTGTTTAGTCCATATTTCCCAGGAAGAAATGACAGAATATCCGACGGCGTGGCTGTTGTGGGTGACAATGCCATTGCCTACCCAGGAATGGTAGGGATCACCGACCTCGAGATCATAAACATCCTGCTCTCCCGCATACTCGATGGAAACTACTTCCACTGCTTCGGTCAATAGGCCTTTCTCTCCGCGCTTTCTGCGGCCCAGCCCATAATCGTGTCGCTTGTGGCAACTGACACACAACATTTTGAGATTATCAGGATGATTGTTGGACCGGTCCCCATCCTGATGCGATCGTTCGATCCGGCCCTCCGTATCACCGCATTCCACACATCGCCGAGCCTGAGTGGCCGACCATTCCTTGAAGCGGGCATTTCCGCCGTCGATATACCCCCAGCGACCAGTTACCGGATGATAGGTGCGCTCTTTACCTTTGCTGAAACCACCACCGGTATCCACGCAGACGCCGTCATATCCGGCGTCTACCAAAAGGAAATTTCCCACCCGCAGATCAGAAACCTTGACATATCCCTCGGGGGTGGCGTGCTGATGATTATCGGTAGTGGTAATGGCACAACCATTGGCTAATGTCACCGTCCAGACGGGAGCTGTCCCGTTATAGTGAACATCCAGAATCCGATTCGGACGAAGCCTGCCATCATCACATACCGACCACGTACGGAGCCCCCGGGCCGGGTCCTTGAATTTCTGTCGCCACGAACGATAACGAGGGTCTGAGCCATGCAGACGTTCGTACATCTCAGCCACGGCCATTGTCCCCGAGGGTATCTTTTGGCTAGCTGCACCTAATTTTACTTGAGTATCACCCGTAGTGCATTTATTAAATGCATAACGTCCGGAAGCCTCGATAGAGGACCAAATTTTCTCAACCACCTGGGTACCAGCATCAATAACCTGCTGCTTGAGGCTCCGGTAATCCCATACCGATGTGAACTCAGGGTTGGCCAGACAACCCCGGACAAACTTCTCCTTCAGGGCCTTGACCTTGTCCATTTTCTTCTTGGACAGGGCTTTCTGCAGGTCCGAGGCCTCGTCGGGGGTGAATCCGGCCAACTCGCGGGCTGCCCGCAGCAGTTGCTCCTGGTAGATCAACACGCCGTAGGTGCTCTTGGTGAGCGGCTCCATCATCGGGTGGTCGTAGACGATGGGCGACCGGCCGTGACGCCGGGCGATGAACTCCTTGTCCAGGTTGGCGTCTTTCACGCCAGGCCGGACGATGGAGATCAGGGCGGCAACATCCTCCTCGTTGCGGGGCTGGACCTCCATGGAGGCCCGGGTCAGGCCCGGGGTCTCCAGCTGGAAGATGCCTGCGGTGCCCCCGGCGTCGATCTGGGGCCAGATCGCGGGGTCGGCGAAGTGTTCGTACCCGAAGGTCACCACGCGGGCCTCAGGGCCGATACTGGCGGTGATGTCGTCGGCCCATTCGGAGCCGATGTCCCAGAGTTCGTACGGAAGGTCATCGCGCCGGTAGTCGAGCCAAACACCGTGACGGTCGTAGACCAGCTTGCGGGCGTGCATCAGGGTGTCCAGGTGCCGGATACCGAGCAGGTCGAGCTTGACCGCGCCCAGCTCTTCGACCTCGTTCATGTCGAACTGGGTGACCACCACGCCATCGACGGGGCGCGATCGGGTCGGCAGGGCACCGATGACCGGCCGGTTCGACACCACCACGCCGGAGGCATGGACGCTGGACTGGCGAATGATGCCGCCCATCTCGTTGAGCTTCTCGAACAGCAGCGGGTACTTCTTGGCCCACGGGGCCAGCTCGCCACCCTTCTTCTCAACGACGTCGGCCCAGGAGAGCAGTTCGTCGCCCTCCTCGGTCTCGATGGCCGAGACGTGCTCGATGATCTTGCCCATGGCGATCACGTCGTTCCACGGGATGTAGTCAGTACCGAGAGCCTTGCCGAGGTCTTTCAGGAGAGCCTTGGGCTGCGAACGGGTGAGGGTACCGATAGAGCAGACGTGGTCATGACCGTAGCGAGCCGACAGGTAGGACTTCTCCCCGCCGCGCTGGGACTGCGGGAAGTCGCAGTCGATGTCGGGATTGCCTTTACGGCCGGGAGTCAGGAAGCGCTCGAAGAGCAGGTCGTAGTGGATGGGATCGATGGAGGTGATGCCGATCAGGTAGGCAACCAGGGAGCCTCCGGCCGATCCACGGCCGGGGCCGCAGAGCACCGGCTCCAGTTTGGCCCCTGCTTCGATGTAGGGCTTCCAGCGACCGGATACCGCCGCCTCTACCTGATCTTCGACCACCAGGAAGTAGCCGGGAAACTGCTTGGCAGCGATCAGCTCGAGTTCGGTCTGCAGCCGGTCGAAGTAGACACGCTCGTCGAGCCCGGCACGGGTCACCTTGTCTCTAAAGCCCTGCTCGCATTTGGCCATCAGCTGGCGCAGGTCCTCCAGCCCGGAGTCGTTGAGCCGAGGCATCTCGAGGGTGGGCTTGATGCGGGCGGTGCAACTGTGGGCGATGCGATAGGAGTTCTCGATGCACTGGCCGACGATCTCCCGGCTGACGCCATGCAGAGCCATCCAGGAGTACAGCTCATCACCGCCCATCAGGTGGTCGGCCTTTTGCAGCATCTTCTCGCTGTCCTGCTGTTTGTCGTCGCTCTTGTTGCGCTTCGATGAGCCGACAGTGGAGCGCCAGACCAGCTCCTTGTTGAACCATTGCTCGGGCCACGCGTGGTGGGAGTCGTTGACGACGACCAGGGGCACGCCCATCTCGGTGGCGAACCTGATCTTGGCCTCGTTGGTCTCACGGCAGATTTGGTTGGCCTCGCTGGCCAGGATCATCTCGCCATTCCATTTGATGTGGTCGTCGGGACCCGGGTTAATGAACTGCCAGGTGTGCAACTCGGAATAGAAGCGGTCGCCGAAGATGCCGTGCAACATGGCGAAGTGATGGCGGGCCAGCTCCTCATCGCCCTTCTGGATAGCCCGGCTGAACTCGGTGAGGAGGCATCCATCCGATGCCCAGAGCCCGGCCTTGTGTTCGCGCATGACCCCAGGATTGATCAGCGGCTTATAGAAGCGATATTCGTCGGTATAGGCCAACGAAGATAGTCTCCAGAGGTTGGATAAGCCCTCATCGTTTTCTGCCAGTAGACAAATATGTGAACGGTTATCGGGGTAACTCAGATGTTCCCGCGTCCAGCCAATGTCGTAGACCCAGTCGGCCTCGATACCGAACACCGGAAGAATGCCTTCGGCGTCGCACGCTTTCTGAAAAGCGAGATGCTGGTTACATTCATTGTGGTCGGTAATGGATACCGCATCCGACCCTACTTCTTTTGCCCTCCGTGCCGATTGTTCAACGCTAGAAAGTCCGTCTACAAATGAACCCTGCGTATGATTATGCAGATTTACCTGTGTAGCCAACAAGTTGTCTCCTCCGAAATGGGGGATGGGGAGGCTGACGTCGCGACCTTACTTAAACCCAGGAGTTTCCGAAGCAACCCTGAGGGCAACGCCGTGAACGTACCCGCCACGAGGCCGCGATTGACGCCGAAAGGTAGGGCGGGCTCCATAGGAAGCGCCTGCCAGTCCTCCCCACCCGGCTTCACTGCTGTTGAGCAACCTCGCCCGACAGCTTCCCCCACAGAGCGGAGAACTCGGTAGCCGTCGACGGCGCCGCCTGAGCCTCGTCCTCGCTGCGGCCCTGCCAGGGCATCGGCGGCTGGGGCGTGGTATCCGGCTGAACCATCTGGTAGGCCGACGGCGGGTTCCCGGCGCCCGGCAGCGGAGGCAATCCCTGGGGGACCGCTGGGTTACTGGTGGTGGCCGGGTGGAACTCAGCGAACCCAGCAGGATTACTCGTCGGTGGAACGGGCTGTACCAGACCGCCGGGGAGCGGCGGCAATCCCGCCGGGGCGGCCGGGGGCATCATCACGGCAGGCTGTCCGGGCTGAGTGGGGACGAACGGCGGCTGCTGAGGCATCTGCGGAGGTGCCGGTGGCTGCGGAACCAGTTGCGGCATCGGCGGCTGAGGTACGGCCCCCTGCTGGGCCATCAGGGCCGCGAAGGCGTCCTGAGCACTGGGCGGAGCAAAGCCCTGGGGGGAGGGCTGATAGACCGGCACGGGCTGCTGTGGGTAGGCGGGCGGCGGCTGCATCATGGTCTGCTGCTGAGGGAATCCCGGCGGCGGGAATCCGGGCATCCCGGCGGGCTGGGCCGCTGCCTGCGGAGCCTTCGGGAGCAGCCAGTGCTCGGCGCGCTCCTTGGAACTGTAGTAGTCGGCCCATTCCACGAGGGTCTTGGGGCAGAACAAGAAACGCTGCGGATCGGCGTCGTTCCAGGGGCGCCCGTAACCGTAATAGCCGGTGACGGACTCGATCGCCCGCAGGCGCTCATCGGGGTCGACCGGCGAGATGATGTACTGGGTGTCCAGGCCACCGCCCCGACGAGTGATCTCGTAGTCACGGTCGCAGATGCCGTCGGCGCGTCCGGCCACCGCCAGGAGCATCGACCAGAAATTCTTCATGCCCTGCTTGACGATGCCGAACTGGCGGGCCTGATAGTTCACGTTGTCGACGGTCACCGGAACGATCGCGTCGACGATTTCGCTGCGGCCGGAGCCGTCCAAAATGGGGCGCTCTTCACGCAGCACCGCGATGCACACGCCGAGCCTGCGCAACTTCGGCGGCACCAGCTGCCCGGTCTTCCGATCCTTGGTCAGACCCCCGAGGGCCGTGACGAAGTCACCCTTGCTCTCGTGAACCAGGAAGTCCTTGGTCTTGCCGTCGTTGCTCAGAACCCATTCGGCGAAGTCCGCCGAGATTACTTCGTTGGTGAGGAACCGCAGAATTTTGCGGTCTCCGTCCTTCCAGGTGAAGTAATTAAGGGTGCCGGTATTACCTGTGCCCTTCTGATGACTTTCGTCGACAGACCGCTGGAGAGCTGCAAGACCAAAATCCATTGAATTTTCCTCTGGGGTGTGGTGTCAATCGTTTATGGTCACATCCGGTGACTGGCCCGACTCTAACAGAGGAAATTGGGCTGTGTGCAGATACGTGAAGCGAGTTTCACACACGGCGGACGCTAATATATTACTGAGCCACAATTGACTCAACTTATTTGTGTAAGACATTTAAATCGGACTCTTGGATGGAGGCCATCCGTTCTTTCTCTGGATGGCTTTCTTGTTCTCTATAAGTTGATGTTTTTCACTATGCAACTCTTCCTGTGCCGCCCTGAGATCATCGTGTGACTGAAGGATTTTCGCCTCCATGTGACGATTGGGCTCCAGGTGGTGCGTGCCGTCATGGTGCTCGTGAATGGTCTCCCCGGCCTTGTTGGTGTAGGTGCGCTTGATCAGCGGATGCTTGGGCTTCTCGGCAACCATCAGGTCCTCCGGTTGTAGTCGGCCAGCCAGAGCGCGGCCGGTACTGCTCCTTCTATCGCCGCGATCATCTCGTCGGCAGTGTTCAGGTCCCCCATATCGATCTTCGGTTGTGGGATGACGGCCCGAACCTGTGTGTGTCGATATAGACCGTCGACAATCTTGTGTGCTCCGGCATATCCGGCGTGATCAGCATCGAACCACACGACAACCTCGTCGGCATCCTTGAGCAGATCGATCTGCTGCTGACTCACCTTGGCGCCGAACGTCGCGACAACGGCGGCCTTGATCAGGCCGACGGACACGCTCTTGGCCACACTCATCGGTGACTCGACCACCACGATCCGCTTGCGGCCGCCCATCGACTCGATACGATCGCCGTTATAGAGAGTCTCGCTCTTGGGCATGCCGGGGCTGTTGCGGTACTTGGGCATCTGGTTCTCCGTCGGCGGCCAATACTGCCCGGCGGGGATGGCGCGCTTCTGCCAGCCGACCAGCTTGCCTTCCCAGAAGTTGGGGAACACGACGCGATGCTCACGCTGGTCGTAGCCCAGCTGGAGTTTGGCGTGAGCCTCGAGAGTGATCCCTCGGCTGAGCATGTAGGGGTGAGCAAGGCGCCAGGGGTTGAGTACGGCCTCGTTGTATTCGGGCAGATCGATCGTGTGGGGCTCGTGGGCGGCAAGCAGCTTGGCCAGGTGAGCCTTGAGTTCATCGCGCTCAAGAGTGGCGCCGCGCAGCATCTCCCCGATGACCGGAAGGGCCTCGTGGAGGGTGGCCTTGCCTTCGAGTATCTGGACCAGATGCATGAGATCGCCGGACCAGAAGGATGCGCAGACATATAAACCTTTATCTATATTACACCATGCTGAAGGACTGGAGTCCCCATTATTGTGGTGTCTATATACCCGCTCTATTAAACATGAGTGCACGATCTCGGTGGTGCCGTCTTTGATGTTGACTTGCTCGGAGCAGTTGCGGGCACCGTAGCGCTCGAGCACGGCGCGGGCATCCAGGCGTTTGCGGTAGTCCTGGTACTGCTCGCGCATGGCGTCCAGGCCGATCCTCATGTCACCTCGGCTGCTTTCTCGGCGTCGGCCTGCGCGGCCGCGACGATCTGCTGGAGGGTACGGGAGCCACCAGTAGGGGAATGCGATTGACCGCCGATGATCCGGCTGGAGATGCGTATCTCGGAGGCATCGATCAGGTCCCAGAATAGCTGCCAGGAGGCGATGTCCGACCGGCGCGAGCCGAGGATGTCGAACTGCATCAGCTTGTTGAGGCGCCCCTCCTTGTTGCGCGACAAGCCGAGCAGAAGATCGCAGGTACGCTCCACCTCGGCGGCATCGGCGAAGTCGGTGATCTCCAGACCGCTCTTGCGATTGTTGGCCTCCCGCTTGAGCTGGACGGCCAGCAGACAGGCGAGCTTACCCCGACTGGAGTTGCTGATCTCGTTTTTCAGCTGCTTGAGGATGGAGGCCTGCCGCTGCTTCTCCGAGGGATAGCGCTGTGTCTCCTCCATGAACGACAGCTGGTCGATGATGACGAAGTCGGAACCGGTATGCCGGGTCCGGGACAGCAGGGCGGCGACGGTCCGCTCGCCTTCCTCCGGGGCCTCCACCAGGATGGGGCAGTCGGCCGTCATGGTGTCCTGGGCGGTGAACAGGTTGCGCAGCTCGGGGATATCCAGTGTGCGTTTGGACAGCCGGTCGTAGCTGACGCCCGAGAGCAGCGCGTCAAGCCGGTCCTCGATCTCCTCGCGGGTCATTTCCAGGCTGAAGATGACCGGCCGATACCCGGCACGCATCGCTGCGACGGCGACGTGGCAGAGGAAGAACGTCTTGCCGGTCTTGGACAGACCGCCGACGCCGCATAGCTCACCGGCAAGCAGGCCGCCGGTGTGCGTGTCGAACTCATCCAGACCGAAGGGGATGCCGATGCCGTGTTCTTCGGCGGCCGCGTAGCGCATCCGGCGCTCGTCGACGTTGAGGGCCAGGTTGGATCGGCTGTGCCGGGGTGCGACGGACTCGGAGGCGAAGTAGGAGGCATTGGCCATGGCTCGCAATGTGCCGAGAGGATCAGCGAAGCAGGTGGTGGCTGAGGCCTCGATGATCTTCTGGATACGGTTGACGATGAACCGTGTCATCAGGGCCTCGGCCAGCCAGTCGGCGGTCTCCTCAACCCCGGGCTCCAGCTTGAATCCGGGGTGCTGAGTCTCGATCACCATCGGGGTGGGGGCAGCGGTCATCTGGGAGGTTCGCCAGTATTCGAGCATGAACTCGTAGACCCGGTTGGCCAACGGCTCCTCGAAGGCTTCCGCCCGCAGGCCCATGTTCCAGACCTTGTCGATCTCGCGCGGGTCGGTGAGCTTGGCCAGCAGCTTGCGTTCCAGGCTCATCAGACGATCGGCCGGACCTCTCCGGATATCAGGCGTTTCATCATGGCTTCCCGGCTCTGGGGCCGGAAGTCGACGTCCACCAAGTCGATCGGGATCGACTTGTGCTTGAGCAGGGAGGCGATGGCGATGCCGTAGCGCGTCTCCAGCTCGCGGTGACTCAGGTTGGTGGTCAGCAGGGTCGGCCGATTGTTCTTCACGCGGCTGCGCAGAATCTTGTCGAGGGTGCTGCGTGCGAGATCGGAAGAGGAATGCAGCTCCTGGCCGAGGTCATCGAGCAGCAGGGCCTGGGTGTGGAGGAACTTGCGGTCGAAGAACCGGGCGGCGACATCATCGCCGAAGCTCTCGGTGCGCCGATCGATGGCGTCCGAGAATGAGGACACGTAGGCGGTGAAACCCATCTTGATCAGCTGCTTGATGGTCAGGGTGGCGAGCATGGTCTTGCCGGTGCCGTTGGTGCCGGTGAACAGCATGCCGGTGCCCTCGGCGATGGCGTTGTGGAAGTTGGCCGCGTAGAGATGAAGGGTCTGGGGCGGCGGAGCGACGTAGTCCTCCCAGGTGAGCCGGAAGTAGTCGGCGCCTACACCGGCAGCGGTGTAGTGCTTGGCTAGCTGCAGCTGCATGCGGCAGTCGCAGGGGGTAGCGACGCCTTTCCAGGTGTAGGTCCCGGTCTTGCGGCAGGTCGGACAGAAGGTATCCGACCCGGCTTCGAACTCGGGGTACTCCCGGTAGACCCGGGCGCCATCATCGTCGCCGAGCATGTCGAAGCGGATGTCGTAGGTCAACGGATATCCAGGATGACAGTGTCTCGCTCGCGCGGGTCGCCGCCCGCCGACACAAATCTCACGTGGGTCGTGGTGTCGCCGTCACATCTGGCCAAAATTGCCTTCAGGTCACTGGTCGGGATGCTGGTGCCCTGCAGGTCGACCGAGACACTACGCGTCAATCGGTAGGACACACTAGGAACTTCTACGGCGCCGTCCATCACTGTCTCCTTTCGGCGTGGGGTGCCTTGAGCTGTCCGGCCGCCCATTCGGCGGCCAGCTCTTCTTGTGTCTTGGCGCGGTCGAGCACCACCAGATCATCCACCCTGTGGGCCTCGATGTGCTCGCGCGGTTCTTTCCAGTGCACCCGGACGTAACCGGGCAGGTAGCTGTCTCCCATCACCAGCCCGATCTTCTTCTCATCGGTGCGGTAGTGGACCTTACGGCCGTCGATGGAACTCACGCAGCGGCCCAGTACTCGTTCTCGGTGATGCGGTCGCGCGCGGCCTGGCAGGCCTCCGTCAGGGTCTCACGGAACGCCCACCCGGAGATGTCTCCGCCCGTCCGGCGACGGGCGCTGACGCTGTACCAGACTGCCCCGGTCTTCTCGTTGGCGACCACGGTCTTGATGTTGTAGAGGTAGTCGTCGTCGTGGGCGTATTCGCGACCGCGATTGAAGAGGTAGGCCATCAGGCGTTCTCGTCTTCGAGCAGGACGATCTCGCCGACCTCGGCCTGAGCGATCCGGTGCAGGATCACCTTCAGCTCGTCGTACTTGACGAAGCCGGAGCGGTAACAACTCAGGGCGACGTCCTTGATCAGCGTCAGATTGAAGCGCGCGGGCGGCCGGTTGCTCTCGGTCTTGGGCACGTCGTAGTGCGGGACGATCGGGTCACCGTTGGCGTACTTGAACCGGCCGCTCTTCAGGTTCTCGTACATCCACTGATTGGACCGGCCGAAGAAGCGGGCGGCCTCGGTGGCCGAGTACCAGCGTTCGACACCCTCCAGGAGTACCGACGACGGCCGGTCCAGGAGTTCCTTGCGGCGGTCCAGGTCGCCGAGCATCTCGTTGAGGCGTGCCTGGATCAGCTTCAACCGCTTGGCGGCCACCTGATCACCGACCGCCTTGGCTTTGCTCTCGGTCATGGTTTCCTCCTACTGCGTAACGCCGTTGGTGGCGCCGTTTTGCACGGCTACCCGGAACAGCTGCTCCAGATTGGCGAAGCCCAGTTGCTTGAGCTGATGATCGCTGATCGTGTCGTCGGCGATGGCGAGCAGGGTGGCCTTCAGGCCGGAGGAGTAGGCAGGTAGCCCGCGCGGTGGCTTGACAATGTAGCCCCCGAAACTGATCTGGCCAGGGGAATCGGGCCTGTTCCAGCAGCGAGAATATAGATTGGACGACGCATACCGCTCCGACGGACCCATCATGTCCTGAATCTCGTCGTGAACGATGGGCCGACCGTCGCGCAGATGCTTGGTGAGGTAGTCGCGAAGGCCACGCCATTTTTCGGTATTCTGGGCGAGCCACTTGTCGTACTCTTCCTGACGCCACCAGGCAAGGGCTTCCTTCCAGACAGCGTCTTGATCCTGGAAGGTGGCCTCAGCCTGATCGATGGTGTCGATCAGGACCTGCCGCAGAATCTTCATTCAGCTCCTCACATGTTGCGGCCGACGAGGCGGCCGTTCTTCGGGGTGGCCGGGGCCAGGGCGGCCTCGACATGCATCAGGACCTCCGGGTCGCCATCGGCCAAAGCGAACAGTTTCTCCAGGTTGACGCCCTTGCGGATCACGGTCTCGGTGTGGGTCTCGTAGACCTGATCCCAGCGTTCGGGTCCGAGCAATTCCTTGAGCAGCGGCTCGTCGATGGTGGGGGTGTTGTACCCGGCGGCCTCGCGGCACAGCCGCAGGCTCAGCTCCGGAATCTCGATGGAGCCGTTGGTGTTGTCCGGGTCTATCTCACCGGCGGCCTCCAGGGTTGCCGAGATATGGCCGAACGAGAAGGCCTTGACCTGATCCTTGACCACGTCGCACAGCTCCCCCAGCTTGCGCTGGGCCACGAACTGACGGCCCACCAAGACCCGGTCGTGGTCGTTGAGGATGTCACCCTCGGACGTCAGGGGCGCGGTCACCAGGTTGATGAAGTCGTTGAGGTCGGCCTGAATGGCCAGCAGTTTGTCGACGTCGTAGTTGGCGAAGTCTTCCTTCAGCGCGTCCTTGCGCTGGGCGATGGTGACGCGCGCGGTCTTCTCCGGAAGCTTGTTGACCTTGGCGGCCAGCAGGTCCAGGGGGTTGGCAGCGGCCCGGCGGGCAGCGGTGAGAGTCGAGATGGCGGCCATGGTGTCTCCTTCATTCTTGGACATTTTCTTTGATGCTCCTGAATTCTAGTGGGAATCTTCTGGAGAAGTCAACTCCGACGTGCTGCCGTTCACGAGCCACCACGCTGCATCCTGATCGCGGGCGCCGGGCTCCCATGCCGGTCCGGTGACAACGAGCGTTGTCTCGTATTGCTCAGCCGGATAGAACCGGAAGTGCCCTCGCTTGTAGCCGCAGGTGTGCATGTCCTCACCGGCGATCATGGCGTCGGTCACGGCACACGGCTGGGTATGAGGCACATCGCCCTCGAGCTTGGGCCAGGAAACCCCTCGGCGTTTCATTCCCAGCTCCTCAGCGTGCTCGGTGAAGTGCTCGACGAAATAAGCAGCCAGGGCTCGAGCCTGGTCGATGTACTCGCCCCGACGCTTCATGCCGACGAATCCCCATGAACGCTCGTTGGAGTTCGGGTCGGCTTCCCAGAGCTTGCGCTGGATGGCCTCTACTAGCGTCATAGCCATCCTCTCAGCAGAGTTCGTATCCCTAGTCGTAGCTCCCGACGCTTACGGGGCTGCTGCCTGTCCACCATGCCTCCGGCGCACGTGGTCGGCCGGGAGGTCTCTCGATAGAAGAAGAACGTCTCGCCCTTCCAGTCCTCGACTTTCATCAGCCGGTAGCCGTGCTCCTCGAGCACCTTCTCCAGCCGCTGGTCGGCCAGAGGGTGGGAGTGGTCCAGGACGATGTTCATTCGACCGGCTCCGCGACGGGAAACCCGATGCCGTTGGCGTTGCAGGACTTCTGGACCTCGTATTCACCAATCGGGTGATACCAGCCCACCCCGTCGATCGTCATGATCCGGACGATGTTCTTCTCGCAGTTCTTGCACTGCTTACGACCAGGGGCCTCGCAGCAGATTCCGTCTGCGCTCATCTCCGCCCCTTGCACCGAACGTGGACATAGCCATATCGGGAGTACATCCGAACGCCACCGTGCCATGGCCAGATGATCCGACCGCACTCGCAGCACCTGGTTGTCTTCACCCCATCCTCCGTTGCTCTACCAGTTTTTCATGGATGGTGTTGATCATCTGTGTCATCGCTGGCTCCAGCATGGTGACTTGGATATAATTGTAGGCTGTTTGAATCTGTTCCGGGACCGGTATGCCGTTCATGTGGACCTTGCCTTCGGCGCCGGTCTTCATCCACTCACTCGGCTTCTCGCCGTAGGTGCCCACCGTCATGGTGGCATCCACCCGCACCGTCAGCTCCACGAACTCGATCTGGCCGTTGCCCGGCGGTTGGGGGACGGGTACGGCGGCCGTCATCTTGTCGTCTCCTTCATAGGTAGAAGTCTACCCCAATCCCAATTCTTTTTCCTTGCGGGCGGCGGCCCGGTGAGCGTCGGTGACCGTCATCAGGTAGGTGCACTTACCACAGCGGGCCAGGACCGGCAGCTTACTGCCTATGGCCTCGGTGACCAGGAACTCGCGCAGCTGGTCACAGGTGCGGCATATCCACCAGAAGCTCCAGGAGCGGGTCGCGTGCCTAGACAAGGCCGAACACGGTTCTCAGCTCCGCTGCTTTCACCTCGACGGCTGTGGGGGACAGCTCACGTTGATATTGCTCCTCGGCCTCGCGCAGCATCGCGGTCGCCTTGGTGTACACATCGAGTTCGGTACAGTCGTCCGGCAATGTTGCGCGAAGGGTTTGATCTTTATGCCCCGGCCCCATATAGAGGATCATCAGGTTGAGTTTTATCTCATCCCTGTTGATGACTATAATTTCCCATAGGGTTGATGAACCACCGTGGAGAAACTTGGGCAATTTATCTGTACGCTGGTGCATCGGTGAGCCTCCTTATCGCCCGTACCGGTATCCCGTACTTGGTGGCCAGATACTCCGGAGTGCCTCTATAGCCGCCCGCAGCGGCCTCGTGGCGGATTCTGGAGCGTTGGTACCGGGTGAGGCAGTAGTTGTCGCCCTGGTGGGTGTGACGGGGCAGCAGGGGGTCTCTGGTGAAGAAGTCGATCCCCCCGGAGCCCCCGGGCGACATGATGCCCCGGATGAAGGTGAAGCTCGGCTCGGCGTGGTCGAAGACGTTGGTGCCCGGCGCACTGTGCGGCCGGGGTGACTTGTAGGCGTAGACCCGGCCGAAGATGCCCCGGAAGAAGTGGGGGTCCGGGGTGGCGCCGCTGAGGGTCTTGATCTCGCGGGTCTCCCGCAGCCTGAGCTGGTCGACGCTGAGCCAGTCCTTGTTGGGGATGCCCAGCAGCTTGTCAATCTTGCGCTCTGCCATCAGGATTTTCTCGGCCCGCTCCTCCATGAGCAGCCACTCGCCGGAGCGCAGCCTCATAAGCCGAAGTGCTTACGCAGCATCCGGATGGCAGCGTCGACCTCTCGGGACTCTTTCGCTCGCTCCTTGAGGTATTCCGCATGGGCCTGGTTCACCAGGTCGGTGGCGGAGTATCGGGTCATCGAGACCATGGCTTCATCGTCGGCGCACGGGATCAGCGCCGAGTACGAGCGCTGCATCACGAAGTAATCCACCGTCAGCTGCAGAAGTACTCCGCCCTCGGCGGGATGAAGGGACCAGACACTGTCGCCATTCTTGGGAAGGGGGAGTTTCGTCTCCGGGTCGGTCATCAGCTCTCTCCTGTCGGCGGTATCTCGCTGGTCTGGGCTTGTTCTTCCATCCGCTGCTGCTCCATGCCGACGAAGGCAGAGATGATCCGGTGCTCGATCGGGCTGAGCTGCTCCATCAGCACCCCGGACTGTTCCTTGTCGTCCATCGGGTCCCCGGGATCAAGGTTCGCCCATCCCCATACCGCGACGATCACCATCAAGGCCTGAATGAGATGGTTGGGGTGGATGGCTCCCCCATGCTTGGCCTCGGCGGCGGGGAGCGCCAGGTAGAGAGCCTGCACAGGACGCATGTCCTCATTCTCGATCATGGCCCACTCGGCCCGGTCACACCAGTCTTCGACGAACTGGATGAGAGCTGCACCCTGCTCCCCCTGGGAACTCATGTCAGCTTTAGATGCGAGCCAGATGGACTCGTCTTTAACATGCATATGGCAATTCTACCACAGTAAGAGATGGGTGTTTGGGTAGATGGAGGGATATCTTCCATGTATATTTATACAGCATTATCTCTCTTTTGCCCCCATACCCTGGGTTATCCGGTCGGGAAGGCAGGGAGAGGCCGAGCTGTCCCTGTCATATAGACAGGGACAGCTCATATCCGTATAGGTTTTTGGCCATCATGCAATAGTCATGATTATGAGATGTATTAAGACTAACCAACTTTGACGTTACATAACATGTCAGAACTACTTAAAGCGTGATGGCTGGATCAGCGTCACTGTGAGCTACGGGTATTACTCGCATGCTCCAAGGCCGGAACTATGCCTGGGGGTGCTGTCTATCGAAGACATCCTCATGGAGGGCGGTGCCGGGCTTACCTTTGATGTATCACCGCGCCCACCAGGCTCGGGGCTGCCGCACTTAAGGGAAAATCGACAACCAGAAGAGATACCGCTCTAACCGGCGACAATTGGGGTTGTAAGCCCCGCGATCCTACTATAAGCTGGACCTAGCTTCGCAGCTAATTTCGACCCCCCGAACTTTTCCAGAGACCGGGGGGTCGAACCATTTCTACCACACTTTTCTCCATCATGAAGTCATACCTTGATCGAATTCATGCGGTAGTCTTCCTGCTCAGGCACCACAAACGTGTCGATGAAGGAGACCTATACCCGTGTCACCCCTGCTCGTGCCGCATGAAGGCACCCTCGAAGAATCGGTGAGAGCCGCCCTGCGTGAGGTAGAAATACCCCAGCTCGTCGTGGTGGAGGAAAGCCCGGACTGGCGAGGTGAACTCATCTTCCAGGCCGCCGACCCCCAGAGCTTCTACACCCGGTACCGGGACTGGATGAGCCGGTACATGGTGCTCAACCAGCTGTTCAACCTCGGCAGCTTCCTGGACCTGATCAGACAGGACGGCTACCGCCCGGTCCTGTCCCCTTCCACCGCGCACATCCTGGGGAATTTCAATCGCTGGTCCACCCCGCTGGACATCGACGGGTTCACCTGCCCCAGCCGTGACGACAATCCCGGCGAACTCTTCCCGTTCCAGACCTTCGCGATCAACCGGGCTCTCGAGCGCGCCCACCAGGACAAATCTACCGACCGACTCTTCTTTTTCAACCTCGGTACCGGAACGGGCAAATCGATTTGCGCTACCGCCGGGGCCCAGGAGCTGTTCAACCGGGACATGATCGACCTGGTCTGTGCCTTCACCCTGAGTGCCTCCAAGATCAACCTGGCCACCGATGCCGTGGCCTCCTTCGCCAGGACCACGCAGCTGCGCGCGGTGGTCAACGACGGGGGCAAGCGCCAGCGCACCGCCGTCTACCAGCAGCAGGTCAATCGCTACCCGCAGTACCCGCATGTGTTCGTGATGAATTACGAGAAGTGCTGGGCCGACTTCGACGAGCTGATGGCCCTGGTGAAAGGCCGCCGTGTGCTCTGGGTGTTCGATGAGTCGAGCAAATGCGTCAAGGCCACCACCCCGATGACCAAGATGCGCAAGCACCTCAACCAGCTGGTTCGGGCCTCCATCCCTACCGTCTGGCCGATGTCGGCGTCGGTGGTCGATGCCAGCCCGCTGCGCTACCGGGACGTCTACAACCTCTCGGGAATCGTCGACAAGAACAACCCGCTGGGTACCCGACGCGACTTCCAGAACCGGTACGCCCGATCCTTCTACGGCTCGCAGGACCTCGAGTGGTCCCGGGCCCGGCTGCAGGAGGTCCGGCACCGCGTGGCGCCGATGACCCAGACCGCCCGCAAGACCGATCCCGGGGTGCGCGAACAGTTCAAGGGCATGCAGACCGAGCTGATCCTGATCCAGATGAGCGATCCGGACCGCGAACTGTACGACCTGGTGGTCGAGGATGCCCGGCGGGAGAAGGAGCGTTGTGGCGACGAGGCCAACCTGATGAGCCACTATCGACTGATGCGGTACATCTGCAATACGCCGGAGTCCCTGACGGCCACGCAGGACGCCCTGGGGATGCGCCTGGCGACCGAACACCCGAAGCTGGTCACCGCGAGTCACTGCGCCAAGATGACGATGTTCCTGGACCAGCTGGAGGAGATTGCGGGCCAGGAGGACAAGGTCGTGGCTTTCAGTCACTTCACCAAGCTGGGCATGCTGCTGCTGGCCCCTCACGTCAAAGCTCGCGGCATTTCTCACGTGCTCCATTACGGTGTCGGCCAGAGCACTCAAGAGAGCCAGGAGGCGCAGCGGAAGTTCAAGACGGACCCGAAGGTGACGCTGTTCCTGTCCTCGGACGCCGGATCACACGGACTGAACCTGCCCGAGGCCCGGTTTGTGATCAACTACGAGGTGCCCTACTCCTACGACGTGCTGATGCAGCGCAGCGAGCGGATCAACCGCGCCGACTCCAAGCTCGACGGCATGACCTCTTACTGCTACGTCACCGAGCACACGGTGGAGGAGAGAATTTGGGAGGAGAATAACCGCCGACGCAAAATTGCTGCAGCTGTACAGGGTACAGTAGAGACACTAGACTACGGACCACCGAAGTCCGAAGAGCAGGCTGTAGACTACCTGATATTCGGTAAATGAAATAGGAGGAGACAAAATACATGAGTATCGGCGCACGCAACACCGACCCCCAGACCTCCAAGGATGCGGCTGTCCCCACCCGTAAGCGGGACAGCATGGCCATCGTCCTGCTGCGGCAATACGACCTGGCTGGCGCCAGCGGCCTGGATGCTTATGATGCCGCCATCAAGGCCGGGTTCATCGCGGGCCATGAGCCGGACGGCCGCCCCATCGCCAAGGACAGCGCTCGCCGCCGGACCAGCGATCTGCACACCAGCGCCTCCTACCGCAAACTCGGCGGCATCGAGCCCCTGATTGCGGTCATCGGCGCCCACAAAGGCAACAACACCGACGCCAAAGAACGTGAAGTATGGGCCATCACCGGCGAAGGTCGTCGGGTCCTGCGATTGAAGGAGACGTCATGAGCACCGCCCAAACCCAGCAGTCCTACCGCCTGCCGTTCCCCAGCGTGGCCGAGACGCCGCACACCACCGAGCGGCACTGGCGCACCGCCAACGAGAACCTGATCCTGCTGACCGAGGTCGGCAGCCGTCTGCACGGCATTCAGGTCGGCGGGGATGACGCCGACATGCAGGGCGTCTGCATCGAGCCGCCAAGGGTCATGCTGGCCACCGACGACTTTCAGTTGTACGAGTACCGGACTCAGCCGGTCGGGGTGCGCTCGGGCGAGGGTGACATCGATTTGAACGTCTATGGTCTGGCCAAATGGGCCCGGCTGATCATGAACGGCAACCCCACGCACCTGCTGCCGCTATTCGCGCCGCCGGACAAGACCTTCGCCATCACCGAGATCGGCCAGGAGCTGCGGGAGAACGCGCACCTGTTCCTGGCCAGCAGCCACGCCGACCGCTTCCTGGGCTACCTGCAGCGCCAGCGGGAGCGGATGCTGGGCAACCTGGCGCAGCGCACCAACCGGCCGGAGCTGGTGGAGGAGTACGGCTTCGACGTGAAATTCGCCAGCCACGCACTACGGATCGCCATTCAGGGCATCCAGCTGATGCGTATCGGCAAGATCGTCCTTCCGATGCTGCCGGAGCATCGGAAGTACCTAGTCGACGTCCGACAGGGCAAATACACCATGGGCGAGGTGCTCAAGAAGCTCGGCTCGCTCGAGGAGGAGCTGCTCGCCGCCGGGAAGTACACCACCAAGCTCCCGGCCCGGGTCGACGAAGATTTTGTGAACGACTGGCTCGTAGGGGTCTACCGCAAGCACTGGGAAGAGCAAGGGCTATGAGGCTCTCCGAGCACTACCGGGAGGCCGAACGGTTGCTGGCCGAAGGTGTCGAAGTCGTACAAAAGATCAGCGAACTGAACACCGCTCGGAAGACTGCTCCCGAATTTCACCAGAGCAACCCCCAGCGGGACCGTGCTGCCCTCACTCGACGCATGGATGAGCTAGGTAAGAAGGCAATGGGCATCTGGGCGCAGGCTCAGGTACACGCCACGCTAGCCACTGCTGAGGCCGCTGGGTCAAGTGGCCGTAGCCACATGAGTGACACACCTATTTCTGACCTGCACAAAGGAGACAGATCATGACCGAGAACGCCAACGAATCCACTTACGCGGAGAGACTGGCCGAGGTCCAGCAACTGGTGGATCGCACCGGCTCCCCGGTGATCTTCACCGACGAAGGCACAGGAACCCGTCGCGTTGTTTCTCCCACCAAAAGGGATGGGGTATGACCCCATCTTTTGTGCGCCGAGCCGGAATCGAACCGGAAAATTGTGGTGTTAGAGGCCACTTAGCCGCCTAGCTCCCGGCGCTTGGTGCCGGTGGGAGGTCATGAGCCTCCAGACCGCCTGAGCGGATCACCGGCGTGGTCGGGGTGGGAGGGTTTGAGCCTCCTTGCAGGACCGAAGTCCCCACCCCGAAGTTCAGTTAGGCAGCCCGTGGCTGCTTGTGTCCGTGCTGCCGCAAGGCCAGAGGAAACTGGCTACAGAGCCTGCTGGCAGCGTCGCCGGGCTCCAGGGCCACGGCGGTGATGGTGTTGTCGTAGTCCGGCTCACGGACCACGCTGCGGGCCAGACCTTCTTCGATAGCCCGAGCGGCCAGTTCTGCCAGAGCGTGCTCATCGGGGACGGCAACGACCACGAGGTAGTTGGATTCATCAGTCCATTCACGGAAGATGGTGGGCCACTCGTGGGCGAATTGAAATGCTGCATGTGTGCTTTGTGCTAGCTGTGGTCCGGGGTCGAGGTCCGCACGGACGGCAATGTACAGCTTGGCGAAGGTGGGCTCTGAGGCCTTGGTGATCTACACAAAAAGAGCATGGCATGCTTGGCGGATTTGTGTCAACCCTCATTTCCGGCAATCAGATTCAGCACATCCAGAACGTGCTGCGGATCGATGACTCCCGTGGGGGTCATGTGCGTAGGTTGGTGTCGGTTCATCCGGCGCACATGTCGCCAGTACAGCTGCCACTGCTTCCTCTCGGCTATGCACTTCCTGCACAGACAGCCAGTGCGGTAGGCCCTCAGGAGGCCATGAGGGCCCTTCTTACGGTTCATGCTGACTGCCACCGACTTTTGCCAGCAATTGCGGCACAGCACCCGACAGCGGGCCAGCATGGCCTCACGCAGCTCCCTCTTCCAGCACCACAGGTTGGAGAGGTCCCGGTCCTCGGAATCGTTGCGGAGGGTGAGTCGATCGGTAGACCCACACTCGGCACATGCCTTGTCGGCGAAGAAAGCATCCTTCATGGCATAACGCCGGGCAGCCGCATAGGCATTGGTCTGCTGTCGCGTCTGATGTTCGGAGAGCCTCAGCGTCTCGTCGTCGATACTCGTATTATCTCGCCTCCCTTCATATCGGTCGACTTATGATACCCTGATGTCGCTGCCCAGGTGGGGCGCGTGACACAGTCCCCCTACCTTGAGGAATATCCCATGAAGAGAATCACCATCGAACGCTACAAGAATGCCGATGAACTCAACAGCGCCGGACTGATCGAAGGCGAGACCGACAGTGGCAAGCGCTGGATCATCTACCTAGATGCCGACGGCAGCCCGCAAATTTTCTGGCCGGAGCGCGACGAGGACGGCGGAGTCACCGGACCCGGAGTGAGCATGGTTCGGTCTATCGACCGGGCTCGTCGGATCGTTCAGGGCGTCTGCTCCCGGATGGGCGACAACGACGAATTGATCCAGCCCGCCCTCGAGGACATTCGGATGACGGTCGAAGACGAGGTGAATGTCGGAGGGCCATTTCTGGCAGAGGTAAAATTGGGCGACAGGGAATTCCGATTCAGGGCATCATATGAATGGAAAGTGACCCCATTGGACGACGAGTGGTGGCCAAACAAGTAGAGGTATGGTAATATCTAGTTGTACCCAGGAGGGGTACCAACTAGAAGGAGACAAACACCATGAAGGCTATCGAAGCAATCGCCGCAGCAGGGATCGCCATGGCGGCCGCCGCCATGATCGCCGCACCGCTGGCCTCTGCCGACGCTGCTGGGAGCCAGGGCGGTGCCTCGGTGGGGTCGATGGACCCCAGCTTCCAGGTCGCCCCGATCACCCACGGCCATCAGAGCGCGGTGACTTTCGCCCCTGAGAGCACCTGGGGCTGGCCCGCAGCCCTGGCCGGTCGCCATCACCACCGTCACGGCTGGAAGCCCGCCCACTGACGGGCTAGCGCCTGGCACACACTGGCCAGGCTCCTGAACCCTGACGCGCAAGGACCCGTTCGGCCACCTTTATCTGAGTAGATTTGTCTGCCAGATAAGCATGAGGTGGATCGGACGGGTCCTTATAAGTTGACCAGGTACCAGGGGCAAATTGTAATCCCCCCTCGAACCCATTACCGGTATGTATACCCCAATTGCCTCCACTCTCGCAGGCTGCGACAGCATCCCAGTTGAGGTCTGCTTGAGCGGGGGCGGCTGCCAGGAGGGCGGCGAACGGTGCTGCGGTGATGAACGCTACGATGCGCTTGATCTTGAACACGGTTCCGGACGGTAAGCACCACCCCCGGACCGGGGTCAAGCATCGTTACTTAGGTGAACGAGTTAACTGTCTGCGAGTTTCTTGATGGCATCGGGCCGGAAACCGGCCCAGTGATTGCCCTCCCCGGCATCCACGACCGGAGCCGAGGTATAGCCTAGGGACATCGCATAATCCCTGGCAGCGGCGTCCAGGGTGATGTCGACCTTCTCGAACGGTATCCCGGCCTTCTCGAGCGCCTTGTAGGTGGCGTTGCACTGCACACATGCGGGCTTCGAGTAGACGGTGACCGTTGTCATTTTGTGGGACTCCTCACAGTCGGCAAGCCATCGTAGGCTCTCGCAATGCCCCACACAAGATGTTGTGGGGCACGCGTTTTTGGCCTACTTCATCTGGATGTTTCGGTAGGCCTTTCGGGCCTCTTCGGTGGCGCGATAGGTGCCCTTCTTGAGCCGGACAACCAGGCCGTGCGCAAGCAATGTCTGCATCCGGCTACTGGCCGCCTGGGAGGTGAAGAGGGAGCCGCCGTTCCGATTGTTGGCTTTCCTCAGATACTCGGCCATCCCATCCACCGACTGCCCGTACTCCGTGTCGTGGAGGATCAGCTGAATCAGTGTCTCGCGCTGGACCTTGGTCAACCCGAAGGCCAGGTCGCGCCAACTCGGTTCGAAAACCTCCGGGACGTACGTGTGGACAACGTCCTCCAGGGTCATGTGCTCCGGCACTTCGATAGTCATCCGTGCCGGGACTGCCTCGATCACGGGACCCTCCGGCATGAGGACGGGTTCGGCCAGCCTCAGCATTGGCGGGGGAGCGGTCAGCTCGCGGGCGACCAAGATGGCCTCTTCGCTGCTGTCGGACTCGATGATGTAGCCCTCGGGGGTCGTGATCTTGGTTCCCATGGTGTCTCCTTCTGTTGGTGGAAGCCGTCAGGGCTTCCGGATTTCCGCGACCTTCGCGCGGGTCAGGATGGTCTGGTCGATGCCCTTGTAGACCTCGTGAGCCTTGACGCTGGCGGCCGAGAGGACCAAGGTATCGCCGACCTCGGCGTCAAACCGACCGGAGGCATTCCAGACCGCGACGTGGTGGTCGGGGGTCTCGCCGACGAACCAGGTGGTGTAGCCGTAGTCGCCCTCGCGCTCGCGGACCTGAGTCAGGTTGAGCACGATCTCGGAGCGGATGCGCTCCTTGACCTCGCCCAGGAAGCCCTTGGCCTTCTCAGGGGCGGCAGCGCGCTCGGCGGCCAGTTGCAGCTGGCGAGCGTAGACCGCCACCAGGCTGGCCAGGATGCCGACGTTCTTGCCGGACACGTACTCACCGTTCAGGAGCACCCGCATGTTGCGGCCGTAGTCGCTGTCGGCGGGGAGGTCCTCGGCGGAGGCCTTGATGGCGGCCATCAGCTCGTCATCGGCGAGGGCGTCCTCGGAGACGTCGACCGCGTTGTCGTACTCGCCGACGGCCTTGTCGTAAGCCTCGTCACCGCGCCAGTCTTTGGGGAACTGATGGCGCGCCGGGCGGCCGTAGAAGATGTGGCTGCGGACCTTGGAGCCGGTGGGCTGAGTCCCGAGCATCTCGGCGCGCTTGACGCTGACGTAGTTGCGGCCCTTGTTGGAGTAGGCCCACGCCACCGCGATCACGGAGTCGATCGGAACACCGTAGTCGCGGTCGGAGAAACCGCCCTCGCGACCTTCGGCGGCAGCGCTCAGTTCGGCGTCGTAGAGCAGGCCCCAGAGGCCGTGGACCTTGGCGCCGAGGAAAATCTCGATGCAGGAGTGGCCGAGCTGGATGATCTCGCCGGACTCGTCGTTCCGAACCAGGTAGAGCCGGTTCCGACGGCGGTTGACCTTGCAGTGGTCGCAGCTGTCGTCACCCTTGGGCTCGTAGCCGCCCAATTCCTGGCCGGGGACGGAGTGGACGACGATGCCGCCCTCCTCGGCGACCAAGGAGGCCACGAAGGTCCAGCCCGCCAGGCCGATGCGCAGCGGGCCTTCCATCGAGGCGCGGACCCAGGGCTCGACGACCAGGTAGCCCTCTCGAAGGACCACACCGTGATCGTTGACGACCATGCCCTTGCGGACCTGCTGATCGAAAGGCTCGTAGCTGAAGTTGAATCGGGCCTCGCTGCGGGCGCGCTCGAAACGGCGGTTGGCGATATCCACCAGATGAGTGAACGCGGCCAGATTGTAGAGAGGGAACGCGTAGGAGTGGACTTCGGGAGCCTCGACAGCGGGCTCGAGCACGTCGTTCATCTTTGTCTCCTTCTTGGTACACCTCAATGGTAATACATCAACTTAGTTAAGTCAATGTATTTTCCTCCAGTATGGCGATCACCTCATCAAGGTGCACCGGCCGGAAGCTCCAGGCGTCAACGCCTATATGTATCTGCAGTAAGCTACCGGTCTCCGGAGTACTCCAGCCGAACCGCTTGTCGCTGTGGGTGTGCCCGTGGATCACCGGCAGGTTGATCGGCCGCAGGCGGTACTGCTGGTAGCGGTCCGGCTCCTCGTGGTCGCCGGTGTAGGGGAAGTGGCTCAGCATCACCTTGTGCCCGGCGATCTTGTACCGGCCGTAGTCCTCGACGGTCTCGAACACCTCGTGGTAGGCGGCATGCCACTTGTGCCGGTCCTGATTCTGGGCGAAGGGACCGTCGTGGTTGCCCTTGATCAGCCGCTTACGGCCGGGCCGCTCGGCAAACCATGCCAGGGCTGCCCTCTGGCCACCGGAGCTACCGCTGGAGATGTCGCCCATCACGTAGACCAGGTCATCCTCGTGGATGCGCGAGTCCCATTCGGTAGCCAGCAGGTCGTTGTGCCAGGCGATGATTTCGGCGTTCTTCTCGACCTCGTCGTCAAACTCCTGAGGATTACCGAGCCACGCATGACGTCGGTGGTGAGCTACCGAGTTGTGGTCAATGTGAGCGTCGGAGGTGAAAAATACGTTAATGATGCTCCTCCTTTTTATCTATACCTATTTTATCATCCCTTCTCATCCGCATGGAGTACGGGGCATATCTCCACGCTGATACTCTCCGGGAGCCCGGCAGCACGGAGCTGCCCATTCAGGTCCTCTCCGATTGTCTGGAGGTGCTTCTCGACGCGGGCCTGAAGCGCCGCCATCGCGGCCTTGGCCTCTTCTCGTGCCCGCATGTAGGACTCGTTGGAGGGCGATCCGAGGAAGGTCTCGCGCTCCTCGTCGGTGATTCCGAAGAGGCGATAGATATCCTCCTCGTTGATCTGATGTTCTCCCGGCATGTCAGTAATCTCCTTCCCATTGCCATTTTCCTTGAGCCCATCCACAGAAATCATCTTCCCTGGATTTGGCCTCGGCTTGTAGTGCTTGCCGTCGCATGATTATCGCTTCATGCGATTTGTATGTTTGCTGCTTCAGTGACTCCATCACCAGGTCGAGCTGGGCATAGAGGTCAGGGGTGGACATGGCCCGAGCTTCCCCGCGTAGAGCAGCGAGCTGCTGCTCGCTCAGGCCGGGGTTGATCTCGTCGCTCACCACTGCTCCCGGCGCAGGGATTGCTTGACGGTCATGCGGGTGGGGTGGCGTTTGGACGGGAGCCGGTGCCCGTACTGAGCGGAGGTGTTGCCCTGCTCGAAGCGCGCCCGACGGCGCTCCTTCTCGGCATCGTGGATCATCTGCTCGATCTGCTGGGCGGTCATGGTTGTCTCCTTCGGATTGTCTGGTGGATTTGAGTTAATACTAATCCACACAACCCTTTTGAGTCAACTTAAATCACGACTCGACGACGGTGATGGTAAAGGTCCGTGATGTATTACGGCCATGACCTTTACGCAATATGGGTGCGATGTAATCGTCGTCCAGCAGAGCTAGCCCCTCGGCCGTGAGGTCGGCCCGGAAGGTCCTCTCCACCTGAGGACTCATCAGTCCGACCAGGCCCTTATCCTGCAGAGAGTTGGCAGCTCGACGGATGCCCGGCGTGCCGGAGAACGTCCACCACGGCTCGCCGAGGCGATGCCGGGCGATCAGCACCTCCATCATCAGCTCCTCGGTGGGGGTGAGATCGTATTTCCCGTAATTTGCCATGCTCAATTAAAGCATGCTCCCAAATTCTTTATTTCAGATATCGGGGAGTGAGTTGTGCGCCATATGCCCACGAATTATTGCTAAACACACCTACCGTCAGCGAAACTTCCTGGACGGGCACGGTGCACGACACCGAGCACGAGTTGCTGTATCTCAACGGGGTGACGTCAAACAGGGTGGTGGACGATCCACCGAGCTGGACCCAGTACCTGATCTGGGCGATATTCGTCACCACGTTCGACAGATACAGCTCGTCGACGGCGTCGCCGGAGGACAGGAACTCGATCTGGTAGACCTGATCGGTGGTGTTGGGGATAGGGAAAAACGCGCTCTGGTAGGTGTACCAGTACCCGGCCACCGGGGTGAAGGTCTCGGTGTGGATCACCACGCCGTCGGACACCCGGACCAGCGACAGCGTGATCTGGTTGGTGTTGGTCGTCGGCTTGAGGAAGGTGCACTCCATCTGCGCCAGGCCGTTGGGCACGAAACCGGTCTGCTGGATGGACTGGATGCCCGCCTGCGCCGCCCCGGCGCCGCGCGAGAAGTGCACCGCCCGGTTGCCCTGATAAATCAGGTTGGGGTCCAAGTTGATGCTGATCGCTGCCAGCGGGGTGCCCCAGTCGATCGTGGTGTCCGCCCATTCGGCGAAGCTATCCCCCCAGAAGCCCGAGGGCACGGTGGCCGGGATGGTGCTCACGTACGGAGCCAGCAGCAGGTTGTCGATGTTGGTGTCCAACGGATCAGCACGGGCCCACATCGCGTCGCTGGTGACCAGGCCCGAGTCGTTGAAAGAGCAGTTGACGTTGCTGAAGGTGCTGGAGGTGTGGAGATCGATGAAGATGGTGCCTTCGATCCCGGCCGCCGGTTCGATGTCGACGTCGTTCCAGTAGAAAGTGCCGCCGGTGACGGTGCCGTTGATGTTCAGGGTGATCGCGATGGCATCGATCCCGGAGCCGGGCACGGTGTACTTGCCGATCAGCTCGTAGAACAGCTGGCCGTTGACGTTGCCGGTGGGGGTGGTGATCTGGTGGCCGTGGCCCGCCGACGGGTCGGTGAGGGTCAGGGGTCCTTGGCTCACGCCGCCGAGGTAACCGATGGCTCCGATGGACACCGCGCCGCCGGTGTTCGAGGTCGCCCCGTAGTAGGCCACCCAGGCGCTCAGAACAAGCTGGGCGCCGGGCGATACCGCCATCGGTGCGCTGACCATCTGTAGGGGGTTCCCGTTGGCCACCACAGCCGCGCATGAGCCGCCGCCGAGGCCCTGGGTGGGGGACCAGTACCAGGCGCCCGTAGCGGTCCAGCCAGACAAGTCCACGGTGTTGTTGGACAGCAGCGGGTTGGCCAGCACGTAGGGGCTACCCGCTGTGGTGGCCGGTCCGGTGACCTCCTGGTTGATGTTGGTGTAGACGAACTGGCCCGGGTCGTACCGGGAGTACTTGAAGGTCAGGGGATCGTTGGAGGCGATGTAGGTCGAGACATAGGCCTGCACCTCGTTCAGGCCCGCGAAGTAGCCGACGGCAGCATCCAGGGTGACCGTCTTGGTCACGTACTGGTGCACGCAGGTGGTGGAGAACCGGACGCGCTTGTTCAGCCCCGGGCCCCGGCTTATGACGGTCTCGGTGGAACCGAACAGGCCGGTCATCACGGAGGCGGGCATCTTGAGGTTGGCACCCGGGAACAGCCACCAGTCCTGGCCCTGTTGCGGGAGCACGTTGGACTGGCTGACGTTGACCACCGGGGTGAAGGCGGAGGCGATGGAGGAGGCCGACGGGTCCGTGACCGATTGGATGGTCTGCAAACTATCTGGCTGGCCGGTGATGGTCGCGAGGGCCTGGCCAGCGAGGTAGGTGGCGTTGAGGGTACCCCGGCTGTAGATGTACGGGTTGTTCTGCTCGGACCGGTACATGCCGTTGATGTTGGCCAGCGCGGTGTTGGGGATCGAGTTGGTGATGACGCCGGGGCCGGTGGTCACCGAGACGTTGGATTGCACCTGCCCGAAGTTGGTGTTGATCGCATTTTGCACGGTCTGCGGGTTGAGCCAGTTGAGGGCACCGGCGGCCGCGACCAGGATGTCGGCACCGAGAGTCAGCACGGTGTCGATGAGCCCGAGGAGACCGCCCGGGTTGGCGTCGGTGGTCGTGGAGGTCACCGACACCGGGAAGGCATCATAGGACACCTGAATGCCCTGGTCGTAGACCGGGTAGGGCTCGGCGGTCAGGTTGGTGAATTCCAGGCAGAGGAACTTGGCGGCGATGACCTGAGGCAGGTAGAGATTGCCCTTCTGGGTGACGTAGTTGGCGAAGATCGGGGTCCAGGTCTTGGGCTCGAACCAGCTCTGATGGGTCCCGCCGATCGGGAATTGCTGCTCGGTCCAGTCGCACGCCAGGATCGCATTGTCCAGGCTGGTGGAGGGGTAGTTGCCCTGGGTGTCGGGGAGCACCGGGTTCGGGTTGGCATAGATCGAAGGCCCGGCGCGGAAAGCGGCCGGTCCGTTGTCCCAGCCGGTCTTCTTGACCACCAGGGCGGTCATGGTGCCCCGGAAGTCGGTGTAGCCGACCTCGCCGTCGAGGGTGATCAGCGCGGGCAGATTACTGGCCGGGGTCACCGTGGTAGTGCCGATGACGGTCGACTTCTGGCTGGTGACAGTGATGTAGATGGTGTCCGGGTCGTAGGACCAGCCGACGGTGATCTGAATCGGGACATACTGCTGCAGGATCGGGGACAGCGGCACGTTCCAGGTGTGGGCGGCGGTGCCGTTGGTGAACTCGAGGACGATCTCCCCAGCGCCGACGTCGTAGTAGATCACCGGCCAGAACTGCCCGGCGGCCGCCGACGCGGTGGCGTTGACGGGTGTCACCCCGAACAGGATGGGGTTGTTCGGCGGCGGTGATCCGGCGGCGAAGTCCGGGGTCCACTCCAGGCCGATCCAGATGGGGTCGGAGACCATCGGGCCCCAGGACACCGGGAACTGCAGCGCACTGTTGGAGGTCCCGGCGGCCGAGGTATCGGCCATGCCCCGCAGCTGGGTCCACTCGGCGTTGAGCTGGGTATCCGGCGGAAGCTGGACGGTGGAGATGATCAGGTTGCCCTGGGTGTCGTCGTTCGAGTAGTAGATGTTGAGGGCCTGGCCGGTGTAGACCGGGTCGATGTAGACGGTGTCGACCAGCTGGGCAGAGCCGTCGGCCTTGCGCAAATCCTCGTAGTGGCAGACCACAGCGTTGGGGTCCGGCGCGGGGAAGCTCTTCCAGTAGCCGGTCGGGTCGTTGTCGATGGCGTTGGAGGCATCCCAGTTCCGGATGTAGCTGGTGATGGTGTTGCCCAGGATGTCCTGCTGCTGGGGGAGAGCGTTGATGGTGTCGGTCTGGTTGTAGACGTTGCGCCGGATCAGGGTTTCTTTGAGGCCGACGACAAACGGCCGGGTGCCGAGCTGGGCGTCGTACCGGCGCTGCACGCGCAGCTGCACGGCGGCCGCGACGATCGGATAGACGTTCGAGGTGTAGGTGAACCAGGAGGTGGTCGCCGAGTAGTTCAGCAGCAGGCTCAGCGGGTTGTTGGACAGATCGGTCATCTGAATCCAGTTGCCGTTGCGGTCCTGGTACCAAGGGGACACGACGCACGGCATCCGGAGGGCCTGGAAGCTGATCTGGGAGACCGACAGCGGCACCTTGAAGTTGATCTGGACCACCTCGGTGGTGGTGTCACTACCGGAGCGCGGCTGAGAGAACCACTCGCGGTCGGCCCGGTTCTGCTGGACCACCGGAACGTTGGCGGTGTTCTGGTCGTTCGAGATAACGTCCAGAATCATATTCACTAGTCCCATAGGGATGGAATATGCGTAGTACAGTCCGTCGACGTTACCGAAATTCTGTGCACTTACTGGGGTAGACATGCCGCCTCCTCATGGTTTTCGAGATACTTGAGGGCCGCCCTCATCCGATTTATGTCATCATCGAGAGCGCCTAGAGCGAGATTGCACCTCATGCAAAGCAACCCTCTTACTTTGCCGGTGGCATGGCAATGATCTACAGACAACCTAAGATGGCGGCTACATTTCTTGAAACATACGGCACAGACTCCATTTTGCTCCTTAAGAATTCTGTTGTAATCAACCATGGTGATGCCAAAGTGAGCAATCTTGTGGCAGTCGCGACAGGCTGCTTTCCTCTTCGACGAAGTCATGCCCCCACAACCGTTCTTACACGGCTGTATGGCCTTACCCAGAGGATCACCGGTCCTCTGCCATTGCTTCCAGTGGTTGTAGCACCACCCCCTGGCCTTGGAGTCCTCTTCGCAGCCGTCAATCTTGCATGGGACAGGTTCGTCCCCGCTGATTAACGGATCGCCATTCCGCCGCCACCGCTGATAGTGCATAGAACACCAACCGCGTTTTACTGCGGTCTTGCTGCATTCTTCTACCCGGCAGAACTCCATCACGGGACTCACCATAGGACATCAACTACGATCTAACAAAACCACTAGTTGACGTCCAGCCCTGGGTTCCTGAGACGGTAACCTGCCGCTGGTTGGTCAGGGAAGCGGTCACCGTGGAGTCCGTCGCCGGAGCCCGATAGGCCACGGCGTACTCCGGCAGGAAGGTCAGCGTGTTCTGGTTGGGCGCGGCCACCGGATTCTGGAAGCCGGTCTCGTTGGCGATACCGCCGATGGCCTCCACCACGATGATCTGCCCCTGGATGAAGGCCTCTTGGCTGACCCAGGGGAAGTTGTACGGGGTCTGGTCGCTGTTGAGTGCCGGGGCGTAGCTCGGGTGGATACCGAACTTGCCGCCCGGGTAGTTGTCCGGGCTGTCGGCTTTCGGCCACGACTGGAAGGGGGTGTACTGGGCGGTGGTCTGGTAGGCCACGTAGTTCAGCGCGGGCGTGGTGGTGACGCCGTCGTTATTGAGGGTCGAGTAGGTCACCGAGTCGATGGGGGAGGCATTGCCGCCGCCCATCAGATAGAAGTAGCTGACCTGGGCCGAGATGTTGAGCTGCGCGTAGGGAGCGAGCTGAGGGTCGGTCTTGGCCTGGAAGAGCCACTGCTCGGTGGGCAGCAGATCGATCGGCAGCAGGTCGGGAGGCGGAAGCTGAGCCAGGACCGGCGTGGCCAGGACCTTCTTCTCCACCTGGTAGTAGGTGCTCGAGGCGGCAGCGGTCGCGATCGGGACCGGCTTGAGCACCGCCAGGCCGCTGGTGCTGATGGTGACGATGGTGTCGAGCGGCATGAGGCGGGCGAGCATGTCGCGCAGCAGCTTGAACTCTGACGGCGTCAGGCTGCTCTTGAGCGGCTGGACCACCACCTCATTGCGGGCGCTGGCCCGGCCGATCGAGGAGGTCAAGCCGAAAGAATCAATGAACCTCCAGTCCTCGTAGACGTTGCAGTCACAGGACACCGCTGCCTGGCACACCATGCGAATGGCCTCGGCGGTGCCCCCCATGCCGCAGGCCTTCCAGAAGTCCCGCACCCGGGCCCGGTACCAGGCATCTTTGATCTGGACCTCGATGTGCTGGTCGGAGGTCAGCAGGTCCTGGGAGGGGTTGTAGGGGTACATCTCGTCGGAGCTGCGGGCCAGGAAGCCGATGTTGCCGAAGTAGTAGTCCAGGTCGGCACCGTAGGTGGTGGCGAGGTTGCCCTGCAGCTGATTGAGGAAGCTCTGGTTGAGCAGCTGACCGGCACCGGTGGACCCGCAGATGGCGTCGACCAACTTGTAGAGCGTGGTGTTGGTGCCGCCGGAGTAGACGGTGGCATCGAAGTTCTTCATCAGCCGCTGCGTCGATGTCAGCGGCATGTAGGGCAACGGGTTCTGTGCCATATCAGCCGCCCAGCCCGCCGATGTTGGGTACCTGCAGCGTGACGGCGCCCTGGTAAGCGGCCACCTGGTTGTCGAGCAGCACGAAGTCGTTGGTGTAGACGTGGGCCGGGACGGTGTCGGTGCTGTTGTTGAAGACCCGGACGCCGTAGGTGGTGCCGTTCTCGGCCGAGGTGGTTACGTGCACTCCGTTGACGCCGAGCACCTGCTGGACGGCCGCGACCAGCTGGCTCAGGATCACTGCCGAGCCGAACGACAGCCCCTGGTAGAAGATTTGCAGGCGGGAGGCGATGGCGGTGTTGACGGTGGTGATGGCGTAGTTGCGCGAGTATTCCACCGACAGGCAGGTGGTGATGTACTGGTAGTTGGCCTGGTGGTTGAGCACGTCGGTGCAGATTTGTTTGCTCGCGCCCATCGTGGCATCCAACAGCTGAGGCAGCTGGTTGTAGCTGTAGCTCAGAGTCATCTGGGTGCCGACGGCCGGGCCGCCGGAGGCCTCCCACTCGATGCCCGCCACCTCGTACTGGGACCCCTTGAGGCTCGTGGTGCCCTGCAGCAGGTGGTAGTGGGTGCCCTGGGTGTAGACGACGCTGCCGACGGTGATGCTGGTGGGGAAGTTCAGGACCGGGACGCTGCCCAGGCGCATGAAGTAGTTGGTCGGTTGCGGGGTGCCGGTGTCGTGCACCCGGACGAAGTTACCGGTGTAGAACGGACTCGATGAGGACGACGAGAGTAGCTGGTTGGGCACCACGCAGGTCTCGGTGACCCGGAAGGGCGCCGAGCCGTCGGAGAACACGTCGATCTTGTTGGTGATGCCATTGGCCGGATCGTTGCGCGAGCACGCGGTGGTGTACTGAAACTCGAGGTCGACGATCAGTCCGGTCTGGGAGGCCAGCGCGCCGGAGGAGACGGTGGTGAAGATCGGTCCAGCCCCCGACGACAGGTTGAAGTCGTTGATCGGCGAGTAGAAAGTCTCGCTGGAAGTGGCGATACCGGTGAAGCAGCTCGCTCCGTTGGGCCAAACGTACTTGACGTCGGCGCCGACCGGCAGAGTGTAGCTCGAGGCCGGGACGGCTAGCTGGGTCTTGTACAGCGACACCGGGCCGTAGGCGACCACTCGGGCGACGTTGTTGTTCTGCAGCGCCAGGTTGATGTACCAGTCCCGGGTGCCGGAGATGTTGCGCAGGAAAGTGTCCTGGAAGCGTTGCCGGAGCTGGGCGTCGGTTTCGGTGTTGGTACCGCCGGTCATTGCCGCCAGGTTGGTGACCGTAGAGGCCCCCAGGGCTGCGCTCTGCGAGGTAATCGAGTCCGGGGGCACATTGCCTGCGGTACCGACCGTTGTGCACTTCACGGGCACGGTGCAGGTGTATTGACCGGCGGGCAGCGTGACCGACTGGGTGGAAGCGAAGTACAGAGTCTGGTTCTGACCGGCCAGCCCGGGGGTGGTGTAGAACTGACTGCCAAGTGGGATGTTGAGGGTGGCGGCCGCGACGTTGTTGACGGTCAGGGTGATCTCGCCCTCGGCGTAGGAGCCTTGCAGACGACCAAAGGAAAACTGGCCGACCCACTGGTCCAGCTCCAGACCCGACTTCTGGTTGATATCCATCATGCCGCCGGTGGTGTACTGGCTGATGAAGGCAGCGCTGATCTGCTGGGCGCAGGCGTCGACGATGCCGCGCTCGGGGGTGCCGATCGCGCACGACAGCTCCGGGACCGTCTGGCCGATGGTGGCCATAATGGCGGAAGCTACCTGGTTGGGGCTCTGGCTCACTACGGGTCCTTACAGGCTGCTGGCCGCGATGGTCACGACGGCGGTGGACGACGGGTTGCTGACCTGAATCGTGACGTAGACGGTGTCGTAGGTGATCGAGACATCCACATTATCGATCGAGTATAGCAATTCAGCGACAGAAAAAAGCTGTGGTGACGATTGAAACAACTGATATTGCATCGACTGATAATTGTTCAGGACGCGGAGAACTTCGTTGTAGACCTTGGCCTGGGTACTTCTATTGATAACGCTGCCGATCCAGCTTTCCAGCACCGACCCAAATGTGGGATGCATGGTGTCAGAGCCAAATCTGCTATAGAGCCAAACCTGCATATCCTGGCTCAGTTTTTGAGTGCCGGATACAATTCCCAGCTGGGAACCCTTAACAACTAAATCGCCATTAGCTACGGCAAGGCTATAGGTCACGGTGCCTCCTTCCGGGTCTCGTCTCTTCTCATACCGATGTGCTCAGACCGCAGTGCCACTGCCGTCGACCCAGGCAGAGCCGGTGTACCAAATCGGCTTGGAGATCGTTGTGTCGAAGACATGGGTACCGGCCGGAACACCGGTCGGCCGGGTCGCGGTGGACACCGCCAGCACCGACAGCGGGGAGTGCGCGTTGATGGTCGACGACGGACCGGCGTTGAGTTCCACCGGACCCTGTCCCGAGCCCACGACGTGCTGGCCCTGGGTGGGCATGATGGCGCCCTGGTTCGGGTCGTTGGTAGGGATGCGCGCGTGCAGCCGGTTGACGCCACGAATCTTGGCGATGTACCAGGCCTCGCCGACGGTCGGGGTGACCCCCACCGAGCCGACGTAGTGCGAGATGTCGACCGGGGTGTTGGAGGCGAAGCGGGTGGTCGCGGTGGCCTGCCCGTTGACCACGTCCACCGAGGTGATCTGAGCTTCCTGGATGTAGGGGGTGTTGGGGGAGCCATTGAAGTTGAGGTCGTTGTGGGGCATTACTGCGGCCCTACTCCGGGGATCAGATTGTGGGACAGGGCCTGCTGCGCCGGGGTGGCGTTGGTGGCGCCGTAATTGATCGACCCGTAAGTCTGCGCGTCATAGCTCAACGGACCGCCGGGCAGCGGTTGGGCGAACACGGCCGGGTTGGCGTTGGGCGCGGTGGTCTGGGTGCTCGGGTTGGTCGGGGTGACCTGCACCGGATTCAGGAAGCCGGGCAGCGACGAGAAGATCGAGTGGTTGGCGTTCGGGTTTCCGGCCGCGCCGACCACACACTGGGTGAAGAATCCCTGCTCCCAGTCGAAGGTGTGGGTGACCTCCGAGACGTAGACCGCCAGGTTGTGGCCGACCAGGTTCATCCGGTAGCCCGGGAACAGCTCGGGCATGAAGGTGACGCCGAGGCTGGTGGAGTACTGGGCCGCCCACTTGCCCATGAAAATCTGGCAGGCCAGCAGGAACTCGAGGCCGCCGTTGGTGACCATCTGGTAGGTCTTGCGATAGGGCCGGACGCCGAACCGCTTCATCAGCTCGTCGGCCGACAGGTTGGCGTCGACGTCGCCCGGGGCGGCCTGGATCAGCCGCTGGTAGAGACCTTGATTCTGCACAGTGGCCACACCGGCGGTGCCGAGCCACGCGGTGGCCGAGGACTGCATGCCGATCGCCGAGAGGTCGGAGGCGACGTAGACGTGGGTGGTCAGCGAGTCGTCGGACAGGTCGATGTGGCAGTCGCGCAGCTCGATGTCCTCGATGTTGTAGATCGCGGGCTTGCCGTCCATGCCGAAGTGGTCGGGGTAGTAGAAGATCAGGTCGCCGTTGGGGGCGCTCTGGAAGTTGCGCAGCGAGGCCCCGGCCAGCGCAGAGATCACCTCCATCAAGGACTGGCCGTCGATGTAGGCCTTCTCGCCGCCCTCGCTGGCGAACTGCAGGGCCAGCTCGGAGGAGTAGGCGGCCGGGTTGAACATGTAGCTGACCAGGTTGCGGGCGATGGGCTCGTTGGAGCTGGGGTCGCCGACGCTGGTACCGGTACCACCCTGCGCGCCGGTCCCCGGCGGCACCCCGCCGCCGATCAGGGCCGGAGAGGTCCAGGGGGCGGCTAGGCTAATGCCGCCGTTCTCGCACATCCGACGGCAAGAATAGGCGGTGGCCGGGTTGATGGGTGCGATATGGCCCGGGGTGCCATCCGGGCCGCCGGTCTGAATCCAGGTGCCGTCACCGAGATAGATGCCGGTATGGCCACCACCGTTGGTCTGCAGTACGTCGCCGCGCCGGGCCTGGCCCGGAGGGATCGGGGTACCCTCGGTGATTTGGCTGTAGGTGGTACGGGACAGCGAGATGCCGATCGACTTGAAGGCCTGCTGCACCATGCCCGAGCAGTCCAGGCCGACGCCCGGGGTATTGCCGCTGCCGATGGTCTGGCTGTAGGGAGTAGCGATCAGGACCCGGGCGGCGTTGATAGCGCCCTCGGAGTCCGGGGTGGGCTTGCCGGTCAGGGTGCTCACGGCCGCCGCCGCATCGGGGGAGGTGGTGGCCACACCGACGGCGCTGTTCAGGGCGGTGGAGATCGGGTTGGCACCGCCGCCGAGGAGGCCGGTCACCGCTTCCTGGCCGCCGGGGACCAGGCTCAGCGCGGCGTTGGCGCCCTGGAGGGTGGCGCTCTGCGCGGAGCGATAGGCGATCACGGTCTTGGAGGCAATGGTCACGGCCGCGTCGTAGAGCGCGACGTCGGTAGCCGGTCCGTTCTGCACGGTGTTGATGGCCTGGCCCGGGTCCATGTTGCGCCAGCCGCTGGGGAGCTTGCGCAGGAACATCTGGGCCGAGCTGTAGGGGTTCATCTTCTGAGCGGTGGTGCCCCAGTTGCCGTCGTTGGGCTGGTTGAACAGGCCACAACCGGTGCCGGAGGGAAACAGGTTGTCATAGAAGTAGGTCAGCGAGTCGGGGACGGCGCTGTTGGCATTCAGGGTGATGGCCTCCAGGCTGCCGTTGCCGGACTGGACCATGACGCAGGCCAAAGCCAGGATCGCGGCGTCGGAGTTGTTGTTCTGGAGCGTCTGGTTGGCGGTGTACTGGGTGATCTGCTGACCGGCTTCCTGCACCTGGGCGGTCCAGCCGGATGACAGCGCGGCGCCGGTGGCGGCCAGGTTGGTGTCGTTGGTGCTGACGGTGACGATCGGGCCGTAACCGAGGTTGTCGACAGCGGCGACGATCTGAGTCAGGAAGAACGGCTCGTTGGCGGTGGCTGCGTTCACCGGCGAGCCGATGGGGTCCGAGGCCTGGTAGCCGACGGCGGCCTGTGGTCCGGGGGTCAGGTCCGGTCCTTCGACGGTGGTCAGGAAGTTGTTGACCGCCTGCTGGCCGATGGCGATGTTGGTGGCCAGGAAGTTATTCAGGAATACTAAAAATTCCTGAGGAAAATTCTGGATATGTATTTGTGACGAACTGAAATTGCCGACATCGGTCAAGATACGCATGATCATCTTGCCGATGCCGTCGTCGTTGCCGCCGAAGCCATCGCCGTTGCCGATGACGGCGCCCATCTCGAAGTACTGCTGGCACTGCGGAAGTGCCGGATTCCACCAGGTGTTGATCAGGCGCTTGATGGTGCAGGTGGCGCGGAAGTCCACGGTGCCCGGGTAGGCCTGCATCCAGGGAATTTTGTCGAGGTAGCCGGAGAACGACTGCAGCTTATTGACACGAGTCAAATAGCAGGTGACCCGGTCCATGCGGGAGATGGCGCCCTGGGTGTAGATCAGGTTCGGATTGGCCAGGGTGAAGAACAGGCTGGAGGCGCTGTTCTCCCGACGCTGGACCATCCCGCGCACGATGTCCTTGCTGACATCGATCATGCCGAGCCCATGGGTGATCTGGATGTCGACGTTCGGCGAGTAGACCAGCGTCTGCATGGTCGGCGGATTGAGGGTCGGGAAAGTCGCGTTGGTGCGCTGGTCGTTGAGGGTCGTTTGACCCTGGACCCCGGGGGCGGTGGGAGAGACGGTGGTGACGCCCCGTCCGCCGGTCTGATTGAGCAGCGGGGACGTCATTGAGCCCTGCTGGGGGTCAGGCCACCGAGGGCATTGGCAGCATTGCTCAGGGCGGCGTTGTTACCCGCTACGGTCCCGGCAGCGGAGTTGAAGGAGCCGACGTTGATCAGGTTGCCGATCAGCTCGGGCAGCGCCAGCAGACCATCGAGGTTGGAGCCGCCGAAGAAGATGCCCTGCCAGGAGTTGCCGAAGCTGGACACGGTGGTGACATTGGAGACCAGGGAGTTGACCAGCTGAATCTCGACGTTCACCCGGGGCGCGACGTTCCAGCGCCAGCCGCCCGCGATGCTGTCGGTGATCACCCCGGACCAGTTGTGGATGGAACGCTGCGGCCAGTTCAGGGTCACCCCGATGTCGCCGCTGGTGGTGTTGGCCTTCTGGGCGTTGAGCATGTTCTGCCGGACCCAGGCCTGCCAGGTCTCCCAGAGCTGCTCGGTCGGGAAGACCACGGTGAAGGCGATATTGGGCTGCCCGGCCTTGGTCGGGAAGTACTGGATTTGACTCCGGGTCTGGCCGGAGTTCATCTCGCCCTGGATCGGCGAGTACATCGACAGGACGTTGAGGTAGAACGTCGGCTGACCGGCGGCGGAAACCTGAAGCTGGCTCATCGGCCGCCATACTTCCCGTGACTGCCGGGACCGAAGACGGTCGGCAGCTGCATCTGGAAAGTCTGCGAGGAGGAGTCCTTCGGAAACATCAGGCCGATGGTGTAGTTCCACTGCAGGCCGTTGAAATCGACGTCGGCGCGGGCCCCTACCTCGGCCGGTCCCGAAATCTTGCAGTTGGCCACGAATCCGCTCATCACAGTCCTCCGAAGATGCCGCTGAGACCACCCAGGAGGTTGCCGAACTGGGGGTTGGCTCCGGCGGTGTTCTGGGTGGCGGCCTGCAGAGCGTCCTGCAGCTTGACCGTCGGAGTGCCGAAGAAGCCGCCGTTGCCCTGGTCGTTGTTGTTGTTGGCGCCGGTGCCCTGGGTGAAGTTGTTGAACTGCGACACCGTCCAGCCGATGCCGTCGGACAGCCGGGCCAGCGCATCGGCGATCGACGCCGAACGGTTCAGGCCGGACACGTCTTCCTGAATTTTGAACCGCAGCTCCAACTCGCGGACGGTCGCGGTGACTTCGTCCTGGAAGGGGACATTCTGGGCGAAGACCTTCAGGTTCCAGCCTCGGGTGGTGTAGAGGAAAGTCGCGGGCTGGCCGTTGCGCTGGGTGACCATCAGGTCACGCATGAACTGGACGATCTGCATCATGTAGGGCACCCCGCCCTGACCGCAGTCGACCTTGACCACCAGGTTGTCCATCTTCACGCCGAGAATCTGGATGACCCGGCCGCCGTAGGTCTGGTCGATGTGAGTGATGAGGTTGTAGTTCCATTTGATGGAGTTGGGGTTGGTGCGGAAGGGCAGCGTGTTGCCCCCAAAAGACAGGGAGCACAGCCCCCGGCTGTTCTGGAGCTGCTGCGGGGGCAGGTTGAGCGCGGGCGCCGTGAACGGGATCAGCGGCGATGTCAGCTGGCCGGTCAATAGATATCAGCTCCCCGGTCGTAGCCATTGCGGTTGTTCATCTGCGCGCCGTTCTGCCCGGACATGGCCTGCTGCTGGATGGGGGTCAGGCGCACCGAGGACTGATCGGCCGATGCGCTGCCGTCGGAACGCACGTTGATGTTGACCTCAGCGGGCTGGAAGGCCACGTTGAGGTCCTGCTTGCCACCGTTGCCGACCGACCCGGCCTGCGGGGTGTCGGCCAGCGAGGTGCCCGATCCCTGATCGCCCGCGCGCCGCCAGTTGGCCTTACCCTGAGTGAGCTGGTGCAGCTGCTCCTGGCTGCCGTTGAGCTTGGACCAGCTGTTGCCGCTGCCGACCTCGACGTTGTTGGCGCCGATCTGGTCGACGACGTTGTTCAGGATCGGATTGGTGTAGCTCCCCTGGCTCTGGTAGGTGGCGTTGTTCCATTCGTTCCCGGCCTCGGTGTTCTTCTTATCCCAGTAGGCTCCGGCGGCATTGGGGTCGTCGCTGAACATGGCATTCCAGGTCGCGCCGACGGCTCCCTCGAGCGCGTCGACGCCAGAGCCGATGAAGCCACCGAGCCCGCGCAGGCTGCTCTGAATGAAGCCTGCCGGGGCGTTCTCCTGCTGAGTGATCTCGTTTTTGGCCTTGGTGCCCTCGGCATTGGGGTCGTCCCCGGCGATGAGCTTGTCGACGGCGGCCTGGGTCTGCGCACGATTCCACTGGATGCCGTACATACCGAGGCGCCGCTGCAGAACGCCTACTGCGTTGAGGTAGGGCACGCTGCCCTTCTGGCGCGTCTGGGCATTTCGGAAAATCTGATTGAAAAAGTTCTTCAGCACCTTGTCGGTGGCCTTGGAGGTTGCTCCCGGATTCTCCGAGAGCCACTCGGGGATGGCGTCGGGCATCAGGCCGCCGGGTGCACCGGCCTCTCGCGCCAGCATGAGCTGACCGCCGGTGTTGCCAAGCAGACCCATCCCGGCCTGCAGGAAGGTGCCCTTGGACTGCTGGTCATCCCAGCCGCCGAGCATCGTGGTGATGTCCTGGCTGGCGTTGCCCATGTTCATGCCCATGTCGGCCATCTGGCCGGAGGCCTGGGTGAAGGCCTGCTGCAGATCGGGCAGACTCATCGAGCCCTTGCCCGCGAGGCCCTTGAGCATCGCCAGCGAGGCACCGAGACCGACCAGCGACTGACCACCCTCGTTGACGTTCTTGCGCAGCAGCTGGACCTGATCGGAGACCGACAGGTTCATCTCCTTGAGGTTCTCGGTCATGAACTGAGTGATGGTGTCGAAGCTCTTGCCGTGGTACCCCTCGGTGAGCCCGGCCATGATCACCTGGCGGGCCTGCTCGTTGGAGATGAAGGGATTCAGTGCCAGCGAGCGGATGGCCATCTCGTCACCGAAGCCTTCACCAGCCCCGCCGCCCTGGATCGAGCCCATGTTCTTGTAGCCCTGATACATGGCCCCGCCCTTTTCGGCGAGACCCAGACCAGCCAGCCCGAGACCGATGGGTCCGGCGATCTTGCCGAACTTGCCCGCAAGGCCGCTCAGCAGCGATCCTTCGGCGTCGGCGGCCGCCCCATGGCCGGAGGCACCCAGGGTCTTCTGGATGGCGCCCAACATGCCCGCATGGGACCCGCCGACAGCCATGCCGTTCATCAGCGACCCGGCCAGACCGGCGTAGTGACCGAAGCCCCGAGAACCCCCTCCGCTCACGGCGGCATTGGGGTCGGGAGAGGCCTGATCTGCCTGCTGCGACAGCTGCTGATCGCGGGCGTCGATGCGCTGGGCGTGCGAGCGCATGTCGGACGGGGAGGCACCGCCGGAGAGGTCACCGGCGCGGATGTTGTTGGCGCCCGCCTGAGCGTTGATGTACATCTCGGGGTTGTTGACCCGGCCCTGCTGAATCTGGCTGGTGACGTCACCGGGAGCCACGGAGCGGCTGCCGCCCATGCCCTGCCCGGCGCCCATCCCAGCGAACGGGTCCGGGGCGCCCTCGGGGACCAGGCGATTCATGGTCAGCTGGCTGGAGGTGCCCTGTCCTCCGCCCATGCCGCGCGACTGGGCGTCGAAGGTGCGCTCCATCGCGGCGGCCAGGCTCTGGTGGGCCTCGGTGGCCGTCACGGCGGCCTGCTGGATGCCCTGGATGGACTGGGCGTAGTTGGCGTTCATCCGCGATCCGGCCTCGGCGGCGGTGCGGTTGCGTTCGAAGAGGGCGCTCAACTCCGTCAGGGTCGTCAGGGCCTCGGCCGGAATGTCGATCGAGACCTTCGCAGCCACATAGTCGGGCCCCGAATCGGTCATGGTGTCCCTCTCCTGTCACTGATTACGCGTTGGAGAGGCACCCGGTCACACTTCCAGCCATGCACGGCCGCTGGTGTCGGTGACGGTCTGGGCGTTGTTGAGCATGCTGGAGACCACCTGATCGGGGTTGGCGGCGAAGTAGCTGCCGGTCTCGGCGTAGCGCTTCTCCTGCTCCTCCATGTACCGGTCCAGGTCGCCCAGGTCGCCCTCGGTGAGAGCGATCTCGTTAGGATCGTCCACCGCTTTCAGGACCCGGTTGCGGTAGAACTTGACCCACTGCTCAGGGTTCAGATTGAAGGTCTGCTGCTCGAGGAAGCGATCGGTCTTCTCCATCTCCAACCGGTTGACCAGGTAAAAGTGGTAGGCCAGGGCCCAGTTCTGAACCAGGTTCAGACTTTTCTGGGTCAGGTGTCCCTGTTGGTAGGCCAGAATCACCTCGGCTTCCGAGCGTGAATCTAGCCGGGTAATTTTCCCAGTTTCTTGGCCCACTCGTAGAACTCGGGGCTGAGCGCCGTGATGGCCTGATATATCTGCGTGAGGGTGACCGGGTAGTGCTTGACGAAGTGCTGGCACTTGAGCAGGTACTGGGCCTTCTCCTCGTCGGGGGAGAGGGCCGGGGGGACAGGCGGACGGCCGTCAACATACCGGACTCCGGCGGCCACCACACCGACCTGCCAGGCACGCTCATAGGCGTCGGTGCCGATGTAATCCTTGGTGAAGGTGCCGACCTTGAGGTCGTCGTCGCAGTTGAGGGTCTCGATGACCACCGAATGGCCCATGACCTCGATCAGCTTGACCTTGCGACCGCAGGTCATGAGGTTGGCGAAGTCCCGGCGTTCCTCCTCGGTGAGCACCGTGATGTCGGGATCGTCCTCCTCGGTCACCACCTGACGTTCGCCGAAGTCGACGGTGGGTGGTTCGTCGGGGTAGACGTCCCGGCCGATCTCGCCCTCACCGGTGACCGGAAGAGGTCCGGGGGTGGTGGGGTCCCCAACTCGCCAGAAGGCCCCTCCTCCGGGGCCCTCATTGAGTCCCACGGGGATTCCCTGAGGCATCGCGGGGGGAATGTACGTCGGAGCTTTCTGCGCGCCGGAGGAGTCCATCTAGTCCTCGAACTCCTCTTCGTCGCGGCGCATGGTGCCCGCCGAGATGTGATGACCCCCGAGAAGATCGGCCACCTCACTCTCCGGCGGGATCGCAGCGGCCTCCTTGTGGGGCAGGTCGTACTGCTCGTGCTGCGGTGTGATCTTCATGTCAACCTCCTGATAGGACAGAACCCCGACTCGGGTTGTAAGACCGAACCCTCGGGAGGTTGCTGAGTCGGGGCCTGCCATCCATGGTGTTGGAGAACTTCATTCTAGCACATTCCCCTTACCCATGAGGCCAGTTTATTCCACCACGTGGGGCTAGGGGCAGGCTGCCCCACAATATAAGTTGCCCCCATGTGGGTATGGAACTCACCAGCCTTCACGGCGACATTCCCGCTCCACCCGTTGGCCTCTAGGGGAGAGAAACCAGCTCCCGACGCCGCACGCTGTGCCTGGCGATCGGGGTAGAGATCGCAGTAGTAGCAATCGCCCGGGGCGTGGAGAACCTCGGAATTGCAATGGGGAAATTCAGCCATAGACATCAGACTAGCCCCGGTTTCTTATATCCGTTATTGATGTGAGCTGTTTTCCATGCAGCGTCGTGCTGTTCTTCGGTGACCAGGTCCTTGTGCCCATCCAGCCACGCGAAGAGATCGTCTTCCCAGAGGACGGTGCAGACCCAGCCCTTGAGCCGGTAGTAGTCAACAATTTCAGCCTCTTCTTCTCGGCGTGGGTGCCAGTAGGCCCCGAAATACTCGAAGATGCGCTTGCCTTCGAAGTCGATGAAGTCCGGTACCCGGCGGCCGATCCAGTACTTGCCGGGATTGTGGATATACCCCATGGCTTCCAGGTAGGGGACCAAAGACAACTCGTGCTTGGAGTGGAGATATCCGCCGGTCTGGCGAACGCGATTCTCGGCCTTCTCCACGGCCCACGCAGCGCGAATACCAGCAGCCTGCTTAGCGATACGCGCCTTTCGCTGTTCGGGTGTCAGGGAGGCCCATGTGGCGCGGGAGGCATCTCCGATCTTGCCCTTATGCTCGTCGGTGAGTTCCTTGCCCGCATGAGCCTCGGAGATTTTCCTACGCGCCTCTTCGGAGTGCTTCCCGCAGGCGCAATCCTCGGGGCATGAGGTGCCCTCCAAAGCTTCACGAAGGGCCTCTATGCGCCGGGCCTCTTTCTCGGGGTCCTGACGATTAACGGCAGCCATATCGGCGAATCGCTGCTTCTCTTCGGGGCGCGCGGCGCGCTCCTTTGCCCCCTCTGAGAGGTTTTTCTTGGCTTGTTCGGAGAGCTTGCGGCCCTTTGTAGAGCCACCCCGGTAGTAGGCCTTGTGGCGAGAACAGGTACATCCGGGAGGACACTTGCGCCCGTTGTTCGTCCGAGCCCTGTTGGCCTCCGCAATGTTACGCCGGGACTCTTCGCTCAGAGGTTTCCGGCTATGTCGCTTGCACGTACATCCTGGTTCGCATGTGGTCATGACAACCATACTATCACATTCCCCAATATGAACACCGGAACTATGACTCTACCTAAATTCAGCTAACTTCATTTTCTGTCATTTTCGCAGGTCAGAGCACTAAACTGGAGTAGTATAGCAATATTGGAGTGTTATGGTTTTTGGTAAGGTCATAGTCCCGATATTGATATTCTCACCCTCGTCGATGTCGGTGATGACCACGTTGTGGTAGACGCGCGAACGCATGATGCCTGTTGGGCTACGAATCACCTTCTGCATGGTGACTGTGCCCAAATTGATCTGTGCCTGAAGCACCTGAAGCAAATTGGATGTACCACCGAGGCCTGGCAGCATTGCCCATACCGGGCCGTTCCACAGCTCGTAGAACGTGCATTTCAGTGTGCCGACGCCGACGGCCATGGCGGTGACGATCTCGAGCGGGACCGATTCGTCCATCGGCTGCACCGCCTGAGCGGTAGCCACCGGAGCGGGTGGGGTGTCCTGGACAACTTGAAGGTAGGCCAGTCGCTGCCCGTTCCACAAAATGCTTGTGAACCCGGATCAAGAGCCGCCAATGCGTGTAACGCTAGCGACCATGTGGACCACCTCCTAAGAATTCGGGGGAGACCGGCTGCCCCCACTTGGCAGTTAACAAAATGTCTCTAGCCAGAACAGCTGAAGACAAATGATCACGAGAAAATTCGTCAAACTTTCTACGTGAAACTTCATTCCACGCGCCCTTGACCTCTATCCATCGACCGAATCCAGGAAGATAGAAATCAGGGGTATAGGTGGCCCATCCAAGATCAAATCGCTTAGGCTCAAACTCCCAATCGATGCCCTCTTGATCCAGATAAAGAGCAAAGAGCACTTCGGACTGACTACGCATGTTGATCTCGCCATGCGGCCCGCGATACATGTGCCACTTGTTTTTGTAGTAACCGGTGAGATCAGCACGCCCCTCGCGGTATGCCTCGACCATGGATTTGCTGGCCTTAGCTCTGCGCTCGGGGGTCCAATCGATAACCGGGGGCACGATCTCACCGGCGGCGTAGCGACGCCTGAGGGTCGCGCTCGTCTTGTCTCGTCGCTCCTGTGAGACGACCTGTCCCCGACGACTGTCGGCGCTTTTGCGAGACCGCTCGGCTTCGTTAAGGGCACGCTGCTCGTCGGTCAGAATGATTTTCTCGGGTCGCCGAAAGTCCCTTTTGCAGGCCCGGGGAAGCGGACAAAAGCGTTGCCCGCGATGTTCAAAGTCAACAACAAAGGGCTCATTGCACCATTCACATTTATTAATGCCGGAGAAAAATGTGATTGACCCCTTTACAGCAAGGGCTTTTTCACATCGAATTCTATTGGTCTGCTTCTCGCGGCACACAGTGGAACAATATTTCTTCATCCAGTGACCACGCCGTGAGGTGTCCACGTCAAACTCCGCGCTGCACTCTTGGCAAGCACGGTGAACGATCGTGGTTGTAGTCAGGTCAAATCCCCTAGTCTCGCCGGAGGGTGTTGGACGGTCCGCCGAAGTCGTTGATGGCTGCGGAGGTCGGAGAGCTGGTGTTCGTGATGCCGTTGAGCGTGGTCGCGGTGTTCGACACCGAGTTAAAGTCGGTGTTGGTGGTCGACCCGCCGGTGGTGGTGACCGAGCCGGTGGTCAGCGAGATGCCAAACGTCAGGACGATGTAGTTCAGCGGGAAGGCGGGCTTCCAGCTGAAGCTGATCTCGAGCACGTCGGGGTTGGAGATCAGCTGCCGGACGGTCAGACCCTGGTAGTTGTCGATGACGCCGTTGGTGACCAGCGACTGCAGGGCGGCCTGCGCCGAGCCCTTGACGTTGATCAGGGTGTAGTCGTAGATCGGCTGACCGATCAGGTTGGCGTTCTGCAGGTAGGCCCGCAGCTCGTAGACCATGGCGTCTTGCTGGCCGGTGATCGACCATTCGCGGTGCAGGAGGTCCTGGGCGCTGGTGGTGACGCCGTGCCGGACCCACATGATGGTGCCGTTGGGCGGGGCCATCTCCACGACCATCAGGCCGTTCTGGCTCTCGAAGCTCTTCTGCTGGTCGAGCACGATCTCGTCAACGCCGGAGAAACCGATGAGGGTCTCGTGGGTCAGCGGGGTGGCGAAGTTCTCGCGCATGACGATGCCCGCCAGCGCGCACGCCACGAACTGGCCGCCGATGACCACCGAGGTGTTCAATTCCGGCGAGTAGTAGGTGTAGGTAGCGGGCGAAACCAGCGCGATGCGCTCGTCCACCAGCTCCTGGGCGTTGATGATGCGCTGGCTGGAGGGGACCGGGCTGACGGTGCCGTCCATGCCGATGATGGCCCGGCGCTCGAACCGGTTGGCGCTCTGCTGGTCGACATGCTCCTGGATCAGCTGCTGCAGAGGCTGCATCGATCCGTTGCAGCAGACGACCAGAGCGATCAGAGCCTGGTCGAAGAAGCTGTTGAGAGCGTTGTAGTAGTCGCCGACGGTGGGGGCACTGGGGTTGGCCGGGTTCACCGCGACACAGACCAGCTGGTAGGCACCGTTGAGGAAGGCGAACTTGGCGCCGAGGGTCAGCTCCGACTGGATCGCGCCGGTGCGAGTGTTGAACGGAGCACCGTAGGCGGTCACCACGTCCTGGTAGGTGTAGAAAATCTGCGGCTGGTAGTACGCGGCGTTGGTGTACTGATAGCTCAGCTGCACCGTCTGACCGGCCTGGATGTGCCCGGAGATGACGCGCGAGATGGTGTACAGCGCGTTGCTGGTGCCGTTGGTGCCGCCGACGTTGACGATGGTGTAGTCGGTGTTCAGCGTGTAAATCTGCCCGGAGTTCGGGTTGGTCACCACCAGGGTGGAGGTGTTGATGCCCGCCTGCGCCAGAGTCTGGTTGATCGCCGGGGTGGAGCTGTTGGTGTCCGGGTTGACCAGGATCGATTGCACGTAGTTGCGGAAGCCGAGGGTGGTCCCGAACAGCCCGATGGCGGTCGGTAGCGCCGAGTTGATCGACAGCTGGGGCCCAGCGGTGGGGTTGGTGTAAATGCCCGGCGGCAAATACCGGGAGAAATCCACAATGCTCGACGGAGTGGTCACAGCAGTACCTCCCGGTTATGGGGCTTGGTCACTGGGGCCGCCCTCCTTCTGCCTCGGCGTCTCTCACCCCTTAGCAAGCCGGGCCCGGCGGCTTACAGCGCCGGGTAGGCGACGTTGGGTGGGTTCTGGGAGCCGCCCGGGTAGGGCGCACCGCTGTAGGGCACCTGCGGGGCCTGACCGAGCCAGAAAGCGGGCTCGTAAGGCTGGCCGGTCTCCGACGGCGTGATGTTCTGGGTGATGTCGGTGAGCACGTACAGGCCGTCGTGGGAGAAGCCCATGTTGAACTGGCCGATGCAGTCGAAGCCGAAGGTGCTGGTGTAGGTCATCTCATTGATCGCCCAGGGAGTACCCATGGCGTCCTGCTCGCCGGAGACGATGATCGTGTCGGTGCTGACGGTGATCGCGATGTAGGGGTTGTTGTCGAGTGACGTAATGAAACCCCGGTCGGCCTTGGTGTCGGCCTGGGTGCGGGTGAGCACGCGTTCGGGCGGCCGGGCGAAAGCGAGCATCGCGATGAGCGCATCCGAGAGCCGGTCGCGGTCTTTGCTCTTGAGCCCGACCACGGTCATGGTGATCCGGCCCTCAAACATCCATTCCTGTACAAAAGTCCAGGTGGGGTTGCCCTGGTCGTCGTCGGGACCCCGGACCTGCACCTCCTGCGCGAGCCCCTGCCGGTTGAGCTTGGTCAGCGAGAATTGCACCCAGATGCCCGGGTACTGGGCTTTGACCATCGGGTAGTCGAGGTCGATGTAGATTTTCTGGTCGCCGTCGAACAGGCTGGTGTTGCCCATCGCGGTGCGCAGGGCCTGAACCATCGCGGTCTTGACCGCCATGATCGGGCCGCCGTCGCTGCGGGGCATCATCGGGATGACAACGCTGCCCGGGGCGGGCTGTTCGTAGTCGGAGGCGAAAATCGACGGCGCGTACGGATCGCTCATCCCCGGTACTCCCCTCGCAGGACACTCATCACGGTCTGGTGGATGTTGTGGCGCTCGGCGGCGATGGCTTCCTGGATGGCGTCGTGCATGAAGTTGCCCGGCGGCAGGCCGGGGTGACGCCAGCGTTGATCGCGCCAGACGCGGCCCTTGTGCGGAATGTTGACCCAGCCCGGAGTGCCGGGGCCGACACCTTTGCGCATGTGCGGGCCGTCGCCCTGCTTGCAGCCCAGCGGGACGGTGCGTCCGGCCACCCAGAACATGACGAACGGCTGGATGCCCTTCTCCTGGAACATCAGGTAGTGGGCGGCGGTACGGACCCCCACCAGGCCGTCCTGGGCCAGTGGGGAGAGGGTTCCGGCGCTCTTCCAGCCCCGGGCGCTGACCTTCGTCCGGGCGATCTGGGTGGCCCGGTCGGCGATCGGGAGCGCCATCTTCTTGGGGATCGGGATGAGCGGCATCAGAGCGCCCGCATGAAGCTGTTCAGGTCCGAGTAGTCGATCCCGGAATCGTGCTCGCCGGTATGGGTGCCGATCGGGAACAGGATGCGGTAGGCCCCTTCGGCGGCCGCCTTGGCCTCTTCCTCGGTCTTGGGCATCTTGATCCCGTTGCAACCAGGCCGACCGTAATCGCTGCTGGCAGGCCAGTTGTCGGGGTGTGCCTCCTGCTCGTTCGCAGGGACATAGACAGCCCAACCCCAGCCGCCGCCCATCAGGTTCTCCCAGATGTGCAGCTCGTGGCCGTTCTCCAGAGGCGCTATCTGACGTCGGTAGGCGACACTTCTCTCGTCCGTAAATCGCCGGGGCTGCCAGTCCATCAGCTGATCTCCAGCTGACCGACCTGCGGGTCCCGGAAGGTCACCGTGAATTGGGTCGACTGGGTGGCCGGGAAGACCGGCGGGACGATGTCGACCTGGGCCAGGACGATCTCGCCGCCGACGTAGACGGTGACCTGCGGGTCGTGGTCGAGGCTGTGGTTGACCGTCCAGACACGGGCTGGGACGGTCTGAGGGATGGTGTACACGGCTTTCCACTCCAGGATTCCGCCGAGGACCTGCCCGGAGCCCGGCGCGGGCGTCCCGGACATCGGGGTCGGCACGTAGATGACCTTGGTGTCCGGCTGGGCGACCGGGACGGGGGCGGCGGCGCTGCCGACGATGGGGACGTCGGGGAAGGCCACCCCGACGATCGGGTAGTTGGTGATGCCCACCGAGGACGACAGCAGCGAACACTGGGCCTTCTGACCGATCACGTCGTTGGCCGTCTGGCTGTACTGGTTGCCGCCGGTGCGCAGGCTGTTCTGGGTGACCGCCTGCACCATGTAGAACTTCACCTCGTTGAGCGGGGTGTGGGTGGTGGTGTCCCAACGGGGAACGCGGACCACGACGTCGCGTTCGGTGAGCATCGGGAAGGGCTCCAGCTCCACCTCGCGGGTGTCGGGCAGCCAGACACCGCGCTGGCCCTGGTCCTCGGAGACGACGTGGTCGGTGAACAGAGACCAGACACGTTTAGCTACCCGGACGCCGGTGCCGGTGGCCGGGTCGAGCAACGAGACGCCAAAGCACACCGGGCAGTCGTTCTCCCCGTCCTGGTAGACGTCGTCACGGCAGCGGGGGCAGGGCTCCTGCGGGAGTCCGTCGTTGACGTGCACCAGCTGCAGGGCGATGGCCTCCTCGCCGAGCCACTGCAGGGCATCGCGGCGCTGACGCCGGAAGCGATCGACCGAGTAGGTCTCTCGGAGCTTAATGACCGCCATCAGTGTCGCTTCGCTTCAGGAATTAGCCGGTGATAGTCCTCGGTCCAGAGAATCTCACAATCCCACCCGACAGCTTTATATGCTGCCTTGATCTGTGGCTCTTGGCCTCGCTGGTGACGATGCCAATATCGACCGAAGTATTCCAAAACTCGTCGAGACTTTCTGTCTACAAAATCTGGATTATGGTTAGTTCCATCTTTCCAGGTGATCCAAAACTTTCCGTCACCCGTATGCTCATACCCATCCTTTGATAAAATCGGAATTAATGCTAACTCCTCAGCACTAGGGCGTGCTTTGTCACCGTTATTAAAGTGACTACGACAGAATTTTGTATCACCCTCCTTTAAAAACATTGTGTCACATTCTAACTGTGCACACCGAGTCCAATTAGGTTTACATGAATCTGAGCAATATTTTACTAGCTTCCTGTCCGAGTAAAACTCGGTCGAGCATCCTAGGCATACCTTCAACTCTGGTGTCTTCATTATGCCATAAGCACCACCACGACATTCTACAGAACAAAATTTCTGTCTACTAAATGAAGTAAATTTATTAGTGCAACCATCCTTAGCGCACTCAAAAACATTGGGGTTGCACTCATCAGAGCAATATCGTTGACCCTGCTTGCGAGGGCCCCACTGCTTACCACAGGTTCGACATGGCTTCATGACATCAATTTTATAGGGCACTAGGAAATCCCGATCCGTGTGCAGTTGCCCCAAATGAGATGCTCGCCGCAGCCGGGTAAAATCTCCAGCTGCGAGTTTGCGCTGCGTAACCTCCAGCAATAAAAAGTCCATTTGCATTTCCGCCGTAGATTCCGCCGCCGACCAACATGGGGCCTCGAGCCAGGTCCAGCAAACCGATCTTGGCGTTGCGCACCATGCCCTGGTACTCGGTCCATTCGGCCTGCAGGACCTGGTTCCAGCGATCGAAGTAGTCACGCCGGTCGACGAAGGTGACATTGGCGCCCTGGAAGCTGGGAATCTCCACGTACGACCGGATCAGGTGCCGGACGACCTCCAGATAGGTGCCGAGCACCATCAGCCCGGCGAACTGGGCTGGGAGGGTCTGGGCGCCGGGGCCGACGCCAAACGTCGTCGGCGGGTTGGAGAAGGTGCTCATCAGGTTGAAGCGGGTGACCGCGATGCGCTCCATCTGGGCGATGCGCTCGTAGTCGTAGTGCGTCTGGAAGGGCTCGATGAGCTGCGGTCCGCCCTCGGTGGAATCGAAGGCATCGCCGAGCATGTAGGTGACCTGCTCGACGATCGACTGTTCCTGCTGGTTGAGAGTGTCGTAGAACGGCATCTGCCCCTGGATTTGCAGGAAGTCCATGTAGGTGAAGGCCACGCCGTTGATGGTGTAGTTCCACTGCGCGGTCAGTGTGCCCCGGTAGCTGGTGTTGGGCGGCCCGATCTCGTAGTAGAAGGCGCCGGGACCGGTGCGGGTGATCTGACTCTCGGTAGCGGTGAACAGCGAGACGCCGGGCGCTGCCGGAGGGAACTGATTGGTGACATCGTCGAACCAAACCTGCAACGTCAGGGAGTTCGGGTCGGGGTCGACCGGCTTGGACTGCTCGCTGGTGACGGTACCCGGCACACCGTCGACGATGGCCAACGCAACGTAGCCCCGGCCGTGCTGGGCCAGGAAGCGACGGATCAGGGACTGGTCACGAATCTTGGGTGAGTAGGTGTCGATTCCGGATGGTTGGGGTGTCGTCATTTAGACCCCACGGAAAGCCACGTCGACCGAGCACATCTGGCGTTCGGGCGAGCCGTCGAAGAAGTACAGCCACTGCGGGATCGGGGCGTTGTGTCGGGCGTTGACCCGTAGGACGTCGCCCTGGACGAAGTAGTAGCGGAAGTTGATCTCCTGGGTCTGGGAGAAGCCGGGATTGAACCCGTTGCCGCGCATGAAGCTGCGCACCTTGCGGCCGATGTCCAGCCCGTTGACGGTGATACTCACCGTGGCCTGGTCGAAGGCGTTGTAGAGCGCATCCCAGCAGATGGAAGAGTGCACGTCGTAGTGACCGGTTTCCTGGATGGTGATATCGGTCTGCGACTCGTCGATCTGCATGAACGGGTTGAAGAACCAGTCCTCGATCAGGGTGTCGAAGCCGACGATGCCCCCGATATCTCCGGACACCACGACTTGGCGGAAGTGTGCCTCGGCACGGATGTTGGGCATCGCGCCGATCGGGAGCAGCTGCCAGATCAAGCCGGAGGTGTAGTAGGGCTGGTCGGCGATGCTGACCTTTTGGATGTTGCCCGGGAAGGCCTGGCCACCGATGATGCTGCCACCGAAGTTGGCAGACACACCGAAGCCCCAGCCCCGGTAGCTCGAGCCCAGGTTGGTGACGTTGGCGCTGTCTACCACGGCACCCAGGAAATTGCCGCCGAGATAGACCATGAAGGTGCGCCCGATGGCCTTGAAGGTCCAGTTCTCGTGGGTACCCAACGTGGGGACGCCGCCGACCTGGCCGAGGAACTGCTCGTGCAGCGGGCCGGTGGTGGTGTAGAAGATTTGGATGCCCCAGGTCGCCACCGCGAAGCGCACATAGGACTGGCCGTCGGCACTCATCCGTAGGAAGCCGTCGTTGCTCGGACTGGTCTCCCCGGGGTTCAGCTCGAGCGAGATGTTGCCGCCGTCCATCTCCAACACCTGTTGGTCGGTGTTGGTGACGGCGTCGGCCGGATTCACCCGGCGCGCGATACAGCGCAGGCCGGTGTTGGTGCCGCTGATCCAGGAGGCGTAGCCGATGTTGGGGGTGGCCAGGATGCCACCCGAGGGGGAGCCACCAGCGGCAAGCGTGTTGCCGTTGTTGTCCATGGTGTAGTAGGTCTGCGACCAGAGCGTGGTGTTGAGGTTGGCGGTCGAGACGCGGGCGAAGTTGTCGGTCCCGGTGATGCCGAGGTTGATAACGTTGTTCGGCTGGAACTGGGCCCACGACCGGAAGCAACCGGTGTCGGTCTCGAAGATCAGCTGCCCGAGGGTGGGGTCCGGTGGCCGGGTGGTCGACGTGCAGATCATCATCGGCTTGTTGAAGATCGAAGGGCCGGTGTAATCGTGCGCGTGGTTACCGGGGGCAGCCTGATAGACACCGCTGCCGAGGGTGTGGTGCAGTGCGGCGTAGGCGGTGTCGGTGTCCGCATTCTGGTGAGTGTTGACCTGCTTGAGCTTGTTGGTCGGCCAGATACCTGCGCCGTCGGTACCGGAGTGATCGTGGGCTAGCGGAGAGGCGTTGACCTGCAACGCCATGATCGCCAGGCCCATGTCCTGGTGGTTTTGCGTATGGTTTCGGGTGGAGGTGCCCGCGCCCGACAGTGTGGTGCTCTGGGGCAAAGAGGGAACATTAAACGTGTCAAGGGCGGTTGGGTAATTGATAGCCACCTAGACAAATCCCCTCTATGCTACGATGATCAGACAATGCCCGGAACGCGCTTGGGGTGTGCTCGACGGAGCACGGGGAAGTCCCAAGCTCGCCCGGGCATCCTTCTGTCAGAAGACGATGTTGCCCGAGCTGTCACGCTGAATTGAGCTGTTGAGGTAGAACTGCATCACGAAGTCCCAGTTCTTCTTCACCATCGCAGTGACGTTGACCGGGGTGTAATACGACTTCCCATGGGTCGTGCTGACCATCGAGGTCGTACCGACCGCCTGCGCGTCGGCCAGCGACGCGTTCTCGGCCGCCACGGCGGTCGCCGGGGGGTTGACCAGGTTGTCCAGCACGGTGCCGCCACCGCCCGCTGCGGTGTACGACCCCACGTACAGGTTTCCCAGACCCGGCGTGCGCTTCAGGTAGCTGCCGGTGTACAGCAGAGGCAGGGTGACAGTCATGCTTCCTCCTTGGTGTCACCCTTTCCGATGGCAAGCGACGGAGGCTACAGGTCTACTGCGAGATGCTCCGCCAGTTGGTGCCATCGGACACCAGCTCGGTAGAAGCCCCGGCCGCCAGCGACAACGTGGTGCCGTCGATGGTCTGGCTGGAGGTGGTGGCGATCGCGATGGCGCTGCCCGTGGTGTTCTTGAAGACGTAGAGGCTGCTGTTGCTGACCGCTGTCGGCAACGTGGGCAGGCCGCCGGTGAGCAAGATGGTGATGTACCGATTGCCCGGTGCCGCGCCCAAGGTGGAGGACGTGGCCAGGGTAGCGATGATTGCCGTGATCACCTGGTTGCCGTTGACCCGGGCCTGACCGGTGCCCTTGGGCTGCAGGTTGATGTTGACGGCAGCGTCCACACCGATAGCGGCCACCCGGACGTCGGCCGCCGTGACCCCTTGCTGGAGCACCAGACCACCGGTGCCCTTGGGCTGCAGGAGAACAGACAGGTTAGTGTCCGAGCCCGTCGCGGCGATGCTAGGGGCACTACCGGCGATACTGTTGGTCACCTGCAGATAGTTGACCGCCGACGCCGTAGCGCCTAGGGCGACGCAGATATTCCCGTTGGTGTCCAGTAGGCCACCGGTGACCTTGGCTGCCGACAAAGTCTTACCCGACAGCGTCTGAGTGTCGGTAGTGCCGACGATGGCTCCGGAGGGGAAGGTGGCCCCCAGGCCGTTCTGAGGCGTCCAGGTACCGGGCGTTCCCGCCGTGGTGCAGAACCATCCCGAAATACCGTTGACTGCCGGAGCGGAGTTGATGACGTAGTCACCAACCTTCCAGGTGCCCAGAGTGGGAGCTGCCGAGCCGTAGATGATGGCATTTCCGGTGGTGCGGACCACATAGCCCTGAGCAGTCTGGCCGTAGGTTGTCGTAGTGACCAGGGCCGGAGTGCCTGAATAGGTGGTCCACGGCTGACCGGCCATGTAAGTGCCCTGGTCGTAGAACGTCTGCACGCTCTTGGTCACCGTCACCGAGCACATCTGGGTGTAAGTCCCCGAGACGGTGCCCCGGAGGAAGGTGATGGTCACCGGACGACTGCTGCCGGTGGAAAAACGCAGAGCCACGACGGAAGTGCCCGAGGTGGTGGTGGTGGAGAATTCCGCGCAGGCCACCGCCTCACGTCCCACCCCATCGGTGACGAAAGCCCGGTAGTAGTAGGTCCCATTGGTGAACGACGAGTCGGGCACCACGTTGGCCAGAGCTTGGGTGGTCGGGCCTACTGAGACACAGAAGAGTGTCGGAATCTGCTCGGTGGGAATGATCACCTGATTGTGCAGAGGCAACACAGCCCAGGAGCCATTGTCATAGCTGATCTTGCAGCCTGCCGAGATACGAGCCGATCCCGCGCTGGTCAGGGCGGTCTGGAGTGCAGACACCCCGCTGGCGGTGACGGTGATACCGGTGAACAGCGAGGGAGTGTCCTGACCGGTACCGAGTGTGAGCGACTGGTTCCACAAGATGGTCTTGGGGTCCTCGAAGACCACCTCGCCATTGGTAAGCAGATTGGCGATGTCGACATCGGCATGGGCCGCCGAACCAAGGGCGCTGGTGGTGTCATCTAAGCGCTGACAGAAGTGCACGCCTCGGCCGAAAGACACGATGGATGGATCGCCGCCACCGATGTCGTTGATCGAGAAATGGGGCCGGTAAATGTTCGTCTGATGGAAGCCAGACAGAACCTGAACCTTGGAGTTTTGGATGGTGATCACCGGCGTGGTGCTGGTGGACCCGTCACCCTCGATGTGATTGCCGATGAGGGTGACATCGGAATTGGCGATCTGATACCAACCGCCTACGCAGTTGCGTATCGTGGCTCCGTTACATGCGGTGAGCTTGACCGCATTGACGCCGTAGGTGAAGCACTGATCAAAAGTCAGGGCGTCCCCGACGCTGGTGCCATCGTACATATAGCCGCCGCCATTGAGCTGAGCGGCGTAAATCTGCTCGAAGTGCCCGACGTCCATATAGCCATTACCGACAAAGCAATTGCCTAGCCCGTAGAAGTAGATGCGCGCCGCACTGATCGACTTCTGGTTGCTGGTCAAGAACTGGCCGGTAAAGGTGGTCGGCGACGCCGAAGTCACCATGAGGTCGTTCACCCGAATTTTTGGATGGGCGTAGAACAGACTGAGGTTGGCGCTGCTGTTGGCGATGAATAGCGAGTCGGTACTACCCATCCCTGCCGGGAGCACGATCTTCGAGCCGTATCCGGCGCCGAAGAACTGATAGGTGAAGGTGGCCGGATTGGACACCAGGGTGTCGTCCAGGTGGATGTTGTAGCTGGAGGGGGTCCAGTTTCCCGGTGGGATGTAGCAGGCCCCGCCGCTCTGCTCCATGGCGGCGACCACGGCGGTCATATTGAAGGTGCTTCCCGACGTGATGTAGTCCCGGATGTCCACCACGTTGTTGCGAGAGACTGTGGTCGCGGCCGCGCCGCCCGTGGTGTAGGTAGGCAGCGCGCTGGGGACGACGTAGTCGGTGCCTCCGGCTGCCGCCGAGGCGGTACCGCCGGAGACCTTGACCAGGCCGGTGAGGCCATGGATAGCGTCCAACATGGTCAGATCGGCCGAGGTGGCCGCGCCGATGTTGTGGCCGTTGAGGTTGAGGTTTCCGCCTAAGGCTGGGGCGGTGTCACTGACGACGGCGGAGATGCCGCCGGAGCCCGCTGCGTAGGGCAGCGAATTCCAGGCGGTGGTGCCATCCCCGTACTTGATCTTGTGGGTGTCGGTCTCCAGGCCAGGCTCACCGAGAGCCAGCACGGGGTTGGCAGCCGTCCATTGGGCTGCCGTGCCCGCACGAATTTCAATGAGTTCCTGGCGAGGCATGCTAGGGAGTGCCTCCGACGACGCCGTTGGCACCGTTGGCATTGGCGTCGGCCACGCTGTGGTAGTCAACCAGGTCGTTGAGGGTCACGACGCTGGTGGTGCGAGCGTGCGCGGCCGCCGTCACCATGGCTGCCGGAGGATTCTTCAGCGCGGGCAGCACCGAGGGCCCGGCACCGTGGGTGCTGGCCCCGCCGACGCCGTACTGACGTACCTGACAGGCGTTGGTGTAGATCGCCGGGACCGTAGGGCCCTGGCTTTCCGGGTTCTCGGGATCGACGAAGGGTGTGCTCATGCTCCACCTTGTCCTGTGAGGTCGGCCGGGGTGGTGAAGTCGGGGTCCGGCTCGAACGCAAACGGCGAACTCTCGTCGGCCTCGAAGTTCTCCGCCTCGATCGGATGCGGATTGTCGGCCACCTCTTCGATGACCGTATTAGCTTCGGCCGTCAGTCCGGCCGTCGGGGCATTCGGACCCATGGCGTCGAGCACCGTGGTCCAGGTCTTGCTCCCCGGATAACGCCCGGCAGTGGACTGGCGAATCTGCTGACCGATGTGTGATGCCGGAGGCGGTCCTGACTGCCCCGGCAGACCCGGGTACACCATCAGTTCGGGACGATGCCGGGCTGCGGGTGGGCAGCGTTGTCGGCCTGCTCCTCGAGCGGGTTGACCGCTTCGGCAGTCACGCCGGACGCGGGCGGGTTCTGCAGATAGTCGAACTCCCGGTTGGGGGTCGGGTGCAGGTTGCCCAGGCCGAACTGCCGCTTCTGGTACCCGGCGGTGTACGGATTCTGGCCACTGAGGGGCAGAGGTGCGCTCATCGGTTAGTTCCCTTCCGGCACGGTGTGGGTGTGGGTCACCTGCACCTGGCCCAGCATGGTGCTGGCCAGGGGATCGTGGTCGCCGACAATCTGAGGGGCCTCCGGCGCCTTGCCGATGACCTCGCCGGTGATGGCGCTGATCAGTCGGCCGTCGTCGGCCTTCAGCGGCGACGGATTGATGAACTCGTCGATGGTGCTCTTGCTGCCCTGTGCACCCTGGGTGGTGACGGCGCGACGGCGGTTGAGCTGCTCCATCGCGGCGTCGTACTGCTCGCGTGAGTCGATGGCACGGGCATGCGGGGACTCGGTCAGCTCAACCTGAAATTCGGCCAGCACCTTCTTGTCCATGCTGATCTTGGCCCCGGCCAGCTCGAGCATCTCCGGCTCGAGGTCGGGGGAGACGGTGACCTTGCCCGCGTAGAAGTTGCGGGCGACACCCGGGGCATCCAGGGCGCTGGGTGGCAGATAGCAGATCGAGCCGGGCTGTCCGTTGCCCTTCAGTTCGATGTCGATGCGCTGCCCGTTGCCGACGTTCTCGTGCAGCGTCCAAAGCAATGGGGTGTTGTTGCGGATGAACAGGCTGCCCTGGTGGGCGCGCAGTTCACTCATCGACCAGGTCTTGGTCTCGGCAATCGTGGTCACGTCGGGTTCCTCCATGGTCTGTGCTACTCCTTCCCCAGCCACACTGGCTGAGCTACAGGGTTCCCACGATAGCCGTCTATCAGCGCATATAGAATGGGAAGAAGTTCATCGGGGATGGTGTGGTAGCACTGAATACCATGTGAACCCTGAGCGGGGCATCGATGAAGTATTCAAGATTAGATAAAACATCCCAGGTCAAGGTTTCTTGCAGGGAGGCATCTGCCGATTGTCCACGGGTGAAGGCAGCCGATTGAGCCAATTCCACCAGGGTGGTGCTGTTGAGGGAGCCGCCCATGTTGATCAGCGACTCGATGCCGACAGTGATGACGCGAGGGGCATGCATCAGTGCGGCCGTGTTCGCGTGCGCTGCGGCAGTAAGGCCGACGTGAAGCGTTGCACTGGTGTGGGCGTCCAGGCGGAGCCCGGCGCCGGGGGTGACAGTGATGGTCTCGAGGACAGTGCTGACGAACCGGTTCCGGGTCATTCCGGCAGCCGGGGTGAGGGTCGCCGCCAGCGCGGCATCGCCCGGGTGATCACCGCCGGACAGGGCGGACGCGATGATGTTCGCCGTCAGCGAAAGCGCAGCACCGGCGTAGCGACCACGGACCAGGGTTCCATCCGAGGCGGCGGTGATGGTCTCGCTGGCGCTGAGCGACTGACCGCGACTCATGGTGTCGGCCGCTTGCTCAAAGGTGAACGGGAAGATGTAGGGGAAAACGCCGTAAGTAGCGATCACCAGGCCCGCGTCGCAATGCTGATGCTGGCCGATGAGGGCACCGGTGGTAGGGATGATCGTTTCCGAGGCGTTCATGGCTCCGGCCAGCCTCGCGGCACCGTGCTCGGTGATGGTGATCAGTTCGGCGGCCGCGAAATGACCATGCAGGTTCAAGACCGCTGCCGAGGTGAGGGTGAGGTTCTGGGTGGCGCTAGCGAAAACTGCTCGCCGGACCGCGCCGAGGGCGGTAGCCGTCTCGTGCAGGGCGGCCGACAGCGTGCCGGAGAAGGTGACCCCCGCCGAGCGTCCTGCAATAACCGCCAGCGCAGCGTTGATCTGAATGGCAGCGCGGCCGCCGGTGAAGTCGACGACCGTGGTCTCGGTAATGGTCAGGTTAGCGCTGGCCATGATGCCCAAGACCGCGTGTGCTGCGGGAGTGATGGTGATCGCCAGCGCAGGATCGAAGCGACCGCTCATGTTCAGGACGTTCGTCGTGGTGGCGGTGATTCCCGTCGAGACGTCGGCCACAGCACCGCGTGTGGCACTAGCGGAGGGTCCGAAAGTAAAGGGGAAGGTCATTGGGAAGGTGGGTGCCGCCGAGACCGCTAGCGCTGCGTCGCAGGTGTATGCGGTCATGGGCTAGACCCACTCGACGAGACCGTACGACGCACCACCAGCAGCGCCGGAAGTATTCCCGGTCCCGGCATGAACGCTGCCACCACCACCACCGCCACCACCGTCGGCTGATCCCGCCGTACCATTTGTTGACACCGTGTTGGTGGTATTGCCGCCCGCTCCACCATTGCCATTGAGGCCGGACGGGGTACCCCCCGAAGAGGTTCCTCCGGCACCACCAGAAGCAGAGCTACTGCCGCTGCCGCCCGCGCCGCCGCCGCCGCCGGAGCCCTCACCCGACGTAGCAGAGCCACCAGCTGATCCAGTCGACAGGGCGCCGCCCGCACCACCACTTTGTCCGTTGACGGCCGTCAGGCCTGAAATACCCGATTGACTTGCTGTGCCACCAGTTCCGGCGGTACCGCTGGTACCCGCACCGCCGTTGCCACCGTTAACACCGTGACCGGCTGTCACGGTGACGGAGCCCGAGCTGAAGACTGTATCTGTTCCCGCCGTGGTGCTGATGGTGAGCGAATAGGTCGCCCCCAGGGAGGCTCTCGGAATGAAGCTGCGCCCAATGCGGGCACCACCACCGCCGCCACCACCGCCCGATCGTGACCCCGAGCTGGTCGTGGCAAATCCATTACCACCTGTTCCACCGATGCCGACCAGGGTAAGCCAGCATCCCGACGTACCCGCCGGGGTTGCCGTCCCCGACTGATTGGTCGAAACGTTGAATGGTGTGAAGGGAATTCCGGTATCGGTAGCAACAATCATGTTAATTCCATGTACCTATAATCCATGCACGCAAACCCGCACCAGGGGTAGTACCTGTGGCCGAGATGTACAAAGCCATGCGATCGCCGACCGAGAAGCTCTGGCTGATGGTTGCTGTCCTCGCGGAGTCGGTACCAGTCCCATCGGCCTGGTTCGCGGCCGAGATCGTGAGGTTGGAGCTGGTGACCGTGGAGCCGTTGCGCCGCAGCTCCGCCGAGGTACTACCGGACGCGTCAGCTGTATCGAACTGGTAGATGATCTTCGTCGCGGTGAAGGCCCTGCCCACGTAGAACCCGACGGGGAAGGCTCCGTAGCCGGTGGCCCGGGTGGTCAGGCCGCTGGTGTGGACCAGGATCATGTCAGCCGGGACGATGCCGGGCAACGTGATGGTGTTGCTGGATGCGCTGATCGTCTTATTGGTGAGGGTTTGGGCGCCGGTGGTGGTGACAGCAGCAACGCCGTTGATGAGCACGGGAGCCGTGCCCTTGGGGATCAGGTTGAGGCTGATATCGCTGTCGGTACCTGCCGCCAGGATTCCGGCGGCAAAGGTCGTAGCGGCATTCGAGAGCTGCACGTAGTTGACGGCCGACGCGTTGGCGGCGAGGCTGCAGGCGACGTTGCCGTTGGTGTCCAGCAGCTGATCAACCTTCGGAGACGTCAGCGTCTTGTTGGTGAGCGTATCGGTGGTCGTCTTGCCCACCAACGTATCGCTGATGGTGGGGAGGGTGAGGGTGTTGTTGGAAGACCCCCCGTAGCCCAAAACGGTGTAGTTGGTGATGCCAGAGTTCCAGATCAGGCAGTTCAGGGTCTCGGCGGTCGTGACGTAAGAGTTGTTGAAGAACTTCGTCGTGCTGCCCAGGTTGTAGCTGTTGGTGGCCGCCGGAAGAATGGTGCCGAACACCGTGCGGTTGGGCTCAGTCCAGGAGATGTTGCCCGATCCGTAGGTGAAGGCAGCTGCGCTCGAGGGGGTGCTGACTACGAAGATCGTCGAGGCGTTGACCGTACCGGCCTGGATGAGACAGCCTTGCCCGGCCGGGGAGTTCGATCCGCTCATCGCGGTGACGCGCTGCACCGACAGGTTGGTGGTGTTGTTGGTGACCTGGTAGACACCGTTGCCGGGCTGGACCGAGAAGGCTGAGCCTGCGCCGGTAGCCGCCGGAGCGTCCTTGATCAAGACATAGTCGTTGACCGAGAGCGACACGCCGTCAACCGAGGTTCCGGTGATCTGGGTGACGCTGCCGGAGGTGACCGTGAACGTTTCGGTGCCAACGGTCGCCGCGCGAGCAGTCAGCAGGCTGTCGCCGACCGGGACTGCCCAGGTGCCGTCACCGCGCCAGTACGTCGAACTGCTGGCGCCGGTGCCGCTGTTGAGGTTGCCGACCGGCAGGTTGCCGGTGACGCCGGTGGCCAGCGAGACGTTGGTGATGGTGTTGGAGGCACCGCTGATCGTCTTGCCGGTCAGGGTCTGGGTGGCCCCCAGCACGACGAGGGTGTCGGTGGCATCCGGCAGCGTGTAGGTCCGCGTGGTGCCGGTGGAGATCGAGGCCGCCGAGAAAACCGCCTTCTTGGTGACGTCGGAGGCGTTCTGGAGAGCGAACTCAGAGTCGGTGAGGGTGGCGGCGCTGGTGGTGTTCCAGTAGGTGCCGTCGTCGACCAAAGTGCGCGAGTCACCGGGTCCCAGGACAATCGAGGTGACCGAGGAGTTGTGGTAGATGTGGTCGCTGCCGTTGGGGACGATGCTGACCGCTGCGGTACCCCGGTTGTCCAGCACGAAACCAAAGCCGCTGTTGCCGGAGACCGGCGGCAGCGTCCAGGTGGCGGACGAGGACCCGGTGAACACGTACATGGACGACGTAATGGCCAGAGTTAACGTGGTCGCCGAGCTGGTAGTCACCACCTGCGGGATGATGTTCTGGGCCAGGGTGGTCCAGGCTCCGTTGCCGAGCAAAATAGTGCTCGCCGAGGCGACGCCGGTGGTCGACAGCGCCGAGAGCGGGACGGCAGAGGCCGAGAAGGTGTTCCCCGAACGCGCGAGGCCACTTCCTGCGACCCAGTCGGCCACCCAGGCGATGTTGTTGGTGCCGTAGGTGAAGCCGGTCAACGCAGAGGGAGTCAACACCTTCCACGAAGTGGAGGCGTTGGTTGTTCCGGCGTAGACGATGACGGCCGAGCCCGCCGGGGAGCCATAGGGGCCGCCGGAAGACATGTCCACCACCCGGGAGACCGCCAGGTTGGTGGTGTTGTTGGTGACGGCATAGATGCCGTTACCCGGCACCGAGGAACTCACGGTGCCGGAGCCGGTAGAGGAGGGGGCGTCCTTAATGAGGATGCGCTCGCCGATCGCCAGCGTGACACCATCGACAGTCGTTCCGGCGATCTGGGTGACAGAGCCGCTGGTGATGGTGAAGGTCTCGATGCCGGTGGTGGCTACCCGGCAGCTGAGATGGTAGGGGGAGCTGTCGCTGTAAATCTTGGTGACGGCATCCTGGGCATTGACCGGATTGGCCAGACTGGTCAGATTCTGGCTGTTCAACGAGTAGGCCCCAGTCGGTGCCCCGACGTCATTGAGGACGGCAGCCGAGAAGCCGCCGGAGCCGTTGCCCTTGAGGGCCGCAGAGCCCGATGTTGCCGGGGCGTAGTCGGTGCCGGAGACAGCGCTGACAAAGCCGCCGGTACCCGATCCCTTGAGGATGGCGGAACTGCTGGTCGCCGGTGCGTAGTCGGTGCCGGAGACCGCGTTGGCGAAGCCGCCGGAGGATGCCTTCAGGATGGCAGAGCCGGTGGTGGCGGGAGCGTAATCGGTCCCCGAGACGGCGGCCGTCATGGCCGAGGTGCCGTTGCCCTTCAGCAGGCCGGTCAGGGTTGCAGCCCCGGTACCGCCGTGGGCTACGGTCAGGACACCGGAGTTCTCGATCGAAATTTGGTTGCCGGTCTTGGACAGGCCCGCGCCGGTGGTGATCTCACCCAGACCCGAGAACTGGGTCCAGCTCATCGCGGTGGTGCCGTAGGTGAAGGCACTCGCGGTGCTCGAGGGAGAGCCAACGATCCAGCCGGACCCGCCGTTGGTGGTGCCTCCGGCAATGAAAACGAAGGCGCCGACCGGGGAATTCGATCCGCTCATATCGGTCGCGCGGACCACGGTCAGGTTGGTGGTGTTGGCCGTGACCTGGTACAGGCCGTTACCAGGTTGCGAGGAGGCGGGCGAGCCGACGCCCGAGGCTCCCGGAGCATCCTTGATCAGCACGTAGTCGTTGACGTTCAGCGCGACGCCGTCGACCGTGGTACCGGTGATCTGAGTAACCGATCCGGACGTGATGGTGAACGTCTCGGTACCGGTGGTGGCGGCCTCGGCCGAGAACTTGCTACTGGCGCCCTGCAGCCATCCCTGGACCTGGGAGACGGTGGTGGCGTCCTGTGGGTTGATGCCGTTGGCCAGCGAGGTCAGGGCAAATCCGCCCATCGAGTAGGAGGCGGTGGGAGTGCCAACGTCATTGAGGGTGGCCGCAGCGAAGCCGCCAGAGCCATTGCCCTTCAGTGCACCGCTGCTGCTGGTCGCGGGCGCATAGTCCGTGCCGGACACGGCCGCAGCGAAGCCGCCGCCGCTGGCCTTGAGGATAGCCGACCCGCTGGTGGCCGGGGCATAGTCAGTCCCGGAGACAGCCGAGTTAAAACCTCCCGATCCATTGCCCTTGAGGATGGCCGACCCCGACGTCGCGGGCGCGTAATCGGTACCAGCCGCCGCGATGGAGAGCACGCCGGTGGTGGTGGTGTTCTTCACCAGTCCGGTGTCCAGGGCCCCGAGGAACTGAGCACTGGTCAGGATGGAGTCCGAGGTCCCCTGGGCGATGAACTTGCCAGTGGCCTCCGCACCGCCGAGGAAGGCCAGACCGGCGGCGGCCGACGACGCGGTGAGCACGTCTTTGCCGACGGTGGTGGCGTCGCTGATGGTGGTCGAGGACACCGACTGCAGAGCGCTGGCGGCCAGGTTGAGGTCCGTTTGGACGGTGCTCGACATATCCGATGCCGGGATACCGCCGGAGGGCCTCAGGAGGCTCCAGGCTGCCGATGCGCTGGCAGCGGTGATCAACGACCGGCCGGTGGAGGTGCCGTCGGTCAGGGACGAGGAGCTGACGGTCTGCAGGGCGGTGGCCGCGAGGACGAGATTGGCCTGGGAGCTGGACGACAGCGCCAGCGTATTCCCAGTCAGGGTCAAGCCGGTTCCAATAACCGGTGAGGCCGGTGCCCACTGAATATTCCCGGTCCCGTAGGTGAAGGACCCCGGGGCGTTGGGGGTGGTGACTATGAAGATGCAAGCGGCGTTCGAGGTTCCGGCCATGACGGCCACCACCTCGCCCGAGGGGATGTACGGGATCGGCGGGGTGGCCGACATCTCGTAGACCCGCATCACCGACAGGTTGGTGCTGGCGGCGGTGACCTGGTAGATGCCATTCGCGGGCTGGGTCGAGAAGGCGCTGCCGGAGCCCGTCGCCAAAGGAGCATCCTTGATCAGGACGCGCTCGCCGACGGCGGGACTGATGCCGTCGACGGTCAGGCCGGTGATCTGGGCGACAGAGCCCGAGACGATCGTGAAAGTCTCGGCACCGGTGGTCGCACAGTGACACGGTTGTAGCCAGCCGGACCCATTGATGGCCTGAGCCACATGGTCCTGGTCGATAGCGGTGTATGACTGACCGGATACCCAGCCATCACTAACGGCCACAGGTCACCTCCTCGGGGTCGTCGGCGGCCAACCGGGGGACTACGCAGCCAGCGGGGCGAAGCTCAGTGAACAAGTGTTCAATGTGAGGGTGTCTCCGTTGGCTACGGTCTTGGAGACCGCCAGCGTCGCCGACCACAGGAAGGTGCCGCCGGAGGATGCCGACCAGAGGGAGATGGAGACGATGGTCTCGGTCGCGGTCATATTCCAGGCCGTGGGGGATGCCGAGATCGCCAGGGTGCCGCTGGCGTTTGTCCAAGCGGACAGCTGCTCGCGCGTGGTGACCACCGAGGTGTTGGCGGTACCCGCCACGCCCGGATCGCCGATGTGCAACTGCGCCCAGATGTTCGCGTTCGAGAAGCTGGTCCCGATGAGGGTGCCAAGCAGGCTGGTGGCCAGTCCGGGTGCAAGGCCAATGGTCATTGTTGGTGCTCCTATACCTGCGTTGTGCTACTAAGCAAAAACCAGGCCCCGGCGGTAGCGGAGTACCGGAAGCCGAAGAAACCCGTCTTGCCGGGCGGCACGACGGTGACCGGCTGGACGCCGGTGGTCAGGAGAGTGTCCACGGGCACGGTGACGGTGATCTGGACCGTGGGGGCCGCGACCTCCAGGAAGAACATGGTGTGGTCGATAGGGCTCGGGGGCAGCGGGGCCGTGATGTTGACGTGCGTGACCACCGTGGATGACAGGGAGGGGTACATCGTCGTGAGGTCACCGAGGTCGACGACGTCGGTCGGGCGCGTGGGGGCCGGACCGAGATTCTGTGTTGCCACCGATAAACCTCCTCACCACTTCGGATGAGGGAGGGGGCCGGACACACTAAAGCCCCCGGCCGGAGGGAAAAGAGAGCCTCCGGCGAGGGGGCTTCAGCGGAGCTGCGCTGCGGGCCGGGCTAGGCCGCTGGCAGCTCTGTTCTTTTTAGGAGACCCGGTTGGGCTCCCGAATTTCCTCTACGTCCATGAACGCGGGAACAAAAGGCAGGTCGGGAAGACTCTGCACAAATTCCCACATGTCGCAGTCGCACGGGCTATCCACCTGAATTTTATGAGGCAGATTACCCTGGGCATCCATCAGGGTAACGTGGAACACCCGCACGGGAAGACCCTCGTGATCGTGCATGTCACCTCCTGACTAAAATACTCCCCATTCACCCTAGTGCAGTTAAGTCACGGATGCAACAAAAGCACCCCTGCCCACCTGGTATCAGTATGGGTAGGGGTGCTGCTTGTGGGGTCAGTTGCTGACGGGTGTCACCCAGGCCAGAGGCGAAAGAAGTCCGGCCGGGATGGCTTTGGCACCGTTCGGCACCACGATCGGAACGACACCCCGGGGGACCTCCACGACGACGGTGTCGGGTGTCAGGGTTCCGGCCTGGATCGGCTGCTGTGTCGGGTCCGCCGGGACCGGCGCCGGGCTAGGTGAGACCGGGCTGGGGCTCACCGGTGCTGGCGAAGGCACGGGGGTAGGGGCAGGACTCACCGGAGCCGGAGAGACAGGGGCTGGTGTCGGCGACGGCGAAACCGGCGCAGGACTGACAGGGGCAGGGGAGGGTGACACCGGGGTCGGGCTTACTGGTGCCGGGGAGGGAGATACCGGAGGCGGCGAGACGGGCACGGGCGTCGGCGCAGGGCTGACCGGCACCGGGCTCACAGGAGAGGGAGACACGGGCACCGGAGGCGGCGAAACCGGTGAGGGCGCGGGCGAGACTGGAGCAGGCGGTACCGGTGCAGGCGAAACTGGCGACGGAGACACCGGGACCGGAGGGATCGGCGTCGGTGAGATAGGACCAGGCGACACGGGGGCTGGCGAAACCGGTGTAGGTGAAGGACTCACCGGTACGGGTGACGGTGACACGGGCGGTGTCGGACTGGGACTCACGGGGGCAGGAGGTGGAGAAACTGGTGCCGGACTGACGGGAGTCGGCGAGGGCGCGGGAGAGACAGGCGTCGGGCTCACAGGAGCAGGTGACACCGGTGTCGGAGATGGAGATACAGGCGCCGGGGAGATCGGAGCGGGTGATACCGGTGCCGGACTCACCGGTGAGGGTGAAACGGGAGTAGGTGAGACCGGTGTCGGCGACACGGGAGCCGGGCTCACCGGAGTAGGGTCCAGCACCTCCTCCACGGCGATCAGGGTGGTCTGGATGCTCTGCAGAACACGGATCAGGTTGCCGATGGCGCCGATCGCCGCCTGGAGTTCGGCGATTTCCGTCGACTCCACCTTGGTGATCAGAGCTTCGACGTCGTCAAGAAATGACATGATTCTCCTGGGTTGTGTCCTGGTTCTCATTCATTGAGGCCAGGACGGCGGGGTTGTTACAGGTCACACGAGACGACCGAGGCGCTCGAGAGACTCTTTGGGCAGCTCCGCCAGGATGGCCTTTGTCCAGGCCTTGTGGGCCTCGGCATCGAGGTGGCGACGGAGCTTTCCTACACGCCGGGCCCGGAATCGGTTGCTGACCGCTCTGACATCACGCGGCGGACCCGCGAGAGCACCCCAGTCCATTTGTCTCCTTCATTCCCAGCGTAGTCAAAACGTATCACAGATTTTCGTCAGAAGTGCCAGGTCAGCGCTTCTGATATCGGGGGGGCTAGCTCGAGCGGGCCGACGTCCGTCGGACTTGCCTCGCCCTCCTGGAGGTGATCCGGGTTGGTCGCGTGCACCGTCACCTTGGTGTACTCGTTCTCGCCGGTACGTCGATAGCCCTCATAGGTACCATTTCCCATGACTTCCTCCCTTCAAGTGTTTCTGGACCATCTCAGAGGTAGGAATTTCCTTACCCGAATCAAGATGATACACCGCATCCTGGTTTCCCTGCTGTGCGAATGCTGCGGCTTCTGCAGGGTCCTTGATATTGCGGGAGATGTCGAAGTACCACTGGGGTTGACCTTCACGCGGAGTCCCGGGGCGGCCGGTCGACTGCCAGCCACCCATGAAGTTACCCGGCTCTTCGAGCGTATCGGCGTGCTGCTCGTAGTAGTCACGCAGGGCGTTGGGGCCGAGCTTGCCGTGGGGGACGTCGTGCTCGGTGCCGGGACGGCCGACCATATAGCCCGACGTCGGAGCCTCCCCGGGGACGCCGTGGAAGCTCATTCCCTCTCCGCCGCCCTGATTGATGCCACGCATGGCGTCGGCGCCCCACTGGGCGTCGGTGCGGACCGGATCGCGCTTGGTCTGGTTTTCGGGGACACCGCCGGGCTCCGGGCCCCAGTTGTAGCCGGACTCGTCGTCCTCATTCGGGCCGACGTCCTCCCAGCTGTCGGGCTCGAACTGCGGATTCGGGCTCTTGACCGGCTTGGGGTTGTCCGGCTTGTAGGCGTGCGCGGCCGGGTCCATGCCGTCGGTCTTGACCGCCGACCGACCACCGGAGAAACCACCGTTGGCGGGACGCTCGGCCCAGGTCTTCTTGACCCGATCCATGAAGGACGGCTTCTCGACCTCTTCGGTCTCCTCCGGCTCCTCGACGGCCGCCCACTGTTGTAGGCGGGCGACCTGGTCGCGAGCACCGACGATCTGACGGATCATGAGATTCCTCCCGGATGCTGGGTTCCTACCAACTTGGCTAGGTCAGGGTGAAGCTCTGGCCCCTGGCCCATCCCCACCTCCTGAAATTGGACAGGGACGGTGGGGAGGCCGAGCTGATGTGCCGCAGCGAGACGATGATGACCGTCGTCAATCGTTCCCCGGCGCCCATCGGTAAAAAGGGTTAGGGGAGCCTTGGGTGAAAACCCATTCTTTTTCATGGACTTCATAAGTTGCTTCACATTCCATCCCTCGTCGCCCTCGGCCCAATCTTCATGATTAGCTATGGCTGGGTCGGTAAAATCAACCTGCTGATGCTTCAGAAGCAGGTGGGTAGGAACCTGGTGCACGGACGACGCCAGCCGGATGGCAAACGTCTCGGCCTGAGCCTGAATTTGCATTACCCCACCAGCTCCAGTGGTTTGACGTCGTCCCCCGCCAGCTTCTGAAGCAGCTCCGCCATGCGCACCAGGTTGTGGTGGTCGACCTCGGCCTTGGCGTCCTGGTTGAGCTGGATGATGTTCTGCGAGCGCTGCAGGGCCGGGAGGGCCCAGAACTGCACCCAGTTGCCCGACACGATGATCAGAATCTTCTGCTCGGTATCCATGCCGGGCAGCAGGGTGATCAGTGGCACCGTGAGCGCGATCAAAAACAACCAGCGACTGGCCAGTACCCGGTTGGTGACGTAGTTGAGTAGCTTGTCGGTGAACGACTGCAGGCTCGTCGCCCGGACCTCGGGCAGGTAGTCATCACGATGGCGGATTTTCATCGGGCCTCCTCACCCCTTCGGCCAGGGAAGGCCCTGGTTGACAGCCTACTGCTTGCCGTCGACCGCCGCGTGCACCATCTGTTCGTAGGACCCGTCGGGCAGGTCCAGGATGAATTCGAGTCCCGCGAGCCAGTCTCCGGAGTTGTCCGGAGGGTCCGCTTCGGCCCGGCTGTACACATCGGCCACGCTCTTGGGTCCTAACGATGACCGTTCGGGCGGGGGCAGCAAGCGAAGCTGTTCGAGGAATGCCTCGAAGCTCATTTTGCCGTGCTCGAACGCTTGACAGACTTCTTTGTAACTGGAGGGCGCCATGCCCTACCACCTCCTTCCTACAGCTTAATTATAGCATATTTAAGATTATCCCACTTGCTTGGGAAGATCGTCGCTGTTATTATCCCATACCTGCGAAGTCTGCAGGTGCGGACGGATCGTCTGGAAGTTGGTGAAATTCTGTGGTGGTCCCTGTGTCCCCTTCGTGAGCTGCTCGGCGTAGGCCGCCTGCGGGACGTACCGACCACCACGCCCCTTGCCCTCCAGCTCGTACTCCTCCACCCCGCGCCGGAAGCGACCTTCTGACCGCTGTTGGGCAGTAGGGGCCGCCGTATGGACGTAGAGACCGTGTCCGGTGTATCCGTGCTGCTGCATGTCCCCCAGGCGCTTACCGACCGCGTTGGGACTGCCCAGGGTGGTATCCCAGAGCACGTTGGTTCCCCGGCTGTAGGCCTTACGGGCCAGAGAGTTGGCGAGGTGTGAGGACTCCTCGTGGATCAGCGGCGCCATCTCCATCGGCGACAGCCCGGGAATCTGGGGGACCATGCCGTAGTCGACCATCCGTTCCTTCATGTCGTCGGCGTCGATCCCGAGATACCTCGATGCATCGAACGGACCGCCGTGGCCCTGGGTTTTGCCCAGCTCATTGAGCACGGTGCCCTTGCCCGATCCGGAGAGCCCGGCCATCAGCATCATCTGCCGTTCGTTCGGCAGCTCGTCTCCGTGCTTGTCTCGCCACACCTGATGCAGGAAGTCGCGTTGCTCGCGCTCGCGCTGCGGTGTCCAGAACGGACCAAACATGTGGTGGATGGACTCGGTATCCCGGCCGTGAGCCAGGGCCTCGTTGACGGAGCGCTCGGTGTTGGCCTTGCGCTGGGCCCACTGCGGCTCGGTGAAGCGCGGCCGGTTCGGGTCGTCGAAGAACGCCGAGATGAACCACTTGCGCGCGATGCGCCCGGTGGAATCACGAACATCGCGATAGCCCCATCCGATGCCCCGCCACAGCGAGACCATCTCCGTCTGCTCGGCATGGCTCTGAATCTGACGCAACGTTCCGACCTCCTCATCCCTTCAGGGTCGAACGCACACAACCCCCAGGGTGATCAGCCCAAGGGGTTGTGCGTTTGAGCGGAAGGGACTTTGCCGGACGGTAAATGGTCCTGATGGCAGGCCGCTGCGCACGTAACGACCCATCCCTCCGGGGCACCCGCTCGTGCCCAGGCTTATTCGATTATGCCGTGGAACGTGACTTTCCGGCCCGGGTGCGGGCACTGGGGAAGGTAATGGCCCCACGGGTCACCCATACGGCAATCGCACCGGTCAGCGAAAGCATCCGGCAAGGAATTGGCCAAGGTCGTCACCGCGTCGTACAGGTCCTGAGACCCGAACAACACCTGCTCGACATAGTCGTCAGGCGTGCGAGAACTCGGCCGGGGGAACTCCGGCATCCTCGATCTCCGGTTCTACCACGTCGGATACTTCATCACCATCGGTGGCTTCCTCTTCGGCAGGGACTTCCTCGACGGGCTTGGGCTTCGGCACCTTGGGCACCAGCCGGGCCCGGACGTAGAGGGTGATGTTGGGCTCCTCCTCGCCCTTCTCGTTGGTGACCAGCTCGGTACGGACGGCGGCCTCGAACTCACCGGTGCACAGCGCCGACGGTCCACCACCTTCGCCGTCGCCCTTGTTGATCAGCGCGACGTAGGACTTGCGAGTGCCATCCTTGACCGGCTTCGGGAAAACGAACCAGCGGCCCTTCTGTTCCTTCAGGGCCTCGGCAAACTCGGCGAGGATTGGATCAAGCGCACGACCACGCCCTCGCACCAGTGGCGAGGGGAGTTCGTCTACAGACTTGAATTCCATGTCATCCTCCTTTCATCAAGATTAGATTGAACTCGTCAAGTGTAGCACCCGTCAATGGTCCAACGAAAATGTCGGCCAGAGGGTGTTTCATTTCACTCCTTTGATTTTTTCTGCGGCCATTGCCACCAGGCCGACCACCAACAGGATCAATACCCAGCTCAAGAAAAATTCAGCAATTATCACCAGACGGGCTCCTTCTGTCGTACGTCGTAGTCGGCCTGAGCTGCTTCCTCGGCGGCCGACCGAGAGGGATAGGTATCGCCGATGGGTACCGGTGGCTCAAAGGTGCGGGTGGAGTCGAACGTCGCCGTCCAGACATCGTCTTTCCCGTCGACCTCGTAGTGCCCGAGGACACCGACCTCATTCGGGACAGCTGGCTCCTTCTTGGGGGCGACGGCTAGGTCCCAGTAGGGGCCCTCCGTCCCCTCCTTACGCCAGAAGTTCAGGTTCACGACGCCTCCCGCAGCAGGACCTCGATGGCCTTGTCTTTGCCGACGACCGAGAAGTGCCGGTATTTGCGCAGCTGCTCGCCGTTGATCCGGTGAATCTGGACCAGGTAGCTGTTGCGCTCACCGTGGAACCCGCGCATCCAGAAGGCCTTGCCCATGAGTTCCCAGCTGCCGAACTGGCGCAGCTCGAGTTCGCGTTTGGCGCTGAAGTCGGTCAGCTCCTGGCCGCTGACATGGTCCTGGAAGTAGGCCTTGCGGACCCAGGAGCCGTCGGGCTGCTTTTGTGACTCGTCCCACTTCATCGGGGGCCTCCGGCCAGGGCTTCGAGCAGGCTGACGTTATACCGGCGCTGGGCGGCCACGAAGGCGTTGGAGTCGATCTCCCGGTAGCCGCTCCCGGCGACAGCGTAGAAGCGGGGCCCGGAGTCGTAGCTGCTGACGGAGATGACGTCGCCCTTGGACAGCGAGCGGTTGCCGTCCTCGCGGTAGCGGCGCGAGAGGTCGCTATGGGGTATCAGGTCGCCGCCGATGTTGAGCTGATCGAAGATGTTCTCGAGGTTCTCGTGGACAACACCCTCGAGGTCAACGCTGTTGGCGAAGCGCAGTTCGGCATTGTCGGGATCGAAGCCGAAGAATGAGTCCCGGCTCTCGTTGAGGTAGATGCTGTATTTCATGTCTGTCTCCTTCCACCCCTATTATGCCATACCTATTTAAGTTGATGCAAGTCTTTCACTCGAAAGAATGCGCACGGCTTCGGCGGCCTTGTTGCGGGTGATGGGCGTGTACGCCGGGGTATTGAAGACCAGGCCGATGAGCCTGCCGTTCTGATGACGCACCGACAGGGACTGACCGTCACGGCGGTAGACCACGCTGGCCCAGTCGAAGCGCGGGGGAATCTCCCTACTCCAGCCGTGGGCGGCGGCAATTTCATCGAGTGTTGAGGCCATCTCTTGTCTCCCTCTGATTCAAAATGTAACCCTGTTTCGCTGGATGGTCTACTGCTGCCGGAAATCCAACTCATCCCGGACCACCTCGGCGGCCTCCGGATCGACATGAACCAAAACCGGGAGGGCCTTCTCGAGAAGGCTCGAACTGATATCAGCCAGCCCCTTGTCGGCGGTTCCGTTGTTGATCTCGATGACGTCAGCGACGACCTTCTCCACGCTCACGAGACATCCACCCACTTCATGCTGGTGCGCAGGACGTTGTCGTAGTCTCCGCTCATCGCCTCGTTGACGTAGTCGGCCGGATCGACCCCGGCCCGGCGGAGGGCCCTACTCACGCGGCCGATGATGAACATCGCGTTGCCGTCTTCGCCGCTCAGCTGGACGGAAACGCTGGGGTGCAGTGGTTGGTTCATGATTGTCCTTTCGGGTCTCGCTTGACGTAGCTTCGTGCCAGCCAAGACGGGTCTTCGTAGTTCTGCTGCGCGCCGTTGACGTAGGCGCCCCGGTTGGTGGGTTTGGCGATGGCCCTGGCGGCCTCCACGGTCAGCTCGTCGCGGACACCCGAGACGGTGATCGCCGAGCCGTTCTCTTTCGAGGGCTTGATCGGCATCCGCTGGCTGTATCCGCCGAAGTACTCGACCTGGACGTAGCCGAAGCACTCCTGGGCATCCACCTCACGCGAGTACAGGAAGTATGTCCCCATCGAGCCGATGGGCTCGTAGATGGCGAAGCCGTGGGACTCCAGCAGGTCGGCGTAGGCCTTCAGGCCTTCGTCTTTGATCACTTGAACAGTCCTTTCAGTTCGACCTTGATCCGTTTGGCGTCCTCGCCGCGCCACGACCGAGCGTTGGAGAGGAAGTAGAGGACGATCCCCTTGGCATCGTCCTGACCGAAGCTGTCGTTGATGGAGGACAGCTGAGCCATCGCATCGAGGTAAGGCTTGGCGGCGTAGTGGACATTCGGCCAACTGGCCTTGATGTCAGAGGCAATGACGCTGAGTGGACGGGGCATTTTGTCTCCTTCTCTGTCCTACACCCCTATTATGCCATACCTATTTAAGTTGATGCAAGTGGTAGACAGCAAAAGACCCCTCCGAAGAGGGGTCTTTCTCGTGCGTCCACGGCCCGACCGTCGCCGGAGCTGTGCGGTTGTCACCACCAGGCTGTTAGGAGGCCCTTGGGGACATCGTCCGCACCCGTTCTAGGTCCCGGCACGCGAGCCTGTTGGCCGCCGGGGAGCCGCAATGACATCGAACGAGAATGCCAGCCCGCTATGGATTTGACTGTAGCACAGGAACATCACCCTGATGACGCTTCCAGACATAAACTGCCGTCCCAGAGTTGTGCACCTGAAGAATGCTACCGTCCTTGTATCCGGCCACGATCTCCTTGTGGCGCTGGGGATCACGGTTGCGCATCCGCCCCTCGTCGACATGCCAATTCCAGAAGCTCGGCTGATTCTTGATGAACTGTGCTCCGGGCAGACCGCTCACGCTGGAACCGCTGTAGTGGTTCAGGTCGACATAATAAACGATGGAATTCACGTCCGGGTTGTCCTCGATGATCGCCTTCCACAGCTTGGTGGCGCCCCCGCTGACGCTGTAGCCCAACCTGCACGCACCACGGGCTATCTCCAGGTCATAGATGCCCTTGCCGAAGTAAGCATGACCGGTGGTGTAGCACATGAGATCGAGGCCCGTCTTCTTGTCCACCAAAACATAGGCCGAGGTAGCCGTCCGGTATCCCTGGATGTTGTTCTCCTCGAAGAACGATCGCATAGCGTTCGCCGACCGCTTTTCCACCCGGGTCTGTCGGGCGCCAACCCGGTGCTCGGTCAACCCCAGGGCATGCCGGATCATGTTCTCGTAGATCGGACGCTTCAGGGGGTCGGTCCACATGTGCTCCCAGACGTGAATCAAGCGCACCGACTCTTCCTCGCAACCGAGGGTCTTGTCCAGATGGTAGTTGCGGTCCTTGAACTGGGCGCTGTGCCAGTAGGTGCCGTTGTACTCGATAGCGACCTTCTGGGCCGGACAGTAGATATCCAGCTCTTTCCTGGTAGTCCTTAATACCGACCTGTCCCTTCGGACAACATCAACGCCAAGACTCTCGATCCACTCGGCCAGCAGGCGCTCATCTGATGAAACTTCTCGCCGAATGACTCTGTGGAATCTCTCATCTCGGGTGCGTCTCGCCACCCAGTCGTAGCTACACCCCAGTATGTCGCTTACCTGCCGTATGGTGCGCTGATCGTCTGGGATCGACTCGATGAAGCTAAGTAATGATTCGGGGGTGGACAGGACGGCCCTGGCCCATTCGGGGACACTAGATGGAATCAGTTGGAAGGTGTTACCTACCCCATACTTGGTGGTACAAGTATCGGCATATTTTTGCCTGACCTCCGGCTCTGCAGCCCGACTACCAAGAGACTTCTGGCGACCAGTTTCTTTATGTGCTTCTTCTTCCTGCTCCGGCGTTCTGACGATCCCAAAAAGATTGATCCTATTGTCTATGGTGCTTCTATCTACACCATAATGTTTAGCAATTCGTCCTATGGCCCATAGTTCATCCAGATAAAGCTTTCGCAGCTCTTCTTCGTCTATCTCATGTTTGAGAGGCCGTGCTTGCTCCTTGTCGCTTCGAATGTGTTCACCGGCCTTTTCTAGCCACTCTTTAACGGTTGGTTTGCATACCCCGTACTTACGTGACAGGGCAGCCCGGGACATCCCGGCCCGATAGTCCGCAACCATCAGCCCTATGAGGTCGTCGTACCCGTTACCGGCTTTCCTTCTTCCCATACCGGTTATCGTAACACACCCATAACCTCTGAGTCACCCACATTGGGATTTGAAATAGGAAGACAGACAGAATCGACAAAAGATCGTCCCCACAGTTAGTTTGCTGTGGGGACGATCTTTGCAGTTCAGAGGCTATCTCACGATTTGCGCAAGATTACTATGCCCCTGGGATTTAGGACTGCCATGCCGACTAATTCATCCATAACCCAACCCTTGTGGAATTGCTCCACGAGATTGTTCTCCTCGACATCGAGGGAGTACATGACCGGGAATACCCCGAGGAAGCTCGGGTCCGGGGTCAGGTACGTGGTGCCGGGCGGGATGATGATCGACTTGCCGATCTGGAACTCACCGAACTGGACGATGCGCTCGCCAGCCACGACCGAGTCCTTGAAGGCCCAGCCGGTGGTGTTGATGTCCCAGCGGTAGAAGTCGCGGTACTCCTGCGGGTTGCACAGAAGGCGCGAGCTGTCGAGCATGCGCTGGTCGGTGAAGGTGACCGCCGTGTAGAGGTCATCCGGCGACAGGTAGGTACCCGCCACCTGGATTTCGTTCGGCAGCGAGCCGGAGCCCGGGGCTGCCGTCGGGTCCACCGTGCGGTACTGCGCGGCGGTGACCTCCAGAAGGGTGACCAGGCGGGCGTCTTCCTGACGCATGATCGCCTGCTTGGTCATGTCCTGCGTGTACTCCACGATGTTGCTGCGGAGGTAGTACAGGTCTTCCTTCTTGATCTTCGGGAAGGAGGCGATGCGGAACAGCAGGATTTCGATGCGCTTGCCCTCGAAGGGGGTGATCTTGACTTCACCCTCGTCACCGTGGAGCAGGTAGGCCTGTCCCAGGTCGTCGAGAATGTCGTACTGGATCGGCACACCCGGGGTGAGGGTGTCCTCCAGGAGGACGTTACGCAGGATGCCCTGGTAACGCAGCTGCAGCTGGATCGGGCCGATCATCGACTGGCCCAGGCGGACCATCCCGTTGGCCTTGTCCTGCAAGATGGAGGCCAGCTTGATCTGCTTGTCCCGGGTGGACATCTTGCGTCCGCCGGTCCGTTGCATGACACGCTGCATGTCGTTGACGTATTCGTCCGACTTCTTCGAGAACCGACCGAAGCCGGAGCCCGTTGCAACCATGGTGCTCATGTGGTCCTCCTTCCTTAGCTCGCGCCCGCAGTGACGGCCGAGGTCAGGTTGAACGGGTTGAGACGGATGAGGATGACCTCAGCGCTCTCCACGTCCACCAGTTCGGCGACGGCGTTGTAGTTGGATGCACCGACCGGGGTCAGCTGCCCGGTGGCGTTGGCGGTGAGCAGAGTGCGGCCGCCGTCGGTGGGGTTGACGCCCGACCAGTTCGCCGTGGGGTCGAAGGCGGGGGCAACGATCTCGAAGACCGCGTCCGGGCCGCCGTTCCATACGGTGAACAGGTTGGAGCCGGTGGCGGTGACCTCGTCGATACCAGCGACCGGGGCGACCCACAGGGCCGACAGACCGAACGGCTTGGCGTTCGTGGAGGGCAGGACCGGGACGCCTGCGTTGGTGGTGAACGGTGTGAACACCTCAGCGGTGAGGCGGCACATGACCGTTCCGGGCCAGATGTCGAAGGAGCGGTTCCAGTTCGGGTCGAGGAAGCCGCCGTAGGGGGTGGCCTGGTGCTGCGCATAGATCGGACGGATCGTCCGCTTCTGCGCCGGGTTCGCTACAGTGGGGCGAAACACGAGGTCAACTCCTTTCTTTGGTTTGCTGTTTGGTGACTCAGAAGAACATCAGCGAGTCGTTGGCGGGGTCGTGCGCAGCGGTACGATTGCTGGCAGCGGTACGACGGCTGGCCAGTCCGACCGGTACAGCCCCGCGAGAAGAAACAGCGGTGGCGACCTTCTGCTTGCTTGCCGTCCGGGATGCACCGATCTGGTTGTCCTTGATCTGTGCCTCCAGGAGGCGGGTGCGGTCGCGCACGATCTGCGACCGCATCGTTTCGAAGCGCGCCGTCAGCTGGAACCGATCCTGAGGGGAATACGTGTTCGGCTGAGCGGCGATCATCAGTTCAGCGAGGCGCATGGCCTCGTTGGTGGTGGCCAGCTTGACGCCAGCCTCCTTGCCCTTGTCCGGGGCCCAGGTGCCCGCGTTACCGTCCACCACATCCAGGACGGGGTCGGCGAGCTGATCACCGGCGTTGTGGGCAAAGTCGCCAAGATCGAACTGGCTGGCCTGTGCCTCGGCATCGGTGACGTTCTTGACGGGAGCCTCGACGTCGATGCGGCCGTCCGGTGCTGCGGTTTCCAGCGACTGGTCGGCGGAACGACGCATGGTGCTTCCCTCCAACTTGCGGGCCTCGCGGAGCACGTAATCCATCACCGGGAACAGCCCCTGCAGGGCCGCCGACGGGTTGGCGTGACGGTTGGCATACGAAACGGCTGCCCGACGGATGAAGTTGGCATTGCCGTGCTGCCGGGCGGTGCGCCCGGTGACCTCGTGGAGCCACTTGTCGAAGGCCTGGAAGGCCCGGACGCTGCTGTCGTGGCGTGCGGCGTCCTTGGGCTGGGTCTCGACCTTGTCGAGCGCCAGCGACTCGAAGTCATCGCCCTTGAGGTCGGAGGCGCCGGTGTCCGGCAGACTCGGGTCGACCTTCTCCGGGGCATCCAGGGCCTCGGCGATGCGACGGGCGGCGGTCTTGTTGGGGACCGGCACCTTGGCTGCGGTGTAGAAGGTGCGCCAGTTGAAGCGCGGGTTGTCCGCCTTCATCGCCAGCGCCATCTTGAAGGCCATCGCGTGGCGGGCCTCCGGGGGCAGCGAGGAGACGACCTCAGCGAGCTTCTCGTAGTGACGCGGATCGAAGTCGCCGCCGATCAGGGCCTGGCGGCGACGGGCCACCAGATTGCCCTTACTGTTGGAGATATTCGACTCGTCATCACCCGGGGCACACACAGCTTCGGAGCCGGGCACCTGCGAGATGAAAACGTCCTCCTGCTCGCCCTGACTGTCGTCGACGCCGTAGGGGCCACCATCGGTGTGGCCGTTGTCGTCGGCGAAGTGCTGGCGTGGTCCCCGTGACCGGGAGGCCAAGGTGGTCCGCATGGCACCCCTTCCTGTGTGTCCTCGTCCATTGGCGCGGCGGGCAGCCCGATTCACAGGGCCTCCATCACCGCCGTCGTGCTGAAGCCACGGCGGGAGATCATCGCCGCCACCGGCCGGGTCGTTGCCGTACTCGCCGCTGTCGGGACCGGCGTCGTCGGAGCTGTCGTACTCGTCGGCGTCGTCGTGCCAGTCGCCACCGTCTTCGGTGCCGTCGGACTCCCCGTACTCGCCATAGCCACCGCTGTCAGGACCGTCTGGGCCGCCGTTGTCGCCCTGGGCTTGCTGCTCGTAGGTGTCCAGGTCCTGCATGGCCTCGTCGACGAGTGCATCCGGGTCGTTAGGGTCGGCGCCGCCCTGATCGTCGTAACCTTGGTCTTCGTCACCGGAGTCGTCGTAGCCCATGTCGTCGCCACCCTGCTGGTCGTGGCCATAGGGGTCCTCGTCCTGCGGGGCGCCGTAGCCCGGGTCTTCATCGGCTGCGGTGTAACGACGCTTGCGGCTCATGCGGGGCTCTCCTTGGTGGGCATAGGTGGGGCGCCTACTACTCTTTTTGAATTCCGGGGGGCGAATTGGCATGGGGGCATCCGAGTCATCTTCGAAGTCATCCGGATCGGGCTCGGGACGGTGCTCACCCCGGGCGCCGAATTCCTCCACGTCTTCTGAATGCCGGTCGTTGTCCAGACCCTGGTTCTCCTGACGACGGTCCAGACGCTTGGTCTGGTCCAGGTCGGGGTCCTGAAGCTCGGCGGGCGACTCGATATAGTGGTGGAAGGACGTCTCGTCGTCGTCTTCACCCTCGTCACGCAGCGTGTCAATGTCCTCGGGAGCGGTCACGGCGTCGTAGAGTCCGCCGCCAGAGCCCTTTCGACGGCTTCCCGATGGAAAGTAACCATCCATTCGATTAGGTCCTCCACCCGCGCCCCGGGAGGCTGCGATGTGGTCCACAGCTCCAGATTTTCTGGTCGGTTGTCGTTGCGAATCCGATTCCTGTGATGTACTTCCTCGCCCGGCACCAGTGATCGGCCGAGAATCTGCTCCATGACGTACTTGTGGTGGCACACCCAATTGCCCCGTCCACGATCCCCCAGGCCGTTGCCGACCTTGATCTCCGCGTAGCCGTCCGTGTTCACCCGCACCGCTCCAATCGGAAGTCGGTTCCCGAAGTCCCGGTCCCGCTGATGTTTGAATGGAAGTGCCACCTCGTCCAGGACGCCGTGTCGATATGCTCGCTGGTAACAGGCCTTGCACAGGCCGCGCCGAAGATGGTCCCTCTTCAGCCGATGCTGTTCTCGTCCGTACCCCGGACATGTTCCAATCTCGGTGACCGTTGCTGCCGCTGTCATTCGCGCCTTTCTCTCCGTAGGCCATCCGCAGCCAGTGACCTTCGAAGGTCTGGCCGGAGATCGCTCCGCCGATTGATCCCAGATCACCTACGTGGGGGACCTGCCTGGTGTGGTCGAAATTGGCCGCAGGCTGCCCCGAGTCAGGGCTGGGGGACGGGGCCCCGTTATTGATCTGTGAGGCCATCCGGTCGACCTTCTCGCAGGTACCGGGGTGCTTGCTGCGGACGCTCGGCATATTGCACACGTCCTTCGCGTCGTCGCGATCCTTCGGAGTACCGACAGGAAAACTGCCATCCGGTCCGGCGAATGGACCCGACTTCTTCTCGACGTCACCATCACCGTGGTAGGTTTCGGCGGTGCGGCGGTTAGCCGCAATCACGCGCGAGACCACAGCGGTCTCGTCGGCCGGGTCAAAGACGTAGCTCAGCTCGAAAAAGCCCAATTTGTAACACTTTTCGTACACCAGGGTCTTCTTGCCGGTCTTGGCGTGCGGCCGGTATTCACCCTTGTGAAACTTCACGTGGTTACACATGTCGAAGACGTCGGTGGCCCGGTTGTCGCAAATCGAGCACTTCGTAAACCCGGCCTCCACGCCCATCGAGACCGAGTCGATACCGCCGGTACGCAGCTCATGCGCGAGCTTGGGAAACCGGAGAGCATCGGTTTCCATCACCGTTTCAACGACCTTGTCTTTGCCGCCGTCGATGTAGCGCGACGCGACCACCACACCCCGGGCCCGCTCGGGATCGTGGTTGTTGTGGTTCACGAAGATCGGCTTACCCAGGAAGCTCGTGTGATACCGCTGCAGCTGATCCGAGGGCCACGCGTCGTAGTTCTGGTTAACCCGCGCCGAGATCGCCCGCACCGTGGTGTAGATGAATCCCGGCTTGAACTGCCAGTTTTCCGCGACAGCACCATTCCGCCGGAACGGACTCATCATCTGCCGGACGTCGCGCGCGGTCTCGGCCGTTCCCGTACGCCGAACTGCCAGCCGTAGCTCGCGGTGGCGAGGAGCCTCGGTCAACTTAAATCTCCTCGAGGTAATGGGTCCCACGCAAATCTAGGGAGGCCAAATTGCGTGCACCCTGGGGGTGGGACTCCTCCTCCAACTCACGCTGTTCGGCGGGGCTGAAGTGACGTCCTGCGGTCTTCAGGAAGGCCGACGCCGCGCCGGAGATGTCGAAGTCACCACCGCCGCCCGAGGAGCCGTCCATCAGGGCCTGAGCACCCATAGAGGCCTGGAACTGACGCACGATGTCAGAGCCGTCGTCGGTCTGGTTGCGGCTGGCGAGCACCATGGCTGCCATCTCCGGGTCGGTCTCGGCCATCTCGGCAATGTCTCCGGCGCCACCCTTGGTGTCGGGCAGCATTCCGCCACCACCACCGTGACCCTGGTCGTCATGGCCTTGGTCGCCGACGCCGTAGTCGCCCTTGTCGTAGGCCTGGTCGGGATGCACGTTCGGGTTGAAGAAACCCTGCTGGCTCGGGTCGTTGTCGAAGGCCCAATGCCGCGAGGCGTTCAGGCTGATCATCGACTCCGGACCTTGGCCGCCGGGGACACCTTCGATACCTCCGGTGTCCAGACCGCCCGCGTCCGGCGCCATGGTGACGCCGGAATGGCCCATGGCTGCGCCGTCACCGGCGCCGTAGCCCGCGTTGCCCGATCCGGCCATGTCGGCGTGCCGACGGACCTGACGGCGTCCGATGCTGTTGGCCCGGCGCTCACGAATGGCAGCGGTCAGTGCCGACTGCTTGGGCTGCTGGCGACGATCGGTGGTGATGTCGCCCTTGTTGTCGGTGGTCCAGGTCTCTTGGCGGTTGGGGCGCTCGTGGTCCTCGATGTAGTCCTCGGAGGTACCCATCCAATCCCGGCGGTTGGGCCCGGACCCGGCGAAGGGGTAGTCGGCCCAGTCGCCGCCGCCCTCGCTGTCATTGAGGCTGGCGTCGGCGAAGTGCTCGATGCTGCCGTGGAACATGTTGCCGATGGAGCTGGCTGCCCCACCGATCCCGGAGATCAGGCCGCCGAGACCGGGGACGATCGAGCCGACGCCCTGGCCGACCGAGTTGATGATGTTGCCGATCTGACCGGGGTCGAAACCACCGCCTGCGCCGGGACCGGCCTGTTGCTGGGGCTGCTTGCTGCTGCCAGGAGCGGCGGCGTCCGGGTTCATCGGGGTGATGCCCGCCGGGTTGGCGACCGAGGCGGCCGGACTGGTGATGGCCTTGGCGAAGCCACCGTTGTCGCTGTTGGCCGTCGGCAGTCCGTTGGGCATGGTGACCGACTTGTAGTCGGCGCCCTTACCGGCGGCCGGGGTGTCGGTGTTCATCGGGGTGCGCTTCTCGCCCCCGTTGTCGCTAGAGTCCGGAGCATCGCTCTCGGTCGCGAAGTAGCGCATGGCGAAGCGCTCAGCCGACGCGTGGATACCCATGGTGCTCAGCGGCGGCGGCGCGGCCGGGTTGGGCTGCGGACCCAGTCCGAAGTTCTCTTTCGAGCTGGTGCCTGCCGCCGTAGGGCCGCCGATGGCCGGTCCGATCCCCGAGGCCGGAGGTGTTGGGGGCTTGACGGTCGCTCCACCGGCGCCGCCGGAACCGCCGCCCACGGGGCCGATCGGCGTCTGGGTCGTCCCGCCCGCTGCCGGGGCAGGAGACGAAGCGGCAGCCGGGGCACCCGGAATCTTGATGGTGTCTCCGGCGAAGATTTTGTCCGGGTTGGCGATGCTGTTGCTCTTGGCCAGGTCCTGATAATTACCGCCCAGACCTGCGCGGTCGGCGATACCCGACAGCGTGTCGCCCTGCTGAATCTTGTAATCACCGGGGCCGATGGAGCTTCCACCGGCGGCCGGTCCGAACCAGCCCTGAGAGCCGCCTCCTGGCGCCGGTGCTCCGCCTCCACCCTTTGGGGTGTCCAGGCCCATGGTGGCCTCGTTACCGACGCCCTGGCCACCTGCAGGGCCCTTCGAGAGACCCATCGTGGCTTCGTTGCCCATGCCTTGACCGCCAGCCCCGCCGCCGTTGATGGCCGGTCCGATGCCCGACGAGGGCGCCGGGGCATCCTTGCCGTGGGTCGGGTTGATGGGCTGGCTGCCACCGGGGGTCTGGAGAGGTCCTCCGCCACCGGCGATGTTGGGGCCGATGTTGACCGAGTCCGGGGGACCGGCGGGGCCCGACTGCAAAGCGTTCTGTGGAGGTGGCGCAGTCCGGTTCTTCTCCTGGTCGGACTTCGCGTTCTGGAGTTCGTCGAAGGCGCTGTCGGCGTACCGCTTCAGTGCAGCCTGCCGGTAGGCCTGGTAGCGGGCCACGATCTGATCGGCGTCGTACCCACGGTCACGCAGCTCGGAGACGACCTCGGAGACCTCGTGGTTGTGGTCGCGCATGTCGCCAAGGTGAGGTGCTGCCTCCGAGAGTCCGCGCAGCTTGCTCAGCAGGTCGTCGTCGGCGACGTAGATCAGGCCGGACAGGTGCACGATGCCCTGCTCCGGGAAGTCCTCTTCCCTGTCATCGTGCCAGGCGAAGGCGGGGTGGTGGCCCTCATCGGCACTCTTGGCCGTGATGGTGTTGGCGGCCGCCGAGATAGTCTTGTTGCTCACGATCTGGGTGGGGCCGGTGGTCTCGCGATCGTCGCCGAGGTCGGTGAAGTAGTGCGCGTCGTCGCCCTCGTGAGTCTCCACGACTACCAGGTCGGGAGTTAGCTTCTTGGGGTTGACCCGCAGCAGGTCGGCCGTCTTGTAGGCCTCCTCGTTGTCCAGGTTGTAGTCGTCCTGGTCGTAATCGCGCTCCGGCCGCACACTGACGTGAGAGTCGGCGTAGTCGTAAATCTTCTGAGCTTCCTCCTTGTCGAGGGGCTCCTCCTGGGTGGAGATATAGCGATCGGCGGCATCGAGATCGATATGACCGTCGTTGGTGTCGTTGCACCAGGTCTTGAAGGCGTCGACACCGGACACCCGGCGGGAGGCACGACGCGGCCGGAAGTGCTCCGGGTTGTCCTTCATGTGCGCCGACTGCATCTCCAGATAGGTGGCGTAGCCGTGCGAGCACAGGCGGCCGACGAAGGTCTGCTGGCGCTTGAAGGCCCAACGGCCCCACGGGCAGCTGCAGTGCCAGTTGCTGATGGACTGGCCACGCTGGCCGTAGTCGCCGCCCTTGGCGATCATCACCTGGTAGGTGCCGGTGTCACCGTCGACGGAGGCATAGATGCGGTCGTGGCTCATGTCCTCGACGTGCACCGCGCCCTCGTGGCGCAGCCGCTTGGCCTTGGCCGAGACATCACGCCAGGCAGCGGTGTGGATGGACTTGTCGGCCATCACCATCGCCATGTCCTCGCCGACCCGGGGGTCCAGACCGGAGGCCTCAATGTCGAGCGCGGCGTAGCGGACGATGGTGCCGTTGGGGTCGTGACGGAACTGGACTACCGGGTCGTTCCAGTTCGGAGTTTCCGGCGCGATGGCGGCATACTTACGGCCGAGCCGGGGCGGCAATTCGTCGTGCGGGAACGGCTCGTCGTGCTCGAGCATGTTGTCGTAGCCCTCATCGCGGCCGATCTCGTGGTCGAGATGAGGGTGTGACCGGCTGTCCCAGGCCGACGGACCGCTGCCGGTGACGCGCTTGTCCATGGTGTTGTGGAACTGGTCAGCGGTGTCCTTGAGCCACTGCATCGGGCGCCGGGGCTCGTACTCCGACGAATCGTGATCGAGGTCGCGCTCCGGCTCGGCGTAGGCCGAGGTGTGCTCGCCGAATGAGCTGCGCGGGGCGAACAGGTCAGGGTTGGGTCCCGGGTAGGGACGCTCCCTGCCCCTCTCCATCGAGCGGCTCTTGGTGGGGCGCATCCGCTCATCGCGGTCGATCTGGTGGTCCGGCGAGATGGTCTGCTCGTTGCGGAACATATCGACCGGAAACTGGGGCTCGAAGTTGTACGGAAGGTCGACCTCGTTGCCTTCCATCACGTGATCGGTCGGCTCGAAGTCGAAGCCACGGGCGGCCTCCCTCAGGGCCTCGGTCTCGGAGAACCACGAGTTGAAGGTCCCGCCGATCCCTGCCACGCGGTACGACGTGCGTCCCCGCACCGTCTGAGTCTCGACGATCTCGCCAATGCCAAGATCGGTGTGGACTTGCGTCATGTGTGGTGACCTCCTGCTCTTTCAGAAAGGGGCGGTCACGAAAAACACCCCCTGCCGAAGCAGGGGGTGTGTCAGATAGAAGGGGTCAGATGTCGAAGTGGGGCGTGATCACCTGACAGTGCGAGCAGTTGGCGTACTCTTTCGCCTCGATACCCCGACGCCATGCACCGATCGCGACGTACACGTGATCCAGGGTCTCGGCGTCGTTGCCGCCCGACGACCGATTATTGGCGGTGAGACGTCGGTCGATCTCCTGCAGCGCGGCCTCAGCGACTCGCAGACGGCGCCTCTCGGAGCGAGAGAACATCATCCTGTCTCCTTCGCCTGCTGCTCTGCCTGAGCCATGTAGGCCTCGTATTCGGTGGCGTTGCCGCAGACGGTGCAGGCAATGTCGTCGGCGGGAACATGGCCTGCATTTTCCCCAGCCTTCTCAGAGCACTGTGGGCACGCCTTGCAAAGAGGGAGTCCCATCGCCGCGAATTCCGGATCAATGCAAATTGCACACGTGTCATCATGAACCTCCGGCGTGCTGGTATGCCCATCGCGGAGCATCCAGTAGGCCGGATCGTCGGTCTTCATCTGCTGCGGACCTATTGGTTCACCGCTCTCCGGGTGATGCCGGTTGACGCCCAGACATGTGCCTCCACAGTCTTCGCCGCACCAATAGCATTTCTCGTCGGACTGAAGCGTGGGACCACGGTCCTCTTCCATCTTGGCGCGGAGAGCGGCCAGAGCATCGCCCAGCCTGATGGGCTCGGGCGACGGTTCGGGTGATGTGTCAGGCCAGGGCATAGTGTCTCCTTCTAGTGGTGATCGGCGCTGATGTCGGGGCCGATGGACGGTCCGGGGACCGTGCTACCGGGACGCAGGAAGATGTCGGGTCCGATATTCAGGGGTTCAGGCTGAGTATGACCTATGGCAGGAACAGAGGGCACGGAATGGGTGGGTCCTATCCAGATACCCGCAGCGGCCGCCAGAAGAGCAGCGACCATGAGCACCCGATACGTCGTAGTGTTCATTAATGTCTCCTATTTTAATAGACCTAGGCTACGCGCGATTTGCATAGCTTCTTGTATCACAGATTTCGGGACATTTGGAGCATTGACTCGCCACCCTGCAGGAAATAAGAACATCGTGAAATGCTCCACCCTCCCGCACTTGCGAACAGCCGTGACGTGGAGTCTGCCCACCAAGCCGTCTTGCCACTCGCAGGACAGCGACCAGGCGCCCACTAGTCCAGCCGACCGCTGGCGTAGGCCTGGGGCACGCCGTTCTCCTGGAGCACCGCCGCGAACGCGCGGGCGTAGGCCATCTTTCGCTCGTAGCTCTGGCCGTAGGCGCTGATCCAGAGGTTGATGCCCTTGGGGTAGCCCTTGCGGGCGCCGCGCTCCTTCAGGTAGCGGCCGAAGGGAACGTTGCCGGGCACGTTGACCCAGGCGAAGCCGCAGACGCCGTCCATGACCGGCTCGTACTCATAGCCCTTGATGACCATAGGGACCGGACGGATGGACTCGGCGGCGATCTTGCCTGCCTCGTCGGCCTTGTTGAAGAGGGCGGCGGGGGAGAGGGCCATGATGTCTCCTTCTGGGGCGGGAACGCTTACACCCTTAGTGTAGCAAAACCCAGAAGGAAATACAACAACTTAAATCAAACCAAGGGAAACCAGGTGGTGTTACCGGCCCAGGACAGTCCGAGCCGATCGAAGATCACCTCGCCGGTGAACGACAGAATATTAGGGTCCATGCTGTAGCCTGCAGTTAAATGGGGCTGCCAAGGATAGTGCTGCTGGCTCAGGTCCCACAGCGGACCGACGGCGTCCACCAGGTCGTTGTGCAGGTCCCCGAGGTCCCGGGGGCGATCGGTCTCCCGAGAGCCGCCGATGATGTAGACCGCGCACGGCTCAGCGCCATTCGGATTGAACTGGGCGTGTCCGAATGCGTTGGCCACGATCGGCGGGTACTGGTCGGCCACGCCGCTGATGGCCCGGATCAGGTCACCCGGGTCCGGCTGGTCGGTGACGTCCTCCGAGAAGTACACCATGGTGACGTGCAGGTCCTGCGGTGGCTCCCCGCCGGGGATCGCCAGCTGCTGAGCGAAGTCCTGACGCGGATACAGCATCAAACATCCGCCTGTTTCCTTCGCTTGCTCGGCGTCGGCGACCTTATACCAAGGTGGGCAGTTTCCCGACTCCCACCCGGGGGCCTGACCGAACGAGGAAGAGATGATCTCGAGACCGGCGTCGCTCATGACCTGGGCTTATAATAAATTGGCACGTCGAAGTCGAGCTGGACCTGCTCGTCTAAATCGGTGTCTCCATAGTCATCGTCCATCACGGGCCTTCCACCTGGAATTGCTGGGTGAGTACGCGCGGGTCGGCGACGTTGAATTCCCCGCTGGAGGGCTGGACCTGGCGGACGATGTGCGCGGTAACCACGCGGACCGTCCAACTGTAGCGATTGAGGAACTCGGAGGGGTCGAATCCCGCCGCCACGGCGGTCTGCTGCAGCCGGGTGAACAGTTGATTGCGCAGCTCGGGGGTGGCGAAGATATTGCCGCCGAACTGGTTCCACGCTGTCTCGCCGGTCGGCAGGATCAGACCGTATTCGACGAAACTCTCGTCCAGGGTCTCGATGACGGGAGTGGGTTCGGGCTCTTCCTGCCCGTCATCCCCCCGGAGGTCTTCGTCCCCGGTGACCGGGCGTTCCTCGATCGGTGTGGGTTCGGGCAGCGGGTCGGGGATCACCTCGATGACAGAGGGGACGATCTCGCCGTCTCGAACAGAGCTGGCAGACGGGTCGAGCACCCGGGGCGGGGCGACGGAGTCGTTGAAAATGTCTTGTCCCTCAATTCTCTTCATGCTATTTGTCACCACTGTGGTTCTGTGCCGGTGATTTCCTCATACTGCTCTACCGCCTCCTCCAAAATTTTACGTGACTCGGGTGCTCCGCCAGCCTGAATCTCTGGCCAGTCGGCAATAACCTGACCCTGATAGGCACCCATCTGTACTGTAAACCAAAAATCGGGGTCGATGACCAGTTGTGCAACGGTCGGATTTCCCATCGCCAGAATTTCACGTCGGCGAATAGCTTGCTTCACCCGTTCCCGGCTGACCTTGTGGCTGTGCCGGTAGGACGACGGCCCGACCTCCACCGCCATCGGGTCGCGCTCCAGCTCCACCCGATCGCCGATCTTCAGGTCTGTATTGCCGGTGAACAACATGAGGTCTTCGAGGTTCTTCTTGTCGGCCACGACGATGCGCGACACCTTGGGCATCGTCCCGCGCTGTTCGTCGGACTCAGGCGGCCGGTTGAGGCTCCGGTTGCGGGCTACTTCCATGTCTCCTCCAGGTATTTCGGGTAGTGGATCAGGTGCGGCGCCGCCGGGGGGCGCCATCTGGGGCCCCCTCATCTCCGGCCCGTGGAACGATGCCGCCATCTGCATGCCGCCGCCAGCTGACGGATCGGTGACGGGCTCGGCCTGACTCATGGCGCCGTCTGCCAGGCCCGCAGCGCTCTGCTGAGCGGCCGCCGGGTCGACGTCGCCACCCTGGCCCGGGGGCAGTCCGGCCTGCGTAGGGTCGGCTCCCAGGGCCTGCATCATCCCGGCCCCCGCCAGCGGCTGCATGGTGGTGCCCGGCAGCAGACCGAGCTGACCAGCCGGGGAGGCCTGGGCCATCTGCTGGTCCATCATCTTGTTCTGGGTATCGAGCGTCTCGGTCTGTGCCAGCTGCTGGCGCAGCGTGAGGGTGGCCGACAAGAACTGGACCAGCTCGGCCGGGTACGGCAGGCCGTCGGCGTCCAGCCGCTTCTGCAGCTTGTCCATCGCCTGCGACTGGGCCAGCCCCTTGGCGTAGGACTCCTCGGCCTGCTTCTCCAGCTCCTGAGTGAAGTCGACCTGGACGTTGAGGGCCAGGAAGCCGTCGGAGATGGGCACCCCGAGCTGCTTGAGCTGAGTGATGAACGCGCGCTCGGTGGACTCGTCGCGCAGGTTGAGGGTGGCGAAGTTGGGCTCGGGGGTCAGCAGCTTGGGGACCCGGACGATCTCCTTCTCGCCGGTCTCCTCGTTGTACTGCTCGACCTCGCGGTAGATCGGCTTGCGGACACCACCCTTGAGTTCGTAGTCGTAGTGCTCCTGGGCCTCGGCGATGATCTCCATGCGCTTCTTGAGGTGCGCTTTCGCCTTGTCCTGGGCGTTTTTCATCAACTGTTCGCAGACTTCGCGGTTGATGGCCGAGGAGGCGTAGGTTCCGCCGCCGCCGGTGCCGCCCATGATCAGCGACTGGCCGATGCCCCAGGCCTGCATGACCTTGGCGTCGCAGCGGTCGTAGTCGTTGGAGAGGTTGGGGACCGACTCACGGCCGAACACGCTGGTGATCTGCAGGCCCATGTTGTGGGTGATGACCTTGAAGTCACCGGCTAAAGCGGCCTGGATGTCGTCGCGCAGCTCGTCAAGAGCGGCCTGGTCGGGAATCCAGGGCTGGCCGTCGCCCATGTTCTCGATGCCCAGGGTGGCCAGGATCATCGGAGCGTAGAGGCGGTCGCAGTTGTGCACCGCTATGGGAGCACAGTATGAGTGATCCTCGTCCACCTCCAGGTTGTAAACCGTCTCCGTGACCTGATGATGATCGACAGAACGAACTTCTGCCCAGTAGCCACCCTGTTCAGCGGGAGACGCCCTCCGGGGAGTTTTGACAGTCGTCACCGACCCCCCGGTCCAGCCTTTTCTGACCTCAGCCTGCCCCGAGAAAACCGATGTGACCCCACCGGCACGGCGGATCAACCACGCTGCTGACTCCTGGAGGTGTCGATATGCAGACGTACCCAGCGTACGCACTTCATCGGTGCAGCCATCGCCATCCAGCCACCCTTCGGCCATGGCGGCACCCTGGCGTTCGGTCAAACCAAAGGCCCAGGAGGGGAAGCGCTTGGTGTCCTTCGCCCCACACATGGCCCGGAAGAATTTGGCCAGAACGATATTGTGCACCTGGACACTGATGGCCTTGATAGAAGAGCCGTCGGAGCGATGACCCATATGGCTCAGTCGAGCCTGCACCCCAAAGACGTCTCGGAATACCCGGATCGCCCGATCGGCGAGATGAGTCTCCCCTTCACCGAGGGTGATGCGAACGCTCTTGTGGTCGGCACATCCATCGGCTACATGAAGACCGATCAGCCAGAGGAAGTCCTCGGTGAGTTTAAATTCGGTGGAGAGATAAGGGCGCGTGGTGTGGTTCATCCAGGCCCCACGAATCACATCCCCGGGAGCGGCGTGTCCTACGACATGCTTATGGATTGCTCTGACCATCGCCCGCCGACTTTGACCCTGGGCCGCCTGATAAAACGCATGACCAGATAGCCCCAGCGCTTCATCGGCAGGATCGTATGTCACCCATTCCGACTGATCCAGATGCTCCCAGATCGACACATACTCCTTGCCCGAGTCCGGGCTGGACGGATGCAGCACCTGATCGTAGGTCTGCACCTCCCGGGCCGGAATGAATCCTTCCGACCACTCCCGATGCTCGTGCATGTGGTATCGAGAGGGCCGATTGATTGGACGACGCACATAGACGGGATGCTCCCCTGTCAGTGTCAGCGGTCGGTCGTACCACCACCGGATAGTCACCCCCGGCTCGTCGGCCTGCCGGGCCATCGGACGCACAACCTCTCGATAGCGGCCCCGGTGGGTGAGGACTCGATCCCCGGCCCTGATGTCCTCGATGCAAGAAACCCCCGTCTCGGTAAGGACGGGCGTCCCGGCGGGGACACAGATAGCATCCTCGGCGGCGTGCAGGCTCTCCTCGAGCATCAGGGTCCGGAAGCTGCGGAGCATGATCGGGGTGCCCCGAGTGTCGGTCCAGGTGGCCTTGTTGACCATGCGGGAGACCAGGGCATTGGACATGTCCAGACCGTCGTCCTGCATCGCGGCCTTGACGATCGACGGGTAGTGCTGGATCAGCATCCGGTACTGGTACTGGCGCTCCAGGCGTTCGCTGGGGGACTCGGTGGTCGGGTCGGAGGCCTCACGCAGGCTGTCGACGAGGTCTTTGACCAACCACTGGACGCGCTCCTCTTCGACGAACAGGCTGTTGGAGACGCGCAGGGTGTCGGGGTCGAGAATCTC